>OCOJ01039940.1_pt1 | contig 10894 bp, 18 predicted proteins | sample 1539251 | NCBI WGS metagenome assembly OCOJ01 (sample SAMN01911457, study PRJEB22624) | soil metagenome | biome: Soil | place: Malaysia | collected 2012-04-30 | depth RA_metagenome m
CATCACAAACCAGATGGCCAAGAAAAAGGCTGCTGATCTACCGCCGAAGCTCACAGAAGGTGAGCAAGACCTGCTCTCTCAACTGCCGTCAGGAACGAAATCCGCGAGTTCATTCATGAACAGATCGCCGAATGGAGTGTTTCAACCTGATTGTGCGGATGCCTCGACTCACTGCTTGCGATACCAATCCACAGTGCGGCGCAACCCTTCTTCGAAATCTACGATGGGTTTGTAACTCAAGCCGGATGCCGCTTTTGAGATGTCAGCGAGGGAGTGTTTGATGTCTCCGTCCCGCTCGGGCCCATAATTCGGACGACCGACGTAGCCCGTAATTTCCTGCAGCAACCTGAACGTTTCGTTGAGCGAGACGCGGCGCCCAGTCGCAACGTTGAACACTTCTCCAGCGACGCTCTTGGGTGCTTTGCAGGCAAGCAGATTTGCTTCCACAGCGTTGTCGATATAGGTGAAATCGCGGCTTTGTTCGCCGTCGCCGTACATCGTGGGCTGTTCGCCACGCAACATCAGAGTGATGAACTTGGCGAGAACGCCCGAGTAGGGTGACGACGGGTCTTGGCGGGGACCGAAGATGTTGAAGTAGCGCAGGCAGACCGTTTCGAGCCCGTAACAACGGTGGAACGAGGTCATGTAGTGTTCACCGGCGAGTTTGCTGACAGCGTAGGGGGAGATCGGATCTGGTTTCATCTGCTCCTGTTTAGGCAGAGTTGGAGTGTCTCCATAAGCTGACGATGACGCGGCGTACACGACGCGCTTGACCTTGGCGTCACGCGCGGCGACGAGCACATTCACGGTCCCATCAACATTTGCCCGGTTGCTTCCGAGTGGGTCAAGCACCGATTTCGGGACAGATGGAATCGCGGCTTCGTGGAAGATATAGTCAACGTCTGCACAGGCTCCGTGCATCGCCTCAAGATCGAGGATGTCACACTCGCGAAAGTCGATGATGTCCCGGATCTCGTCGATGTTTTCTCGCTTACCAGTCGAAAAATTATCAACTCCGCGGACCTTTTCACCTTGCGCCAGCAATGCGCGCGCAATCGAAGAACCGATGAACCCACCAATACCAGTGATCAGGTGGAGAGACATGACCGTTCATGATAGCAACGGACGACTTTGGCGGGAAAGTGCGGGGCTTGGGTTAGAGACTTCAAATTTGAATGCTGGAAATCGGTAAATATAGGCGGGGTGCCTTGGCCGTTGGTACGTCCCCACTTTTAAGTCGGTGGCGTCGGCTCACAGTTCTGGCACTCATATTCATTCCGTGAATGGCTTGGGACCGTCAAGACAGAACTATCAGAACGGAACTCCAAAACGCCCCTCGAATCAACTCTCGGCAGGGTTCCATTCGTGCATTAGATTTTCTCGAACAGAACCCTGCTTTCATCACGTGGTCAGCTGGTTCAGAAATTCCCCCAGCTTGGCGGTCGCTTTGAATTGTGGAATGGGATCGAGCTTCTTGAACGCGCTGGTAAACGCATTCGACAAGCTCCACATCGTTCGCGGCGAGAACTNCGGGATACTCCGGCTCGAAGTACAGGCGGTGCACTTCGGGCAGAAGGCTGCGCGGGGCCTCCAGTTCGCCATCGACAAACGCCTCATACAGAATCAGCTTGGCGCGCTCGTCCGTGATTTGCGAACTGCGCCACTGCTCGACTTGACGTTGCATGGGCTCGAAGTTCCGCTGGATTCGGTCCACGCCCACAGCAAGAGTGTCGATCAAGTTGAAGCTCTTGCTGTGCTTCGCTAAGACCGGCGTAAAGTCCCCGCTGAACGCCATGTTGGAACAGACAAAGACTCNAACAGACAAAGACTCTGTACCCGACGGTCAATGCTAGGCGGAAACTTTTATCGTGCGAGTTTCTGAGTCCAATCGAAAATCGGCATCCCTCCATCTGCGTTTCCAGATCGAGAACGCCGAACATCTTCATGCCGTCATTCGAAACGGCATATTCTTCTTCCACCACGCCGATGTGGCGGAAGCCCAGTGTCTCGATCAGGGCCTCCACAATTTCGTGGTGGGGGACTGGTTTGTGGGTTGGAGTTGCGGGCGGNGGAACTGGAATGAGGGCCAGTTCCGCCCGGCCCATCTTGGTGAGCGGGCCGGCAATCAGGGTTGAACTACTCATGTTTTTTGGTTCCTTTCTTTAGGTGGGTATTTGAAGCACGAACGAAGGGGTTAGGCCGGTTCGGAGACATGTGGCTTTCGCCGGTTGTCGTCGCCTTCTTTGGAAACGCGGATCGGTTTGATCGTCTCCCAGTGGATGGCAAACGAGCGGTACGGCTGGCCACCGTCGTACAACTCAAACAACAGACCGTTCGAGTCATACAACGCAATCGGCAGGGGAACGACCGCAATGCACGAAGCTTCTGCGTTGTGTAATTCGGAATCTCCCTTGGTCATGATCATTGCCCCTCCTTTCCTCGCCGACCAGCACCCACTCGACGGCGAAATGTTCTTTGACTTGCTGAATCATCACGGCCTATTGGCTGGTCCAGAGCGGAAACGGACTTCTGCTAGAACTGCGGAATTGGGTAATCAGATCACGAATAATGGAACGGCGACGGTAAAGCGTTTCGACCACCCGATGTAACCCCTCCGTATCGAATTCGTACCACTCTGGCGGTATTCCACTGGCAATCTCCCAGACGTCATCGACGGTGATCTCTTCGGCGCGCGTCAGCGCCGGCTCAAAGTTGTCCCAGCCACGCACGTGTTCGTAAACGCAATTCTTCGCAAACACCCCCCGCAATGGCGAGTCCGGGAAACTCCACTCCCCAGCATTGAAGCAATACCCCTGGTCGATGAATGTGGCGGAGAAATTTCGCCGCCGCTTTTTTCGCGTGAACACGGCCTGGCGGCCATCGGCGTTACACGTCCACTTGTCGAGCACGATGACGCGCGCAAAGTCCGCAATGTTCGATACGTCTCTCAAGAATTCATCCGGTAGGTAGTCCACCACGAGGCTGATGTCTTCACCTTCGCTGTATAAGGACGCAAAGTGCCTTCCCGATTGGCAGGCGATCCTGGAACCCGCGAGGTCGATGCGGAAATCACTGGAATGCTCGATGAGCCACGCAGACACGTCGATGATTTCGACCTTCGGCATAGGTAAACCCAACCGGTGGCCGAGACGCGTGGCCAACATCTCGTTTGCCAGTACCCGCGGGTGCTGGGGATTGTTCAAGAACTTGCACACGTAATAGGCGCCATCGGACGCGCGCAAAAGCTGAGACTGCGACCCGCCCCGCAATCTGCGGATGTGCTGAACGGCAGAGATGCAGGAATTCACAGGCACCTCCTTCGTTCCGAAAAGAACTAGACTGAATAGCTGGAATCAGACGGAAGACGAAAGCGCTCTTACGGAAGGGTCGGCGCAAGCCTGCATTGAAATATCGGTCTCACCGCGCGCTTAAGGATTTGTGCGCTTCACTCTCGCCTCAACGGCCAGCACAACCTGTTTGAGTACTTCGAGACTATTCACCCGATCGAACGATTTGAGGTTCACCGACCGTAGCGCAGCGGCCATGGCGTCCGGATCCGATTGGTNTGAGTGCCTGGTCCAGCCGCCGCAGTCCCCGCTCGGCGGCCTGCATGTGCTCTAACACCTTCTTCAACAATTCAGGATCGCCGATCTCTGCTGGCTGCCAGACACGCGCCACCGTCTTTAGGAGACCTCGGTACAATCCCCGTCCAAGCGGCTCTGCCATCGCTTCGATTTGAGAGATCAGGTCGCCAGCTTGCTTCCCCTTGGCCATGGAATCGTCATCCTTGGCTTCGCATTGCGGTGTCCGCGTCTGGTCTTCTCCCTGATTGGGGCGCAGCCCAGCTCTCCATGCTTCGGGAGTGGCCCAGGCTGGAAGCTTCGGAAGGGTCTTCGGTCGTTTGTGGCGGTCCAGGTCCACCCAGAATCCCGAGAAGTGATACAGATAACGCCCCAGCCCAAAACAGCAGCAGGCTCGCTTGAACGCCTGTGCCTCCGCTGCTGTGCCGGCATTCTGATCGTCAGCCCACTCTTCACCAGTGGCGGAATGCGACCCAATGCCAAAGATGGTGAGCTCGCAGGCGATGAATACCTTGGCAACGGTCTTCTGATCTTTGTCACGCTGGAAATTAGCGCTGGTATGCATCGCGTACTTACGTGTCCACCCTGACGGGGTGAACAGACCATTGAGCCGGTCCGTGTAAGCCCTTTGATCGGCATAGGGGACGACCAGACCACGCAACGGACCGTCTTTTGTAGTGTTGGTGACGCGCCACTCGATCACCGAAGGATCAAACGGCAATTCCAAGAGCGTTACAAACTCTTTGATCTGTTCGGGTGTGTACTGAAGTGGACTGCTCAGGGCCGCAAGCGCTACGGGAGAGACGCTCGATTGGCCGTTTACTTCGTTGACTACTGAGCCATTTGTTTTTCCATTCGGTGGATTCATGGCCTGTCCTCCTGAGTGACGGAAGATGGAGCTGTGCTAGAGGCTGGGAAAAAACGAAAAAGGGGCCATCTGAGGGAACCTTTAATAAAGGAAATCATTATTAAAGGAAATGGCGCTAACCCTTAATAACCAACTTGAGTGATCTCGATTCTCTCCGCTTGGCTATTGATAGTGCTGAACAAATGGGGGAGCGACGGCCGGTCGGGCAGTCAGAACGGAATGTCTTCGTCAGTAATTGGACCTGAAGCCGCGTCGTCAGGCTGATCGTTTTTCGAAGACTCTTCGTGCTGTCCATTGCCGTTCACCCGGGTGCCAAGCAGCACAATTTCACGGGCAACAATTTCCGTTCTGTACTTCCGCTCGCCGCTTTGCCCGTCTTCCCAGCACGAAGTCTGCAGCTTGTCCTCAATGTAAAGCTTCGAGCCCTTGGCTACGAACTCGCCCACGATTTCTGCCAGACGTTGCCAGGCGACGACGTTGTGCCACTCGGTCCGGTCTTGCCACTGGTCGTTACGGTCTTTGAATCTCTCGTTGGTGGCCAGGCTGAACTTTGCCACTGGCGTGCCGCGCGGCGAGTACTTCACTTCAGGGTTCTTGCCGACATTTCCGACAAGGATGACCTTGTTAACGCTCTTGGGCATTTTGATCCTCCGTCTAAAGAGCAGGTGTTCCGACTCGAATAGCGGAATTGGGAGAAATCGCGACCGGTGAGTCGCCACGGAAAGGAATGCGAACAACTGAGGATTAGTGCTTGGGTTTCGGAGAAGCGGGAGAAGAAGAGGCTACGGTCCGGCAAGGCCGACCCTTGGGAGTGGTGTTGCCTTCGCCGCGATTAAGGTCCGCTTCGATGACGTCCCGGCTCTGCCGATCGCCGAAGTAGCAAAGGCCGACGAGATCCGCGCCAAACTCGGTAACGAGTCGGATGATTTGCTCACTCGTGACTGAATGCATCGGACGAGACAGCGCCACGCCCAGTCCGAAATGCGCTTCCCGCTCGCAGGGATCTTTTGGAAACTCCGCGGCGACGTGCCCTTTTCGGCGCCCCAGTTCCAGGAGAAAACATGGCATCACGACATTGGAGACATCCACAATCTCCTGAACCCTGGCGCACTCGGCTCGCATGCCCTTGAGTCCGCTCATGATCCCTGAAACTAGACGGGCTTTCGTGCGTTCTCCCCAAGAATCTGGCTGGACTGCAAGTTCGAGGACGGGCTCTTCCAGTTCGTTCAAGAACTGCCCGAACCCGTCACGTCGCAGTTTCGCAGCTAATTCGCCCGAATCATCCATCAATCGTTCCAGTTTCGCGAAGATTCGAGCGGCGTCCTTGGGCTCGATTCGAGGAATTGATCGCTTATTGCGCATCCGGACCTTGGCCGTGAAATCAGGCATGTTGGTCCCTCTTTCCTGATGAACCTGGCGGTTTGCCACACTAGGCTGTTCTGGGGGAGCTGCCCGATTTGAGGACGGCACATTATAAAAGAACAGTCTGAGGATTTCTCAGCCTGACTCGGAAACTGGTCGCTGTCCTTTGGCCAGCAATCGATCGCATCTCAGTTCGAGCAGTCGTGCCAAAATCTCGGAGTCGTTGGCCGCGTCGACCGGATCGCGCGATAGCGCAGAAAGAAGAGCTGACTTGAGCCACAGAGAAGCTGCCGGATCGAGCAAGACCTCGTCGATGCTCGGCGATTCACTGCACTCGTCAGGCGTCTGACGCCTCATGCTGCACCACTCCGAACTTCAGAAAAGGATTCGGGAAGTAGATCAACTTCGCTGCCACCGCCTGCCGGCGGGCTCGCAATCCTCCTGGGCCCGAGAAGGTGAGAATGGCGACATCCGAGGCAGCAGACAGCTGCCGTGATGTGGGCGACCGCCTCTTGGAAGACAGTTGGCGGAGTCAAACTTTCACCAGCGCGGTTATAAAAAATTGGGGACACCGCACCACCGAACATTGCGTCCTTTCCCCAGAGCTCCATCTCCAAGCTCCCTCTCCGGCCATAGAAAAGGATCGAGCTTTCGAGCTTCGGCCTTCCGCCTCCGGCCGAACCTCCTAAGGAATGCCGAGTAATAAGCAGATCGTAAGTCCGTTCGATTCGAACCATTTCAAGGCGAATCAGCACCCCAGCCACCACAACTGCATGCACCCCATTTACCGCAATGCTGTCCACCCTCTGTAGCCAGGGCAATGACTCGCCGTGCTCGCCGATGAAACTTGAATAGGCACCCAGAGCTGTGACCGCACCACCCGATTCGACTCCCCGAAGCACATATTTCTTGGTGAGATTCTGATGCTCAATCGACACAGTCGGCTGACAGTAGATACCGGCATCTCGCAGCCGTTTCAGCACAATTTGCGGCAGCCGCAAGCCTTGTCGTGCTAACACCTCGGCCCCGTTCTCGTTATTCTGGACTGCCACACGAGGTTGCATAAGTAGTATCGCTCCTGACTCGAATCGGATGGCCCAGGGCCTCCCGTATCATTTCTTTGGTGCATCCCGCCCAGCACTTGTATTTGCGCGGATCTGCAATCGAGATCGCCAGGTTATCGCCACTTTGATCACGCCCTTGCTGCGCGCAGGAAGGGCACCGCGTCCAATAATTTCCCGAGAACTTTCGCACTGGCCGAACGTGATCCAGGATCCGGAACTCCCGGCGAGACGGATCGTATGGAGGCAGATCGATCTTTGGTTTCGGGCGGAACTGAACTGGCATTTCGAGACCGGCAATGAATCGGGCGATCTCGTCTTCTGTAATCTTTCGCAAACGCTCCAGGTAGCTGAGTTGATCTTCCACTCGGTAGTCGGCGCCGTAAAACCAGTACCTGTTCTTTACAGCCTTATGGACACCCAGCGGACCCCGGATGGCATTACCAAATTGCTCTGGCTCGAGTTGATCTTGCCGAGGAAACACTTCGATTCCTTCCGCCAGTCCCGCGCCACCTTTTACCGGCACTCTCAAGCGAAGAGCGAGGTTATAGATATAGATCCGGCATTGCTGAGCCAGCAATGGCTTTTCGGCGAAGATCCACAAGTGAGCGCCGCGACGTGACTTTTCCAGCGCTGCCTCAACCCCGTCCTGGCGCAGCTCCCATTGCAGCTTGAGCAGGTCTTCCAACGCGTTCTCGTAGTCGGCATCGATCGCGACCCACTTTGAGCGTTGGGTATTCGGGTTTAGTGCATAAATGCCGATAGTGAGTCGCCCGCTCAGGTGTTCGCGGATGGTCGAAGTCGTCAGTCGCCTTCCATCTTTCGGCCGATAGTAGTAATGTTTGCCCGCCCGGTCTGGTTTGTTCGATTGAACGGTATAAGCCAAGCGGTTCACAAATAGGCGGAGGTACCGTGCTGCCATTTCTGTGGTTACCTGGCCGATTGAATTCATAAACTCATCTCCGCTCACGCCACCCCAAGATTGCTGATGGTCGCTGGAAGACCTTCCGGGTTTGCTGTCCACGAAACCAGGTCGTACTCCGCCACAAGTTGGTCAAACTCCGCCGCAGTCAACGTGTCGTTCTGCCCCTTAACGAAGTCGATAAAGAAAAAGATGTGGCGGTCCCGGTCGTACAGGTAAATCGCGCCTGAAGCCTGCTGGTTGGGCACTGTTTGAAGGAGCAAAACGCCTCTTGGCATTTCGATCCAGCGCGAGGCCATTGCCTCGCCTACGGTTAAGAAGGCTTTGACAACATGCTCCACACTGGCATCCCTCCTGAGCCCAATGTCGGCCGTTGTAAACAGGGGTGTAAAACTCATTGCTCCTCGACTTTGATCCATGATCTGCTCCTTTCTGTCCATTCATGACTGATCGTCTCGGTCGTGCCGACACTCGCCATGGCGGCGAACTACCTGCTCGACCGTGATGTACTCACGGCGACACTTGCTCCGCGTGTGCACGTGCGTGTTCGTGCCCAAAAGAACCAGCGACCTGTACGCAACTCGCCGTACACCGTACCCACGATGTGCCAACTATGTTGCTCATCAGCGCGGAGCACGACATCACTGAAAGAGCGCGAGCACCCACCGACACCGCTGACAGATGATCGCAGCGTAGACCGCGGCATCTCACGACAACGACCACCCGCTGATCGCAAGTCCAGTAAATCAAGACCACTCAAATACACCCACAAAAACCAATCGCAACCAAGGGGGTAGTCAAGACCAAAATGATTGACTCCAGGCCAGTTCAAGGTGGTCCAGCGAAGCCAAACCGGTGGCATAGCGCCGGGAAACCGAACGCAAAGCGAAGTCAATAGAAAGGAGAAGGGATTGACTATTCTCATTGCAGAAGCTCCCGAAAATGAGTCCCCGCAAGATTGGAGGCCGTGATCACACTCGTCTCAAGCAGCATCTGCTCAAAATCGCGAGCCTTGGCGAAAGCAAGTTTGTTGGTCGCTCGATTGAGTTCGTGAACCAGATGGATGAGCACTTCGGTACCCGACGTTAAGAACAAAATGCAGCCGACCTGTCGCTCGGCTTGGAGCGCAGCCTTGATGCGGTCGTATTGCCTGTAGCTCTTTAGACAGCGCTCATATTCGAGCGCAAACCTTGCCGTCCTCTCACCAAGCCACACGTCAACTATGGCGTCGTAGTCTTTCTCGTAGGGTGAGCAGGAAATCGTATTGAAGGACGCAATTTCGATTTCTGACTGCCAGTTGGCGAGCAGGTTTTGGCGTGCCAATGCCAGCTGGATTCGGTTCAATTCCAGGGAATGCAACACTTGCGAGGTGTGCGGCAGGTGTTTGGTATTGGAGTGCAGAACAGTCGTGAAATAGCCGTGATGTTCGAGCAGCGCGATGCCATCCCGGGTGATCCGATAAACCGTCCCTTCGGCGCCAAAAACTCCTGCGCAGATGGACACAAAGTCAGCCTTTACCAACCGCCGGACGCGCCAGCCGAAGCTGTCGCGGGAAGACTCGGAACCGGCAAACCTCATGAGGTCAAACAACTGGTTGTGGCCGACAAATTTTGAGTTGCGCACCTGCCGCAGCAAGGGAAGGTCTCGTTCCGCGTGGATGACGATGCTGTCTTTGAGGTAGCGCATAACAAAAACATCTGCCCGCTACTGCCGAACCTCAGGCTCCGGTCCAGTATCGTTGAGATACTCCATCAACTCCTGGTTAAGGCGTTTCATTCTGGCGATTCGATCGTCGACTGCCAGCTTCGATACCAGCCGAACCTCGTCGACTATCTGTGACGGCAAGTCGATGTTTTGCTGCGAAAAATACTGGCAAAGGTCGGCGAAGCGAGCGCAAACCTCAGCCAGTTCCTTCGCCTGAGTTGGAGGACTAGCGGGGCTTTGTTCCTCCGATCTTTGTTGTTTTGTATCGTCCCCTGACATCACTTCACTCCTTCGTCCCTGTTGATTCATGCACCCTTGAGCTGACGATTTCTCTCTTGCTCAGCTTCGTGTTTCCGATCACCATCGGCGACTCGGCGACGCAACTGCTTGTTATCCTCCCGCGACTGTGCGAGTTGTTGTTCCAGGGAATTGAGCTTCATGACGAAATCTGCATCGGGTGTGAACAGTCGCATCTGGCCGATCGGTTCCTTCCCAGCAGATGCGGGTATGCCAGTTCCATTCTGGGGCTTCGACAAGTTCGCTTTCGCCGTCGTTGCTGGTGCGGGTTGTATGTTCGGCGCACGCGGTTTCGCCGTGGCTACGCCGGCATTGTCTGTAGATTCCAAAGGCAACGACGGCGATCGTGAGGCAGACTCTTTCAATACGGCCAACGCCTCCGCAAGTTCACGATTCTTCCTGGTCGCCTCGAAGACCTGCGCGCGAGACCGGTTCAGACTCTGCTCCAATTGCCCAATGATTTCGGCGACAGCCCACTCCCGTTTGGTTTGGGCTTTGTGTTGGTAGAGAACGAGGAAAAAGAGAAAACCAAGCACTCCTAAAGCAAGAATGTTCGACCAGAAGTAGGCATTCCTGACGGTCTCGTCGAGCAGCGCTGTGCGGCTTTCGGCGAGACACTTACCGTAATCCGTATCGGAGGGATTGATGCGCTTGAGCGTGAAATCGAGAAAGCCATCCTGCGGCTTTGCCGAACCCCCATGTCCAGCCGGGTCAAACCCGGAGCGCGGCGATTGAGCAACCGAGAAAGCCCCCAAGAGCGCCGAAAGCAGCAAGGCAGCGACGATTTGATATGGACGCTTCATGACCAAGCCAGCCGTCCATTTCTGACGCCAATACGCCCATGGCGGCGCACTAAGTCTGGATCCCTGAAACGAAGATTGGCTCCCTCAAGGTGCGAAGCGGAACACAGCCTCGGATAAACAACTGGCTCAAGTCCCGGGAAGCGATAATTCCTCGGCCTTCGCACATGGAGATGGGAATGGAGCGTCCCTTGACGCTGGTCAGTCATCAGGATTTCCATCTGTCCAACGGGCAGGTTCTTGATGTGTTCGTCCTGGGCGCGAGTCTCCTTAATATCAGTTTCGCTCCCGAAACCGAT
>OCOJ01033496.1_pt1 | contig 10893 bp, 9 predicted proteins | sample 1539251 | NCBI WGS metagenome assembly OCOJ01 (sample SAMN01911457, study PRJEB22624) | soil metagenome | biome: Soil | place: Malaysia | collected 2012-04-30 | depth RA_metagenome m
TGTCAAGACCCGGCCCAGCCACGCCGGCCTTTCCCAGTGTCAACAGGATCTTGCCATCCTGGTTGAATTTGAAAACCTGCTGGCCTTTGCCGTCTTTCATTCCGTTATCTGCGACCCACAAGTTACCTTCTTTGTCGACAGTAATTTTGTGCGGGCTGACGAACAGCCCATGCCCAAAGCTCTTCAAAAACTTTCCAGATGGGTCGAATTCCAGGATGGGATCGAGCGGGGAGTCGGCACAGTTTGTGCCCCGCGAACCGGAAACGCCGCACCGATCAATCGCCCAGATGTTGCCATCCGCACCGACAGCTACCCCCGCCGTGGAGCCCCATTTTCTTCCATCGGGCAGTTGACCCCAACTCACCCCTGCGCGATATGGATTGGGCAAATCGTTGGGGGCACCGAGCGGCGACACCGCAGGCCACGGCGCCGAAGTTGGCGCGGCCTGAGGCCGCAGATGCGCAGTTAGGCTGCTCGAAAACACCTCTACGCACCCAAGGGCACAAACAAAGCCCAGAGCATATGTGACAAACTGCTTTCCTCTCATGGCACACACTCCCTTAAGCGTGAGATGGTACGCTCCACCCACCGCTAATTTCAACGCGGGCGAAAGCGAAGGACCGTCTCTCAGCGCTGCATTCCTGGATTGAGTTGCGGCTTGCGAGGAAAGGTGTTTTATCGTAAAGGACGGCTAATGCCTCGCTCAAGCGCCGCTGGAGAGGTGAAATGTACTTGCAGATCTTCAAATATGCCAACATTGTTTCGGTCAGCATCGCCGCAGGCCTCATCTTTTCCTCTTGGGGTCGCCTTGAGGAAAAGATGGCGGTTCGAGCGGCAGCGCGACAGACAGTCTTGATTGCTGGAACCGAGAGCCCGACGCCAATGACTTCACGGCAGAATTCTCAAGCAGATGCCCTGACGACCCGCATGGTGATCGATCGCTTCAACGAAGCGTTCAACCGACATGACGCGGACGCCCTTGCGCTTTTGCTCACCGACGACACCGTCTTTGAGGATACGTCTCCTGCACCGGATGGCCGGCGAATCGAAGGAAAAGCTGCCGTGGTGGCATTCTGGCGGACGTGGTTTACACGTAACCCTGACGCAACGTTCGAGGCGGAAGACATGATTGTAAGCGGCGACCGTGCCGTGGTGCGCTGGGTGTATCGAAAAACGCGCAACGGGCAGCCGTGGCACTTGCGCGGCGTGGACGTCTTCACCGTGCGCGACGGAAAAGTGGCTGCCAAGCTTGCCTACGTGAAAGGGTGAGAATCACCAGCATGAAATAAGTCCTTCCGCAGGCCCTACACCCGGTGCATGGTGATTCCGCTCAACAGCTTGGGGTAAAAGTCGGTGGATTTTTGCGGCATGACCTCGCCGGCGGTGGCGATGCGAATCACTTGCTCGACCCCCACGGGATTCAGGAGGAACGCCAGTTCCGCGGAGCCGCGATCGACAGCGTCGAGTGCCGCGCACGCTTCGCGTTCGTAGGTGAGGTTTTTCTCTGCGGTAATCGCTTGATGGGTGATGCCCAACGCTGGCTCGAGGATTCCTTCGTGGAGCAAAACCACATCCAACTCGCGTTGCAGCGCGGAAACATGCGGCAAAAGTCGCGCCAGATCCGCACCGGGGCGCAGCGTCAAAACGTAAAACGCACGCTTCCCGTCTTCCGCCCGAGGGTAGACTCCAATGACTCGTTTGGCGCGCAACTCAGCCAGGCGGGCGAGAAACCGGCTACGCGCTTCAGCTTTTTTCCCTTCGTCAGCGAAAGGAAAAGATTGTGCAGCGAACCACGGTTCCAGATGGCGCCGCATGGCGTTCCAGGAAAAATCGTGCAGGTTGGCGGCAACCCGATGCGTCGGCAGAATCGTCAGCCCTTCGCTGTGCGTGTTGACGAAGGTCATCATGGCGCGCTCAAAAGGGGCGTCGGGATCGCTACACCCGCAGCGCGTGCGGCATTCGTTGCGAAAATTCAGTGCCGTTTCGTACCGATGATGACCGTCGGCAATGACCAGTTTCTGCTCTTCCAATGCCTTTTGGATGGCCGCCACGGATTGCGGCTCTGCGATCACCCAGAGGCGGTGCGCAACGCCGTACTCATCGCGGAGTTCCGTCGCAGGCGGCGCGGCCGATTCCGCCTGCGCAAGAACAGCATCGATGCGCCGCTGCGGGTCGGAGTAAAGCATGAAAAGCTGGCCCGTGTGCATGCGCGTATGGCGCAAGAGCTCGAGCCGGTCGGCCTTTGGCCCCGAAAGCGTTTGCTCGTGCCGGAAAACGACTCCGGCAGAATAATCTTCGAGCTTGCCTGCGCCGATGAAGCCACGCCTCGTTTGGCGGTGCTCCGTTCCGGGAACGAGGTATTCCTGAGAGTAAGCGTAGAAGGCAGGGGCCGGGTCCTGCACGATGACATTCTCGCGAATCCATGCTTGCAGCGCACCGGCCGCGCGCGTGTAGACGTTGTTTTGGCGATTGTCTCCGGGGTAGCTGCGACCTTTTTCGATGACGATGAGGTTGTGCGGATCGGCCGCGTAATACTTGTCTTGCATCGCCTGGGAAATCTTGTCGTACGGCTGCGTCAGCACGCGTTCAAACGAAACTCGCTGCGGGTTGTAACGAAATGCCTTGAAGGGATAAACCTGGGCCATGGGGTCTCCGGTAGTGTCTTGCGCCATACGCAGAGCCTTCTAGTTTACGCGAACGGGAGACATTTCCGAAAAATGGCTGAGAACAAGTTTCAGGCCAATGGTGCGCGCCGATTTTTAAAGGGACGTTCGCAATCCGTTAAAAATTGCTCATGGAGCCGGGTATTGCGCCGTGGAGATATTACAATGAAGGGTGGATGGCTGCTCCGAACCCCTCTTTCGTGCACGCGCTGATTTTCGATTTGGACGGCACACTAATCGATTCGCAGCGCGACTTGATTCTCTCCGTCAACGCCATGTTGCGCGAGTTGGGGCGCGCGGAGTTGGCTGAAGAAACTATCTCCGGCTACATCGGGCACGGCGCGCCGCAACTCGTTTCGCGAGCGCTTGGGGAAGGCGTTACGGAAGAGGAGCACAAACGCGGGTTGCAGTTTTTTCTCGGCTACTACGAAGTCCACAAAATGGACACGACGCGCGCTTACCCGGGGGTCCCGGAAACGCTCAAGAAGCTTGCCAACTTGCCCATGGCCGTGCTGACCAACAAGCCCGCGCGGATCAGCGTGCGCATTTTGGACGCGCTCGGCTTGACAAAATACTTTCGCGCCGTTTATGGCGGCAATAGCTTCGAAACCAAGAAGCCCGACCCGCTGGGGGCGAACACGATTCTGCGCGAATTTGGAACAACGCCGCGCGAAGCAATGCTCGTTGGCGACTCCGAAGTGGACGTGCAAACCGCGCGCAACGCAGGCACCCTGGCTGCCGCCGTGAATTACGGCTTCGGCGTCCATGATCGCGCCGCCTTCCCCGCCGACATTTATCTCGAGACCTTCTCCGATCTCGTCCCTCTCGTAGGCGGGAATACACGCTAGATGTTCTGGCTAGTTCTTCGCAAGCGCAGCGGAAGCCACATCCAGTTCGAACGCTGTCTGATCGTTCGTGAGGACAAATAACTTCTTCCCGTCAGCCGACAGAAGCTGAGCCGCGATCGAATCGCTAAAATACAAATCTTCGATTTTCTTCAGGTTCTGCAGATCGTAAACAACCAGGTGGCCGCGCCCGTTGGCCATACACAGCCGCTCCCCATTGCGCGAAATCCGCGGACGGTATCCGAACCACTTAGCTTTTCCTGCACCGGTGGAGATGGAGTAGAGCAAGACGCGATTGTGATTATCCGCAACCACCATCCAATCGCCCATGGCTTCGACGCGCTCGGGATAGTATGAGTACTTGGCGGTTCGAACGACGACGGCACCGGCTACCGTTCCACTCCGCGCATCAACCGCTTCTAGGAAATAGTCATCCTGCTTGGGATTCTCCTTGGACCAAAGTGCTTGCAGCTTCGTGTCGCGCGCGATTTCGTCACGGATACCATCAGCATTCGCATGCCAGACCAGCACGAGCTTTCCGCTGGCCGGCGAACCCGACAGCGAAGGACCCTGCTTGGGAAAGTTGCGAGACCAGAGAGGTTTCTGGTCGACAATATCCAGGGCATCGAGTTCAAAATTGCGCCGCGCGCCGCGGTTTTTCTCGCCAGGTTTGATGCGCAAAAGAACGTCACCGAAAAACGTCACATCGTCGTCTTTTTCCACGGGCCGTGCCTTGGTCTGCCCGGTTACGGGACTGGCAACGACCATTTCCCTTTCGGCTTTTTCGAACTCGGGAAAGTCGATAAAGAAGGTCGAATTGGGCGTGTAAAACGCATTCTGGAAAGCGCGGAGGTGAAACACTCGCTCGTTTGTCTGCAAATTCCAGATGCCACCGCGGGTGCTGCCCGAAATGGCGAGATACTTCAGGTCCGGTGAAGCCACGGAGGCGCGCAAGACCCCGAGCTTACCAAGGGGAAGTTGTACTGTTTCGAAAGCCTTGGTCTCCCCCATCTTATACAGGCCTATTTCTCCATTTAGACGCTCGCTCACGAAGAAATCGCCCCACACGTCGATGGCCGACATTCGGTTGGTAAGCCCGAACTTCTTTTGCTCAAGGCTATAAACACCGACAGGACGATCCACCATAGGCCGAACCAGGATGTATTTAGGATTCGAGGCTGCGACAAGGCTGCCGCCTCCAAGCGGAACGCGATCCACTACCTTCCCTGAGGGGAATTCCGCGACCGGGGAATTCTGAGGATGAAATTGGTCCAAGCCCACAATCCGGTCCGGCCCCAGGAAGGTAAAGCTGTATTCCATTAGAGTATGGACGGTTCCCGGAACATTGACCTTCTTTTGTGTGGTGAGATCGATGACAATCTGTTCGCCGGTGCGAGAAGAAGCGGCGAAGTAGTGTGCATCGGGAGAGAAGCGTAAAACGACGACTTCGGGGTGAATCAACAAGTACAAGAGTTTCACAAAGCCTTGGAATCCGCTGAAGCCTGGGTCAAAATCGTAGAACTGCTTTTTCTCATAAAGAACGTCACCGGTAGCCACATCGAAGAGGGTCAAGGTCAGGCCCCGATCGAAACAGGCCAAGTATTTTGCGTCCGGTGAGAGCGCGGTCTCCCTGCAACCGCGAAGAGCCGGCACATCCGTGACGCCAATCTGTTCCTGCCGGGCGATGTCCCAGGTTTCCACACGCAAATCAGAGTCGAAGAAAATGACCTGCTTCGAATCGGGTGAGAATTGGGCCGTTTGTGCTTCGGCGGCGTCGATCCGAAAAAGAAACATAAGCGGATTGCGGGTCAAAACGTAGATGCCCCCTTCGTCCTGCGCCAGCACAAAAGTTCCGTCGGGGCTGAAGCGGAAGTTCTCGATATCGCCGCGCAGCGGATTGTTAAGACTCTTTCGGGAAATGACACCGGGAAGCCGTTCGGGATGTCCGATGCCGGTGTAATGGAGCACGGAGCTCTGCCACTGCTGAAAGTCCTCCGGACGTGCTGGCTGATTGGCTTCGATGCAGGCCGCCGGCAAATTAGAGACATCCTTCAGAGCCTCGCGCAGACGCTTGGAGTCCGGACGCGTAGCGCCGAAAAGATCGGTGAACCAGTTTCCCGTCTTGCCTTTCGTTTGCATCAAACGGTCGAGAAAATCCGGAAAAGCCTGGGGAGAGTAGCCGGCGCGTGCCACTGCCTGGACTCCAATTAGGTCCGCAATTGCCTGGCCTTTGTCTTCATTCCCAGAAGAAGTCGGATGCCGCCTCTTTAGCCGCACACTCTCCAGAAACTGGTTATAAAGGTCTACCAGATCATCCGATTCCGGCACGCTCTTCACGCCGAGGACATCCCGGAAAAGGGCCGACATATCCATGGCTTGTTGCCTGGCTGCCAGGTGCCCCATTTCGTGGCCCAATAAGCCCGCAAGCTCATCTTCGCTTCTTAGAAAAGCAGCCATTTTTCTGGAAACGTAGACGCGGCCACCGGGCATGCTGAAGGCTTGGACCTCCGGCAGGTCGTACAGAAGGAATTCGTAGCGCAGTCCTGTAGCCGGCAGGTGCTGGGCAACGCGCTGGCCCACGCGCTTGAGGTAACCAGTGACTTGCTCATCTTCGATGACACGAAATTCGCTTTCGAACTGTTGGCGCGAAATTTCTCCCAATTCCATCTCCTGCTTTGGAGTAAAAAGCAGTTTGGAGGGATCAGGAGCGGGGGCCTGCAACGGGGGACACGCCTGTTGTGCGAGAAGCGGGAAACAAGAAATCAGACCAAGAGTGACGAGGAAGGATAACCGTCTCACGGTCTTCACTCCAGAGGAAGTTAACCTCAAGACTAACACCCGGCGCTGAGCTCAGCAAGTTGGAGTGAAAGACATCCAGCAGCTTCGTTTTTCTTGCGTTCCAGCGCGGCAGTTGGCAGACTCGGCGCGTGGTCATTGGCCTCTTCCCTCAACTGGATGCCCCCGGCGGGGTGCAGCGGGCGGGCCGCCATGTGGCGGCGGTGCTGAGTGATTTCGCGGCGAGCCGGGGGATGGACTGCCGGCTGCTCAGCTTGAACGATTCGCGCGAGCTGCACCGCATGTTAGTGGGAGGCAAGGAATTCGTATTTACGGGGTGCGAGCGCGGGAAAGCGCGGTTTACAGCAACGGCCCTACGGGCGGCCACCCGCCACCCCAAATTGGTGCTGGCAGGTCACCCGCATCTCGGGCCGGTCACGCAGGCGATGCGCCTTGTCGCACCACATTTGAAAACGATTGTATGTACGCACGGTATCGAAGTGTGGGAGCCGCTTTCTTTGGCGCGGCGAGGTGCGCTGCGGCGCGCCAACGCGGTTCTGGCGCCAAGCCGGGACACAGCGAGTCACGTTTTGGAACAACAGCGCGTTCCTCAGAATCGGATCCATATAATCCCATGGGCGCTCGATCCGGAGTTTGAAACGCTCCTGGTGAGCGAGCCGCATCCAAAGGCGCCGGAGAATTTTCCTGCGGGCCGGGTGATCCTCACGGTAGGCCGGCTGCTGGCCACCGAAAGATATAAAGGGATGGATACGCTGATCACCGCTTTGCCGCGATTGCTTCCTCGCTGGCCGGAGCTTGAGCTTGTTATCGCGGGTGAAGGGGACGATCGCGCGTGGCTGGGAGACCTGGCGGAAAAAACCGGCGTGCAGCGCCATGTACACTTTTTGAGCGGCTTGAGTTACGCGGATCTGGCGGCGTGCTATTTCGCTTGCGAGGTTTTTGCTTTGCCAAGCCGAGGAGAAGGCTTCGGTTTTGTATATCTCGAGGCGATGGCGCGAGGCAAACCGGTTATCGGAGGCGCTCACGGCGGAGCGCCGGAAGTGATTGAAGATGGTGTGAGCGGGTATCTGGTGCAACACGGCGACGCCGTGCAACTGGCGACGTCCATCGAAACACTCCTCACGGATCGGACGCTGGCTTGCGAGATGGGGGCGCGGGGACGTAAGCGCGTGGAGCGCGAATTCCGGTTCGGTGTTTTTGCACGGTCGCTGAAGAAAATCCTGCGCGAACAATGCGAATCCTGAGCGTCACGCAGTCATACGCGCCGTTTCTCGAATTCGGCGGGCCGCCGGTGAAAGTGCGCGCGCTGGCCCAAGGACTGGCCAGACGCGGGCATTCCGTGACGGTGCTGACAGCGGATTGGGGACTCGGAGAACGAGAAGCGAGCGAGCTGCAACGACGGCGGGCGGAACGAGGTCCATTTGGATGGCAATGCGAAGAAAACGGAGTGCAAGCCATCTACCTGCCGGCGTGGTTTCGATATCGCGCCCTTACCTGGAATCCAGCGGTCAAACGATTTTGCCAAACGCGTTTGAAAGAGTTCGAGATCGCGCATATATATGGGCTGTATGACCTTCTCGGTCCCGCAGTCGCAGCTGTTTGTTCTCGGCGAAAGATTCCCTACGTGCTCGAACCGATCGGGATGTTTGTCCCGATCGTGCGAAGTTTGTGGCTGAAACGGATGTACCATGCAGTTTTCGGGGGGCGATTATTCAAGGAAGCGAGCGCGATCATTGCGACATCGGAACAAGAAGTGAAAGAGCTGGAAGCAGGAGGCGTGGCGCGGGAGAAAATCGTACTGCGGCGGAATGGCGTGGAAGCGCCGAGTTGGTGGCCGGAACGAGGCTCGTTTCGGGGAATGCACGGCATAGAAGAAGGCGCGAAACTGGTTTTGTTCCTCGGACGTCTATCGGAAAAGAAAAGCCCTGATCTTCTGCTGCAAGCATTTGCATCGATATGTGGGCTTCCGGAAGGAAGCGCAATGCGGCTGGTGTTCGTCGGGCCGGACGATGAGGGGATGAAGGCGAAGCTCAAACAGACGGCGGCGCAGCTTGGCGTGGCATCGCGAGTGCAATTCGTGGGGCCCGTGTTCGGTGAGAGGAAGTGGGCCGCGTACCGCGATGCGGATGTGTTCGTGCTGCCGTCGCAGAATGAAAATTTCGGGAATACTGCGGCGGAATCAGCAGCGGCCGGGACGCCGGTGATTGTTAGCGAGCAGTGCGGCATCGCACCGCTTCTTGAGGGCACGGCCGGACTGGTTGTGCCTCACGAAGCCGGAGCTCTTGCCCGAGCGATCGAACGCGTGCTCACCGAACCGGGGCTTCGCGACCGGCTGGCCTCGGGATGCCAGGTTGTGACGTCGCGGTTGGGCTGGGAACTTCCCGTGCAAGAAATGGAAACTTTGTATTGCAGGCTTGCAATCGCGAGAGGCCGCAGTGCAAAATTTGGGTAAGCGGAGCTTAGTGCTGGTTTCAAAAAAACACCGCCTTTTCCGGGTTGTCTGGTGGAGCACGAATCTGATGCTTGCCGTGGCGGCTCTCTCCCTAATATACGCAGGCGCAAGGGAATATGCGGTGCGCCAGTATCTAAAAGGTTTTTCTGATGGGATCGTGCCGGAACCAGCTGCGCCCGAACAAAAAGTGGAAGCCATTCTTGCCTGGATGCGCAGCGGGCCGCCCCGGGCAGTAGCTACCGACCCATCCGCGCTACCTGCGCGCGATCCGGAAACTACTCTCAATTATCGTCAGCTCCTTGCTGTGTGTGGAACAGCGACAAATGCGTTTTTGAATTTATCGCGCAGCGCCGGCCTGACCACGCGGCGGCTTTTGTTGCTCACGCCGGAACGCACCACCAAGCACGTCGTGGCTGAAGTGCTTATCGACAGCCGCTGGGTTGTGGTCGATCCAACTTACCGGGTCATGTTCCGCGATGCTGCGGGAACCTTATTGACTCGGAGAGACCTGCAGAATCCTACTGTGTTCGCCGCAGCCATCCGCGCTGCGCCCGGCTATCCGGCAGTGTATGATTTTCAGCGCTTCGCTCACGTGCGCTTGTCGAGGCTTCCGTTCCAAGGCTTGCACATTCGGCGCATCTTGGATAGCGTCTACCCAGGTTGGGAAGAGGCGGTAGACTGGAGCCTACTGCTCGAAAGAGAATCTTTTTTTCTCCTGTTTGTTTCCGCGACCATGACCGTGGTTTTCCTGTTCCTCCGCATAGTGCTTGCCTGGTACGCCGACCGCCGATTGCATGTTTCGCGTTTCCATTTGCGAGAACACATCCTGCGAGCTGGAGTCGCTTTTTTCTCGGCTCCGGAGATGAAACGGTAGCGTGTGTGGGATTTGCGGTGTCGCCTTTGCCACCCGCAGCCAAGACGCTGAGTCTCGCGTCCGTGCTATGGCCGCCGTTCTACGGCATCGCGGACCGGATGAGGAAGGGTTTTTAGTCAGAGAACCGCGCGCCCCAGGACTGGCCCTGGGAGTGCGCCGACTGAGCATCATCGATCTGGCTGGCGGCCACCAGCCAATCTGGAACGAAACACGCGACGTCGCCGTCATTTACAACGGCGAACTCTACAATTATCGCGAGCTGCGCGAACGTTTGACGCTTCTCGGCCACCGCTTTGCCACGCAATCCGACACAGAAATTCTCGTGCACGGCTGGGAGGAATGGGGCGAGGAGTGCCTAACGGAATTGCGCGGCATGTTCGCGTTTGCGTTGCTCGATCTGCGCGGACGATTTGCCACCGCTCCTCTGCTTTTTCTTGCACGCGATCCACTGGGAATCAAGCCGCTTTACTACGCTCAGATCCCTGAAGGATTTGTATTTGCCTCGGAAGTGCGGGCCTTGCTGGCGGGCGGCGTATCTAAACAGCTTTCCCAAGACGCACTCACTTCTTACCTGCTCTTGGGAAGCACTTCTGAACCCGTGACCATGCTCGAGGGCGTTTTTTCTTTGCCGCCCGGTCACCGGATGCTGCTTTACGTCCCAGACCGCAGGCGCGTGCCGCGCGCTCGGCCTTGGTGGGACCTGCGAAGCAGCGCGGCAGCGCGGGATGCCAAAAGGCCACGCGAACTTAGTTTAGCGGCTCAGAGACTGCGGCCGCTTCTCGAGCAGGCGGTCCGCGGGCACTTGATTGCCGACGTGCCAGTGGGGCTTTTTCTTTCGAGTGGGCTGGACTCCAGCGCTATTGCGGCGCTGGCAGCGCGGGTGCGGGCGGGAATCCGCAGCTTCACGCTGGCCTTTCCAGGGACGTCTTACGATGAGGCCCCACTCGCGCGAGTGGTGGCGCAACACTGCGGCACTCAGCACAAGGACGTGCCGCTGGATGGTGANTGCCGTTCTCGCCAGGCTGGAAGAAGCGCTTGCGGCGCTGGATCAACCGACAATGAACGGCATCAACACGTATTTTGTCTCGTGGGCGGCGCGCGAAGTGGGACTCAAAGTGGCGTTGTCGGGATTGGGAGGGGATGAGCTGTTTGCGGGCTACCGCACTTTCGACGATACGCCTCGCGTGGCGCGATTGATTCGCCTAGCGTGGTTTGTGCCCGGGCCCCTGCGGCGTGCTTTGGCGCCGCTGATAAGAAGACTGG
>OCOJ01038490.1_pt2 | contig 10888 bp, 10 predicted proteins | sample 1539251 | NCBI WGS metagenome assembly OCOJ01 (sample SAMN01911457, study PRJEB22624) | soil metagenome | biome: Soil | place: Malaysia | collected 2012-04-30 | depth RA_metagenome m
GGTTTTGCCCCAGTTGCCGTCGGCGGGGATACGGTTCTGCTGCGGGACCTGGCTTCCCGGGCCGTTCTCAAGTCTAAACTGACCCTGCAAGGAAGCACCCCATTTCACCTTAAGGCCGAAATTGTCGAGACAACGAATCCGGATTCTGATTACCGGGCCAAGGTTGAGGAATACTGGATGTCCCCGGAGATATGGCGACGCACGATCGAATCTCCCGATTTTTCTCAAACCTACATAGTGAACGGGGACAGGATTTTAGAGAAAGACGACGGCGGATATTTTCCCTGGTGGCTGAATGACTTGGTGACTGCAATGGTTGATCCGCCACCTATGCTGGAAGCACTCAGCCGCTCCAACGCAGCAGTTCCTATTTCCCGCGGATTGGGAAAAACCTCAGCGTGTGCGGACCTCCGTTCCAGCATTGATCGCGGCATGTTTTGTTTTGAGCTCAGTTCCGGCTTACTCATCTCCGCTTTCACTACGGGCTTCGACGCTGAATTCGAGAACTTCCAGTCATTTGGAGGCAAGCTATCCGCCCGCGCGGTAGTGATCGCCCCTGAACCCGGGACCACCATCCGTGCGCGCATCACGCAGCTAACGGAGTTGTCTGAGCCCGATGAGGACTTGTTCGCTATCAGCATGCCTACTCCCCTGCGCCAGCGCATCGGCCGGATGAGAGTGCACCAAGAGGAACTCTCCAGTTCCTGGATAAGCGGAACGGCAATCGAGTGGCCCAGAGTTGCAGAGGGCCTAACAAAGGGCCGGTGTTCGGTGTACGTTTCCGTGGACACTTCCGGACAGGTGCGGGAAGCCTGGCCGGCCGGCTGTGATAATTCGGGCTTGCAGGACCCGTTGCGCGAGACCGTTCTCAAGTGGCGCCTGCGACCAGCCACTCAAAACGAAATGCCGATGCAGGTCGAGGCGCTCTTGACGTTTACCTTTGCCACGGACGTTGATTCGTCGAAAACTCCGCCCGTATTGTCCGATTCAGAAGCTCGTCAACTGGCGACGGATATTGTCGAGCCGGTTTTCCCGCCGGGAAGCGTTGAGCGGGGCGCCAAGATAACTGTGCGCATCTCGGTGGATGAGACTGGGAAGCTAACCGGAGTTCACAACCCGGACAACCTTGCCACGCCGTTGTTCATGGCAGCCTACAATGCTCTCATGAAGTGGAAATTTCGGCCCTACTTGCAGGATGGGAAGCCGCGGTATTTCCATGCGATCCTCGTTTTTCGTCCACACTAAAGGCCCCTTGGGCGATCCTCCGCGACAAGCCGATCTACAGTATCCTCCTTTCCGCATCCCAATCCTGAATCCAGGGCTCCGAGGCCGCGTGCTAAGATTCGTACTGGAGCTCGCGATTTGAACCCGGGAGAACAGCGTTGACCGCGCGCATCTTGCAAGGCGCCACATTTCGTGACGCGATCTACGCGGAACTGCGCGGCGAGATTGAAGCGTTGCGCGCCGCGGGCCTCATTCCGGGCCTGGCCGCCGTGCTGGTGGGAGAGAATCCCGCCTCGAAAATCTACGTCCGCAACAAAATCGCTGCCTGCCAGCAGCTGGGCCTTTACAGCGAGCAGATCTCACCTTCAGCCAGTGTTGCCACCGAGGAGCTAGTGGATACCGTCGAGCTTCTGAATCGCCGCGAGGATATTGACGGCATCCTGGTGCAATTACCGCTCCCGCCCCAGGTGGATTCGAAGCGCGTGCTGGAACACGTCTCGCCGGAAAAGGACGTGGACGGCTTCCACCCCGTGAGCCTGGGCCGTCTCGTGACGGGACGCGCCGGCCTCATCGCGTGCACGCCCGCTGGCTGCATGGAAATCCTTCGCCGCAGCGGCGGCCAACTCGCTGGAGCGAATGCCGTGGTCATCGGCCGCAGCGATATTGTGGGCAAGCCGATGGCCCTCCTGCTGATGCATGCCAACGCCACCGTCACCATCTGCCACTCGAAAACGCGCAATCTGCCGGAAGTGGTGCGCCAGGCGGACGTGGTGGTTGCGGCCATCGGCAAGCCGTGGATGGTGCAGCCGGACTGGATTCGCACCGGCGCCACGGTGATTGACGTGGGCACGAATCCCATCACCGATGCAGCAGAGGCGGAGCGCTTGCTGGCTCATTACCCGGAAAGGCTGGAAACCTATCGCAAGAAGGGCTCTGTCCTCCTGGGCGACGTCCATCCCGGAGTTGCAAACGTCGCCGGCGCGGTGACTCCCGTCCCCGGAGGGGTGGGCCTGCTGACCATCGCCATGCTCATGTCCAATACCGTTAAGGCCGCCCGGCTGCGCCGCGGTTCAGGCATCGCCCAGCCCGCGGAGACGGCGCGCACCTGATGCCGCGCCCAGGCCCATGTTGCGCGTAGGATTGACCGGCGGCATCGCCGGAGGCAAAAGCACCGTGGCCGCGCGCATGCGTGAGCTGGGCATTGAAGTGCTGGATGCGGATGCCATGGCCCACCGCCTGATCGAGCCGGGCCAGCCGGCCTACGCAGACGTGGTGCGGGAATTCGGCAGCGATATCCTGCTGCCCGATGGCCATGTGGACCGCAAGCTGCTTGGCGAGATTGTGTTCCGCGACGCGGAGAGGCGTGCCCGGCTGAATGCCATCATCCATCCGAGGCTGTTCGAGCTGCGCGAGCGGCAACTGATCGAGCTGGAGCTGGCCCAGCCGCGTGGCCTGGCCGTGATCGAAGCGGCGCTGCTGGTGGAAGCCGGCTATTACAAAAAGCTCGACCGCCTGGTCGTCTGCTCGTGCCGCCCGGAGCAACAGCTGGAGCGCCTGCGCGCCCGCGGTCTCAGCGAAGAGCAGGCGCGCCAGCGCATCGCCGCTCAGATGCCCATTGCCGAGAAGCTGCGGTACGCGGACGACGTGGTGGATTGCTCCGGAACGCTCGAGGAAACGGTGCGGCAGACGGATGCGCTGGTGGACCGCTTGCGGGACTTGGCGCGGCACGAACCGGGAAAAGAGGAGACGGTGGCATGAGCCGCCCGGCAAATAACGCGCGCATACTTCTCGCCGGACTCATCCTGGGCGGGCTGGCCTTCTGGGCCGGGTCCCACTGGGGAAAACCCGGGCCGCTGGTAACCACCGCGGGGCCGGAATCTCCGGCCGGCGGGACTCCCAGCTCCGCCCCGCTTACGCAGGATGAGCAGGTGAACATCCGCATCTACCGCCAGGCCGCGCCGGCCGTGGCCAACATCATCACCCGCGCGGTCGAGTACGATTTCTTTCTCAATGCCGTGCCCGTCGAAGGCGCCGGCTCGGGATTCGTCATCGATCCCAAAGGCTACGTGCTTACCAACTATCACGTGGTGGCGGAGGCGCAGCGCATCGAGGTATTGCTGGGCGATCAGCACGCGCAGTCGCGCTACGTGGCGAAGTTCATCGGCGCGGACCAGCGCAACGACGTGGCGCTGCTTAAAATCGATCCCAAGGACGCCAAGCTCACCGCGCTGCCGCTGGGCGATTCGAGCGCCTTGCAGGTGGGACAGAAGGTGCTGGCCATCGGCAACCCCTTCGGCTTCCAGAGTACGCTCACCACCGGCGTGGTCAGCGCGCTGGGCCGCACGGTGCAGACCTCGCAGACCACGTACATCGAAGACGCCATCCAGACGGACGCTTCCATCAACCGCGGCAATTCCGGCGGGCCTTTGCTCGATACCCGCGGGCAGGTGATTGGCATCAACTCCGCGATTTATTCCCCCACGGGAACGGCGGCGGGCGTGGGATTTGCCATTCCCATCAACCTCGCCAAGCGCATTGCCAACGATTTGATCACGGAAGGGCGTGTGCGCCGCGCCGCGCTGGGCGTGGAAGTGACTCCGCTGTTCCAGGACCTGGCGGATTATCTGAAGTTGCCGGTGAAGGAGGGCCTGCTCATCGAGCGCGTGACTCCCGGAGGGCCCGCGGCCCGCGCCGGCCTGCGTGGCGGGAATACTCCCGTTACTGACGGACTGCGGCGGTTCATGACCGGAGGGGATTGCATCATCTCCGTGGACGGAAAACCCGTGGCCTCTCAGCTTGACCTGAACCTGATCCTGAACCGCAAACGCCCGGGGGATTCTGTCAGGCTGGAGATTTACCGCGACCGCGAGAAAATGGAGGTTCCGGTCACGCTGGGAGACATGTAGCGCCAGCCTTCACGCTGGCGGCCTGCTCACGCTGGCCGCGCGTTCCACTCGGCTCGCAGCCTCTCGCGCTCCGCCTCACCGAACTTCCACCAGCCCTGGGCCAGGTCGCGCACGCGTTCGAGCGCCGCCTGCATCTCTTTGTGCTTGGCCTCCAGTGCGTCGCGGTCCGCATCCTGGGCGACGTAGATGGGCGGATGGAACACCATCACGCAGCGCGAAAACGGCCGGGGAATCTGAAATTGGTCCCAGGTATTTTCGAGCGTCCAGCAATCCTGCGCGTCCACGTGGAAAGGAATGATCGGGCAACCGGATTTGCGCGCCAGCATCGCCGGCCCCGGTTTGGCCACGTAACGGGGGCCGCGCGGCCCGTCGATGGTGAACCCCGCGTCTTTGCCCTCCGCCAGACGCCGCGTCATAACCGCCAGCCCGCGCAATCCGCCGCGCGTCGAGCTGCCCTGGGCGGTGCCGAAGCCCAGGCGTTCAATCACCCGCCGCGTCCATTGGCCGTCGAAGGTTGCGGTGTTCAGCACCACCACGCCGCGGTGCCTTCCCCACCAGGCCACAGGGATGATGCACTGGTGCCAGAAGGGCCAAATGACGCGCAGACCGCGAGCGTAAACTCGCTCGGCGTGCTGCCAGCCGAGGATCTCGTAACGCAGCGTGGGCCCCACGGAACGGATGAAGGCGTACACTGCGCCGGCAATCAACGGAATCTGCATCCGGCGCCCCAGGGAGAGCTCCGGCATGCGCGTATCGAAATGAACGTTGGCGGTGGCCACGTAGCGGGCAGCTTCCTGCGGTCCGCCATCCGCCTCTTCGCGCTGCTCCTCCGGGTCACGGAGTGTTTTCGCGTTCGCTTTTGCGCCGTCTTCCATTGCGTATAGTATAGGGGATTCAACGTCGCATCCCGATGATCCGGCCGCAAAAATCCGGCGATTCCGCGCGCGCTTCAGAACGAAGCGCTGCTTCCCGGCTGCGTGCGATGCGCCTTGCAATCGCGCTGGCAGCCATGGCCGCGGCTGCTGCCGGTGCCCTTCCTCTCCGCGCACAATCCAGCGGGCCGCCGGTAGGGCGGATCGAAGGTGACGACATCTCCGTGCGCGGGGAGGTCCAGGTGGTGCGCGAAAACGGCGCCGCTTACACCGCGCTCTCCAGCGGTGCACAGGTGACCGTCCGTTCCGGCAGCGCGCGCATTGAGCTCGCCGGCGGCGGTGAAATCGGTATCTGCGGTCCGGCGCGCTTTTCTCTGGTGCGTGCCGGCTCCAGCCTGACTCTGGCGCTCGACTACGGCCGGGTGCGCGCCCGCCTGGATGCCGGGCAGGATTTGCGCGTCTATACGCCCATGATCCAGGCCAGCTCCATCTCCAGCGCCGGACACGCGGGCGACATCAGCGTCGGTCTCGAGGAAAGCGGCAAGATGTGCGTGCACCCGGCAGGCGGCGCGCTGCGTCTGGAGCCCCAATTTGGGGGCGACACCATCGTAGTGCCGCAGGGCATGGAGGCCAACCTCCAGGAGGGACGCCTCGCCGGATTGGCGGAGGGCGGAGAGGCTTGCAGTTGCAACGCACTGAGCGCAAAGCGCAGGTCCACAGGACCACCGGATACCGGCCTGCAGGCACGCGTCACGTTGCCACCTGCCGCAGCGCCCGCGGCCGAGAAGGAGCAGGAAAAGAAAGCTCCGGCGCCTCCCGCTGTTCCGCCCGCTCCGTTCGAACAGCCGATCTGGAAAGTGTATATGCCGCCGCTCAGCTATGACGCTTCGGCTCCCAACGGCGAACCGCAGGTGGCCAAGGCGGCCTCCATGCCTCCGCCCAGCGCGGAAACCGCGCTGCTCTTCCGTGAAGTGTATGCCGAACCGGTGATCCGCCTGACCGGGGTGGTTGTGGAGCCGCCAGCAAAGGAGACGGCCTCTGCGAAGCCGGCCACGAATCCCGCAAAGCCGGGCGCCACGGATCCATCCGCGGCGGAAAAGAAGCCCTCCCTTGCCGCCCGCATCGGCAATTTCTTCCGCCGCCTTTTCGGCGGCAAATCCAGGCAGAAGGACCAGAGCCAGGCTCCGCAGAATGCGGAATAGCGCCGGGGCCCGGATGTAGCGGCGGGTTTACCCCGCCATCTTGTTTCCTGTAACGCCGGCAGGCCCCTTCCGAGGAGATGGCGGCCTAAAGCCGCCCCTACATTCCTTCGTAATTGGGGCCGCCGCCGCCCTCCGGAGGCACCCAGGTGATGATCTGGTACGGGTCGGCCACGTCGCAGGTCTTGCAGTGCACNCACAGTTGGCGGCGTTGATCTTCAGTTTCCGCTCCCCGCGTTCTTCCGCCATTTCGTAGACTGCCGCGGGACAAAAATACTGGCAGGGATTTCCATACTCGGCCACGCAGCGCCCGGAGCAGATGCTGGGATCCGCCACCAGCAGATGGCAGGGCTCGTCGTCGTCGTGCCGCGTGCCGGAGTGATAGACGTCCGTCAGGCGGTCGAACGTCAGCTTGCCATCGCCCTTGAAGCGTTCCTCGGGCGGGCGTCTTCCGTCGAGCTTCGCGTAGGCCTGGTGGCCTGCGTGCGTGCGCATGGGATCCACCAGGCCGCGTCCCCCAGTGATTTGCTGGAAGGCAGCATGGAATAACCCGGGCACCAGGCCGTTGCGGAATCCCTGATGAAAGTTGCGCACGGACCAGAGCTGCTGCTTTGCCCAGCTTGCGTTGACGCGCTCCTGAAATCCGGCGAGCGTTTTGGCGGAGGCGTTTCCTTTCACCAGTGCTTCCAGGATAGTTTCCGCGGCGAGCATCCCGCTCTTGATGGCCATGTGGATGCCCTTCAGCTTCTGGGCATCGAGGAAGCTTGCGGAATCGCCGATGATCAGCCCCCCGCTCACATACGGCCGGGGCATCGAGTACCAGCCGCCTGCCGGAATGGTCTTCGCGCCGTAACGCAAGAGCTTTCCGCCCTCCAGCACCCGGCGGATGAAGGGATGCGTCTTGTACTTCTGAAATGCTTCGTGGGGATCAAAGAGCGGGTCCGCGTACTCCAGGCCAACCACCAGGCCCACAGACACGCGATTTTCCCTCATTCCGTAGAGCCAGCCGCCCCCGTACATGCTGGTGGGAACCGGCCAGCCCATGGTGTGCGCGACAAAGCCCGGCGCGATTTGCTCTTCCGGGACTTCCCACAGCTCCTTTACACCGATGCTGTAGACCTGTGGATTCAGGCCGTCGAGCTGGTACTTGCTCACGAGCTGCTTGGTCAGCGAGCCGCGCGGGCCCTCCGCCAGCACCGTCACTTTGGCGCGCAACTCGTAGCCCGGCGTGTAGTTGGATTTGGGCTTGCTGTTCTTGTCCAGGCCCTTGTCGTCGCTGACGACGCCGGCAATGCCCTCGCCCTCGAAGAGCAGCGAAGCCCCGGCAAATCCGGTGAACAGATTTACGCCGGCCTTCTCCACCAGGCCTCCGAGCCACTTGGTGAGCTTGCTCAGCGAGACAATATAGTTGCCGTGATTGCGCAGCGGTGGCGGGGTGATGGGAAATCTCCACGCGCTCTTTTCCGTGAAGAAGTAAGCGGCATCGTCTTTCACTGGCGTGTCGAGCGGCGCCGTCTTTTCGCAATCGGGAACGAGCTCGGCCAGCCCCCGTGGGTCCATCACCGCGCCGGAAAGCTGGTGCGCGCCGATTTCCCGGCCCTTCTCCAGCACGTAAATGTTCTCGGAGGAAAGTTCCGGCTTGCCGCCGGATTCATTGTGCTTGCGGATCAGGTTGGAAAGATGCAGCGCGCAGGCCAGCCCCGCCGGCCCCGCGCCCACAATCAGCACATCCGCTTCGAGTGTTTCGCGCTGCGCCGCCACGCCGCCATTCTAGCAGAAGGGATTTACCGTGCGTTTCACAGGCAGGGGCAGGATGGCTGACCGCCGGGGGGCCGATGCAGGGCACGGCATTCCGTCCCGAAGCTTCGGGACCGAAACTTCGGGATCGGGACGTGCCCCGGCAATTACTCGCCATGCGCTACTTTGCTTTGGAAAGTTCTTCCGTGAGAGCGGGGACGATCTCGAAAAGGTCGCCGACGATGCCGTAGTCGGCCACTTCGAAGATGGGGGCGTTGGGGTCCTTGTTTATGGCCACGATGGTGCGCGAGCCTTTCATTCCCACCACGTGCTGGATCGCGCCGCTGATGCCGATGGCCAGGTACAGCTTGGGCGCCACGGTCTGTCCCGAGCTGCCGATCTGGCGCTCGAGCGGCAGCCAGCCTTCGTCGCAGATGGGACGCGACGCAGCAATTTCTCCGCCGATGGCCGCCGCCAGCTTCTCCACCAGCGGCAGGTGGGTTGGCTCCTTGATGCCGCGGCCGATGGCCACGATGATGGGTGCCTGCGTCAGGTCCACGGCCTGTTTCGCTTCGCGGAAGAGTTCGAGCGGCTTGGTGCGAATCTGCTCCGGCTTGAGGTCCACCGCGAAGTTCCGCACCGCGGCGTTGCCGCTTTCCACCTGGTCGCCTCGGAAGCAGCCCGCCTGGAAGCTGGCAAACCACGGCGCGTCGCCCTGAAAGGTCACGTCCGCGGCCGTCTTGCCCTGAAACATCTGGCGGACGAACACCAGCCGTCCGTTGTCATGGCGCAAAGCCACGCAGTCCGCGACCATGCCCCGGGCCAGCGACGCGGCCAGCTTCGGCGCGAAGTCGCGCACCTGATAGGTGTGCGGAAAGAAAACGAAATCCGGCTTGGTCTCGGTGATGAACTGCTTGAGCGCCAGCGTGTAGCCGTCCGGCGTGTACTTTTCGAGCAGGTCGTGCTCGATGCTCAGAACCTCGGCCAGTTTGAAAGCCGCCAATTCCTTGGCCAGAGCGCCCACGCCTTTGCCCAGGACCACGGCAGTAATGCTCGCGCCGGTATCTCGTGCCGCCTGCTGCGCCGCAGCCAGCGTTTCAAAACTGGCGCGATTCCATTGGCCGTCGCGCTGTTCGGTGACTACGAGAATGTTCATCGGTTCGACCTCTGCCTGCCCCGGCCGCGGTTGCGAAGGTCCGAGGCGTTGTCATCCCAAACCCGCTGTTCGGGTGAGGGATCTGCTTGCATTCCCGCCAAGGCCACCGAGCAAAAGCAGCCAGCAGGTTCCTCACCCCGGCGCAAACGGCCGCGGTTCGGAATGGCACGTCCCGGTTCGTCCACGCGCGGACCGCCGTGAACTCTCATCCAAGTACCCGGGCTTCGTGCTTCAGCTTCTCCACGAGCTGAGCGGCGGATTCCTTTGCCGTCCCGGTAAGCATCTCCGTCTTCTTCGACTTCTTTGGGACGTAAATGCGCTCGATGCGTTGNTGCGTGGCCGCAAGTCCACCAGCAGGGGTCAGGTCGGCGCGGGTCAGCGTGGTGATCTCCTTCTTCTTCGCGGCCATAATGCCCTTGAGCGTGGCATAGCGCGGCTTATTGATGCCTGATTGGATGGAGAGCACCGCAGGCATGGGCAGCTCCACCCACTGGAACCATCCGGCTTCGAGTTCGCGCTTCAGGCGCAAGCGGCCGTCCTGAGCTTCAATCTGCATGATGATGGTGGCGTGAGGCAGCCCGAGCAGCTCCGCCAGCAGCACGCCCGTTTGCCCGAAGCCGTGGTCTTCGCTCTGCAACCCGGTGAGCACCAGATCGGGCGCTTCGCGCTGGATAGCCGCCGCCAGGCACTTGGCGGAGCCGAGCGGATCGAGTTCGTAGAATTTCTCATCGGAGACGTGCAGCCCGCGCTCTGCGCCCTTGGCCAGCGCCTCCTTGATGGCCTGCTTGGAGCGCTCCGGCCCGAGCGACACAGCCACCACTTCGCCCCCGTGCTTTTCCTTCAGGCGCAGGCCCTCTTCGAGCGCGTAGCCATCCGGCTCGTTGAGTTCGAAGCCGATATCTGACTCACGGATCCAGGCGGCGCCCTCCGGAATGGCCAGCGGGGCGTCCTTTGCCGGGACCTGTTTGACGCACACAACAATTTTCACAAATACCTCCAGAGCCGCACCACCGACAGGCGAGCCATTTTACTTCGCGCAGAGGGGAAAGTCTTGCCGCGAGCGCTGCCGCTAATTGCTCCACCGCTTGAAGAGCAGGCAGGCGTTGGTGCCCCCGAAGCCAAAGGAATTGGAGAGCGTATACTGCACATCCGCCTTGCGTGCGTCGAGAGGCACGTAGTCCAGGTCGCATTGCGGGTCGGGGTTCTCGAGGTTGATGGTCGGCGGCAGAATCTGGTCCCGCAACGCCAGGATGCAGATTCCCGCCTCCAACCCGCCCGCGCCGCCCAATAGATGCCCGGTCATGGATTTCGTGGAGCTGACAGGAATGGATTTTGCGCGGCTGTCGAACAAGCGCTTCATGGCGCAGGTTTCCATGGCGTCGCCGATGGGCGTCGAAGTGCCATGGGCGTTTACGTAACTCACCGCGCCAGGATCGAGTCCGGCGTCGGCCAGCGTGCACTTCATCACGCGGTACGCGCCGTCGCCGCCTTCGGCCGGCTGGGTGATGTGATAGGCGTCGCCGGTCATGCCGTAACCTACGATTTCCGCCAGAATGCGCGCTCCGCGCCGCCGGGCGAACTCCAGTTCTTCGAGCACCAGGATTCCGGCGCCCTCGCCGATCACAAAGCCGTCGCGCTGGGCGTCAAAGGGGCGGCTGGCGCGCGTGGGCTCGTCATTGCGCGTGGAGAGAGCGCGCGCGGCCGCAAACCCGCCCACACTCAACGGCGTGATCGCCGCCTCCGAGCCGCCGCAGATCATCGCGTCGGCGTCATTGCGCTGGATGATTTTGAAGG
>OCOJ01048058.1_pt1 | contig 10886 bp, 8 predicted proteins | sample 1539251 | NCBI WGS metagenome assembly OCOJ01 (sample SAMN01911457, study PRJEB22624) | soil metagenome | biome: Soil | place: Malaysia | collected 2012-04-30 | depth RA_metagenome m
TGAACTCCTGTAACCCTGGAATAATGAATCTCTCGGAGGGCACGAGAGTCATGAAGATCACGGATCCACAAGCAGTTTCGGATTATGCCAGACAGATGAGTGTGGAATTAGCCATAGTGGGACCCGAGGCACCTTTGGTCAACGGCGTAGTGGATTCTCTGATGAAGCAAGGAGTTGGATGCGTAGGTCCGACGCGAGTCCTTGCCTCGTTGGAAGGAGACAAGGCATTCTGCAGAGACCTGCTCAACAAGTATAGGATTCCCGGCAACCCTCTCTATCGAGTGTTCAGTGAACCAGACTCAGTCGAATCATTCCTGAGAAGCGCAGGACCAGTTGCAATCAAACCGGCTGGTCTGACGGGCGGCAAGGGAGTAAAGATCTCTGGTCAGGATCTTCCAACTAAAGAATCAGAACTCGAGTACGCGAGGGAGATACTGCGGAACAAAACAGGCGGAGTGGGAAAGATTGTCGTAGAGGAAAGGCTTGAAGGAGAGGAGTTCTCACTGCAAGCCTTTCTTGATGGCCGAAGCGCGCACGTAATGCCACTTGTGCAGGATCACAAGCGCGCCTACGAGAATGACTTGGGGCCTAACACCGGTGGGATGGGAAGCTACAGCGACAGCAACCATCTCCTGCCATTCGTATCACAAAGTGACTGTGAACTGGGCTCGCACATAATGAGTGAAGTTGTGCATGCTCTCCGAAAAGAGACTGGCGAAGAATACCGAGGAGTACTCTACGGACAGTTCATGCTCGCGCGAAATGCGGATGAAGAGAGACCAAGTCCTAAGCTGATCGAGTTCAACTGCCGTTTTGGAGACCCAGAAGCAATGAATGTCCTTCCAATACTCTCAGAAGAAACAGACTTCCTAGAAGTCTGCGAGCGTATTGCGAATAGCAGCCTGAGTTCAAAACACGTCTCTTTCCAGAAGAAAGCAACTGTCTGCAAATACTTAGTCCCAGGTACCTATCCAGGGAGTATAACGTCTAACGAGATCGTCGAGGTCAACGAGAGGGCGATTGTGGACAGCGGGGCTCTTCTGTTCTATGGGAGCGTAGATGTGAAAGATGGACATGTTGTCACAACATCCTCAAGGACGATTGCCGTAACTGGAATCGGCCACACGATTGACGCGGCTGAGAGAATCTCAGAATCGGCAACCCTCCTGGTCAAGGGTCCGGTAAGACATCGGCGCGACATTGGAACTGCTGAGCTGATTGAAAAACGAATTGAGCATGTAAGGTCGCTATTGCCGGGGCCTTCGCCGTCGAATCCTCTTCAGTTGTGGACTGCATGAAACGCCTAGCAGTTTTCGCGTCTGGCCGGGGATCGAACTTTCAAGCGATCGTGGACCATGCAAGAATGGGTGTTCTAAACAACATCAAGGTAGCATTACTCCTAACGAATGACCCCGCCGCGCCGGCCGTCGATCTGGCTAAGAAATATTCAGTTCCCGATGTCTACATTACGGGAGTCCTCGGCAGAAAATTTGCGACAAAAGCCGAGAGAGAGAAAGCGCGAGATGAATTTGACGGAAAAGCTATCGACGTGTTGAAAGAAAATGGAATTGACCTAATCGCCCTTGCCGGGTTCATGCAGGTCTTGGGTCACGAAATTGTTCGCGCCTATCCGTTGAGCATAATGAATATTCACCCTGCGAAGGATCTGGTGAGATTTGGCGGAGCCGGGATGTATGGTGAACGTGTTCATGTGGCCATCATCAAGGCCGGTGAGAGGGAATCAGGTTGCACCGTCCACTACGTGGACGAGAGTGTAGATGGTGGCCCAATAATTCTGCAGAGCACCGTCCCAGTAGAATCATCTGACACCCCGGAGAGTTTGGCTCATAGAATTCTCATCCAAGAACATCGAACATATTCGAAGGCAATTCAGCTACACGCTGACGGCAGAATCACTGCAACGAATGGCAAGGTGTCCATTGATTGGAGTGGTAACTGGGAAAAGCACTGGAATCAGAGACAAGAAGTCTTTATCCAGCATCAGTCCGAACACTCACAGAAATCCGAGCAGCCCCTACAACCGCAGGCATGAAAGGAAAGGTCGAATATGACTGATGTTTCCATCGTGATCGGTTCCAAGAGCGACTTGGAAATTGCAAAACGAGCCGAACAAACCCTCGATGAACTCGGCATAAGTCATGAGACGCAGATTCTGTCAGCGCACAGAGATCCCAAGAAACTTGACGCTTATCTCGCTTCAAGCAGAGCGAAAGTCTTTATCGCCATAGCAGGGTTGGCGGCACATCTTCCCGGATATATTGCATCAAGGACCGAACGACCAGTCATCGGAGTACCTGTCAACAAAGCCTTGGGTGGTCTGGACTCCTTGCTTTCCATCGTCCAGATGCCGCGCGGTATCCCTGTCTGCGCGGTAGGAATAGATTCAGCAGAGAATGCGGCGCACCTCGCGAAAAGAATCCTCGATGTTCCTAAATGAGAGTGCACTGAGTCGTCGCACACATACGCCGAAACGGGAATCGATATCACCAAAGTTTCAAAGACTCACAAAAACATCGAAACCATTCTTTCGAAAACTTTCGAAACCAGAAAGGGAAAAATTGGACGTGTTCTCGACATTCGCCAACACTACGCCGGTCTAATAGAGATTAGCAAGGACTACGCGCTGGCACTGCATACAGACGGTGTTGGCACAAAGGTTCTGGTGGCGAAGGCTCTCCAGAAATACGACACGGTCGGCATTGACTGCGTGGCCATGAATGTAAACGATGTCATATGCTTAGGCGCTGAGCCAGTAGCTCTCGTAAACTATCTCGCCTTGGAAAAGCTTAGACCGAAGCTAGTCGCTGATATTATGCGCGGATTGCAACGGGGCGCTCGCGAAGCAGGAGTGGCCGTCGTTTCGGGAGAGACTGCTGTGATGCCGGACGTGATTAATGGATTCGACTTGGCTGCCACCGTCATAGGTATCATAAGAAAAGATAGAATCGTCACCGGAGAACAGACTGAGCCGGGCGACGTCATTCTGGGGTTGCGGAGCAATGGAATTCACAGCAACGGATTAACATTAGCGCGGAAGATTCTACTGCGAGGAAAGCCTGAACCCGGGATCCTACGGGAATTGTTGCGACCGACCCGGATCTACGTGAATATCGTCACGAAACTTCTGAGTTCGGGAGTGGAAGTGCACGGCCTTGCTCACATCACGGGCGGCGCCTACTCGAAACTAAAGAGGATAGGACTGAGAGCAAAGGTTGGGTTTCAGCTGCATAATCTTCCTGATCCACCTTCAATTTTCAAAAGCATACAGAATATGGGACATATCTCTGACCGCGAGATGTTTCGAACGTTCAATATGGGAATCGGGTTCCTCATAATTTGCTCACCCTCGGCTGCAAAGCGAGTTCAGCATCTAATCTCAGAAGTTAGGCAGGTCGGATGCGTTACGAAGGATCACGCAGTACGCGTATCGCTGAATGGCAGAAACGTGAATATTGAGAGTTACTAACGCCATGTGCCTCGATTCTTCCCCCATTCTACGCGTAGAACGAATGCGTGAAAACAGGCTAAGCCATAAATAAGATTAGAAATCAGATATAGCAAAATCCAGTTAGGAACGTTAGGTTGTTCTGCTTTTGAACTCATTCAAATTCAAGCGCCATTATGCCGCGGAAACCCCGAAGGTAAAGGCATCGATTCTCATCTTACTCTTCATGGTCTCGGGCATCTCAGCTGTATTTTGGAGTAATGTAATCAATCCAGTTTATGCTCCCTCCACAGCCGCAACGTTAACCGAATGGGTCGTTCCTACCGCCAACAGTGGTCCTATCAACATCATTCTTGACCCCTCCGGGAATTGCTGTTGGTTTGTGGAGTCAATTGCTAACAAGATTGGGCACTTTGACCCGGCCTCTAACTCCTTTCAGGAATGGCTCATTCCCACAGCAGGTTCGCAGCCAGAAGGCATAGCTGCCACGACGATCTCATCTCAGATGGCTATTGTCGGAACTGAGTTCAATAGCAACAAGATGTTTGTCTTCTTTCCCGCAACTGGCATAATCAAGGAATACGCGCTTCCAACCGGCGGTTCACTTCCAGAATATGTGGCAATAGAACCGGGAGGATCGGGACAGACGAGGGCTTGGTTCACCGAGGCTGGAAGAAACGCGTGGGGTGAACTGGTATATGATCCCAGCCTAGCGAACGCGGATATCTACGAAGACACCTTTCCAGGAGCAGTCGGCGGAATAGCGAACGGCGTGTACGCTGGCTCTGGGACGATTTGGTTTGCAGGCGCTAGCGCGCTCGCCCGCTATGACAGAGGGGCTTCCCAGTACACAATGTGGGCGCTACCGTCCCACGGTTCCTCACGTGGAGCTTTCGTTGCTGTCGACTCACTTGGGCAAATCTGGTATACGCAGGGTGTTGCTAACAATGCCGCGGACCCGAATAATTACGTAGGGATTCTTCAGAATCTGAACGCATTCAAGGATTGGCAGATCCCATCCACCGGTGCCGATTTGCGAGGCATCAGCATAAACCCATTGACGCAACAACCTTGGGTGGCGGAGTATGCTTATGCGGGCTCGGGAGCAGCAAAGGTTGCTGCGCTCGACCCTTCCACGGGAGGCGCCATTACTCCCGTCTTCGCGACTACAGCAGCTTTTGGGGGCGGAGTACACAACATAGCTCCCGCGGTACTTGGCCCACTTGGACCAACAACCACGCCGGTTGCACCCACGTCGGGCAGTAATACTGGTGTGTCGACCGGTGCCTTCACTGAATGGGCTTTGAATCCAACCAGTGGTCCGCATGATCTTGTCGTCGATTCCACCGGAACTGTCTGGATAGTAGAGTCCAACGGGAACAAAATCGCGAAACTGACACTTACTCAGCCTGATTTCAGTCTCAACGTGGCGCCAGGAACAGTAACGATTCCACAAGGCGGTTCGGGAACTGTGACTGTTACTGGCAACTCAATACTGAGTTTCTCAGGTCCCGTAACGCTATCAGCAACTGGTTCTGTCCCAACCGGAGTAACATTTTCCTTCAACCCCAATCCAATCTCAATCTCATCTGGCGGATCTGCATCTGCAACACTCACGATCAATGTTGCCGCCAGCGCGACGCCGGGTACTAGTGTAATCAATTTGAGCGGAGTAGGTGCAGCAACCCACACGACATCATTTATGCTCGTGATATCCTCGGCCAACGATTTCTCACTATCATTGAGTTCGCCTGCTCTCTCTGTTGGATCTGGAGGTTCCGCCACTGATACCGTGACGGTGACATCGCTCGCCGCATTCAATTCCGCTGTAAGCCTCAGCGCCAGCGGACTGCCTAGTGGTGTTCACGTTTCCTTTTCACCTTCGAGCGTCACACCACCTGCGTCTGGGACAGTGACGTCAATGGCGACTGTGAGCGTTGACTCTGGTACATCTGCTAGCACCGCAACGATAACAATCACAGGAACAAGCGGTAGCCTCACCCACTCCCAAAACATCGCACTGACAATAACGATTACTCCCGATTTCAGTATCACAGCTGGCCCAAGTTCGATTTCATTAGCTCAGGGAGCTAGCGGTACATCTACAATTACTGTTGGTTCATTGAACGGTTTCACTTCAGCAGTAGCCTTGAGCAACTCATGGGTGGGTTCCGCACCATCAGGTGTCACGGTCAATGTTCCTGGGCCTATCACGCCACCCTCCGGCTCGACGGCCACGTCAACTCTCACTGTGACCGCCACTTCAGGATCATCTGTGGGTTCGTTCACACTATCAATAATCGGAACGAGTGGAGCATTAACTCACAATGTCAATGTTGGAATCACGATAACATCCGCCAGCACGACAAGCAGTAGTAGCACTACACCTGGCGCTCCAAAGTGCTTAATCGCCACCGCCACATACGGTTCCGAGCTTGCCCCAGAGGTTCAGTTACTGCGCAATTTCCGTGACAACTCAATCCAAAAGACCACTGCTGGTTCTTACTTCATGCTCGCATTCAACGCTTGGTACTACTCCTTCAGCCCGTACGTCGCAAACTACCTCAACACTCACTCGGTCGAGCGGACAATCATGAAAGGCGTCCTCTACCCCCTCATTGGAATGCTCTATCTAACATCGAATCTCTTTGCGGCAACGGGCGCATATCCTGAAGTCGCCGCGCTAGTGTCGGGCCTGCTGGCAAGCAGCCTGATCGGGGCATTCTACCTTGGCCTACCCTTCGGTATACTGAGAACCAGAGTCAGACGATTACGAGGATGGAGAACGCAGAAAGCGTTGCAGAAAATCCTTGCCGCAGCGCTGCTGGTGGCTCTAGGTATCATGGTAGTCGGCGAGTTCCTCTCTTCGGCGCCATTACTGATAGTATCAACCTCGACTATCGTGCTAGCTACACTCTTTCTGTCAGCAGTAATCACTTCAGGGACGATTGCCAAGAGATTCAGTGCAAGTTAGGAACCCGGCGGCCATAATCCACGCTCGAACGAACGATACTAGATCCAACCACAACCGTTTTCTTTCGAATCCCAATCTTCTGTTCAAAAATCAAAGAGCGTAATGGAACTTGCTGAAATCGAACAGTCTAGCGTTGAGCTTACTAGCGGTCATGATCCTCGTAGCTCTCCCGTTCGCGAGCGCGCAGACCACGAGTATTGGCGACTTGAAGTACCCTGCTGAGGCCCCGGGAGGGATAGACCCGATAATCGTGGACGTGTCGGTCTCCTACCAAGGTGCCATGATCGATTATTCACTCGTAGTTGGAATAGTCGATCCCAATTCGTCTCCCCAGCAAGTCATACCCGGAATTCCCACGGCCACTCCGGGTCCCTGCAGGAATCAGCCAATTCTCGCTGCCATCTGCGTTATGGACCCTCAATCATCTTCCGGCATTGAAAATCTCGAATTCAAGATAGGAGGGATTCTAGATAAGATACGTAATCCAGGACCTTGGAACCTAGAAATGAGAGCCGTCCTATTAGATTCAGCAAACAATGCCATACACGGTTCCACTAGCAGTGTGCCTTTCACAATCCTTCTAACCCCGTTATCACTGACAATCACGGTTCCAAAGCAGGCAAACGTTACAGTAGACGGGAAAAATCAACCTCAACACCCAGTAATTCTCTCCGTTATTGCAGGCCAACATAACGTAACGGTCTCACAAATCACGGAACTGGGCAACGGTACCAGATTGAGATTCGATCATTGGACGGATGGATTGCAAAATGCCACCCGTACGATCTTCGTTGACTCGGACGTTGTCTACGAAGCGATCTATGTAACCCAGTACAGATTAGTGATCAACGGGGGAATCAATGCGAGTGAGTCGAGATGGTATGATTATGGAGCGGTCGCAAGATTTGTTGTTCCCACCATAGCGCCCATGAACGGGTTACTAGGCGCCCTTGGAGGCAAACTGCATTTTCAAGGATGGTATGAAGACGGCAACTTGGTTACGAAACTAGCTAACGACACAATATCCATGAGTGAACCACATACCCTCACTGCACAATGGCAAGCGGATTTCACAATGCCAATTGAGATTCTAACCCCAATCGCCATTGTGGTGATAGTGTTCGCCTATTTCACCACAAAAAGAGCCCGAAGAAAGAGAAGGGCACGGAGGTCGCGGAGCAGGGCTAGTCGTTCAACCAGAACCCGAAAAACCTAGGACGATGGACAGAATCTCAACGCCTTATAGACAAATAGAGTCTAGAGTACATCGGGCTGACCGATTTGGGCAAAGATCTTGGATTAATTGGCCTTGGCGTGATGGGGCAAAATCTAGCACTGAATTTCCAAAATCACGGTTACTCAGTAGTTGTGTACAATAGGACCGAACAGAAAACACGCGGATTCGTCACTAGACATAGCGAGATTTCAGCCACTTACAATCTGAAAGAATTCATGGACTCCGTCGGCCAGCCGCGTAAAATTCTTATGATGTTGACGGCCGGTTCGGCGGTTGATGCGACCATCGATGGTCTGAGTAGTCTCCTTGCTCGTGGAGATGTGTTGATGGACGGCGGTAACTCACATTTTCGGGACACGGAGAGACGATGCATCGACCTAGAAAAACGAGGAGTCAACTATCTAGGAATAGGTATCAGCGGAGGGGAAGAAGGCGCGCTCAAAGGCCCATGCGTCATGGTCGGAGGACAGAGAGAGGGATACGATCAGGCCAGTGAAATGCTGAACAAGATAGCGGCCAAGGTTGACGGCCCATGCTGCCAGTATCTGGGACCACGTGGAGCAGGCCATTATGTGAAAATGGTCCACAACGGAATCGAGTACGCGATAATTCAAATCATCGCCGAAGCCTACGACCTGTTAACACGAGCATCCGGAATCAAAATCAAACAAGTGCAGAGGATTTTCAGCAAATGGAACAGAGCGGAACTTAACTCATTTCTGATGGAGATTGCAGCAGAAGTCCTAGCCAAACATGATTCTGATACCAAACTCCCACTTGTCTCACTAATTCTTGATCGAGCACAGCAGAAAGGAACTGGAAAATGGACTTCACAGAACGCTCTAGATCTCGGAATTCCGACGCCTACAATTGACGCGGCGGTTGAAGCTCGAAACTTGTCCGCCTTAAAAGATGAACGAGTAGCCGCTGCCAAAATCTTGAGACGTCCAAGTGCGTCGCGCTCACGACAAGTCCGCTTTATCCAGAATTTGAGAAACGCTGTTCGAGCTTCGACTGTTGTTTCCTATGCTCAAGGTTTTCATTTGATGCGGGCAGCTTCGAAGGAGTATGGGTACGGGATCCCGTTTGCGGAAGTAGCTCGCATTTGGAAGGGGGGCTGTATCATACGTGCAAAACTCCTGGATTCAATTACACACGCCTTTAGAGCGAACGAGAACTTGACGAACCTCATCGTTGATCCTCGTTTCGCAAAGGATTTGACAGGTCTGGAGAAGGATTGGCGGGGCGTGATTAAGACGGCAAAGGATGCTGCTGTCCCGGTTCCGGCAATAGGTGCCTCTCTAGACTATTTTGACGGTTACCGGAGCGAACGTCTCCCCGCGAATTTGATTCAAGCACTAAGAGATCGTTTCGGTGCGCATGGTTATGAGCGAACAGATAGGTCAGGCCATTTTCACACCGATTGGTCAACCTGAGATCGCTAAGAACCAGATGAGAGGAACGATGAAAAAGAAGGAGTGACAGGTTGTGAATCTGCCTGTCGGCCTAGGGTTTCAGTGTTAATAGATAGTTGTACGCGCTTAGAGCGGCGTTGGCTCCTTCGCCTATTGCAATAACAACCTGATTAGCGTTCACGTCAGTCACATCGCCCGCTGCGAAAAGGCCTGGAACACTCGTTTGGTTGTTTTCGCTGATGATTATTCTTCCCTCAGGAGTAGTCTTCATCAGGTGAGAGAATGCGCCAGTGTTCGGAATATAACCTAACTCAACGAATACTCCTTTCACGGGAATTTCTTTTTCAGCTTTCTTTGATTTGATTACGATCTTCTCGGGCGAGGACTCTCCTTTGATCTCCTTCACTTGGTAGTCGCTGTAGAATTCGGCTTTTCCTGAGTCTTTGATTTTCCTTCCTAAAGGTGAGTCGAGAATCTTGCTCGGCACGCCGACGATATGCACTTTTCTGGCAATTTGTGTTAGTTCGGCGGCTGCGAGAAGAGCAGGACGGCCGTCGCCAACCACCGCAACGTCCATGTCTATGAACAAAGGAGCGTGGCTGACCGCCGAATAGCTGACACCTCTTCCGAGAAACTCTTTTTCGCCAGGCACGTTAAGGCGCTTGGGCATTACGCCTGTTGCTATGATTACAGTCTTAGCCTTGAACGATTCATCTTTCGTTGCTGCGACGAACCTGTTACCTGTTTTCTTGAGTTTGTTTACTTTACCCAAGTGCCGCGCGAAGTCGAGATATTCGATCTGGCTCTTGAATCTGCTCACGAGTTCCTGCCCGTCTATGATCGGATGTGTTTCGACTCCAGGTAGAGAGAACCGGTAGTTTGTCTTTCCTCCGAGGTCTTCGCTGATCAGCATTGTCTCGATTCGTTTCCTGATCGCATATGCGCCTGCAGTTAGTCCGGCAGGACCGCCGCCGATGATTAACAGGTCATATTCTTTCTTTGTTACATCTTTCTTCATTTTTCATTCATCTCCTATGCAGGGGCCTTCGCAATGAAGCCGAGCTTCATTGAGTTCTGCGTCATGTCCCGAGATCTTTTGATGATCGTCGTTGCTTGCTCGTAGAGTTGCGTTCGTGTCATTTTGGTTAACCCAGCCACGCCAACTTCTTGTGCCTTCAGGGCTACGGCTACAGCCTCTCTAGGGAAGACCTCCCATTCATCCATAGTTGGGGCGATGTAATTTTCGTTGATGCCCTTCTCTTGAGCGCATTTTGCGAGCTCACTAGCGGCTGCGATACACATGTCATCTGTGATTGTTCTTGCCCGAACGTCGAGGGCTCCGCGGAATATTCCTGGGAAGCCTAAGGAGTTGTTCACTTGGTTTGGAAAGTCGGATCGTCCTGTGGCGACGACTTTTGCTCCAGCTTCCTTGGCTTCCCAAGGCCATATCTCGGGGATAGGATTGGCACATGCAAAGATCACCGAATCTTTAGCCATCAACGCAACCCATTCTTTCTTGATAGTGTCGGGTCCTGGTTTTGATAGAGCGATGCAGACATCTGCTCCTTTCATTGCGTCTGGAATGCCGCCGCTTCGCTGTTCTTTGTTGGTTACTTGGCATAAGCGCCATTTGTCCACGAATTCTGTCTTGCGCATCTCGAGATCCTTACGCTCTCTGTTCAGGATGCCTTTTGTATCGACCACGATTGTGTTCTCGGGCTTGATGCCGTAAGAAAACATCAATCTGCTACAGGCGACATTCGATGCGCCAGCACCCACCATCGTTATGGTTAC
>OCOJ01048452.1_pt1 | contig 10884 bp, 6 predicted proteins | sample 1539251 | NCBI WGS metagenome assembly OCOJ01 (sample SAMN01911457, study PRJEB22624) | soil metagenome | biome: Soil | place: Malaysia | collected 2012-04-30 | depth RA_metagenome m
AGAAGCCGAGATTCGCGCCGCCCAAGCCCGGCAGCGCCAAGCGGTTCTCTATCCCAACCCGAGTATCGGTTACACCGGTGATGAAATTCGCGGCGGCTCCGTTGGCGGCGGCAAACAAGGGTTTTTTCTCGAACAGCGAATCGTCACCGGCGGAAAGCTGGGCCTCCGGCGCGACATCTACGGGAAAGAACTGCAACTCGCCGAGACAGAAGCGCAAGAGCAACGCACGCGGGTCGAGACGGCCGTCAAGATGGCCTTCTTCCGCGTGCTTGCCTCTCAGGAAATGCTCGACGCCCGCCGTGATTTGGCCAAAATCGCCGAAGACGCTGCCGAAACGCAGCGCCGCCTGATGAACACCGGCCAGGCTGACGAATCCGAAGTCTTGGAAGCCGAGGTGGAGGCACAGCGCGAGCGTATGGCCGCCCGCATGCAAGAAAACACGCTCCGCGAAGAGTGGCGTTCGCTAGCCGCCGTGATTGGACAGCCCACAATGCAGTTGGCAACCGTGGCAGGCGATCTCGAAGCCGGCTGGCCGGATTTGCACGAGGAAGAATCCGTCGAAGCCATCGCAAAAAACAGCCCCGCCGTGCAAATCGCCGAAATTACGGCACGCCGCGCCGATGCGGTTCTGGCGCACGAGCGTCACGAGCCTATTCCCGACGTTCTGGTGCGCGGAGGCCTGGAATACAATCACGAGACGCTGGCAAGCGTGCCTTTCGCGAAGGGTTGGGAAGGCCTCGGCGAGGTCAGCGTGCAAATCCCAATCTTCAACCGCAACCAGGGCAATTCTGCAGCGGCGCAAGCAGAAAAAGAACGGGCGGAACAGGACAAAACGCGGATCGCCCTCACGCTGCGCGAACGCGCCGCTTCCGTAGCCGACGAGTATGCCAACGCCCGCCTAATGGCCGTCCAGTATCGCGAAGAAATCCTCCCCCGCGCCAGAAAGGCCTACGGTTTGCTAGTGGAAAAATATGGCCTGATGCTGGCTTCCTACCCCCGCGTATTGGACGCTCAGCGAAAGCTTTACCAGTCCGAACTCGAATACATTTCCGCGCTCGAAGGCCTGTGGACCACCGGCATCGCCCTCCAAGGCTACCTGCTGATGGACGGCCTCGAGGCCCCCGCGCGTCCCGGCGACGTCGATCGGCCCATCCGCGAAACCAACGTCCCCATGCCCGAGCGCACCCTGGCCCCCGGCGAGATCTTGCCCCGTCCGTGACGGCAGGTCCCCCATTTGGCCGGAAGATATTGAAAACATGCGCCTACACCACTACGTGTCGAGTGCGAAACACTGGTACCCCAGTAGCGTTGACCAGCTGAAAATTTGGTGGGTACTGTTCAGGATAGGGCGTCCGGGTGTCTGTACGCGTTGACCCGCTTTTCGCGCGCTTCCTTTCGTGTCCGGAACGCTAAGGCTTTGGCGGAGGGTGGTCAGCCGGGGCCGCCGAACGAGTGTATCCGTTGGAAAGAATGATCAAGCGATGACAACTGCATTGAAAGCCGGGCGTTACGAGATTGTCGGCGAGCTAGGCCGAGGGGCCATGGGTGTCGTCTACAAGGCGACAGACCCCGTGATCGGCCGCACCGTCGCCGTGAAAGCCATCAAGCTCAGCGAAGAAGGCACAGGCTTGACGCGGCCCGAGTTGCTGGCGCGCTTCCAAACCGAAGCCCGCGCCGCCGGCTTGCTCACGCATCCCAACATCGTGGTGGTTTACGACGCCGGCGAAGAAGACGGCCTGTATTTCATCACCATGGAGCTGGTCGAAGGCAAAAGCTTGCAGGCGCATCTCGATGCGGGACAGGCTTTCCCGCTTCCGCGCATTCTGCGCATCATGGAACAAACTTGCAGCGCCCTGCAGTTCGCCCACGAGCGCAACGTCGTGCACCGCGACATCAAGCCCGCCAACATCATGCTCACTGCCGACGACACGGTCAAAGTCACCGACTTCGGCACCGCCAAAATCCTGCAATTCGGCACTCTTCAACAGACCGCTCACGTGATGGGTACGCCGAGCTACATGTCGCCGGAACAAGTCAAAGGACGCGCTGTCGATGGCCGCAGCGATATTTTCTCTTTGGGCGTGATGCTCTACGAGATGGTGACCGGCGAGAAGCCTTTCCCCGGGCAAAACATCACCACGGTCATCTACAAAATTGTGAACGAAGAGCCCGTTCCGCCGCGTCAAATCGATCCTTCCATTCATCCCGGCCTCAGTTTCGTGGTCATGAAAGCGCTCGCCAAGGAACCCGACAGCCGTTATCAAACTTGCCGAGAAATGCTCGACGATTTGCGCAACTATCGTTCCCTGGGGCAGGGGCCGGGCGCGGATAAAACCGTTGTGCTCGGCGGCCCGGGCGCGCCAAACGCAACACTGCCGCTTGCCGGATTCGCTGGTCAAGGCTCTACACCGGGCGGGAAGCCCATCCGGCCCGAAGATGCAACGACTGCCGCCACGGCGCGCTCCCTCTCCGCGCGTGCTTCCAGCCCGTCGCAGACTCCGGCCGTGCGCCGCACCGGGCCAATGGCGCCTTACGAGCAGCCCAAAAAGAAAAGCGTCGTCAGCACTGTCATCTTGTCTTTGATTTTGCTGGGCGTGATTGCGTACGGAATCCAGAAGCTACGCCCCGTTTTCGAAGACGCGCGTAAGATAAATGCCTCGCAAAAATCCGCCGAAAAAGATTCCTCGCCCGTCGCACCGGACAATTCCGCGACGAATTCTCAGCCCAATGCAGGCGGCAGCAACGCAGCCACCACTTCCACCCAGCCAACATCGAATCCTTCGCAGCCGGAAACGGAAGCAAAGCCGGCAGTTCTCAAGACCGAAAAGCCCGCACCCAAGAAAACTGAGCCGACCCTCAGCACGCAAGCCGCCGAGTTCAAGGGCCGCATCGAAGAAGCTATCACCGAAAAAGGGCTGACCGGGCGCGCGAAGGTTCAAGGCACGGGGAACACGCTCATCATCGCCGGAAAACTGAAGCCTGCGGAGCATGGCGCGCTCCTGAAGTTCTTACGCGACGCTCCCGCAGGCGTGCACGTCGTCGATCACATCGAATATGACGATGCGCCCAATCCCGGCGGCGCTGCCAACGGCGAGGGAGGCCATCCTGTCCCCTCCGCCGGCCACGGCGCGATCCACGTGGTGACCGACGTGATCGGTGCAACCGCCATCCTGCATGGCCCAGCAGGCCGCGTTCTAAGCCAATGCCAGACGCCCTGCAGCTTCAATGATCTTGCGCCGCAACACTACAGCCTCGAAGTCCGCAAAGACGGCTACCAGCCGACACAGACAGCTCTGCAAATTAAAGCCGGTGAAGTCTCCGACCAGAAAATCTCTCTCGAGTCGCTCGCCAAGGGCTTGTTCGTCAGTAGCCGTCCGCCAGGTGCCGATGTCTTCATCAACGGCGCTAAGCAGTCCGGCCAGACCCCGGTCACTTTGCCTCTCGCGCCGGGACAGTACAATCTTGTGTTGCGCCTGCCAGGGTACGAAGCGTATGCCGGAGGCGTTCAGGTGAAGGACAACATCCAGACCCAACTGGATGTCGANACTCAAAGAAAAATCCACCACCCACGTCGCTTGGGCGCAGGTTGAAACGAATCCGGCCGGCGCAGAGATCCTCGTAGACGGGAACCCCACTGGACAAACCACGCCAGCTCGCGTTCAGGTCCCGGCTGGCATGCACACTGTAATCCTCAGGCTGAATGGCTACGTTCAAGCAAAGAGAATCGTCCAGGCCAGCGAGGGCGGCACGGTGAACGTCCAGGAGACGCTCAGGCCTAAATAGGCCCTGAGCTTTGTAGCTGCGGTTTTACGCTGCTGATCTTCCTCAATTCTGCTTTGGCTTTTCCTCTTTACCCTGGATCGAAATCAGCTCGACCTCGAAAATCAGCGTCGAGTTTGGTCCAATCTGGCGGCCCGCCCCGCGCTCGCCATAAGCCAGCTCCGCAGGAATGAAAAGCTGCCATTTCGATCCTACCGGCATGAGCTGGAGCGCTTCCGTCCAGCCCTTTATGACGCCATTCACAGGAAACGTCGCGGGCTGGCCACGCTTGTAGGAGCTGTCGAACTCCGTGCCATCCAGCAATGTGCCGCGGTAGTTGCAAACCACCGAGTCTGTGGCCGTGGGCTTCGGCCCCGAGCCTGGCTGGAGAATCTTGTATTGCAGCCCGCTCGGCAGTGCGACCACACCTTCTTTCGTTTTGTTGGCGGCTAGAAACTCTTCGCCCGCTTTCTTGTTCTGCTCCGCCAGCTGTTGCATTTTCACTTGCTGCGCCATGCGCACGTCATTCTGCAGTTGCACCAACACCGCTTGGCGTTCCGCGTCCGTCAGCAGCGTCTTATTCCCAGCCAGCGCGTCTTGCAGCCCCCGCAAAAGAATTTTCGTGTCGACGTCCACGGAATTGCTGCGCAGCTTCGCCCCCAGGTCCATCCCCAGGGCATAGCTGGTTTTGTCTTTCTGGGTTTTGAGGGTCAAAACCGTCGCGCTCTTAGTTGCCGGCGCCTTCTGGCTTTTTGTCGTGGGAGCCTGCTGCGTTTTCGGCGCAGGAGTCGAAGGCTGTTGAGAACTTGGTGCGCTGGATTGCTGCGCCCAGGCAATCCCGAGCAGAAGCAATCCTGCAGTTAATAGCTTCAAAGGAGTGGCAATTTGTTTTCGCATCCGCATATTGTCCCACGATTCCAAATCTCTAAGTCCTGCCGTTTGTTGGGGAATGACTAAAAGGCAGGCACTGGCCTACCGGGAACGTAACGTTTTGTAACGGTTCTAGGTCAACAGTTCTAGAACTAACGAGCTAAACCTATTAAAAAAAGACACTTAGCTTTTCTCCGCTGGGGCAGGAGGCGTGCTTGCTTCTTTGTTAAGGGTACCCTACCCTCGCGGCACCTTTGCGTGAACCGCATGGGGCAAGACCCTTCCTGCCGATCAGGGCCATCAGGGCCAGCCAAATCGGTCAGGCTTAAGAGAAGCAAGTGGGGACGGACTTTGGTATTTCGGGCAATCATGCCTGTTGAAGACGAACGGCACTCCCTGGATGCGCCGCCAGGACTCGAGTCCGTGCCCAAAGTGGAGGCCCGGCCTATCTCTGAGCTCCGGAAAGAGGTTCCTAACCCAACTCCCGACGCGAAAATCGCCGGCCTCATTCACGCCCTCCGCTGCATGCATCTGCTGCTCCGCGCCGAACGCCTGTACGACCGGAATCATCCCCGCCGCTTGGAAAGCCTGGAAGCCTCCTACGAAACCCTGCGCAATTTCGCCTCGGCTCTGAATGGCTTCGAGATCAACATCGAACGCAGCGGCTTGGTTGCGCCGAAACTCAGCGACACCCATCTACCCGATCCGCGCGGCGATATGCAGGCCCTGGCGCTCGATCTTCAGCGCGCGGGAATCCAATCCCTGGCTTTCGCTCGCCAATTTCATGTAGGCGAACTGGACACGCTCGCGCGACTCTTCAAAGCATCGTTGCTAAGATCGGAGGAGTCAATTAAGCGTGGGGGACACGCGTGGTGGACCGCGCGGTTGCTGGAGAAGGGCGTGGAAGGGATCTCGGTTAACACCCAAACAGAACGCAAAGTGGATACAGTACTGGCTAGCTTGATTGGCGCCTTGGTGGCCTACGGCGGAAGTTCCCCTCGCGAATCTGCGGAAGCACCGATTCTTCCTCCCGAACTTGACGATCTCGCCGCCGCTCTGCGCTTGCTGGCCCGCCTCACACCGCCTCTTGAAACCGCTCGCGGGCTTTCCCCCGAAGAAGCTGCCCGGGCGATTCATGGTGCTATGGAGGACGCCGCCCGCGAAACTGTTCGGATGCTGCTAAGCTCGATTTCCCAATACGCTCCGCGCGAAGCGGAAAGACCGCAACCCTATCTACTGCGGCTTTCCGAAAGTTTGATTCTAGAATTTCTCAGCGCCGAGTTCTCTGTAGGCACGCTGACACCTGTGGCCGTCCGGCCCACGTTTAACCGCTTGGGGGACCTCTTGGTGGCTTCCGGAGGATATTCGGGACCGCATTCTTCGCAACATCTGACCCTGCTGGCAACCACCTGGGCCACCGACACGCATCGCGAGCAGCTCATCGAGAGATTCTGGCTGGAACTGCCGCCACGCGAAAAGTCGGCGGTATTGCGCGGCTCGGAAGTCTGGTGCGTCCCGGTGGTGGCGCTCAAACAGACGCTCGGGCAATTGGCGGCTACGGGGGCGGATGCGCCGCGGCGCGAAGCACGCAATATACTTTTGAACTTTGCGAGGCGTCTCGAGAATGCAGATGCAGTAGCCCGGCGCTCGGTGGCCGCGGGATTGAACGAGATGACCCCGATCATTGAGTCGCTCTGGCCCAATCAATTGCCGGAAGATTTGAGCCGGGGCACGATGCGCGCCCTGGAAAAAGAACCCATTCCGGAAAATGGCGCGTTGCTCGCCGCTTTCCTCGAGACGCTAGGACGCATCGCGGTGAACCGGGGCGACTATGCCGGTTTCGAGACCATTCTAATCGGCCTGGAAAGAGCGCCACGAGACAAAGAGCACGATCACATGGCGGCACTTGCGCAACGCCTCGTGGCCCAGGACCGCTGGTTGTTGCTGGTTGATGCAGCGCTTGCCAACCGCCCGCTGGATCCCGTGCTGCCGCGGCTTCTGCAGCGCGACCCGGAACGATTGCTCGACCGCTTGACGTTGCTGCTGACCGAGCCGCGCGGCGCGGAAATGATTCCGGCGATGGCGCGGCTCTTGCGAACCATCGGCGTGCCGGTGCTGAATCTGCTCGAAACGCGGCTCTATGAGGCCCGCAAACAGCGTGTGACGGCGGCCATCAAGCTCCTTGCCGCTGCTGATCCCGAGCGCTTGTTGCGCGGGCTAACGCGCGCGCTGGGGAGCTGGGAATGGAATTTGCAGGACCTGGCGGTGAGCGAGCTTTCCCGGCCAGCGAACGCCGGCGCAGCGCACAGTGCGGCTTTCGTCTTTTCCGCAGTGCTGGCGGATGCTCATCCCATGGTCGTCCCGATGATGATCGATCAGATCGGGCTGGCCCAGGAAGCTACCGCGGTTCCGCAACTGATGGAAATCGCCGCTGGCGAACACGAGATTCTGCGCGACCTCTTTGTTCGGATCAAAGCGATCGAAGCGTTGGGCCGCTTGCGAGCTGTCGAAGCGGCGGAAATGCTGCGCATGCTTGCGGAAGGCCGCGAGGGCCTAACGTATGCCGAGCCTTCCGGGCTGCGAGCCGCGGCGGAAGATGCCCTCGCGCTTATCGAGAACCGTCCTTCTTCGGCTCGGGTGCGCGCGGCATTTGAAGCGGCGGCGGCGACCAACGGCACCTATGTCATTCCCCGGCGCTACGTGCGAGTTCCCTTGGAATCGCCTTTGCGCGCGCAGATCGACGGAGCGCAGGCAGGGCTGGCGCGAGTGAAGACCATCAGCCTGGGAGGTGCGTACCTGGAATCGCCAAAGAAATTGAGCGTCGGCGATTCCATCAAGTTGGAAGTGCGTGCCGGCTTGCGCAAGATTCACTTCACGGCGGTCGTCCGCAACATCGGCGCTGACGGCAGCGGCGTGGAATTCGTGCACATGAAAGACGAAGACCGGGAAAAACTGCGCAAACTGGTGCAGCGCCACCTGCAACTCTAAAGTCCGATTCACCTCGCAAAACCTCCCTTGTTCCGCCCGAAGTGGTTTCTACCCACGATATTTTGACGAGATGTTCATTTTGCGGGCACGCGAAGACTGCTAAACTACCTGGAACAATTGAGGGCAAGAGAAACGGAGAAAGTGTGATGAGGCTTGAAATGTGGATTACAGTCGTAGGCACGGTGGCGGGATTCTGCACTACGTTTGCTTTCGTGCCCCAAGTCGTAAAGATTTGGAAGCAGGGCGGGCGCGATCTCTCCTACGGGATGCTGGCCCTGTATCTAGTGGGAGTGCTTTTGTGGCTGGCGTACGGCATCATGCTCAACGCCAGGGCCATTATCCTGACGAACGCGGCCACCGCTACGCTCATCGCCTTTGCAACCCTGCTGAAGGCCTGGACCGACCGCAGATACGCAGCAAGAGAAAGCCTTGCCACGGAAGCTTCCGAACAGGCCTAAGTTTGCCTGCGTCCCTAGACCCTGCGTAGCTAGATCTCCAAATAGATTGCCGCTGCTGTTATCGCCTACCGCGGAAATGGTAGAAAGTAGAGCAGCATGCCAAGCACTAACACGGCCATGCTAACAGCGAGCACGATAAGAAAAGCGCGCTTGGTTTGCTTTGCAATTGCCGCCTGTTCAGCGTTTGGCTCAACTTTAGGTGCTCGGGCCGATTGGGCAAGCATGCTGAGGCTCACAAGAAGACCGAGAAGCGACAACGCGAGTTTCACGAGTTTTACCGTGTCGGCGTGTTGCCCGAATACAGAGGGTACGAAACGCTCGCCCTCATCTGTCGCAACGCTGACGATAACAAGACCAAAGACCAATCGCTCACGGAAGCACGTAAAGGTCAGTAGCGGCTTAGCGAGCAATGCCATCACAAGTATGAGGAAAAAAAGTGAGAACAGGTCGGGGTGTTCCGGGGGTTTATGCAACCCCTTCCAACTTATGAAAGTCTCCAACGAGAAGAAGGCCACAAGAAACAATGCGCTTTTTGGATTCTTAACAGGGCAGTACAGCGCGTGAAATTCCTGATCCGATAGCTTTCGGCTCATTCGTACACCGCTCTGCTCGCCAAGGCGCACGCCGTGCTAGGCTGCCCAACCGTCGTTAACGAAGATTCTAGTTGAAATGAACGCTCCGTTGCAGTAAAAGCCCAGTATTCAATCGAGTAGGCCCCGCTTAGTAGGGGCTCCCGCAGCCGCGCGGGGTCGCGGAAGACTGGCAGTTTCCAATTTGGAGGACGCCGATGCAACGCCGTCAAGGTGTGCTTGCTTTCTGGATGTTGTGTGCGGTTGTGCTGAGCTGCGCCATGATGGCTGCGGCGCAGGTGAATACGGCAACGTTATCGGGAACGGTGCTCGACCCGCAAGGCCTGGCGGTCAGAGGCGCCAAGATCACACTGACCAACATCGCCACTGGAGCCGAGCGGGAAATCGTGGCGGACGACATCGGTCGGTACAAGATCGTGGGGCTTCCTCCGGGGCAGTACAAGATGAGCGTCGACGGCGGTGCCAGTTTTGCCCTGTACCAAAACTCATCCATCGTTTTGACCGTCGGTGAGGAAGCGTCCTTCGATCCGCGGTTGGAACTTCGCGGGGTCCAGCAAAGCGTCACCGTGACCCTGGAGACCGATCCGGTCGAAACGACCAGAACCGAAGTCTCGCAAACAGTGGAACAGCGGCGCATCGACAACCTGCCCATCAACGGACGAAACTACATCAATTTCACGCTCACGAATTCGCAGGCGACCCGCGACGTTGCGCCGACGATTGGCCCAGCCCCAACCAGCGGACTGACGTTCGGGGGCCAGCGCGCGCGCTCTAACGAGGTTAGTGTGGATGGCGCCGATGCCGTGGACAACTCCGTCAACGGTATCCGGGCGACTGTGTCGCAAGAGGCGGTGCAGGAGTTCCAGCTTCTGTTGAGCAACTACAACGCGGAGTACGGGCGGGCCACCGGCGGGGTCGTGAACATCGTCACCAAGAGCGGGTCCAACGATTTCCACGGCGATGTTTACGGCTATCTGCGCAATAAGGCGTTTCAGGCGCGCAATGCGTTTTCCGGTCAAGTGAACCCCACTACCGGCGTGCTGGAGCCAGTCAAACAGCCCTTTACCCGCGTGCAGGCCGGTTTGACGTTTGGCGGGGCGCTCAAGAAAGACAAGACTTTCTACTTCTTCTCTTACGAGGACACGCTACGTGAAGAAACTGGGTTCTCCAGCATCGGTCTGGCTCAAGCTGGCGGTGGGCCGTTCGGATTTATAAAGGATAGCTTTCCATTTTTCCCGGCTCCGTTGTTCCTCACGCCGGGGCAAGACGCGGCGGTGAAAAGCCTGCTCGCCACGGGAGTCCCGCCACTGCAGAAGCTGGCGGCGAACTACGCTGTGTTTATGGGTTCAGCGGCGAACGTGGCGCTCACTGGAATAGATTTCGGTGCGGTCGCGGCTGGTTTCGCACCCGGCTTGCTCAACCCCGGACCGGGCCCGCAATTCCCAATTCCCGTGGTGTGCCCCGTTGGGGCCACGGTGGGCACGGTGACCTGCGCCCCCGTGTCGCCGGTCCCGGGAGGAAGCTTCTCCTTTGGGGTTGCGAAGCTTCCGCAATCCTTCGTCCCGCTTGACTCAATTCGGGGCAACTTTCCGGTAACCGAGAAGACCAGCTTATGGTCCGCCAGGCTGGATCAGCGGTGGAACAACAAGAATTCCTCTTTCTTGCGCGTCGGTGTTTCTCCTTCGTACGTAACGGGAATTCAATCTACCTCGCAAAACCAGGTGTTCGGCCAGAACGCCGGTTCGCGTGTGGGCTTGAACCAATCTCGCGACGTCTCGGCGGTTTTTCAACACGACACCATCGTGAGCGACACGACCTTTAACGAATTCCGGTTCCAATTTGCGCGCCGCGGAGTGCACTTTGGGTTCTCCAATCTGCCAGGGGGCAGCGAGATTGGTGTCAACATCCCGGGTTTCGCGTACTTCGGCCGGGAACCTTATTCGCCGGTGGACCGCATCGAGCGGCGCTGGGAGTGGACGGATCACGTCAGCGTTATCCGGGGTGGCCACACCTTCAAGATGGGTGGGGACTTCAACCTCCTACAGTTGCGCACGAACAAGCCTCAAATTTTCCAACTGGACTTCGGGGGCGATGTGAACTTTGGCGGCTTGGCGGCTTCAACCGTCAGTGGCGGGCTGTTTCCCGACTCAGTGCCCCTGGGGCCCGGGCAAGCGATTGCGCTTCCCGGCACCAACGGCGCGCAATCGTATGGCTTAGGC
>OCOJ01007242.1_pt6 | contig 10882 bp, 14 predicted proteins | sample 1539251 | NCBI WGS metagenome assembly OCOJ01 (sample SAMN01911457, study PRJEB22624) | soil metagenome | biome: Soil | place: Malaysia | collected 2012-04-30 | depth RA_metagenome m
GCGAGCCGAAGTGCGCACCCTTTGGTGCTCAGTGGTTGCCCTGCAAATTGAAAATGCTGGAGCTAGAACCGGTCGTTGGTGTCGATGTTGAAGCCGAGGATGGCATTCACCTCGATGGGCTGAGTGCCGACCATCGCAGGCTGGAACTTCCAACTGCGCAGCGCGGCCAATACCTTGGCGTTCATCTCGGCGGGGCCGGATTCCAGCACCCGGAGATTCGTCAGGTTCCCGGAGGCATCAAGAACGCAGGCAATGACGAGGCGTGCATGCGGCAGACCTGCAGGCAGGTCGATGCGAATCGGCTGCGGGCTGGAAAGCGCGCCGGTGTGAGGATGGGAGGCGGAAGCGGCGTCGGCGAACTCCATTACGACGCTGCCGAGCGAGGTGTCGAGATAGCGCGTGTACTTCTCGCCTCCCGGAAGCATGTTCTTGTAGGCCTCGAACGCGCCACCGGAGGTCGCGGTCGCGACCACGGTGATGTCGAGGGCCTGGTGAGGCGGTTTGATCGACGAGTGGCCGGGAAGGGCAGAACCATCGCTGGAGTCCTGGCCGAAGCTGGGCAGAGTGACCATGGTGCTGCCGCCGCTGACGGANGACTCCCGGCACGGGGGGCGTGCCGCTGCTCGCGCTGCCGGCGCCGCCGGGGCCGCCAGTGGGAGAAATCCCGCCACGTGCGTTCGGATCGGATCCTCGGCCGGTTCCCGTCTTGCCGGCCCCAGAGCCTTCTCCCGTCATTCCTGCGCCCGGGCCGTTGCCGTGTCCGATTCCTTTGCCCCCGCCACCGCCGCCGAGCCCGGCCTTCTCGCCCCCGGAGGGCGATAGCGCAAGAGCTCCGGCACTGCCATTGTTGGGTAAGCCGACCTTGGGCCCCGGCTGAGTGGAAACAATCGCGGCGGGGCCGCTGCCGCTACCTCCGGCAGCGGGCGGTGCGACAGGGGAGCCCGCATCCAACGGACGACCTAAGCCGGTACCAGATGCACCGCGGCCGGAGCGGGGAACTGCATGGTCCATGTTGAGCGAGGGTGGAGGCGGCACCACGTTGTTAGCCAGAAGTATCGGTGCGGGTGCGCTGGGATTGCTGCCTGAGCCGGAAACCGCAGGCGGGGGGGGGACGACCTTGGCGGTCACCCCAGCCGCGCCTCCCCGATTCCGCGATTCACCTCCGGAGCTGATCGCGGGAGGAGGCGGTACCACGCTCGGACTGAGCGATGCGTGAGCCCCGCTCTGAGTGTTCGTGACGGTGGGGGGTGGCGGCACAACGCTCGCGCTAAGCGACGTGTGAATCGGGCCCTGGTGGGGAGTGCCTGGGATGCTCGGTGGCGGCGGCACAACCTCCGTCGAGCCGAACAGCTTGCCGAGCAAACTACCCACGATCGATCCACTGCCCGCAGTTGTTGGTGGTGGCGGGACTACGGTTCTTGGTGGATCGGGGATGTTGCCTCCGGCGAGCCGGTGCAAATCGTGAGAAATGTCGGCCGAGGGCGGTGGAGCGATGACGGAAGGCGCGGGCATCGCCAACTTCGGATTGTGGGTGGTCTCGCGCTCCGGCGCCGAGACCGGCGGCGGAATCACAGCGGCCTCTGCCATCTGCACCGGGGCGCGCGAAGTTTCAGGGCTAGCCGCGTCCGGCGCGGGAGGAATGATACTGGTAGCAAGAGCCGGTGCGGAACGCGTCTTGTCGCGGGAGACGTTTGGAGCCGGCGCCACGATGTTCGGATCCAGCGAGGTTGCGGCCCGCCCGTGTTCGCGATTAACATCCGGCGCTGGAGGGATGACGGCAGAATTCAGCGTCGGAGCGGTCATCGGGTTGTCCCGCGAGACATTCGGCGCCGGAGGAATTACCAGACTCAAAGAGATCATGCCGCGGGCGTGGTCGCGGGTCACGTTTGGCGCGGGCGCAACCACCAGGGACTGAAAAAAAAGCGGCGGACGCGAAGAGCGCAGGCCTTCCACAGGCGGTGGGCCGGGATCCGGCCGGACGGCCAGCAAGTTCGCGACGGCATCCCGAGAATACGGCAGTTTGAGGTTGGGGGCGTCGAGGACTTTCGGCGTCAGCGATCGGCCACGCGCAATCCTGATCGTCTGCGTGCGATGATGCGCTTGCTCGCCACCGGCGCGACCCGCGGCTCCGGCTTGCGAACCGCCTAGATCTTCGGTACGCGGAAGCTCGTCTGCGGAGTAGTAGATTACCTCGTGCCGTCTCACCTTCGGAGCAATATAAGAACTCAGTTCGGCCAGTTTGATGGGCAGAACGATCACCACGAAAAGCAGAAAGGCCTCGATCGCCATCGAAGCCAGCATGCCACGGTAGGGAAAGATTCCAAACGGCGTCTCGCCCGCCAATCGTGCAGTGGAGCGTGACAAAGCCGGCCGGACCGAGGTGACAAACTCGTGCCACGGCGAGGACCACTCGATCAACAGCTTGGGCGCATCATGAAGCGGGGCTTCGACGGCCTCTTCGAGTTGGAGTGTCTCGCTCACGAGGGCGGTACTGTACCATCCTTTTGCACAGAAATGTCGATTTTATCGCCAACCTGGGTTCCAGTTTCTGCAATCGTGTGAGAGGGCAGCTCCAGCACCGAAGTTGCCTGCATCCGGATAGGCGAGAAGCGCCAGGGCCGCAACTCCGGTTCGATATGGATCACCGTGTGGGCTTTGTCCAGGTAGACCACATCGATCGGATACCGCATGGCTAAAGTATGAACGCCGCGGCAGGGCTGAATCCAGAGCCCGCAGCCGTTACCGAAGTCACTTGCTGAGGTACCCAGCAGGCCGACCAGGCGCGTCCAGTGCGTGTGGGCGAGGGCCAGTTTCGTAGCCAGGGGAACCTGGCGGGTCTGATTAAAGGCTTGGCCCTGCACGGGAAAAACTGCCATGAATCGGAATGCTCCTGATTGCTTCTGTCTGGCCTTACTTTCCGCCGCCCGGGCCGAGCTGCCGGATCAACGAAATGATGGCCGGACCGATGGTCACGAAAATGATCGAGGGCAGTACAAACAGAACAAGGGGAGGGACCATTTTAATGGTGGTCTTGGCGGCCTGTTCTTCGGCCCGTTGGCGGCGTTCCGTGCGGAGAGAATCGGAATGCACGCGAAGGGCTTGAGTGACGCTGGTTCCGAAGCGGTCGGTTTGAATCAGAGTGCCTACCAGTGAGCGAATGTCGTCGACGCCGGTGCGGTCCACCAGATTGCGGAGCGCCTCGGCGCGCGGCTTGCCGGCCCGCATTTCGAGATTGACCAGATGAAATTCGTCGCTGAGATCGGGATGGGCATGATGAAGATCTTGCCCGACCCGCATCATGGCTTGGTCGAGTGCGAGACCCGCTTCCACGCAGATCACGGTGAGATCGAGAGCGTCGGGAAGCCCAAGCCGGATTCTCTGCTGGCGGTCGCGGATCATTCGCTTCAGCCAGAAGCGGGGGATGAAGAAGCCGAGACCCGGGATTCCCGCCAGCAGGAACAGATTGTCGAATCCAGCGAAAAGCGCGACCCCGCCGAGCCCCAGGATCGCCAGCAAAATGCGGGAGCCGAAATAATAGCTCACGTGCCGCGGCTCGCGCAGTCCCGCTTGAATGAGCCACGCCCGCGTGCGAGAAACATCGGCTGGAGAAAGCGGAATCGCCTTGCTGAGCGGATCCAGCGCCTGCTCGATGCGTTCCTTGAGCGCTGGTTTGTTCTCCACCTGCTGCTGCTGGCCGCCCAGAGCGCGCAGACGCGCACCCAAAAACGAGCTAGGCGTCGCCACCGCCGCGCCGAAGGTGAAGACCACCGCCGCCACAGTGAGGAACACGATAATGGTCAGGACCAGAGGCAGCATCATCACACCTGAATGCGAATGATCTTGCGAATCACGAAGTAACCGATCGTCTGCAACGCGATGCCCGCGACCAGCAAGGTGTGCCCCAGCGGATCGGAGAACAGCGGGCGAATGAACGAAGGATTAAGAACCAGCATGATGGCCACAATGATGGGCGGCATGCCCATCAGCAGTGCCATGGTGAGCCGTCCCTGCGCGGTGTAGACCCTTACCTGGCGCTGAATCTTGAAGCGCTCGCGGATGACATAGGAAAGATTGTCAAGAATCTCGGCCAGGTTGCCGCCGGTTTCGCGCTGCAACATCACCGCGGTCACAAAAAACTTGACATCGACCAGGGGCATGCGTTCGGTGAGATTAAGAAGTGCGTCGCGGACCGGCATGCCGAACTTCTGCTCTTCATAGAGCTTGCGAAACTCTCCGGCGATTGGTTCGGCGACCTCCGCGGAAATCATCTCCAGTGCCGTGGTGAACGCGTGACCGGCGCGCACCGCGCGCGCCAGGGTGTCGATCGCTTCCGGAAACAGTTCCTCGAACTTTTCGAAGCGCTTGTTTCGCCGGTAGGAGGCGTAGGAGTACGGCAGCAGCAGGCCCACGAACATGGCCACCCAGGCGATCTCGACTTTCTTCGCCAGGACAAAGACCACAATCCCGACGAGTATCCCGCTCAACGCACACACGCCGATAAAGTTGCCTGCTCTCAGGCTCATGCCCGCCTGCGCCAGAATCTTTTGGAGAGCGGAAACGCGCTCAGAACGCCGCAGCAGGCTATCGAGAACCGGGATCCGGCTGAGTTGCTCGTCGCGCAGCAAGGCCAGTTCTTCTTCAGGACCGCGTTCGGGAGCTTTCTGCGTGCCGGCGAGACGGTCTTTGATGAGGCGGGCTCGGGCGCTGCGCTGGTCGAAGACCGAGGCGATGGCGAAGGCCGCGACCGCCACGACCACGAAAACCACGAATGCAATGACCACTGCCTGCATATCAGGAACCTGTCGCCCCCCTGCGGGGCGCGTTCAACCCATCTTTTCGCGGTTACTTCGCTTACACCTTCATTTGCGACTGGAACAACTCGGGACGCAACCCCGCCCCGGCTGTGGCCAGCCGGTCCGCAAACTGTGGGCGGACCCCAGTGGCACGGAAAACACCCCGCACCTTTCCGCTTTCGTCGATGCCGGTGCGGTGGAATTCGAAAATGTCGCGCATGGCGACCGAGTCTCCGTCCATGCCGACGATTTCCGAAATCGTAATTACCTTGCGCGTGCCATCGGACAAACGCGCGATCTGCACCACACCGTGAACGGCTGAGGCAATCTGGTAGCGCACGGCGCGCTCAGGGATGTTCAGGTTGGCCATCGACACCATGTTCTCCACGCGGGCCAGGGCATCGCGCGGCGAGTTCGCGTGCACCGTGGTCAGCGAACCCTCGTGGCCGGTGTTCATCGCCTGCAACATGTCAAAGGCTTCTTCGCCGCGCACCTCGCCCACCACGATGCGGTCGGGGCGCATACGCAGACTGTTGATGACCAGCTGCCGCTGGCGCACCGCGCCCTTGCCTTCAATGTTGGGCGGCCTGGTTTCCAGGCGCACGACGTGTTCCTGTTTGAGCTGCAGCTCCGCCGCGTCTTCAATCGTCACGATGCGGTCGGAATTAGGGATGTAGCCGGAGAGCACGTTGAGCAGGGTTGTCTTTCCCGCGCCCGTGCCGCCGGAAACAATGATGTTCAGACGCCCTTTCACCATAGCTGTGAGCAATTCCAGCATGGGCTCGGTGAGGGTGCGATTCTCGATCATCTGGCGGGACGTGATGGGCTCGCGTCCGAAGCGGCGAATCGAGAGACAGGGACCGTCGATGGCCAGCGGAGGAATGATGGCGTTGACCCGCGATCCGTCGGCCAGGCGCGCGTCGACCATGGGCGAAGACTCGTCAACGCGCCGGCCCACGCGGGACACGATGCGCTCAATGATCTGCATCAGGTGTGTGTTGTCTTTAAACGACAGCCCCGTCAGCTCCAGTTTCCCGGCGCGCTCGATATAGACGCGGTCGAAGCGGTTCACCAGGATGTCAGAGACGGTGTGATCCTTGAGCAGGGGCTCGAGCGGCCCCAAGCCAAAGATTTCGTCGAGAATCTCGCGCGCCAGCCGCTCGCGCTCGGCAAAGCTCAGCGGAACGACTTCGGCGTTCACCGCGTTACGAATGACAACCAGCACCTCGTCCCGCGCGGAGTCGCCCGAGGTCTTGCCCAGTTTTTCGAGGTCGAGGCGGTCGAGGATCTTGCGATGCAGGTCAGCTTTGACCTGCTGATACTCGGCGCGCTCGAAGCTCTGCAAATTTGCCATCAGTTCTTACACCGTCTTGAACAGCGACCAGGCTGTTCGTTTTACGTCGACATCGTTCCGCGTCAGCTCGTGGGCGAGCCCGGCAAAGCAGCGCGAAATCTCGGAGTGTCCCTGCGCCATCAGCGGCGTACCGCGGTCAATCGCCGTGGATACAGCAAAATACTGGTTCGGCNCCCCCCGCCACAACAGCTTTGCACCCGCGGCGGCTTCGGCATCTCCTTCCGAGAATCCGGGCACCTTGCGAAAGCGATTCAGCACCAGCCGCACCCGTTCCCGCCCGCCGCCCTCTCCCAGATATTGCTGGACGCGGGCCGCGCTCCACAGCGAAGCCACGTCGGCGCAAGCGACCAGCAGTACGGTTTCCGAGACATTCGCGATCAGGCGGCTGGCTGCGTCGAAACGGGTAGAGAGATCGACCACGACGTAACGGTAGTGGCTGACCAGCAGGTCAAACAACTTGACAAAATCCGCCGTCGTGGAATCCACCCCTGCCGGTGCGCTCGTTCCCGCCAGCAGCTGCAGGCCCCCGCTATGGCGCGTCATGAAACTTTCCAGCAAGGAAGCATCCATACGGTGCAGGTTGCGCGTGGCATCGGTCACATTGAAATGTGGTTTCAGGTTCAGGTGCAGGGCGGCATGGCCGAGCGGGGCCAGATCGACCAGCGCCGACTGCCCATGCGCCGCCTGTAACGCCATCGCCAGGTTGACCGCGACCGTGGTGGCGCCGCTTCCGCCCTTGGCGTTAATCACGGAAAAGACCTTGCCCCGCGGGCCTTCCTGGCGCACCCGCCGCTGCGCCGCAGTAAGACGCACGAACGCTTCCAGCAAGTCGGTTGTGGTCGTGGGACGCTCAATGAATTCGCGCGCACCTGCGCGCATGGCGTTGACAATCACCTGTGGCTGATTGAGGTTCCCTATGGCGAACAGGGCAGCGTCGGGCATTTCCTGATGCAGAAGTTCGATCGCCCGCAGGGCCGTGGCCGGATTGTCCGCGGGAATGTCGATCAGAGTGACGTCGGGATTGGCGCTTTTCACCCGTCGCGTGATCGGGTCCGCCGCAGCCACGGGAAAGCTGGCGCAGGTGTGCACCGTGCGCGCCACGCTGGTGCCATCCACGAGCACCTGCAGGACGGTACGCTGTTCATTGTCGGTAGCAACGATGACGACTGAGAGCTCCGGCATTCCCCAACTTCCCCTAAGAACTTACTGCAAGCACCCCGGGTTTCCCAGGGCTTGTCTCGAAACCCTACTTTTCTCCTCGCGGCTTGTCGAACTTGTCCTTATCCAAAAACGGCTTCGGATTCTTTGGCGTCGGCGGAGCCTCTGTGCTGGGCGAGACCCGATGCACTGTGCACAGCACCATCAATTCCGAATTGCTCTTCTGCGCGCTCTTGCTGCGAAAGAACTGCCCCAGGATCGGAATATCCCCCAGGCCCGGAATTTTGTTGGTGATATCCGTCGCGCGATTATCCATGAGGCCGGCGATCACGAAACTCTGGCCATCTTGCAATTCGAATTCCGTCTCCGCTTTGCGCGTGCTCAATGCCGGCACGGTGAACCCGGAAATGGTCAACGCGTTGGCGAAGTCCAGGGTGCTTACCTCCGGCGCGACTTTCAAATGAATATTGCCATTGGGCATGATCACAGGAGTGAACTGCAGCCGCACGCCGAATTCTTTGAACGAGATCGTGACAGCGGTGAATCCCTGACCCGGCTGTACGATCGGGAAGGGGAATTGCCCACCCGCGAGAAAGCTGGCTTCCTTGCCGTTGACCGCGATCAGGTTCGGCTCGGCCAGGATTTCCAGCAGGTTCCTGTTCTGCAACGCCTCGATCGCCGCGCCCAGATTGAGGTCAGTGCGGAACAGAAAAACGTTCAGCGGATTGGTCAGGTTGATGAAGGGTGTGGCGCCCTGACTTGAAGTGGTGCTCGTTCCGCCCGGGGTCGTAGTCGTGCTTCCTGTGCTGGTGGAAATCGATACTCCGCCAAATTGCCCAGTGGTGCTGGTGCCTACCATATTGCCGTTGCCCGGGGTAAACAGAGTAGCTCCCAGTTGAGTAAGGGCGGTGCGGTCGACCTCGGCGAACTTCACCTGCAGCAGAACTTCCTGTGCGCCCACCGGCCCGAAGGTCAAGACGTTGACCACCTTGGGAGAATAGGCCGTGGCTAATTCCCCAGCGCGTTTGGCGACATCTTCGGTGGAAACGTGTCCGGAGAGCACGATGGCAGCGCGCGACGGCGTCACCGTGATCTGTTCGTCAGGAAAGACGCGGCGTTCTTCCTCGGCGCAGGCGCTGATGTCCACATCCACGCGCAAATCGAAANCGAGCGCTCCAGTTCGTCCCAGATGAGCAGCGATACTTCCCCCGGAGCGTGGCCGTGAACCAGAATTTGGGTCGGGGTGATGACTTGCGCCGAGGCGATCGTCGGATCGGTGATGGAAATGCGCTTCAACCGCTCCGTGGTGTTGATCAGCAACGATTTGCCCGCCATGACACGCAGCGGTGCGGCCCCCTGGGGTTGCTGGGGAAGGGTGGTCGTCTGGGTGGCGGCCGGATTCTGGGGCTGCTGCGCGGGTGCCTGTTGCGGGGTCATCCCAGCGCGGACCGGCAGCACGAACAGAACGGCAAAACCCACGGCGCCCAACCAGGGTATGCGAAGTCTCGTCTTCCAATTTCCCTCCAGGTGAGGAAACTGGCTGGGCATCCGACTCAAGGGATTGCTGTTCTTCCGTCTCACTTGGCCTCGCCGCTCTCGTCTGGGAAGTTCACCACTTCTCTTTTCTTGTCTCCTTCAAGGACCTCGACATTGATACCATTCGACGCGGCAGGCGGAGGAGGCTCGATCTTCTTTACGACGGCATGGTGCACCGGAGCCGGGGTGCTGGGCGCGGCTACTCCCCGGTAGAGTTGCGAGGCACTGGCAGCGGGAACATTTTCCTGCTTGGTGTCGATCGGGCTGCGCAGTGCCAGCTGAATGTGCCCTTCCGAACTGGCTAGAGTCAGCCGCTGCGCATCGTCGGGCGTTACCAGCAGGGTGATGACGGGGGTGTTCTGCGCCTCGCCGGTGGAGTTGCGTTCCAGAGTATGCCCCGCGGCAATCACCAGCACGTTCTGCAGCACGGTCGTGGTTTGGGGCTGGGTGCTGCCGCTGGGAGTGCCCGTCAGCAGTACGTCCACGCGCGTGCCGGGGGTGACAAATCCGGCGACCGAAACGACCTCGTTCACACGCACCGATACCGCGCGCATTCCAGGCGGAATCAGCGACGGCAGGCCCCCGCCCGCATTCTCTCCCGCCAGCTTGTTGTTGAGAATGAATTCGCCAGCACTGATCGGCACAATCACGGCATGGTCCAGGACATCCCGCCGCCGGCGCGGCGTCCCCGGCGGTATGACGCTGGCGGGAATCTTGACGATCTTGATATCGGTTTCTCCGATTTTGTGTCCCACCTGCAAGTCGTTGGCAGCCACGATGACCTCGACCATGGCTTCACTGCTACCTCCGCCCTTCTGCAGGTTTTTGTAGACGAAGAGGCTGACAAAGGCACCCAGCGCCAGCGCCAGCACTCCAATCATCAAAAAACGCGTGCGGTTCATGATGCTCCCTCAAGAAGCTGCAAACGCAGCCACGGCTCCCCTCGTCGCAGCGCGACTGAGCGGCCGCCGGGTCACGCCTGGCCCTCTATTGGATGGAACTCGCCACCGTGGAGAACACATTGTTCGCGTTGGAGCCGATCAGGCGGATGGTACCGACCACGATCACCAGAATAACCGCCAGCATCACCGCGTATTCCGCAATGTCCTGTCCCTGCTCTTCGTACCAGAGCCTACGTAGCTGTCTCATTGCTTGGCCCTCCTGCCTCTTGGAATCGAGCCGCCAACTCCTGTGGGAAACCTCCCCGGGGGGCACAAGNCCCGGGGGGCACAAGTCCACCCTGACCATTGAAGCGCTGGCCCCTTTTCCGATCCTCGTGCCTGGCCCTCAAAGCTGTAGAGGAGATTTACCCTACCGGATCATCCCCATCATAACCCGCAAGGCGGGTGACGGTGGTAATTTCTTGCATACCTAAGGTACCTTCGGAACCCTAGCTTCCGGCCTGAAGCGGCTCCCCGGAGCCATGGGCAACTGCCTCACCTCGCGAGAGTTAGGGGGGCGCGGCTCGATTCGTTCCGTCGCCATCTGTCCGGCAAAAGATGGCGGTGTTGCGGTCGTCGTATTGCATCGACCATCCCGAGTCGGTACGCAGGGCCACGGCCAAAGCGGAGCCGCTTGCCACAATCACCGTCTTGATCTGCCATTGCATTAAGGCTTGTCTCCAGTCCGCTCTGAGTTGGTAGGTATCCGCGTACTGACGTAAGAAATCTTCTTCGTACAGGTCGGCGCGGCCGTCGACAAACACGCGGCTCTCCAGACAGAGCTTCCAGATCAGATATCCGCCCCAGTCGTAGTCGTTGAAAATCGGGTTCGCAGGCGGGTGCGCTTGTAGATAAGAAATTGCGGTGACGGGGAAAGATTCAGCTTCGGACTGAGGCTGGTGGCGGACGACCTGCGACGCGTGAAGCGTAGCGAATGTAAACATGCCGAGCAACGCGAGTGCATTCAGGATCACGGCATACGGCAGGGTAAGCCGCCGCATCGATCGCCGAGCCTGCACCGACTCACTTACAGCTTTCCCGATAATCGGGACGGCTACCAACACAAAGAAAGGAATCAGCCGCACGGAAGAAAGCGCAGC
>OCOJ01007242.1_pt2 | contig 10879 bp, 9 predicted proteins | sample 1539251 | NCBI WGS metagenome assembly OCOJ01 (sample SAMN01911457, study PRJEB22624) | soil metagenome | biome: Soil | place: Malaysia | collected 2012-04-30 | depth RA_metagenome m
GTGCGGCGCGTCGCTCTCCCTGATGGATGCGGGCGTTCCGCTGAAGGCTCCAGTGGCGGGAGTGGCCATGGGGCTGGTGAAGGAGGGCGAGCAGTACGCTGTCCTGACCGACATTGCCGGAGCGGAAGATCACTACGGCGACATGGACTTCAAAGTCGCGGGCACGAAAGACGGCATCACCGCGCTGCAGATGGATATCAAGGTGGCCGGGATCACGGCGCAGATCATGCGCGAGGCGCTGGCGCAGGCACAGCGCGGGCGGCTGCACATCCTGGGAAAGATGGATGAGGTCATCGCGGCCGGGCGCGAGAAGATTTCGCAGTATGCGCCGCGCTTCTACACGGTGCAGATCCCGGTGGATAAGATTCGCGATCTGATCGGGCCGGGCGGCAAGATGATTCGCTCGATCGTCGATCAAACGGGTGTGAAGATCGACGTAGAGGATTCCGGCCTGGTGAAGGTTGCGTCGAGCGACGAGGCGTCGGCGGCGAAGGCGCTGCAGATCATCGGCGATCTGACGGCGACGGCGGAGGTGGGGAAGACCTATCTCGGGAAAGTCACGCGGCTGGCGGATTTCGGGGCGTTCGTCGAGATCATTCCGGGGACGGATGGCCTGCTACACATCAGCGAAGTGGCCGAGCATCGGATTGGCGACATTCGCGATGAGCTGAAAGAAGGCGACCAGGTGCTGGTGAAGGTGCTGGCGGTCGAAGGCAATCGCATCCGGCTGTCGCGCAAAGCGATTCTGAAAGAGCAGCGGGCCAAGATGTCGCAGGGCGGCGGCGGTCAAGCTGCGCCGGCCGCGGAGGGGCAGCCCGCGCATTCGGGAACGGTCGTGATCGAAGGCGGTGGCGATTTTCCGGATGAGCCGGAAGCTGAGCCGAACTTCAACCGCGACGGACCTCCGCATGGTGGCGGGCGTCCCCATGGGGGCGACCGAGGAGATCGCGGAGGCCGCGGTGGGCGTCCTGGTGGAGGACGTGGCCGTGGACGCGGGCGCAACGGACGCGGCGGCCATGGCGGACATGGAGGCCACGGCGGCGGACGGCACTAGCCACGGATTTGCGCGGATCAACGCGGATAAAACAGGAAGGGCCACGGCGTGAGTCGTGGCCTTTTTGTTGGTCGAGTAATGGAGTTTGGACTGTTGACGCTTGTTAATGAAAGTTACTGCGCAACCATCAGCACGATGCCAAAGAACAGCCGCCCGGACATCGGGCGGCATTATTTGATTGCGATTCTTTCGGACAAGCTCAGCGAGCCCTGCGCGGTCGCATAGTTTTCAGAGTCGTAGGTTCTTTCACAACGTTGGCCGCTGCGGCGCCCCCGCAGTCGTTGCGTAGCTCGTTGGGGAAACCGTCCGGTGGTGTGCTTGTGGTGTTGTCGATGCACGGGATGGCACTCAGATATTCGTAGATGGCCTCAAGGTCGTGGTCGCTCATGTACGAAAACGTAGGCCACGGCATGACTTGGAGAACATCACCGTCAACTGGATTGTCCGGTGATGTGGGAATGCAAACCGGTGTTTCACCGGCCTCAATCTCGGCGATCTGAGCTTCGGTGCAAGTTGGATGGACGTGGTCGAAGTCCGTGCCTTTCCTCAAGATCCTCTTGAACTCCTCCAGCGTGTGGCCGCCTTCCGGTCGTCCATTCTTGTCCGGTGTCAGGTTTCGGCTAATCATCGCCGGACCTGAATAGCCGCTAGGCCCGGTGGGAGTTCCCACTGGACCAAAGTTCTGGCCACCGCTCAGGTAGACGGTAGGATCGACCACCTGCCGCTGGCCGAAGTACGGGTTCCCACCAGCCGCATAATTGAAGTTTGGAAACACTCCGGCCGTGTGGCAACCATTGCAGTCTGCCACAGCGTTGACCAGATAGCTGCCCAGCCCCACCTTAGCCGGGTCCTTCCCCTCCAGATTCAGCGGGACCGGAGCTATCTTGAAACCGATTCTGATTCTGGAGTCATCATCGTCATCGTTTGCGTGTGCGCGCGGGGCCTTGATCGACATTACGGTGAGGGCGATCGCAACGAGCGTCACGACGGCTCCCACAGGTTTGGCAAAAGACCGTGTCGTCATTGGGTTTCCTCCTCCGTGTGCTTGATCGAAATTCCAGGTTTTCCCCAGGGTTCGGAACCGATGGGTCGCTTCAGCCCGGATCTTCCAGCTGGCCCTTAGAGAGGAGGGCTCCGCTGAAGCTTCGATAGAGTACACCCAAACGAGGAATTGTGAAAGGAAGAAGAGGCGCCGCGAAGGTGGCGGGCACGGAGGGGAAGGCGCTAAGGGGACACGAATCGTCCCCCATGTTTCAGGACTCGACTACCGGTTTTGGAGAGCGCCTGCGGATCAACCAGTGCAGCGCACGAGTGGTTCCGGCTGCGAAGACAAAAGCAAACACTGCGCTGACCGGGATAAACCACTGGCCCAGCACTTCATGCATCCCTGCACGGTGGAGCGGGACGCCAATAATCAGACCGCGCGGGCCGACCCACATTCCTACCCGGTGAGGCATGAAGGGTTTCAGCAGCAAAGCGACGGTGAGCCCTAGAGCGGCGCTGTATCCGACGATGGCCAATAGGAACGCTGCCACTCCTCTGATGCCCAACTTGGCCCATTGCCAAGTCGTGCGCAGGAGCAGCCAGGGGGAAGCACTACGACCGGCGCGGGTCAACAGGCATTCCGTGCTATAGCGTTCCGCCAATTCTGCTGGCGTGCCGAGGAGGCGAAGCACGCGCTCGATCGCGCCATCGCGATCAGTGGCGTGCGCGATTGAATCGAGAATGTGGACCCGGATTTCGCGAACAATGTCCTGCTTTTCCTGTGGCGCCACGCTGGCCAGGGCGGCATCCAGCCGGTCCAGATAGGTCTCGATTCGGTTGTCCGCCTGGTCATCAGTGAGCGGGGCTAAGTGACTCATCGGTATTTTTCTCCCAGTATCGGTTGCACGAGGACCGCCAGGTTGCCAGAGAACTCGTTCCAAGCCACGGCCATTTCCCGAGCGCGGCGGCGTCCGGCTGCCGTCAACCAGTAGTACTTGCGTGGATGTCCGGCTTCGGCTTCAACCCATTCAGACTCGAGCAGGCCCTCGGCTTTAAGGCGCGACAGGATCGGATACAGCGTGCCTTCGGCCACCTCGAGTTGCGACTTCTCAGCGAGCGAGCGCAAGACCTCGAGGCCATACAGGCGCGCCTGCCATAAGCTCGCCAGGATGGCCATCTCCAGACATCCCTTGCGCAGCTGCGCCTCCCAATGTTGCCCACGGTCGCCGTTACTATTGCTCGCCATATACCTCGTTACGCTATGTATGATGCCAGGGAATGCCTTGCTTGTCAAGATTAATTGCTACCGTCGAGGAATCGACTCTTGCAGATTCTTCCAACGCTCAACGGGAACTTGCGAAAGTAATCCCCACCCTTGCAGAGGATGCAAGGGTGGGCTTCCCGCACAAGGCTGGTATACCTGGGTGGTGGGCGTTCACCGCGCTTTTCAGGCTGCGATTCGGCGGTGAGCAGTGGTGGTCAGTAGAATGGCCTCTTGTATGAGATCCCCAGGTTCGTGCTCACCGGAATAGTGCGGCGGGAGGGGAAAACGTTTCGCGGAAAAGCGCGGGCGGAAAAAGCAGGTTCCTCACCCTGCCTTCGGCCCGGTTCGGAATGACATCAGAAGGGGGGAGGGGCTATGCCTGGGAGGGAAAGCCGCGAGGCGCTGGACGGAGAAGTTGCGACTCGAACCGCACCCAGAGGGTAGGTCCGTCGGCCTTTCTAACGTCCGTCCGGACTCAAGGGATTCGAACCACAGAGCACACACGGGGCGCGGGGAGACGGGCTCTGCCCAGCTTTTTTGTCGGCGCAGCGACTGGGGTTTTGCGCCGTCGCAGGTTGATAACCTGGGGAGCGTACTGCATCCCCACCCAAAGCATGGCGGGGCTTTGCGCACCTACTTCGCGTCGCAAGAGGCGGACTTGCAGCCCGCCTCTTGCATACGCGGTGGGGGCCTTGCTAGACCTGCGGTTTTCCCTTTTCCAGTTTTTGATAGTTCTCCCTATGGGTCCACCGGATCGGGCGGTCCCTGGAATGGTCCGGGGTCAAGGGTGATGACGACGTTGTAAAAGGTGTTGGGCACCAATGTGTCCCCACCCGTAGTAAGGTCCGCGAAGATCCCGAATTGCCCTTCGTTCACTGTGTTCTTGGTGATGTTATTTCCCCCGGAGGAAATCTCATCGACGATGCCATCGAGGATCGCACCGCTGAGCTTATTGTTTTGCACGGTGTCATCGAAGCCTCCTTCGATGAACAAGGGATAAAACGCGTTGCTCACTACGTTGCCGGTGACAGCCTGATTGGATGAAAAAGAGATCCACACGCCGACATCGGGACTGTTGAGCACGGTGTTGTTGGTGATGGTTGCAGCGTTGCTGGTGAGACGGGTCAAAATGCCGTTAAAGCTGTCCGAGACGTTGTTTCCGGAGACGACCGAACCGGCGGAATTGTTGAGGATAACGATCCCGAACGCCTCGGCGCGTTGAATGCTGTTGCTGGTGATGCTGTAGGCGCCGTTATAGGCATCGATGGCGGTCTGGTTGATGTCGTGGAATTCGCTGCCGGTAACCGTGGCGAAGGAGGTATCGGCCAGAATTCCGTCTCCAGCACATGCCGTCTCGTTGCGGACGACTACATTCTGGATCTTTGCGGCGGCAGTGCCGTCATTTGGGGTACCCACATTAAGAACCCCAATGCCGGTGATGCGGTTGGGAAAAACAAAGCTAGCCGGGCAGCCAGATCCATTCCCATCCACAATGAGGTCCTTGATGGTTACTCCGACTGTGTTCTGTACCAGAATTTGCACCGCGACTGCTCCGAAACTAACGGAAGTGCCATTCGGCACCAAACCACCGGCCGGCACGGTGATGACGGCGGCACTGCCCGTCCCATCCGTGACCCCTTCCAGTGTGAGAGGTTGACTGATAATGATCTGTTGGGGATAAAACCCCGGGCAGACCATGATGATACTGTTGAATGGAACCTTACTGACCGCTGTCTGAATGTCAGAGTAGTGTGTGTAACCCGACTTGCACGTAGCAGGGCCCACGACCACGGTGGATGCGACGAGACTCTGCCCCAGCAGCCCCGCGGCGACGACCAACGCGATCGTCACAAAGCGAACTGTCTTTCTGGACATGGACTTTCCTCCTTGCGATGGAGATTTAGAAGCCCGCATGAATTCCGCCGGCAAGCGAGGCGCCTTGACTATGGCTGAAGCAGATTGCTGCCGATGGGTATCGGCGCGGCGAAGCGCACTTGCTTGTCTGCGTAATTTCCCAAGGGTCGGGGGGATAACACAGGGTCGAGCGGGGTTGGAAGAAGAGGTGTCCGCTGCCCTATGGCCGAAAGTTGCCCCATTATGCGCTCTCAGAAAGGGATGTCAAGGGAAATCTGGGGACGATTCATTTCTGCGTTTCGCCACTGTGGTTGGCGACCATCTCTGCTGCTACAGCCGTCTCTTAACTGACGCCTGACGCTGGGGATCTAGGCTCTGGCGGGCGCGACTTTCGCGCGCGAGCGCCCCTTCGACTTCGCTCAGGGCAGGTCCGCGCCACACGGTTCACTTCACCGCGGCGGCTTTCTTGGGAAACATTTCGCCGATGCGGCGGATTTGGGCTCCGACTCCCTTCAGCTTTTCTTCAATGTGTTCGTAGCCGCGGTCGATGTGGTAGACGCGGTCGATGATGGTCTCTCCATCGGCGACGAGCGCGGCCAGCACGAGCGAAGCCGAGGCGCGCAGATCGCTGGCCAGCACGGCGGCGGCGCTCAGCGGAGTCTTGCCGCGGACCACGGCGCGGCGTCCTTCAATGCGGATGCTTGCGCCCATCCGCACCAGTTCCAGCGCGTGCATGAAGCGATTCTCGAAAATATTCTCGGTAATGATCGACGTGCCTTCGGCCTGCGTGGCCAGCGCCATGAACTGGGCCTGCAGGTCGGTGGGGAAGCCGGGATATTCCTCGGTGGTGAGATCGCTCGCGGCAAGCGGATGGTCGCCCATGACACGAACGGAACCGGCGCCGGACTTGGTTTTCACTCCGACCTCGTGCAGCTTGCCGAGCAAGGCCTCGAGATGAGCTGGCTCGCAGGCGGCGATGTTGAGGTCGCCGCCGGTAATGGCCCCGGCGATGATGAAGGTACCGGCCTCGATGCGGTCGGGAATGATGCGGTGCTTGGCGCCTTTCAGTTTGCTCACGCCTTTCACGCGAATCGTCGGCGTGCCCGCGCCTTCGATCTTCGCTCCCATTTTTTTCAGGAGATCGGTGAGGTCGGCGACTTCGGGCTCGCGAGCACAATTCTGCAAGATGGTCTCACCATCGGCGAGAGTCGCGGCCATGAGCAGGTCTTCCGTGCCGGTGACGGTGATCTTGTCGAAAACGACTTCGGCGCCTTTGAGGCGTGGGGCCGTCGCTTCGACATAACCGTGATCTTGCGTGATTTTGGCGCCGAGGCGCTCGAGTCCCTTGATGTGCAGATCGATGGGGCGGGCGCCGATGGCGCATCCGCCAGGCAGGGAGACGCGGGCGCAGCCGCAGCGCGCGACCAGCGGCCCGAGCACCAGCGTGGAGGCGCGCATGGTCTTGACCAGTTCATAGCTGGCCTCGGGACTGGTGAGATTCTTGCAGTGGATGGTGGTGCGGTGCTGGGCGCGTCCGTAGCCGAGTTCGACTTCGGCTCCCATGGCGGCGAGCAGATTGCGCGTGGTCTGGATGTCGCGCACATGGGGGATATTTTCTAGGATGACCGGTTCTTCGGTGAGCAGGGCGGCAGCCATGCAAGGCAGCGCGGCGTTCTTTGCACCGCTGACGCGGACCGTACCGAGCAGCGGCTCTCCGCCGCGGATGACGAATTTATCCATGGTTTGTGGGCTCTTGCTTTTGGCTTTTATTCTAGCGGGGAATTGTGGCGGGGGNTGGTTAATCGAGAGGGCACGGACCGCTGGGTGCTTCGATTGTGCTATGATCCGGGCGGCGCACAAGGGCGCATCCGGTCCGCGGAAAGGACAGAAGTCCACCTGAGTTTTCAAAACATCAGACTCGCGAACTGACTTTCCTGCCCGTCAAAATGCGGACCTCGGGCGCACGAAAGGAAGTTCGTCATGCCGGTAAGACGCCTCCCGAGCAGTCCCAATCTCGAACATCTCAAGTATCAAGCGAAAGATCTGCTGAAGGGCGACGCGGCCGGTGGTGCGGCGGTGGCGCAGCGGATCCGGGAGTTTCACCCGCGCTGGGCGAAAGCGACGGACGCGGAGATCTTCGCCGCCAACCTCAATCTGAGCGACGCGCAGCTCACTATCGCTCGGCAGTACGGGTTTCCCAGTTGGACGAGACTGAAGCGGCATGTTGAAAAGCCGACGCTCGCCGACCGGCTCGATTTGCCTCACCACGAACGCATTGAAGACGCTGCATTTCGACGAGCCGTCGAACTTCTCGATGCTGGCGATGTGGTGGGTCTGCGTGCGCACCTCAAACATCATCCAAAACTGGCACGGCAGCACGTGGTTTTCGAGGGCGGGAACTATTTTCGCAATCCAACACTGCTGGAATTTGTGGCGGAGAATCCGGTGCGTCGTGGCACTCTGCCGAGCAACATCGTTCAGGTAACGAAGGTCATTCTCGAAGCCGGTGTGGAACAGGCTGCGTTGAACGAAACGCTGATGCTGGTAGCGACCGGCAGTGTGCCGCGCGAATGTCGCGTACAGCGTCCATTGATCGATCTTCTTTGCGATCATGGCGCGGATCCTGACAGCGCCGTCGAAGTTGCAGCCGTGCTTTTCGAACTGGATGCGGTGAAGGCTTTGATTGGACGCGGAGCTCGGGTCAGCCTGGCCGTAGCTGCCGCTCTGGGACGGGACGAGGAAGTACGGCGGCTGCTTCCCAGTTCTGACGGAGAGCACCGTCACCTGGCTTTGGCTCTCGGTGCTCAATATGGGCATGCGGAAATTGTACGGATGATGCTGGATGCAGGAGAGGATCCGAATCGATTCAATCCCGTGGGTGGGCACTCGCATTCGACGCCGTTGCATCAGGCAGCGGGGAATGGCCATCTGGAAGTCGTGAAGCTTCTGGTCGCCCGCGGAGCGAAGACTGACATCCAAGACATTCTTTTTGGCGGGACGCCGGCGGGATGGGCGAACTACGCAGGCAGGAAAGAGGTTGAGGCATATCTTCGCTCCGTGGAGAAGCCTGAGCCTCAGTAAAGAACGATCCAGACTTCGGCGATGGCAACGACCTGGCTGACACTGCGACTTGTCGAGCTTCGCTCGACCGGACCCTTCGGCGCGCGTTCGCTCGCTCAGGGCAGGCTGTGGGGCAGCCGGCTCATCCCAAGTTGAACGTCAAAATCCCCGCCCTGTCCATGCAAAGAACGCAGGGACAAGGACGGGGCACCCTAGGATTTTGCGACGGCGATCGCCTGGCGGACGTGGCCTCGGGACTTTTTCAGGGCGGCGGCGGCTTGGGTGCGGTTGACTCCGGCGGCGAGCATCACGACCGCGACCGGCGTGCGATTGCCAGACGCTTTCAGCGCGCGGCGAGCGCTTTCGTGATCGGCTCCGGTGGCGGCTTCCAAAATCGCGACGGCGCGCTGTCTAAGTTTTTCATTCTTCGGCAGAACGTTCACCATCAGGTTGCCGTACACGTAGCCGAGGCGGGCCATCGCGCCTGTGGTGATCATGTTCAGAACCATCTTGTGCGCTGTGCCGGCCTTCATGCGCGACGATCCGGCGAGAACTTCGGGACCGACTTCAGTGACAATGGCGAAATCGGCCGCGCGTTCGAGCGGCGAGTTGCGATTGCAGGTGAGGGCGATGGTTTTCGCTCCCCGCTGGCGGGCGAGTTCAAGGGCCGCAAGGGTGAAGGGAGTGCGTCCGCTGGAAGCGATGCCCAGAACGACGTCGTTTCCGCCGGGCTTGCGCTTGGCCATTTCTCGGCGAGCAAGCTCGACGTCGTCCTCGCTGGGCTCGGAGGGGATGGCAAGCGCCCTGGGTCCGCCCGCCATAAGGAATTGGACTGATTGGGAAGAAAGCCCGAAAGTGGGTGGCACTTCGGCGGCGTCAAGGGCGGCGATGCGTCCGCTGGTGCCGGCGCCGACGTAGATGAGGCGTCCGCCGCGGCGGAGGGCGTCGGCCACGGCGTTGATGGCGCGGGCGATCGCGGGCAGCGCGCGGCGCACGGCAGTGGCGACGGTAGCGTCCTCGCGATTGATCAGGCGTGCGATTTCGAGGGCGGACTTGCAGTCCAGATTGTGCGCAGAGTCGTTCGCTTGTTCGCTGTTCAGGCCGCGAAGGTCGGAGGTGGGCTGGCGGGTCCGGGTCAAGTCAGGCCTTTCGCTCTAAGTTGAGAGTTCCCACTTTTCCCAGAGGCGGCGAGAAGTGGTGCACCCCAATTCGTTATTCATTCTAGCCTGACGTGTGCCTAGCAAGTCCCAGGGCTTCGATGACGGCGTCGTGGAACCTGGGCCGCACTTGTTTGATCGCTTGGTTCGAACAGTCGGGCCAGGTGCGGTTGGTCAGGAGAGAGATGGCAAGCTGGCGGACGGGATCGATCCAGAGAGACGTGCCGGTGTAGCCGAGATGCCCGAAGGATGACGGGCTGAAATGTTTTCCGGACTGCGAGGGGGCTGAGGGAGTGTCCCATCCGAGCGCGCGCGAAGTGCCCTCGGGCTGCGATGCGCGGCGGGTGAAAAGAGAGATCGTTTCTGGGCGGACGATTTGGGGAATAGCGTTGGGCTGATGGCCTGGGCGCGGGCGGGATGATCGTGTCGGAAGTTCGCGGGCGAGGGCGCCCGCGCCACGAGCGCCCGCGCCACGTTGGAGCATGAAGTGGGCGAAGCGGGCCATATCTTCGGCGGTGGAGAAAAGTCCGGCGTGGCCGGCGATGCCACCGAGGACGTAGGCGTTTTCGTCCTGGACTTCGCCCTGGATGATACGGCCGCGGGGGAAGGTGCTGACGATTGGCCGGTTCGGCGTTGCCGGTGCTGGCAGTTCGCGGGCGAGGGCGCCCGCGCCACGAGCGCCCGCGCCACACATTTCTGTTCGTTTGTCGGCGGTGGGCGGGATAAGCGCGCGCATTTCTTTTGGCGGATTGAATGTAGTGCCGGTCATCCCCAGCGGACCGAAGATTTCGCGCTGGCAGAATTGATCGAGCGGCTCGCCGGCCAGGCGCTCCAGGGCAACGCCGAGGAGGATGAATCCGATGTCGCTGTATTCGGCGCGGGAGCCGGGATCGGCGGTGAGCGGCAGGGTAAAAGCGGCGCGGAGGAGGTCGTCGCGGGTGCGCGCTTTCAAGAACAGCTTTTCGTAGGCGGGCAAGCCGGAGGAGTGGGCGAGCAACATGCGGAATGAAACGTCGCTGCGGCGCGGATCGGCAGGCCGGAGAGCGACGAACTCGGGAATTGTGCCTGCGGCGGCGGCGTCGAGGTCGAGCAAGCCGCGTTCGTAGAGGATCATCGCCATGGCGGTCGTGGCCACGACTTTGGTGACAGACGCGAGGTCGAAAAGAGTGCTGGGGGTGACGTCAAGGTTCTCGCCCTTTCGCAAAGAGCGCGACAAAGAGAGGGCACCCGCGGACTCGTATGTGAAGTGACCAAAGGCTCTAAGGACGATCAGGCGGCCTCGATGAGTGACGGCGACGGAGGCGCAGGGGAAAGCGCGGGCGGCGATGGCTTCTTGCAACAATGAAAAAGCGTTGGCAAAGATTTTGTCCTGATCCTCCCACGCAGGGAGCAGGGACGGCAGGGAACTGGAAGCGGCGGTCTTCAGAGAGGCCTCAGGTCTGTGCGGTTTATAGCAGAGTTGGGGGCAGGGGTAAAGGAGGGTTCCGGGGCGGCGTGGGTCAGGTG
>OCOJ01774193.1_pt1 | contig 10879 bp, 14 predicted proteins | sample 1539251 | NCBI WGS metagenome assembly OCOJ01 (sample SAMN01911457, study PRJEB22624) | soil metagenome | biome: Soil | place: Malaysia | collected 2012-04-30 | depth RA_metagenome m
ACTTACGTCTACGGCGGACACTTAGGTGTGATAGCACGATAGTACCACCCCGTTAAATCCAACCTAACGCTCGCGCAATCTGCCTAACGAACTTGACTGTTCACTGCCTCACCGTGGTATACCGGGATCTTCGCCCGTCTAACCTGGAGGTGTCTATGGTCAAGTCGGTCACGTATCAGTGTTACTTCTGCAAACGTCAGGTCACTGAGCAGCTCGGCGCCATCGCCCTGGAGGCTGCACGCATGGGTATTAAGCGTTGCCCATCATGCAGCCGGAAGCGTTGGGCCAAGTTCCACAGGCAGTACGGCGTCAGAACTAGGCAGGTAGCCGATGGCGCACGTGGCGGACGGGGAGGTCGACATGCCTAACCCACCCAACCCTGCCGCCGCCCAGGCCGACGACCGCGAGTCGGAGCTCTCCCTGGCTTCGATGCTGCGTCGCCTGGCGGACTTGGCCCACGATATGGCGTTTCGCACGGAGTGCAGCGCTATCATCTTCGCCCAGTACGGCAACCACAACCTGGCTGCCATGTACCGCGAGCACGCGCAGGCGCTGGAGGTATGGGGGCTCGATCTCCACCGCGCCCTCGACAGCGCCCCCGACTGCAACTGGACCCTGACCGACCCGCAACTTACTCAATCCCTGGAGGTATTCAATGGACTCTCACAACAACGAAATGACCGCGCCACCGACCGGCCAGCTAGTGCCGGCCAACCCGAGTGATGCCCAGGTGCCGGCCGTGCCGCTGCGCGACTTCATGGCCGGCCCCCGCAACGACTATTGGGCGAGCTGGCCCGTTGCCACACAATCCGACCGTGTTCTGGTCCACAACGCACGCAACAAAGAGGCCAAGCGGCTGGATGACGTGCTCAACCAGACGCTGCTGCTCAAAGGCGCGATCGCGCATCACGCCACTGTCGAGGTTGAGGGCGGCGAGATGATGCAATGCGTGCGTGTGGTGCTCATTCTCAACGACGGCACCACGATTGCCGGCGTGTCAGACGGCCTGGTAGCCAGTGTGCGCGACCTGGTGACTAACTTTGGTGAGGGACCGTGGCCCAAGCCGCTGCCGATCATCCCCAGGCAGGTCAAGACGCGCAAGGGCTATCGCACCTACAAGCTGGAGGTGGATGCGAGCGCCGACCAGTTCCTGGAGCAGCGGGAGGAGGCGCTGAGCCGTGGCCGCAAAGCAAAGTAAGCCGCGCATCGCCAGCTACGGCCTGTATGTCATCGACCCGGCCGGCGTGGCGATCCGCGCCTGGCTGGACTACCGCAAACGCGTCGTCTGCACAGTGTCGGTCACGCTGCAACGTGGCTACCTGGTCTGGGCCTACTGCCTGCATCCTGGCAAGCAGCAGCTCGCCCACGACCTGGTTGCGGCGGTGACTCGCGCCGGCTATTGTTGTTTCGTTGCTGACCCACTGACTGCTGTCAAGAAACTGGAGGTACGTTATGACTGCCAAAACCCATGGCCGATCTCGGCCGGCGAAACGGCCGGCATCAGGTGCCGGGACGCAAAGCCCGGGCGCCGTCGCCACCTGCGCCGGCCAGGCGATGCTGGAATGTATCGTTAGCGTCACCTGGTTTCGGCTCGTTTGCGCCTGGCACGAGGTGACTCCTAGACTGGTGCAGGACTACATCGACGGCAGAATCAGTCACGCCGAGTGGCTGAGGCTCTGGCAGGAAGCCCGTCGAGGCAACACGGATGGCATTAGGTGACTACGTCCGCACGGCTGCCGGCGCCGTCGCCAAGGGCGCCTCGGCAATCGTGGCTGCAATCCTCAATCGGGGCGGCACTGGCCAAGAGGCCAGTGCCGCTCTCGCTCAGACATTCCCCTCGTTATCCGGCCAGGTGATCGGCGGCCTGGTCTCCGGCACACGCCGGCAGCTCGCGGCCGGACAAACGCAGTTCCGCGGTGGCGCACTGGCCGGCGCGCCTTCCCTGGAGATTGTCGGAATCGGCAACGTGCCAACAGCTCAGCGCGTGCTTATCCAGGCGACCGTGACCGGCTCAGAAGGCGCTATCTCCATCTCATCGCATTGGGTGGATATGCAGCCGGGACAGACACTGGAGAACGCGGCCAACCAGGTGCGCGGCAGCCTGTCGCTCATTTATGAGGGTACTGATTCTCCGGAACTGGCTGAGGAAATGGAGGGAGAGGAGGTTGTCGATGTCGAAACTCGCACACTGCTGATCCAGCAACGCATTGGAGGTTAATTATGCGTGCATACCACTGGTTGCGGCCCAATCCCACCACGAAAATTCCCAAGCACCATATAGCCGTGGCAACCGTCTGCCGGCCATCGAAGGCGGACCCGGAACAGCTTGAACTGGCCGCCTGGAGTTTTCAGGGCGGCACGTTTGACGGGGGCAAGTGGACTGCCGCTAAGGCCAAGAGCGGCGATGATGACGTGCTGTTCTGGCCGTACTTGCAAAGGGCGCTTGCTCCCAAGGGCAAAACGTGGGTATGGCTGCTATGCCCGCGCCTAGATTTGCCGGCGTTGCGGTTTGCTCACGAACTGGAGCAAGGCCGATTTATCCGCCGCTATTGGGTATTCGGCGATCCGCCGGTGATCATCGACGGCAGCTATTGTGGCCGGAGCGTGCGGTTTGTGGGGCTTGAAAACTGGCTGCCTGGCGATGCAAGGCGAGTTGCAGAGTATTGCGGCTATCCGATCCATTGGGATGAGGTGCAAAGCGAGTACGCGGCCAGCCTTGATCAGATTGCCACTTGCGACGCTTGCAATCTGTCAATCGCGGTCGGTCGAATCCTCCGCACCGTCTACCGTGAAGACCTCGGCCACCTCCGGCCCACAGTGGGCGGTCAATCCCTCCAGAGCTACCGTCACCAGTGGCTGCCTGGCAAGGTGCTCTGCCACGGTCACGCCGAAGCGCTTCGCCTGGAACGCACGGCTGCAGTCGGCTGGCCCCCCGATCTGCGGCGCCTGGGCGAGGTGCGGGAAACCGTTTACGTCTGCGACGTGAACGCGCTCTACCCGCACGTCATGGCCAGCTACCCGTACCCGCGCAAACTCCTCTGGCACACAGAGAGCGCCACGGCGCAAGACCTGCGCGTCGCCGGGCAGTCCGCGCTGCTGATTGCCCGCGTCAAGGTGTCCGACTGGTCGCGCAGCTACCTGGTCACAGAGAACGGTAAATGCCGCAGTGTGCGCGGCGCCTGGTCCGGCACGCTGGTCGGACCTGACCTGGACTCGGCCCTGTCGCGCGGCGTTGTGGAGCACGTCTGGGAGGCAGCCGGTTACGAAGGCGCCGGGCTGTTCTGCGGCTGGGCCGAATGGGTGTGGCAGATGCGCCAGCGCTACAAATCGGAGGGAGACCAGGTTGGCGCCCACGTTGCCAAGATGCTATCGGTGGCACTCTGGGGCCAGTTCGCGGCCCGGTTGCAGCGCTACGTCTCGACTGACGACGTGCCGGCCCCGCAACCCTACGGGGAGTTTTTCTATCACCCGGTCGGCGCCCTCCCGGGGATCAGGTGCCGTGCCGTCGCCGGCCTGGTGGACCGTCTCGACTCGCGCGACGAGCCGGCAGACTCCATCCCCGCGATATCTGCCTTTGTGGCGTGCTACGCGCGGGCGTACATGCAGGGGCTGCGCGCGATCGTCGGTGATGAGCACGTCGTATACCAGGTCGCGGACTCGCTGCATGTTGACCTCGAGGGTTACCAGCGCCTGTACGGTCACGGCCTGATCGACCCGGGCGCGATGGGCAAGCTCAAGCTGGTCCGCAAGGTCGAGCGCTCGTGCTACCTGGCTGCCAACACCGTCGTCCAGGACGACGAGCTGACGGCAGCCGGAATCTACGTCCGGGCGACAATGGTCCGGCCAGGCGTCTATCGGTGGCGCCTACCCCGTCGCCTGACGGAGACGCTCACCTCTCCGCCTACGGGTACGGTGTCTGCCCCGGAGGTGTGTAGGTCGGTGGCGGACTGCCCGCCGGGGGCGAGGCTGCCTCGGTAGCGGTCGCACCCGTAACTACGCTTTCGGTGGTCGGCGGCGCTTGCGGCTCCGCAGCGCCGCCAGCCACCGTTCCCGCTGGTTGCGCTCCACCTGCTGGCGGTACTGTTCCCTGAGCCGCTGGCACGCTTCCGCCAGAAACTGTCGGCTGTGACTGTCCCGCTGCATTGGCCACCTCCTGTGCGATATACGCCTTTGCTCGACTGACCAGCGATTTAGCCGGTGGCGGCGCGCCCTCCAGCTCGCTCTTGAGCACACTCAGCAACTGGCCCGCGCGGGTCCGCGTGCGCTGCTTGACGGTGCCAAACTTGCGCTCCGTCGTGGACAGCAGCTTGCGCCAGTAGGCTTCTGCCTGGGTCAGCTTGCGGTCGCTGGCCTGGAGGTACTTGCCGGCCTGCGTGGCGCGCTGGTTGGCGCACTTGAGGTCGTTCACCGCAATCATGTTCGCAATGTCGCCGGACTGATACCTCATCTGGGCAAGGCGCGTGACCAAATCCTCTTCGGAGATTATCCCCTTGCACTGCCAGTCGAGCAGCTCAGCCACGGACGGTTCCTTCGGCATCACCTCCAGCTCGATCCGCCAGAGCCGCAGCAGATTGCCCACGTCTTCGCCGTCCAGGCCGAAGCCAGTGAGCGCAGCCATTGCGGCCGGTTCCAGCACTTCGCCTTTGATGTAGCGCGCGTGCAGCCACGAAATGAGCTGGCCGCGCGTGCGACGTTCGCGCACGGCGCGCGCTTCGGCGAGCGCTATCTGCTGCTCGGCGCCGTTGAATCCCAGCTGTCCCAACTCGGACAGGTATTCGGAGGTTCCCATTGTTCCAGCAGCGAATTCAGCCATAAGGCCACCAGGACCAGTCCCGCCGACAAGACGGCGAGTATACAGAGGGCGCAGTTTCGCCCAATCGGCGACCTGCGCCTGAGCGTCCGAGGGCGCCAGTCCCGTCGCAACCATACGCTGTACAAGGTCGGCCTCCGCAAGAATGTAATCGTCATACAGCGCCTTAAGCTGTCTACGATTGAGAGGTTCCCACACTAAGGCTTTAATGTGATCCCGATAGATCGGCATGACCGCTGAAAACCTGATAGCTGCCTCCAGGTCAACGTCGCCGAACTGTGCGTTTCCAGGCATCAGGCCGGCAACCGTGCGCCGATACAACGCATAGGCCGTCTGCACGTCAACCGGCTGCCAGTGTTCGGCCCAGGCGTCTTTCAGTTCCTTATCGTAGATACCAGCGCGCCACTCCGGGGCTAGCGTGCCAGGCTTGGGAAGCTGATCCTGGTCCTGGTCGAGTCCGTAGTTTTGCCGGTCTAGCGGATCGTAGAGGCCCAGGTTGGCTCGGCGGATTACCTGGCCGATGCCGGGCCGGTCAAAGCTGATGGTCTTGATGTGGCCCACCTGGTCATCATCTAACACTCCGACGCGCCGGACAAATTCCTTGACGGCCTGCGTGGGAATCTGGTCGCGGCGCCACAGTTCAATGGTCTCGGGAATGCCCACGCGATAGCGCTGGGTGTTGACGATGATATCGGTAGCGACGTTGCACAGCGCGTTCATCTTGGCATAGTTGTAGAGGTCCGGCTGGACGATCTCGTTGTGCAGCCATGCCTGGATTGCCTCACCGGCGCTGACATGCAAGGTCGGACAGTTCCAGTCGCGCGCATAGGCGCTAATGCGCGTCGAATAGCCCACGTCATCCCCGGTGATCCGGCCCCACCAGGTCTTGAGCATGATGTCGGCCATGCACGTCTGGATCGGGATGCGCTCGCAGCCGTCGGGAATATTTGCCAACTGCAAGATGGCGTCGCCAATGAAAGCGGCTGTCCAGACCACCATTGCGAACAGGGCACAGAGCACCAGACCGGCAGCCTTGCAGCCGATTATTGCCCACCAGGCCAATACCTGAATGACGGGCATGCCACCGTTCCATTGTGGGATATTGTCAAGGTTAGCCGTGTGCGTCCAGAGCACGCCTAACCAGCTATCGGCGCCGAAGATGAACGGGGAGTCATAGGGCTGCTCGAACCCCAGCGCCGAACGAATGGCCGCATTCTGGGCAGCACCTGGCGCCTGCTTGAGGTTCCGGAAGCGCGCGAACAGATCGGGAGCGCAGGCCGTGCCGGGCAAACCTGCCTTTTGCGCGGGCCCCATCTGTTGCGGGAGCGCCACCGATCATTCCCCCTGAATAGCGATGTCCGATACAGGCAAACCGACCTCGCGCTCGATCCAGAATGGCAGCGCCGGCTTCAGCAGCGGGACCGCCACGGCCGACGTTTGCGGCTGCTGGTCCGGTGGGCAGAGCGTCACGGGTATGCAGTCGTGGTGCCCTTGTAACCACGCCCAGAATCGCGGGTAAAACCACTCCCACCACACAATCCACCACTCGCAGCAGTCCGCGCCGCGCTGGTACTTCGGTGGTGGTTTCTGGGCCAGCTCGTAGCCGCTGCCGGTTCGCGGCTGCTGGGTGACGGCCTGGGCGGGCAGGCCGGTCAGCGCCTGCTCGGGATAAGGTTGCGGCCCAGGTGCGGAGGCTGGCACCTGGGCCGCTGCGGCCAACCCGGACTGCGGCTGCTGTACACCAGGGAGCGTTTGCGGTCGCCCGGCCGCGCCGGCTCCCTGGTGGAGTTCCTCATCGGAGACAAAGACCACGCCAAAGCGAGCGAGAAGATTGTAGCACGTGGCGATCTTGGTAATCAAGAACTGGTCGATCTTGCGGGCCAGCTTGTCCAGGGTCGTTTGCACCTGGTCCATGTGCAGGTGACCGTGCCCGCAGACGTTACCGTGGCACTGGTCGATACACGCCTGGCACTCGTCCAGGCTGGAAGTTAAGTTGGAAGTAATCTTCGAGGACACGCCCCGAATCAAGTCCTGGGCCTTGCCCAGCTCGTCCATTATTGGTCACGTCCCGCCCGGGGGTGGACCGATCTGTACGGCAAGCTGCTGCGCCAGATAGTCCGTATACGTCGTGGGACGCTCTGGAATCGCTCCGGATGGCTCAAACCCGGTCATGGCATGGGCTGGACTGCCTGGTTCGGCCTGGGCGGCACCAGGCTGGCCTGACGGCTCTGGCGGCACGGTGAGCCCCTTGGCCGCTGGGTCCGTCTCGGCCGGCTTGGGACAGTCAGGGCTGCCGTAGAAATCGCTCATCTAGTCGCTGTAGTTGTAGCCGGTGGCGTTCAGGCCTGCAGACAGGCCGGCAACCGCCGTGCCGCCCTGGACGCCCAGCACCAGCACGGAATGACCGCCCTCGATGTCCGCCTTTGTGTGCGCCAGACTGATCCCGGCCACACCGTCAAACCCGGCCCACCACTCCTCGCCCACGATCGGGCCGTGAACGGGAAAACTCAAGACCAGGTTTTCCGTGTAGAACGTGTTCGCGGCGGTTGAGATGAACCCGGCAAAGACTAGCTGCGTGCGGTACGGGTTGCGGTCGAACACCTTGACGGCAGGCACCAGGCCGAACAGACTCAGGCATTCGTGGTCGCGGCCGAAGTAGTATTCGAGGGCGCGGTGCTGGCGGTTGCGCGGCTGCGTGCCACCTATGCGGTTACACGGCCCTGCGGAGGATCGGTCACTACAAGGGTCTTTGCATTCATCGGCCATAGCTTGTGCACTATGCCGTTCCATGTCCAGATGAGCAGACGCACGCGCCTGTGGACTGCGAGTCACTTCGCCGTCGGAAAATATGCGGCCTTGATCTGCTGCACCTGCTGGGCCAGGTCGTCGCGCCGCAGCTCCAGGTCGGTGATATCCCGTCCTGCCGCCTTGGCCTTGTCGAACTGGCTCAGGAGCTGGTTGAGGATATAACCGGCGCGGTTGAGGGCGCTCAGGTCGTCTTTGGTCAGCGGTTCGGCGACTGTTGGGTTTGCTGCTGCCACGGTCGCTCCGGTATCAAGAGAAAGACTTGCGGCGGCGGTAGTAATTGAAGATTTCGATATCCGAGCAAACGATCTCGATCAGGAACAGATTTGAGCTTTCGGATGGGTCCCAAGCGTTCCAAACGCCCTGCACTACTTCGCCATGTTTTGGCCACCAGAGCTCGATCCCAGGTTGCTGACCGCCGTGTAGGCAAATACCCGCGTTGCCTCCGTTGGGTGTTGTGTCAGGCCCAACGAATATATTCGTGCCGTTATTCCCGTTGAACAACACGACCCCGAAACGTGCCTGCGACGGCCCAAGTATCCTGGTCGGCTGGACGGACAGCAAAATATTCTGCCCGTAAGATAACAGCTTTCCAAGGAACGCCTCTGGTACCATTTACCAGTTCCCCTCTCGCTGCCCGCGCACGTCGCGCTGTGCCGGCACCATTGTGTTGACCATCGGATTGCCCGGCGGCACGCTGGGGCCAGTGTTCGGCGTCGGTCCCTCGACGTACCCCGGTCCGGCGAACGGCGCAACGGGCGCCGGATTGCCCTCGGACGGCACCCCGCGCAGTTGTCCACCACCAATCGGTGGGCTAACCATACTTGGACTGCTCACAGTGTCACCTGCCTGTCAGTGGGCCGACGGCCTGGCCGTGGTACAGCTCTGAGGCGCTCGGCACGTACGGGCCGTCGAAGTACAGGTGTCCCGGCCCGACGTTGCGCATCTGGTACGGCTGCCAGCCGGGTGCCTCTTCGCCGGACCGGCCCCGAAACTCCCAGCGCCAGCCGGGCTGCGGCTGCTGTTGCGGAGGCACCTGGATTTGCTGCGGCGCTGCCACGGCTCACCTCACGCGGATAATGTCCAGGAACACGGTGAAGGTCGAGGTGGCGGCGCCGTTGGCGTACACCTCGAGCTGTGGTATCGCAAACGTCTCGAACTCGCTGAACACGCCCAAGTTGCCCCAGCGCGTGTAACGGGTATTGATGAACGTCGCGGCGGTCCCGCACAAGCCGCCCGGGCGCCACACCTGGTTTGGGAAGATGAGGCGCGCGAAGAGGCCGTTGGCGCCGAACGCATCCATGCCCACGACCTGGTAACGGCCGGAGGGGAGACCTGTCGCCAGGGTGAGAGCGCCCGACGCCCAGGCTTGCGCTACCGTGGTGATGCTCGCGGTCAACTTGATCGTGTAGAGGTCACCTTGCGCCACCTGCCAGTTGCCATCGCCAAACCAGGCCCCGATGTACACCTCGGCGGCAGCGCCGGAGGTGGTGAAAAGCATCTGGTTTTCATCGATGGGATTGAGCGCCAGCGGGTGATGGAAGAACTCCACCAGCGGCGGTCGAGCCGACTCCGTGGCCGCAGCATCAATCGGCCGCAGATCGACCGGGTTGATCGCGCGCAACTTCGGCGTGGTGATCTGCGCTTCGGTGATTGTGGTGGCGCCGACCACGTAGGCGCCATAGAGCAGTATGCCCACCGGGTAGATCGGATGCCCGTTTTGGATCGTCGTGGTCTGGTCGGTCGGCGCCACCGGAATATCGTTGAGCGTGACCGCGCCACCGGCTGCGGCCGCTGACTGGTACACCTGAAAGTTGTGCAGGTGCGGCCAGAATCTACTGGCGCCGCGCTGCGGCTTGAATTCTGCGGGCCCGATGCCGAGCATAGGTCACCTTGTCTGGTAAGTGGGACCAGGTGTGCCGGCAGCCGGCGCACCGAATAATCATGACCACTGCGTCGTGATGGAGCGACGGATAGTGCGGCAGCAGGTAGCGGCCGATCCACTCCAGTCGCGGGCATGAGCAGCGCACGCACTGCTTGGGCGTGTCGCCTGTGGTTGTGGGCCACGGGTAGTCACAGGGCATTTGCGGCAGACTGGCCACGCCGTCACCTGTACAACGCGCCGGGGTGTTCATTTAGACCGCTGCGAGGGATCCGTGGAACGGCTAACCACAGCAGGAGGCCGCCGGCGCAATGCGAGTCTAGTGCTGCCCCTTGGTCGCGGCCATCGCCCGCGCAAACATGGCGGCACGCTGGAGGTTTTGCTCCAACGATCCGCGTGGCGGTAGCTGGCTGACCGCGCTGTTGACGCTGTTGATGATCGAGGCCAGCTTCTGCTGAACCTTGGACGTGGCCTGGGCGGCGCCTTCGGCGATGCGCGGCACACCCTTTTTGATCATGCCCTGCTGCCAGGCTGCCTTGCTGGACTTCTGGAGGCCGGCCTGGATGCGGCCGCTGCTCGCCGCCTGCGCGTAGTTCGCGGCGGCGGTCGGAATGGCCGCGATGGCGAGCTGGATCGGATCTTTCGGCGTGTTGTTCACGCCGTCGGTAATGGTCTGCCCGGCTGCGGACAGGTTCCGCGCCCATTTTGCGGCAGCGGCTGCGGCGTTGGCGCCGGCCATGATCGTACCCCTGTCTGAAAATTGGAACGGCGTTAGGTGAAACCTAACAGTCAGAATACCCGATGGTCCCAAAGAGGGAAAGGGCTTACTGGCGCTTTTTTGTCTTCGTCCGAGAAGAGGGGGATGCCGGCGGATGCGCGGAGGGTGAGGATGCGGATTTTCTCCGCCGTGCCAGGCGCGTACGGACATGGACGCAGACCACGATTGACAACCCGGCCAGCACTGTCGCGGCCGATCCGACGTATAGCAGGATGTCGAGCACGGACATCTTCATCCCTCCAACAGGTCCAGCATAGGCCGCCGGGTGAATAGCACTTCACCGGCCTGGAGCACTCTGAGCACGGACCGCCTCGACCTCGGGGGATGCGCCTAGGCTTGCCCTCACGAGTGAGGCCGGCGGCCCTGCGCTGGGCCAGTAGTTCTGCCGATCTTGCCACAGCTCAAGTGTGACAGATACGCTCATCGGGGGATCGGCTCCAACGTCGAACGTCACCTGTATGGGGCCGGCCAAAGGTACTCCCCCCGTCCGGCAGGCACACCATCGTGCTGGTACTATCGTGCTACTAGTGGGCAATCGTCCAGGTGTGAGCAAATCTCGTGCCGTTTTACCCCTAAAGCGCGATTTTCGGCCCCGGAGAGCCGC
>OCOJ01066800.1_pt1 | contig 10866 bp, 7 predicted proteins | sample 1539251 | NCBI WGS metagenome assembly OCOJ01 (sample SAMN01911457, study PRJEB22624) | soil metagenome | biome: Soil | place: Malaysia | collected 2012-04-30 | depth RA_metagenome m
TCGACCAGGCCAGGAAGCTGGGCGTCACCATTCTCGATGAAGACGCCTTCGAAAAGCTCCTCGGCACAAAGTAGTGCGGCACAGGCGGCCACGGTCAGTGTCCTCCTGACCGTGGGCTTTCCCGTGTAGGGACGTCACGGCTCGTCGCTGGAAGCCATCGCATGAATGGTACTCGTCAGGGCACGGCTTCTGCCGTGCCGTAGAGGTTCCCGACCTTCAGAGGCTTTCGCCGCTGGGGGCAGGGCGCGTGATTTAGTGACATGACATCTAGCCCCCCGGAAGACCTCGAGCGTAGTCGCAGGGCCACTTTCCACTCCCCCGGTCTTTGGTGTACGGTCGGGGGCATCCCTGCGGGGGGTACCCCCTCCCCCTCTTCCTGGCGGGAGTTTGTAATCGCATGACAATGCAGGGGATATTTTTCGTTGATTTCAGGGAGTTCGTAATCTCCTGAATCTATAGGAGATGGATCGTAATTGGCGGTTACGGGGTGGCTATGCACTTGATTCCTAACAGGGTTAGCTCGAAATCGCGGGTGACCATCCGTCGGCACGGCCTTATACTGACTAATTTTATTACCATATGAGTAATAATATTGCAATCGGAAACAGCGTGTAAGAAGGGGTGCGAGCCTATTAGTAGCACAGTTTCTTGCAGGGTGGCGTGGTCCGCCTTCTCCCGCCGCGGCGGGCGCGCGGGCGTACCGGGGGAAGGCCGAGAGTTAGAGTGAACGGAACACCCCCACCCTTCAGCCGCACACTTCGCGACGGAAGAATGGGAAACCTTAACCCATTGCCCCGGGAAATGCTGAGGCCGGCGGCGCCCGGCCCGTGAGACGCTCGATTACGGAACCCCGGTCAGCTCGGCGGAAACTTGCTACACTCGGCGATCGTGGCAGGGATGCCAGAAAACGAGCGCAGACTGGAACTTACTCGAGCCCAAGCTTCTTTTTCGCGGACCGCGCTCGAAAAGAGGAGCGTCGATGCCTTTTGTGAATACGAACGAACTTAAGATCATCGAAAGACTACCGGGGTGGAAGGGACGCTATTTTCACACGGCCAGTATGACTTTCGCGCATTACGAGTTCGCAGCCGGCTCATCGATTCACGAACACTCCCATTCCGAGGAAGAGGTTTATGAAGTCATTGAGGGTGAGCTGGAACTGACCATCGACGGCAGATTTCAGATTGCAAAGCCAGGGGTCGTTGGCATCGTGCCCGCGAACAGCCGTCATTCCGTAAAAGCGTTAACCAACGGCCGGCTGATTGTTGTCGACCACCCAGCTCGCCCGGACTTCGGGTAGATGCGTTGAGCCGGACGTTCCGACGGTGGCCGGTTCAGACCGTTCCAATCCCGGCTCGTCGCGATTCGGAAATTACCAAGCTTCGGACCGCCCAGTTCAGACTACTTGCAGCTCTGTCGACATGCTGAGGAATCGGTGGGAGAAGCGAAAATAGCAGATCCCTCACCGCGCGATCCCTAATCCCGAAGCTTCGGGACGGGACGCGGGGATTCCCCTCGACGGTGCTCAGGGCAGGCAGGATGGCATACGAGCGGACGCGACGCCCTACGGCCTAATGTCAACAGAGCCACCACTCGCTCCGTTGGTTCGACTGTCAGCTGTGGACTGTCAACCTCTATAATCAAGCCATGACCAGCCCGGCTTCACCCGCAGAGAAATATGGTCTCGTTTCCCCTGAGAGCGGGAACCATCCCCACCTTCGACTTCACACGGTGAACATTTACGTCCGGGACCAGGAGAAAAGCCTGCGGTTCTACCTGGAGCAGCTTGGGTTCGAACTGGCGTTCGATGTCCGGCTGCAAACCGGGGAACGGTGGGTGGCGGTTTCACCTCCGGACGGCACGGCGCTGATCACTCTGGTCGCTCCCGATCCCGAATCGGAGGAATACAAGCTGATTGGCCGGCCCACTCCGGTGGTGTTTGTGACCGACGACGTCCCGTCTAAATACCAGGAGTGGAGAAAACGCGGGGTGCGCTTTCGCCATACCCCGCGGCTGCGCCGCGTGCGGTATGACCGGCAGATCTCCAGGCCCGGGGCCTCAGATACGATGAGGACTGGCGCGGCGCAGGAACCGGTCTGGGGCGGGGTGTTTACCCGCTTCGAGGATATCGACAAGAATTCGTTTGCGCTGGTGAGCTTCGATGAAGTGACGCGGGAAGTGGAAGCCAAGCGGCGCGCGGCGGCGGAGAAACTGGAAGGCGAGCGTCGCGCGGCCCAGGAACTGGAAATTGCCAAACGCGTGCAAGCCGGGCTCTTCCCGCAGGTCCTGCCGCCCGCCTCCACACTCGAATACGCCGGGGTATGCATCCAGGCGCGGGAAGTGGGAGGCGATTATTACGATTTCCTGAATCTGGGCCCAGGGCGGCTGGGGCTGGCCATCGGCGACGTCTCCGGAAAGGGAATCGCCGCCGCGCTGCTGATGGCCAATCTCCAGGCCAACCTGCGCAGCCAGTGCACGCTCGCCGTGGGCCGGCCGGAGCGCCTGCTGAAGTCCGTAAATCGCCTTTTTTGCCAGAACACCACGGAGAGCGCTTTCGCCACGCTGTTTTTTGCGGAATACGACGACCAGGCGCGCCGGTTGCGCTACGCCAATTGCGGGCACGTCTCCGCGCTGCTTCTCCGCGCGGACAAGTCACTCGAGCGGCTCGATTCTACCGGCACCGTTCTGGGGCTCTTTGAAGAATCGGAATGTGGGATGCGGGAGCATCAGTTGGCGCCAGGCGATGCGCTGGTGCTTTACACGGACGGCGTGACCGAATCCTTCAGCCCCGCGGGAGAGGAATTCGGAGAAGAGCGACTCATCGGGGCGCTGCGGGGCTGCGGGGAAGCGTCCTCGCAGGCGTTGCTGGGGGCGATCATTGAAGAGGTCCGGGGTTTCAGTCCCCACATCCAGCGGGACGACATTACGCTGATTGTTGCCAGGTGCAGATAAGGCCAGTTGGTAGCCACGGCCGGTGCTCATCCGACCGTGGGCGCGTTCCGGTGCGCCGGTCGCAGTAGGGGTTCTACCTCGCGATGTGCGTTAGGGAGTGGCTTCAAGCCTGGCGGTCGTTCTCCGCGTTTTGCGCGGCTTCGGTGGGGGCTTGAATCCAGGAGCCCAGCGAGCGGGTGAGGCGAACCAGCGGGGATTCCGGCACCAGCAGGTCCACGCGCACCGCTGCGCCGTTGGCCACTTCACGCAGCAGTTCACCGCCAGGGGCGATGCCCACGGCGTAATTCCGGCCGGCGTCTTTCGCCGCGTACATGGCGCGGTCCGCAAGCACCAGCACGTCGTCCACGCTGAGCGCATCCGGCTGCGAGGTAATCCAGGGGAAGGCGGCCCAGCCGATGGAGCAGGTCATGGCCAGCTTTTTCCCGTCGCCGATGTCGAAGGGCTCTTCCCCCATCAAACGCAGCAGGCGGCGCGCCAGGATATCGCCATCCGCGCGCGTTCCGGAACGCAGCACCACCAGAAATTCCTCGCCGCCCCAGCGAATCAGCAGATCGGACTGGCGCACGATGTGGGAGAGCCGCCGGGCGCACTCCACCAGCACGAGGTCTCCGGCGTAGTGGCCGTACTCGTCGTTCACGCGCTTGAAGTGGTCCAGGTCCACGAAGTAGTAGATCAGGTCGCCGTGCTCGATGGCGCCGGCGTTGGCGCCCGCGCGGCGGTAGGCGCGCACTACCTGCATGGCGTCCGCCTCAATGGTCTCGCGGAAAAACCGGCGGTTGCGCACTTTGGTGAGCGGATCGGTGAGCGACATGGCCTGCAATTCCGCATTGGCCCGCGCCAGCTCCGCGCTGCGTTCCGCCACCGCCTGCTCCAGCATCAGGCGGTCGCCCTCCAGCAGGCGGATGCGGTAGAGCACCAGGGCGCGCACACCCAGCGCGAGCAACACCAACGCGACCAGCCGCGCCCACCAGCGCGCCCACCAGGGCGGCTGGATGGTGAAGGAGAATTCCGCGGGCGCGGCGCTCCAGCCTTCCACCACGGAGCCGCAGCGCACGGCGAAGCGGTAATGTCCTGGAGGCAGGGCCGGATAGCGCACTTCGCGCTGCGTGGTTTCCTGGTAATCGGACTCCAGGCCTTCCAAACGGTACTGGCAACGAATGGTTCCCGGATTGTGAAAAGTCATGGCCGCAAATTCGGCCACGAACGTGTCGCTATCGTGCGGGACTTCCACGCCGTTCTCTTTCACGTGCTCGACGCCGCCCAGGCGCGCCGAGGAGATCACCACGGAGGGCGGATGGCGGGGAGCGAGTTGCCCGCCGGGACTATAACCAGCCAGCCCACGGCTGGTGGCGATGAGCACCGAACCGTCTGGGTCGTTCCAGGTAAAGCCTTCGTCCACGTCGTCCCAGAGCAGCCCGGAGGCGCGGTCGAAGTGCGCAACCACCCCGGCTTCGTTGAGCAAGGAAATCCCGCGGTCCCCTCCGGCCCAGATGCGTCCCTGGTAATCGCGGCCCAGCAGATAGACGGAATCGCTGCTCAGGCCCTGCGCAGTGGTGAAGGTGCGCACCGTCAGTTTGCTGTCTGCCAGTTGGACGTGGCTGACGCCTTTGGACTCGAAATAACACACCCAGGCGTCGCCCGAGCTCACTGCCAGCACCAGATCCAGCGAAGTCTCGGCAAGCCCATCATCCTTGGTGAAGGATTGCCATTGATGGCCGTCGTAGCGGGCCAGTCCAGTGTGCCCGGAGGTCCACATGGTGCCATCGGGCGCGAAGGAGACTGCATGGGTCTTGCCGCGGACTTCGGAGGGGAGAGGCACTTCACGGACGGTGGTGTCGCCCTTTTCTGGTCCCATCCGGAACAATTTTGTGCGCGCCCCCAGCCACAGGCTTCCGTCGGGAGCTGCCACAATGGTCGATGGAGCTTCGTCACCCGTGGCCGGAGGCTTTATGCGCGTGGGCGAGAGAGTCCGGGGATCGAAGCGGGTGAGCCCGCCAGGAACGGAGAGAGCCCAGATGGAGCCATCACCGGCCACCGCCAGGTCCCGCACGGTAATTCCTGACAGGCCGTCTTGTTCGCGCCAGATGCGCCAGTGGTGGCCCTCTGGGTCCCACATTGCCAGGCCGTTGTTGGTGCCGGTCCATAGGCGCTGTTCTTTGTCGCGCACCACGCACCACACGACGGAGTCCGGCAAGCCTTCCCCTTCGCCCCAGCCGGACCAGTCCTGGCTGCCCGCCCAGCGGTCAATCCCGCCGCCGCCCAGGCCAACCCAGATGGCGTGCTCGCGGTCTTCCAGCGCGGAATACACTGCGTTGGTCGCCAGACCCTGTTTTTCACCCACCACCACCCAGCGGTTATCAATGCGGCGGAACAGGCCGATTACCGTGGGCAAGAGCAGATTTCCGGAACGGTCGAGGGCGGCCATTCCGAAGTCATTGGCGCCCGGGATGCCTTCATTCAAGGAGACGAATTCCTTGAGCGTTGCCGAGAGGTAACCAATGTGGTCGTGAGTGCGGATCCAGACGCGGCCGGAACCATCTGTGAGAATGGTGAAAATGCGCTCGCCCGGCAGGCCGCGCACGGAGAGCATCTCCGGTTGACCGGCGCCAAGCCGCACGATGCCCACCTGGCCATCCGCGCCAAACCAGACGGTCCCGTCCGCAGACACCGAGACGCAAGTCACCGGGCGGATCGGCAAGCCGTTTTCATTCGACCAGAGTTGCGTGCCCGGAGACGGCTCGGTGCGGTCGGCCGGACGCACACGCAGCAGGCCTTTCTCTGTGGCCAGGTAAACATCACCGGTGAGAGTCACGGCCATGGATTGGGGGTAGCCGCGCAACTCCACTCCCTCTGGAATTGGCAGCAGCACAAAGCGCGTGCCGTTAAAGCTGTAGATGCTGGTGCCGACCGAGGCCCACAGTGTGCCATCCGGAGCATCCAGCAACTGGTTCACGCGGTCATTCAGCATGCCTTCGCGCGGACCAAAGCGGACCGCCTTGATGCCGTCAAAGCGGTAGAGACCATTCTGCGTGCCCAGCCAGAGGAATCCCATACGGTCTTGAACCATCGAGGTAATGGTGGCGGTGCCCAGGCCGATAGATTCGCCCAGATGCTGGATGGCGTAGCGCGGATGATCCGGAACGGGAAGTTTGCCGCTGCCGGTGCGGTTCGCCCGCATGGAAGTCGCCGCGAGCAACAGCAGGCACAGCGCGCCGGGGCCCAGGCAGTGGCGCCTAAAAAATGCCAAGGGAACTCCGCAGGACAAACGTGTCCGTCTCTCCGAATATAGTCACCGACGCGGGCTGGTCCACAAACCCCTTTCTTTCTATCGGCTACCGGAGAGGCAACTCCAACAGTGGCAGTCAAGGCGGCTTCAATTCTCTAGGTTCCGCAATCCAGGACCGCCGCGCCCCGAATGGCATCGTTTTTCAGGGCATTCAGGGCGCGATTGGCATCGTGCAGAGGAAAAAGTTCCACGTGGGTTTGAATCGGAATCTCCGCGGCCACCCGCAAAAAGTCCACGCCGTCCTGTCGCGTGTTATTGGCCACGCTGCGCACCACCCGCTCGTGGTAGAGGAGGTTGTAGTCCAGCGGCGGAATCGTGCTCATGTGGATGCCGCCCAGCACCAGCACCCCGCCTTTGCGCAGCGCCCCCAGCGCCGCAGGAACGATTTTCCCGGCCGGAGCGAAGACGATCGCCGCATCGAGGGGATGCGGCGGGGATTCAAAGGTGCCTCCGGACCATGCCGCGCCCAGTTCCTTCGCCAGCCGCTGGTGCCGGGGGTGGCGCGTGGCCGCATACACTTGTACACCCCAGTGCCGCGCTACCTGGATGGCGACGTGCGCGGCCGCGCCAAAACCGTAGAAGCCCAGCCGTCCTCCCCGCTGGATGCCTGAGAGCCGCAGGCAACGGAACCCGATGATCCCCGCGCAGAGCAGGGGAGCAGCCTGCACGTCGGGAAAGCCCTCCGGAATCGCATAAACGAAATCCTCCGGAGCCACGATATGTTCCGCGTAGCCTCCATCCACGGTGTAGCCGGTAAACGCCGGGTTGTCGCACAGATTTTCCGCGCCCGCGCGGCAATAGGAGCAGGTGCCGTCGGTGTGATGCAGCCAAGCCACACCCACCCGCCTTCCCGGCTGCAGCCGCCTCGCGCCCGCCCCGCGCGCTTCCACCACGCCCACAACCTGGTGGCCGGGAATCACCGGCGATTTGCGCGGCGCGAGCTCGCCTTCGATTACATGCAAGTCCGTGCGACACACGGCGCAGCAGCGTACGCGCACCAGCACCTCGCCTGCGGCCGGTTGTGGCGTTGCCAAGTCGGTGTAAACCAGTGGATTGCTTTCAATCGCCGCCGGCGCGCGCAGCAGACATGCCTTCATGACATAACCTCGAGGACGGCGCAGGCGTTTCCCGGCCGCAACTCTCCGGCAGGCGCTCGCCCCGCGTTCTCATGGCTTGCGGCCCCATCTTACGCCCGCGTGCAGGTCCAGCGCAGAGCAATGCGGGAGGAGGCGTCAGGGCCGGGCGTGACTGGCGTCACTGCACACGGCCCGGATGGATGTGAGCCTGGTCAGGGAGCCTTGGCGCGAGGAATTTTCGCCCCGGCGCATAGCGGCCAATGGGCGGAGCGATGAGTATGATCGTAAGAGTGAGAGGCGGCTATCAGGTGCTCTCCAGCAAGGGCAGGAACATGGGCGGGCCCTACAAGACGCCTGAGGAAGCCCAGAGACGCCTGCGCCAGGCAGAGTTTTTCAAGCACCGCAAAGGCTGAGCCGCGAAGCCTGGTCCGCTCTCACTCACATCGGTGTGCTACGGACGCGCCACAGTTGCGGCGCATCTTTGCCTGGTCAGTTCGCGGCCCGTTCCGCGGGAGGTTTGGGCGTCACCCAGCCGAAATCCGGCAAAAGCTCGAGAACCCGTTTGGCCATCAACCGGTCGGGACATTGCGCGGCGGCATGGTGAATCTTCCCCTGCTTTTCCATCTGGCGGTGCAATTCCCAGTACGCGTCTCCCAGAGATGCGGAGACCAGGTCAAAGTCTTTGGTAAATTCGTAGAAACCCTCCAGATAGCGTCCATTTCCGTTCGGGTCGCGGCCCTCGAACGTGTGTACCTGGAAACGGTCCGGCTCGATGACCAGAGAGGTCGCCAGATGGAAGGAGTTTCCTCCGAGCTGGAACAGCTCCGACCGCGGAAGAAGGAAGTAACGGTAAGGGGGATCGTGGGTCCCGTCATATAGATAGGGGGTGTTGGGCTCCTGGGGTGACGCGGCGGGCGCCGCGTTCTCTCCCAGTACGGCCAGCATCGCCGAGTTGTAGCCGTTATTCATGCCCGCGGCGAGCACATAGCCGCCCGTGGTGTTCTTTAGGTAGCCAAGGGTCAGGACGGCTCCAGAATTCACCAAGGCGAGAGTGGAGCCGCGTAGCGCATCGAGGCGCACCACGTAATTCGGCCACCAGGTGTGATGGCCAAAGGACATCCAGACGGCGCGGCCGCGGCCGGCAGGGGTGAGGATCATGTCCGTGGTGTGCCACGGACCCTCGAACGAGTGTCCCGCGAAACTGAGCTTCAGATCCGGCTGATACTTCCAGAGCAGCCTTCCGTTCTCCGAGAAGCAGTAGAGCGCGGATTGGGGAAACTTGCCGGGTTCCAGAGGCAGGGGATGCGTGGGGGTGGCATTTTCGAGGATCAGGTCAAGCAGCACGAGAATTTCCCGGCTGCCGTCGCCGCTCAAATCCGCAAACAACACTGAGTCACTCCCCGGTACGCGCCTCAGCTCGACCGGTTGCGGGAACTCATACTGCCAGGCCGCTTGGTTTTGATTGTCCCAGGCAATTAGCCTCTTGCCGGCGAGGCTCACGCGCACAGGCGCGCCCGGACGATGCGCGAGCCACCATCCAGCTCCTGCCACCAGCGCGGCGAGAACTGCGATGATCGCCGCAGTCACCCAAGGAGCTTTGGCCGCTGGTCGGAGAGCTGGCAGTGCGGGAATGGCCTCCTGGGGAATCTCTGCGGCGGCCCCCGCGGCTTCCGGCAAATGCCGAGAGTCAGCAGAAGCGGTCGCCGGAGCTATCTGCAAGGATTTCCCGTTGCTGCCGCTCGTTCCTATCCGGCTTCCATTCTCCGGAACGGCTACCTCTTCCTGGGAGTCGAGAGCGCGGCCATGGAGCCAGCCATCGATTTCCGCGGTGTAGGCAAAGACGCTCTGGCGTTGGCCACCAGGCACGCGGTGGACCGGGAGTTCTTTGGTCTTTTCCCAGCGAATGACCGTGCGGATGTCGCGGTCCAGGTAGTCCGCGATCTCCTTCCACGAATCGAGGCGCCGGCTGGAGACTTCTTTCATTGCGAACGGAGGGAAGTGACACCCCGAATGTCAACTCCGACCATGAAAAGTCACTTCCGACCAGTTGCCCCAATTTAGCAGAAAGCCATAGTGGTTGGAATCCCCGACGCGCGGGATTTCCCGTAGGGCAATGGCAGGGATACGGGCAGGTACTGCAAGTACCAAAGGAGAAAAAGGATGCCTTCTTACCGGTCGCTGGAAACTCTTCGGAATGCTCACGGCGGTTCGCGCGGCGACGCAGTCGGGGCCGTGAGGGGATGGCGCCTGCGGGCCTTGCTGATTTGCGGCTTGTTCGCACTTGCCGGGGCACCTGCCGCGCGCGCAGACGCGATCTATACCTACACCGGTAATTCATACAATAAATTTTATGGAGTTTTTGCCTGCCCTCCGGACTGCCAGCTCACAGGCTCAGTCACGCTGGCGACCGCACTGTCGCCCAATATGGCGTTTGCCCGCGTGAGCGTCACCGACTTCAGCTTTACCGACGGAAACATCGGTTTTACGCCCACCACCTTTACCGAGTATGGAGCTACGTCCGCGTCTAACATTGGAGCAAATACTTATTTTGACTTTGCAACGGACAGCATGGGGAATATCACCGCGTGGGCATTCCAGATGAGCACTCCAGGATTTTCGTGCTCGCTGGGCGGATTCGTTTGCGGCATTGGGTTTACGAGCGTCACCCCGGGTATCGAAGGCAGCGCGTTCCTGTTTGGGCTTCTGAACCAGGGTGGGGATGTGACCCTGTATGCGTCCAATGGTGCTGTAACGGGTGCGTATGCGCTGGTGCAGACGCCTGGAAGCTGGTCCGGTCCGGGTGGAACTGTGACCACGCCCGAGCCTGCCACCCTGGCGTTGCTGCTGCCCGGTCTGCTCGGGCTCGCCGGAATTGCCCGCAGGCGCCTGTGCACCTAACGCCGGGCGCACACGCCCCAGCATCTCGTCCCTTGCCGGCCCCGGCGCGCGCGCGGCCGTTTAGACCGGTGGGGTGTCGCAATCGCCGCCGGCTCGGACAGTAGGCAGGCCTTCATTACGCTTCTACTTCACTGTTGTTTGTGCCGCCACTCGCGCAGCGAAGTGCACAATCTCGCTTCATTGAGAGCGATCAGGAAGATCCCGTCGAGCTTTGTGGCTAATCCGGACGGTACGCGCACAAATGAAGCCGACCAATGCGCAATCCCCGCCGCTTGCGTCAGGTCCAGGATTTCGAAGGCGAAGCGGATGTTCTCTTCCGTGCGCGCCACTTCTTTCCAGTACTCGAAAATGGCTTTCCTTCCCCGCAGGGGCTCGAGAAAGGGCGTTACCCGGTAAGTCCCGTCCTCGGCGTAGAGCGCCGTGGCGGCGTGCGGATCGCGTGTCTCCCACGCCCGGCGGTAGGCCTCCAGCCATTTCCGGAATGGAGCCAGCTCCACGCGGCGCAGTCTAGCACGCGCTTCTCCACGCGAGGGCATTTTGAAACCCGCAAAGCCCGGTTTATCTGCGAGATAAACGAGAATGGAAGCAGGCGGGCGAGCCTGTAAGCCGGATTCTGTCCGTCCCGACGAATCGGAACTGGACGGCCATTCCTCT
>OCOJ01015751.1_pt1 | contig 10858 bp, 9 predicted proteins | sample 1539251 | NCBI WGS metagenome assembly OCOJ01 (sample SAMN01911457, study PRJEB22624) | soil metagenome | biome: Soil | place: Malaysia | collected 2012-04-30 | depth RA_metagenome m
ACCACACCCACCCTTGGCATCCTGTGGTTTCCCGCCCCGCTCAAACTGGATATAGGGATATTCGTCACTCCCTCTTCAGGCTCGGAGTGGCGAGCAGAGAGGTCATCTCAAGATTCCTCCTGCCCTTCTTCGCCTGCTTCAGGAAATCCCTGTCCCTCTCGGAGCACACGATCACGAGGTTGTACTTCAGAGGATCCAGGGCGTCGGTGCCGCCGACCACCTTCGACCCGGGCAGCAGATCGACGTCGGTAACGTAGTCCCTCAGCCTCTGCTGCATCCCCTCGGCCATCTGGAGCCTGTCGGCCCTCATCTCATACTTGTCGAGCGTCCACAGGACGCTCACCTTGGTCCTGCTCGCTTTCAACTCCTTCTCCTTCAGCAATTCCCTCGCCTCGTCCACCACGTACCTCCCGAAGTTCTCCAGGCTCTTCACGGTCGCGCCCGCCAGATACGAGACTGGCTCTCCAGTTTCCTCTCGCGCCTGGACCGCCTTGAGGTCGTAGAGGTACCCTGCGAAGTCGTCGATGTAGACCTCCTTTGACCTCTGCAGCCCGACCCTCGCCTCTCTGCCCTTCTTCGCCAGTTCGATGTCTGTCACAGCCCTCAGCGAGGGGTCGAGGAAGGACGACACATAGTCCAGCTCGGCCGCGAAGACGTTCTGCGAGTTCTGGGAGAAACCAAGGGCAGTCAGTACAGTGCCCTCGTTCCCTCCGGCGACGGACACAATCCCAGGCTCGGCGCCGCCGGGCCCTAGAGGCATGTAGCAGTAGTTGAACGAGTCTCCCACTCTCAGTCCAGTCTGTTTTTCCAAGAGCATGATGTTCTCCGTGTTCCCTCCGGGGCCGGTCGGAAGAGTGTTGACCACGACCGCGCCCCTGGAGAGGTATCTCGCGAGGTCTCTCAGTTTGGACCCAGCCTCGACGACCGACTCGTCGGACGGTCTCCTCAACCTGGGCGTGAAGAAGATTGCCTGAGCCTCGCCAAGAACCTTCTCAAGTGGCTTCACCGAAAGAAGGGGCTCCTCGCTCATCAGCTCCTCCAGGTTCGGATTCTTCTTCAGGAACGCGGCGTCGAGGTCCATTGCCATCTGCAGGGTCTCGTCGACTATCGTGACAACGGCCTTCTCGACCAGCTTGGCGGCTAACCCGTAGCCCTCGCTGGTGAGTCCGTACATCACAACCTTCGGTTTGGCCAAGGCGGTCTGCGGAGCGGCCTTTTCGCTTGTTTGTAATAATACTTTCAGCCGCAGAAATATCCTCCAAATCACCGCGAACCGCCCGGGTTAGGTCGTCTGGAGAACAAACTGCCTAGCCCGTCCATCACTTCAAGGTTCAGGTTTCTTGAACCGAGATTCACTGAAAGCGAAGGTGGGTCTTGGCCAGGCGGGACTACGGAAGACTGCCCGACCCGCGCTTCACGAACCTGTGCCCCGGAGCTCTACAGACCACGTCTCGTGGCCTGAATTCTAATCGTCCCGACGCCCAGCTCCTGGGACGAGACGTTGTAGCCGTACCCATTCAGAAGTGCCTTGACGAACTCGAAGCTGCATTCTGTGGTCTCCATCCTCCTGCCTGCTCCTACTATGTTCACCACCAAGGACTTGCCGTCGGATCCCTGTATCTCTATCTTCTTGGTCGGGATGACTTCCGCGAGCTGCTTTGCCAGTACCGACAGCTGTTCGACGCCCGGTGCGGCCATCTTCGTCAGGCCGACCAAGTTCTCTCCCAGGCTGCTGAACATTCCGAGGAGACTCGCCTTGTCGGCGGCATAAAGCTTCGAGATCAGCTCCTCGACGAAATCGGCCGGAAGGGTGATGACATCCACCTGCTTGAGGACGGACCAGATTCTCCAGTATCCAAGAACCGTGCTCGCCGCCCCGCCCTCTGCGGTAATCTTTGACGCGGCATTCAGCCATTCATTAGCGAAGGAGTAGAGCGTCTTCCCTTGCCGTTCCGCCTGTACCGAGAATTCGTTGGCGATGTTCTTGTCGACCGACAGGCTGCCCCTGGGCATTCGAACCTGGCTGTCACGAGTCGAATACTAAATCTTTCGGCCATATATGACTCGCCCGGGCGATTGGTGGCGAGGAAATGCCTCTTTCTAGGTGCAGTTGCAAGCATGTGCAGGCGCGGGTTTATCGAGATGTGTGTGCCATTCCGCACAGGCGTGGTGTCCCTGACTTGGACCAGGGTGCGTTCAGCGGGTGGCTGACATGAAAGGAAGCAATAACCATGGGAGGATCAATGCAGAACTGCGAGAGAGGTTGGAATCCTCGTTCGAAAGGCTTCTGCGGCCTGAACGAGTAAGGAAAGTAGAGATTACGAAGGTTGAAGGAACCAAAGTCCTTGGGTTCCTCCTGACGAGCTGCCCGGTGGAACGCCTAGAGCACTGGAAGGACTTCGAAGCGCGACTGGCGACTGACAAGGGTGGCTCCATTGTCTACGCCGTCGTGGATGGAAAGCGACTGGTTGCCCAAACGGTCGAGTCCTCACGACGGCCAAGGTTAGTCGCAAGGGAATCTCGGAGTTAGTCGGGTGCGAAGGGTTCTCGAGGTCGGAGAAGAACTCGCACCTTAGTACACCTAGCGTTCGGCTTGCGGGGCGACAGAAGGATATGCCAGACTGCACAAGCACCGACGCTGGCAATTTAGTGCAACTGCCAGCATTCGAAGGCACAGGGTTTTACCAATCCCCCCTTCTTCTACCGATGAGCGGAATTGGCAAACAACGCGCCCAAGCTTGGCCTGTTCAACCGTCTTCATGATTGCAGACTCATTCTCTGGTGGAGCATTGCCTGGGCCGTTGGTGTGATGGCTCTGTCTCCATTGGTGAACTACTTCACTCCTCTACTCAATCCTGCCTACGCGAACGTGTGGACTCCCGACATCTTCTGGCGACTCGTGTTGTACTGGCACGGAGGGCTATTCATCCCTTGGATTACCGCCCTAGCGGTCGTCGTGTGCATGAAGTTCAAGCTGAATGCGATGCCAGGGGTGGCTGGGCGACTGATCAAGGAGTCGGTCTTCATCGGTGGATTTATCGCCGTTCCCCTCGCCGGTATAGCTGGAATCTTTGACGTCTACGACCGTTTCGCTCTCGGGGTACCACTCTGGGCGCAGATCACAGCTTTCATGATTGGTGACGAAATGGCCGTCGCCCTGATTGTGGCCATGCTGGTCTATCCGGCAGTCTATGGTGGCGGGTACAGACACGTGGGGATGCCATACTACACTGTTTTCTTCGGCGTGGTCGGTGCCCTCACATCCGCGATCATGGGCCACGTTGGAGGCTGGATAAGCTGGTTCGGGCCCAACCCTCCAATCGTCGCCCAGTATGTGAACGCCACAATGTACCCGGTGACAGGCTACTACAATAGCACGGCGGTCATCATGTTCACAGAGAGCATCGTGGGGTCCCATTCTCATCTGATGCTGGTCGCCCTCATGGCCGGCGTCGTGGCCCTTGTAGCCGCCTCGTTCGGCTTCTACGAGAATTGGTCGAGGGGTACTAGGTTGGTAGCGAACTTTGGATTCGCAGTGATGATACTGTCCCTCCTCACTGGAATCTGGATGTACGTGGTCTCCGGCCTCGGGAACTATGCAATACCCACCTTCTTCGTTTCTGGACCAGGAGGAATCAACGGCATAGCCGCCGATGACCTCGTCACTGGTGCGGTCGGATTCGGGGCGTTCTTCGTCCTGGTCGGTCTCTTTGCCCATTCGCGAGGCGCGCTGACTGGTGAGGGGAAGCCGTTGTTCAGAGACCCGCTCTTCCTTTCCATAATGGTGGGCTGGCTGTTCATCTACCTCGTGATTCCGATCACAGGGTACTACATCGAAATGCACCACGACTTCTTCTTCGTGAATGGCACTAGTTTCGACGACGCCTTCAACAGATTCCACCAAGACTTCGGATTCTACACCCTCCCGGCCTTGGTAACTCTGGTCCTTGCGCTTGACTCTTATGGCATCTCCGGCAGAATCAGGCGCTACAGCGGTTACTTGCTCCTCGCCGGGATGACCATCGCCTTCGTCTTCGGCGAATCATACACGATGATTACGCTGAGCTCGGCCTTCCTGTACGCCGCAGTCTTCGGTGGTATCCTGATGGGGTTGGGAGCCTTGGTCGGCGCGGTCTACCTGGAAAGCCAAGCTCCTCGCCCTGGCGTGGTTCAGCCATCAGCCAAGGTCTCCTGAGCGACGGTTCTGGTTACTGTCGGCCGGCATTTCGGGGAATTCGCAGAAGGCCGTTTCGCGCGAAGGTAGTATTGGTATGCCGCCTCAGGGCGCCGGAACTGCTCATGACTCGGTCCTGGCCCACAACTTCGGTTTGGGCCAGCCCTTTCGCTACTGGAACCCAGAGAATTCTTGCACCATTACCGCCTTTCCGGTCACTTGGTGAGGCCCAACACCAGGAAGACCAGAACCAGGTATGGGCTGGTCATCTTGAAGAGAATCCAGGCCGTACCTATCTTCCTATCGAAGGCGAGTTTGGCACTGTACGCCATGACCGCTGCTCCGAAGACCGCTACGGAGAGGATGTAGGCGACGCTGATGGCCGTGAAGAAGTAGATTGCGAACGAGAAGGCGACAAGCAGGCCACTGGTCGCTGCAACGCACACTGTGCCAACGGCATCTCCGAAGACGACGGGGAGGGCGGGTATCTTCGCGGCGGCGTAATCTTCCTTGCTGACTAGTGCAAGGCTCCAAATGTGGGTGGGAATCCAGAGAATCACAAGGGTGGACATGTATAGGGCCGTGAGTGATACGCTGTTGGCGACCGCGGCGTATCCGACGAGCACGGGCATTCCGCCCGAGATTCCACCCAAGATCACGCTCACCCAGCTCCTTCTCTTCAGAAGGATCGAGTAGACCACAATGTTGTCGATGAGCCCGATCAGCATGAAGGCTGCCGAGAGGAGATTGAACCAAGCCGCTAGCAAGACCGAGAAGACCGCCATGATGAGTCCGAATGCGAGCGCCCTGCCAGGTGCCAACTTCCCGCTGGGTAGTGCCCTCTTCATAGTTCTCTTCATCATGCGATCGATGTCGCGGTCGTTGTAGTTCGTCAGTACGTCAGCGGAAGCCGACCCAAGCGCAAGCGCGGCCGCCAGTACCAGTACGTGGAGAGGGGTCGGAGTCTCTCCGGTCTCTCTGTAAGCTACGAGCATCGCTACTAGCCCAGTGAAAACTAAGAGGCCCCATATCCTCGGTTTCGTGAGCCTCCAATAGTCGGAGACGATTCCTGCTAGAGGCATCTCGACCCCTCGGACAAATCAGTAGTCACGTTGGTTTGTTCAGCACCTTATCCTAAAAACGGGCGCCTACGGTTGCTCGCAAAGCTACGCAAATGCTCAGGCTCGTCCCCGGCGGTCAGATTGTGCTATTTCGAGCCAGCCTCGCCATGCGGGTCTGTCTTCTCGGACCTCCTGATGGCCTCGACCGCTCTGTCGTAGGCACGCATCACGTCCGTTCGGGTGATTATGCCGACAAGTTGACCAGTCTTCTGCGAAACGACTGGCAGACGCCCGATTCCCTGGGTCGTCATCTTGTTCAAGACATCAAAGAGGGAGTCGTCAGGATGAGCTACTGAGAGATTCCTAGTCATTATTGTTTCCAACCTAGTGGTCTCCATGCTCTCCCTGGGCACCTTCAGCACATCGCTCATCGTCACGATTCCCACTAGTGCCTCCGAGTCAACCACGGGGATCCCCCTGAATCCCCTATCGAGCATCGTCTGGTAAGCCTTCCTGACGGTGTCACCCGGGGAGATGGATGAGACGTACGTATTCATGGCGTCCACCACGTAGATCTTGGTAAGAAGGGGCACGTTGTACTCCCCTATGTGCGCTGGAGACTGAGTTCTGTTCAGGACCTGGCTCTTGTAGATGGTGTACTTCGGCCCCGTCACGAAGTAAGCGATGACCACCGCGACCATCGACGGCGCTATCAGAGCCAGTGTCCCAGTCATTTCACTGACCATCAGAATGACCGCGATTGGCACTCGGCCGACCCCGGCAAAGAGCGCCATCATCCCGATTATGACGACCGGCGCGGGCACCCTGATCCACCCAGGTAGCAGATAATTCACGACGACCCAGAGCGTCGCGCCTACAAATCCGCCAATCACGAGCGATGGAGCGAACACCCCCGCACTACCGCCAGAGCCTACGGTGAGCGAGGTCGCAAGAATCTTCAGCAGGATAATGAGCAGCAGCGAAACGACAATGGGCATGACAACATAGTTGGGAGAGGCGGCAGCCAAGTTTCCATCGATCAGATACTGAAGAAAACCGTAGCCCAGACCCAGGACCTGAGGGAACAAGACTCCTATCAGCCCCGCCAGTGCGGCCCCGATCATCGGCCTGAGGAACTTCGGAATTCGTAGCGACGAGAAGAATCGCCTGGTGTTGTGGAAGGTGGTCGTGTACAGCCTCCCGACAAGACCGCAGACGATACCAAGTAGAGCGTAGATCAACAGATTCCGAGGCTGAGTGAACACGTAGCTGATGCCCCCAAATATCGGCGTGAATCCCGTGACCGACGCGAAGATCACGTACCCAACCGGCGAAGCTATGAAGCCTGGGAGGAGTGCCTCGACCTCGAAGTCGCCCCCGCTGTACAGAATCTCGCCGCTCAGAATCGCTCCGCCAAATGGCGACTTGAAGATGGAGCCTATGCCGGCTCCGATGCCGACGGCCACCGCAATCCTCCTATCCTTGGTCGGCAACCGAAAGAGGTCGCCCACGAAGGAACCAAATCCGGCGGCGATCTGCGCCGTCGGGCCTTCCCTGCCTCCGCTCCCTCCAGAACCAATCGTGAAAGCCGAGGCCAGTGCTTTCACCACTGGGACGCGCCTTCGGATTATCCCATCCCCGCGGTGGAAGGCCGCGATTGCCTCGTCCGTTCCGTGCCCCTCAACCTCTGGGGCCAAGCCATAGACTATCGCTCCGGCGATGAGCCCACCGAGGGCGGCTGACAGCGGTACGAGCAGAAAATTGGGCTTTACGCTGGCCAGAGCCTGCGATTCTCCGGCCGGGTTGGGGGGGTAGAATCCGGTAATCCCGCCCAGCATCGCGTTGGTCACGAACTGTATCATGAAGTAGAAGATCGTGGCGCCAATCCCCGCGATTACTCCGATCGAGAGACCTATCGTTACCCACTTGCCCAAGAAGCTGGTTTGGACGAGTCGATTCAGTGCCTTGGCAGACTGCGATTAGACCCCCTCTCCTCTTCGTCAACCCCATTATACAAAAACGATTTCCCTGCTTGGCCGCAAATGCATAGATAGCCTAGGCAGGCGTCAGATTGCCGCGAGTTATCGAGTTGAAGGCATGGATGGACGTGCTGACACCCAAGCAGGTGCTATTCTTCGCCCCCGTGATACGGGAGCTCAGACGAAGGGGGTGTGAGGTCTTGGCCACGTCCCGAAAGTACAGAGAGATCGAGCCGATTGCGAGGATGCAGGGGCTCAGCTTGAAGTACGTGGGCGAGAGAGGCGGTAAGAGTCTCGAGGAGCAGCTGACAGCCGCCACCAAGCGTCAGGCCGAGATGATACCTCTCGTCAAGCGTTTTCGTCCAGACGTGGCAATCTCCGTAGCATCGGCTGTGTGCGCCCGCATAGCCTTCGGTCTGCGCGTCAAACACATCGCTGTCAACGATTCGCCCCACTCGGAGGTCGCGGCGCGGCTCTCACTTCCGCTAACCCAGCACCTTCTCTGCCCTTGGATCATCCCGTGCCGGGCGTGGTCCCGCTACGGCCTCCGACCTTCCATGATAACGCGCTACCGCGCTCTCGACCCCGCAGCTTGGTTGAAGCGCAGGTCTCCCGGGGGCCACACCCCTCCTCTCGATTCATCCAAGCGGACGATAACGGTGAGGCTCGAGGAGAGCTACGCGCCCTACATGGCCTCCTCCGACAGTAGCTTTGGCCACTCCGTTCTTCGAGGGCTCTCAGAGGCCTTTGGGAACGAGAATCTCATCGCTCTCTGCCGCTACGGAGACCAGCTGGATGGCGTGAAGAGGGCGTTCGGTGACAGGTTCACCGTCCCCGACGAGGTCGTAGATGGAAGGTCGCTACTCAAGAAGACGGACGTCTTCGTGGGCATGGGGGGGACGATGACAACGGAGGCGGCACTGATGGGTGTGCCCGCAATCTCGATGTTCCAGGGTTCGCTGTACACCGAGAGGTACCTGAAGTCGGTGGGTCTGCTAACGCGGCCCGGAACAGTCTCCGAGTTGGTCCGCGAGGTGACCTCCATGCTGGAGAGTCGCAACAGACGCAGAATCTCGACGAAGGCCGCCAAAGTTCTCGCCCGGATGGAAGATCCCGTACCCGTTGTTACAGACACAATCATCACGACGGCAAAACAAGCCTAAATCACCTGCCGAACGCGGTCTGAATCGCAGCAGCCCGGTGGTGTAGTCGGCCAAGCATAGGGGCCTTTGGAGCCCTTGACCCTGGTTCGAATCCAGGCCGGGCTACTTGTTCCAGCCACGCTCTCTGCCCTCTCTCCAGAGGGCGTCGCTCAGAGCCGATGCGCGTCAGACGACTGACCTGAGGAGCAACAGGAAGTTGCTCGGGTGCTCCCTTATCCTCCTCATCGAGTAGTGGTACCACTCCTTTCCATAGGGGACGTAGTCCACGACCCTGTATCCCTCCCTCACGAGCCCCGGCTTCAGGTCTTCCCTGATCCCCTTCAGCATCTCGAACTCGAAGTTCGCTTTGTGTAGCTTGGACAGCCTCTTCGCCTCATCGACGAGCTTCGAGTCGTGGGTTGCAATCGCGAATCGTATCCCGCTCTCGAACAGAATTCCCATCAGTTTGACGAAGTTCACCTCGATCTCCTCCCTCGTAGCGTACACAATCTCGTGCGACTCTCTGTAAGCTCCCTTGCAGAGCCTGACTCGGCCGCCCCTCTCGATAATCCCTGCGAGGTCCTTCTCGCTTCTTCGCAGATACGCCTGCATCGCCACGCCAACGTTCCTGTAGCTCCCCAGAAGCGCCGCGTAGATCTGCAGCGTCTGCTCTGTGTTCTTCGAACTCTCCATGTCTACCCAGACCTCCTGCTTGAGGCGGCTGGCCTCCTCGATCAGGGCTTCCACGTTCCTGCGAGCGAGCCCTTCGTTCACGCTCAGCCCGAACTGGGTTGGCTTCACCGAGACGCACCCGTCGATCCGTTTCTCCGCAATCATGTGCTGGAGGGCGAAGTACTCCTTCGTGTGCATCTCAACGATTGACTCTTCTGCGACGTCCTCCCCTAGGTAGTTCATTATCACCCCGACTCCCCTGCCGTTGATCTCTTCCGCGACCCTGAGGGCCTCTTCCATCTCTAGGCCCGCTATCCACTTCTTCGCCACCTTGAAGACGAGTTGACTCAAGTTCGATCAGCCCTCGCCGATTCTCTCCGAATTATAAAGTCGTGACACATTTTCTAAGTTTGAGAAGAGCCCCGCCTGCGCCAGAAGCCCTTGCCATCTCAGCCGAGGACGAAACACAGATATCGAGTTCGTCCTCTACGCAGCGGGATTGTCGTCTCTCGAACTCCCTCCTGGTTCCGTGACACCAAGGTACGGATCTGGGTGCATCTCCGGGATTCCGGCCGCGGTCGCTAACCTACTCGGGCTCAGGCTACCAGGCTCAAGCCCCGCGGGCGATCTTCTTGGCGGCGTCGACCTCTCTGGGATAGACAACATCGTCCTAGTCGTCTGTGACGGCTTCGGCATGCACGAGTGGAAGAGACAGGAAGAGGGGGGTGTTGTCAAGGACCTCACACTGAGGGGGAGGGTGAGGCCCATCACCACGGTCTTCCCCTCTACCACAGCTGCCGCGCTGACCACTCTGGCTACAGGGCTCACGCCGCAGGAGCACGCCCTGCCCGAATGGTTCGTCTACATGAAGGAGGTGAACTCGGTCATCCTGACTCTCCCCTTCAGTTTCATGGGAGACCGTGGCAGAGAGACTCTCAAGGGGCACATGAAGCCCAGCGCCCTTTTCAGAGGAACTCCAGTCTTCAAGAAACTCAGGGCATCCGGAGTCGAGACCTACTCCTTCACAAGCCGAGGTCTCGTCGGAACCACTTACACACGGTTGGTCCACGGCGCCAGCAACATGGTGCCGTACTTCAGCTCCTCCGATATGGTGCCAAGCCTGAGGCGGACCGTCGAGTCGGCCAGCGGGCCTTCCTTCTCCTACGTCTACTGGAGCCACGTAGATGCTGTGGAGCACGAGTTCGGACCCGGTACCGACGAGTCAGGACTGGAGGCTTCTTCCATCTCCTTCCTTCTTCACGCTGGCTTCGTGAGCAAGCTCGAAAGGAACGTTGCAAGGAGGACGCTCCTGATCTTGACCGCAGACCACGGCCAGGTCGCGACAAGAGTCGATGACACGCTCTATCTCAACAGATTCAGAAGTCTGACGAAGAATTTCCGAAAGGTCGGCGGGAAGAGGGTGACTCCCGCAGGCAGCCCAAGGGACGTCTTCCTCTACTTGGACGAAGACAGCGTGGACGAGGCCTTCGATTACTTGCGCGGCAAGCTGGCGGGGAGGGCGACCGTCCTGAAGACTGAGGACGCGATCAGGGCTGGCCTGTTCGGCCTGAACGCCCCGTCCAGAAAGTTCGAGGAGAGAATTGGCGACCTCTTGGTACTGCCCCACGGCAACGGGACAGTCTGGTACAGAGGAGAGCCGGGTTACGAGCTCGAACTACGAGGTCTCCACGGAGGCCTTTCGGCAGATGAAATGCTCGTCCCGCTTGCCCTGGGTAGGGTATCAGACCTTCAAGACAGGGCTGGCTAGGCCCCGCCGAGGCTCACGATCAAATCGGTCAGGAACCCAGCGCAGAGGCCGACGAAGATTCC
>OCOJ01054658.1_pt7 | contig 10829 bp, 14 predicted proteins | sample 1539251 | NCBI WGS metagenome assembly OCOJ01 (sample SAMN01911457, study PRJEB22624) | soil metagenome | biome: Soil | place: Malaysia | collected 2012-04-30 | depth RA_metagenome m
CCTACCTGTGGACGCACTCCGTCGAGCGGATGATGATCGTGGCCGCCATTAACGGGTTTTTCACCCTGGGATGCGCCTATTCCTGGATGGCCATCTATCCGGTGGAGCTCTTCTCCAGTTCCGTGCGTTCGACGGCCTCGGCCTTCGTCTTCAACGCCACCCGTTTGATCGCGTGGATGTTCCCCATTATCGCGGGAACCATCATCCAGCGCTTCGGCGGCATCTCACGCGCGGCGATGACTCTGGGCCTGATCTACATTCTGGGATTGCTCGTTCCCTGGTTCGTGCCCGAGACCAGAGGCAAACCACTTCCGGCATGATGTTTGTCCAGCCGGGTTGGTGGCATGCATCTACACTGGAAGCGCGTGACTCGCCCTTCAGACGGGCGCGGCGTCGTCAGTCCAAACTGCCTTGCTCAATGATGACATTCTCCCGCACGATCAACCGATGAGCGGCCATTTCGCGCAGTCTGGGCAAAACGCGATCCACGTGTTCATCGGTATCGACGAATGTGACGATCACGGGCAGCTCACCGCCAGCCTCGACCAGGCTGGCAGTATGCACAGCGCTCCTACCCGTGAAGCCCGCAACGGAGTGGAACACAGCAGCACCGGCGACATTTTCCTCCCGAAGGTACTTGAGCACCTGCAGGTGCAGGGGGCGGTGATGCCACGAATCACCTTCGGTCAAGTACATGGTCACTTGTACCGCCATGGGAGCAGCCATTTTACAGCCACCTTGCTACAGCGGCGCCCGCAATCACGGATGCAAGGCACAATGCGTTGTTTGCAACGACGTTGGCCGCCATCGCAAGCCATTGGCCTTGTTCCAGGTATGCGAAGGACTCAAACGCATAGCTGGAAAACGTCGTATACGAACCGCAAAAGCCGATGGCGACTAGCCAACGCCAACGTGGGTCAACAAGAACACAGTCTTCTGCCCAGATCAGAAAGAATCCAAGCAGCAAGCTGCCTGTGATGTTGATAATCAGCGTGCCATACGGGAATGTGGACGAAAACGCCCTCGCAATGTAACCGCTCAGGAAGTAGCGTGCGCTAGCCCCAACGATCGCTCCGAGCGCAATCCACAGGTAGGGCACGATGGAGTCCTCCGGACTGATGTCGTAGGAGTCATCAGCCCGTGTGGGCGGTTAATGGCGAACTCCATCGCCGATTTTCAGTTTAACTGGGTCTGCCGCAGCATTCAACCCGGTCTGTTGCGACTGGGGCACCAGTGCAATCAGCTCAAGATGAAACCGGCTGCGGGATGCGCCGGCTTCGGCGCATCGAGCGCCAGTCGTAGAGATACTCCGCGCCACACCGTTTGCATACCTGATAGTGTCCGCCGCCCTCGCGCTTACGAGGCCAGGCAAATTCGTGTGGACAACCATCTGGGAGAAGCAACTCCAGCAAGCTTCTTATCAAACGTTTCATGAACAACATTATGGGAGCATTGCCCTGAGGAAAGAGAGTGTCATCGCGGGTACGCTCCCGGGCAGCCGGTCGCGCCAAACTGGCTCAATCCCGAATGGGCTCAGCCGCTTCGCTCTTAAATAAGTAGCGCAATACCGGCGGCGCGATCAGCGTAGTGGCCGCGGTCATAAAGACTACGATGGCATACCCTGCCTGCGAGATCATCTTCATCTGCAATCCGATCAGGGCGACGATCAGCGCTATTTCACCGCGGGGTGTCATGCCTACGCCGACCTTCAGCGCGCTTGGCCAGCCTTCGCGCAGCACCGGCAAGCCACAGGCAGCGACTTTCCCGATCAGCGCCAGCAGCGTTACCACCAGGCAGGCCACGACCACATCCGGCTCGAAAACGCGGAGATCAAGCCGCGAGCCCATAGTGAAGAAGAAAAACGGGGCCAGGAATTCGTTGATGGCGCTGACTCGCGGCGCCAGCTTCCACTCGACCGAGTACTCGGCGAAGGCCAGGCCGGCGAAGAAGGCGCCGATGATGGCGGCCATGCCGATCCTCTCCGCGGCCACGGAGAGTCCCAGGCAGATGGCCAGCGCCAGGATCAGCGGCGCGTTCTGCGTGGACAAGCGTTCTACCCCCGGACGCATCTTGTGGATCACCTTGGAACCGAAGAACACCATGAACAGGGTGAAGGCGACCGCCTCCACGAACAGCACGATGAGCTGTACCCACTGCACCCCGCCGCTCGCGGCCAGGCCCGCCACCACCGCCAGCACGATCATGCCCAGGATGTCGTCGAACACCGCTGCAGCCAGGATGATGCGCGCCACCCGGGTGTGCAGCACGCGCAGGTTGCCCATCACGCGGGCGGCGATGCCGACGCTGGTCGCGACCATGGCTGCGGCCACGAAGATGGCTTCGTGGCCAGGCGCGTGGCGCATCAGGCGCAGGTAAGCGAATCCCAGCGCGAATGGCACCAGCACGCCCAGGACGCTCACGCCCAGCGAGGTGCGGCCGGCGCGGATCAGTTCTTTGGGAGAGGTCTCGAGCCCAACCGTAAACAGCAGGAAGATAGCGCCCAATCCGGCGATGGACAGGGTGGTGGCGCTCGGGCTGACAAACTTCGCGGCGTAAGGACCGAGGACGATCCCCGCTAGGATCTCTCCCACCACTGCCGGCAACCCGAACTGCTCGAAAATCTCCGCGAACACCTTCGCCCACACGAAGATGGCAAACAGTTCGAGCAAGAGTGGTTCGGCATGTGGCATGGAAGCGGGTGAGACCGTTACATTCTCGGGAACCGTGCTCTGCAGCGCAAGTGTTTGCGTTCCCCGCCACAGACCGTCAAAATATAGCGAGAACTATTGCGGGGGCCCTGGAGGAATCATTATGGGCGCGCAAAAGCCTATCACGGTTGAGGTACTTGCCTATGCGCCGACGGCCTTCTTTCATTGCCGCCACTGCGAGGTGGTCTGGCAGCAGACCGGAACAGGCCGCGCGCTGCGCCAGGAGCAATTGGAGGCTTCGCTGCCTCCCGACCTGATGCAGCAATATCAGCAGCTCTCGGATTGGGTATTGCAGATGGCGGAGACCTACGGCAGCCGGTTGCAATTCAAGGTGATCGACGCGGCTTCCCTCGAGGGATGGTTCAAGTCGCTGCGCTACTGGGTGCGGCGATATCCGGCCGTGGTTGTGGACGGCAGGACCAAGTTCCTCGGCCCGGACCTGGAACGGGCCAGCGAGCTGATTCGCCAAAGCGTCGCTTCTGGTTCCTGATCCTGCATCGTCTCTGTGAGCGCGATCCGGCTTATTGCTTGTCTGGCTGGTCCTTCTTCTCAGCCGCTGCTTTCTGTGCCGCTACTGTCCACGGGGGGACGATGCCGTTCATGCGCGCATAAGCAATGGATTGACCAAGGTGCTCGTGCGCGTCCGCCACGAGGATGTAAACCACATCGCCGCTATTCGCTTCCGGGCCCAGCTTGGGCAGCGGATTGGCGAAATCGGCATTCGTCATACGACTGATCGCCGCCTTGGCATACTCCCACGACTTATTCAGTTGCTCGATGATCTGGGCCTTGTCGGTGGTGGACTTTTCGTAGGTCTTCCCGTCGAATCCCGCAGGCAGTGGCGTGCCCATCATGTGCAGGATCTGGTACCGCTCGCCGGAGACATGGAGAAGGACTTCGGCGAAGGAGCGAGCACCCGCGGCGGGACGCCAGGTCAGCTTGTCCGGCGGGAGAGCTTCGGCAAGGCTGACGAACTTCTTCTGCATGGTTTCCAGGTCCAGCAGAGACTGAGGCTTCAGGTCGTAGCTCGGCGGCGTCTTGTCTTTGGCCGGCGATTGCGTAGTCTGCTCCGCCTGCGCGAGCCCGGCGCTCGCAAGCAAGGCAAGGAACAACAAGGGAACGTAGGGCTTTCTCATCACAGTGCTCCTCCTGATGGTTTTCTGGACGCCCGCGTCCAGCCGGTTCTCGAAAGGACGTTTCTGCCGGGCTTAGACGTACTGCGCACGGAAACGTCTCCTGGCAGGACAGTTTTTTCCTGCGTGGGGAAACTGAGCGGGCAGCAAGATTCCGTTCCCCCGGCTAGATCGGAGAATTACCTGCGGCGGCTGCGATTTCCTCCCGCGAGCACCCCAGTTCGCGCAGGATCGCGAAGGTGTGCTCCCCCAGCGTCGGGGGCGGCAAGCGGTAGAGCGGTGGTGTTGCCGAGAGTCGGACCGGATTGGCGATGCTGCGGGCGATCCCGATGGCGGGGTGGTCGATCTCCACGATCAGGCNCGCGGGCCAGGGTCTGCGGGTCAGTTAGCGCTTCTCCCACTGTCTGAATTGCGGCCGCGGGAATCTGCGCCTGGGCCAACCGCTCCAGCCAGACCCCCGCCGGATGCTTGTCAAGCATCTGTTGCACGACGGGAATCAGTTCGTCGCGGTGCTCGGTGCGAAGGGCATTGCTGGTGAACCGAGGGTCGCGGCCAAGGGTTTCCTCCGCGCCAAGCACGCGCGTGAACCGCGTCCAGAGCAGCTCCGTGCCGATCGCGATAACAAAGTGCCGGCCGTTACCAGCGCGAAACACCTGGTAGGGAACGATGCTGGGATGGGCGTTTCCCCAGCGCTGGGGTGGCTGATTGGCATTGAGGTAGTTGCTGCCGATGTTGGCCAGCCAGGTGAGCTGCGAATCGAACAGCGCCGTGTCCAGAAACTGGCCGCGCCCAGTTTTCTCGCGGACGAGCAGCGCGGCCAGAATGCCAATGGTCGCATAAACGCCACACGTGATGTCTGCGATCGCGATGGGATATCTCACCGGTTCGCTATCGGGGTTGCCGGTGAAGCTCCACACCCCNTGCCTCGGCTTGCGCAATGATGTCGTAGCCGGGCAGTCCCGCCTTGGGACCGTTGAATCCGTAACCGGAGATTGCGCAATACACCAGCCGCGGATATTTCCTGCAGAGTGTATCGGGATCGATACCACGCCGTGCCAGGGAAGCCAGCGAAGGATTGTTGAAGATCACCACGTCAGCGGTGGCAATCAGGCGATACAGGATGTCCAGCCCGGTGGCGTCGTTGTAGTTCAGGGTCAGAGAACGTTTGTTGCGGTTAGTGGCGAGAAAATAAGCGGATTCCGAGCCTACGAACGGAGGCCCCCAGGCGCGGCTCTGGTCGCCGACGCCCGGCCGCTCCACCTTGATGACATCTGCTCCCAGGTCGCCGAGCAGCATGGCGCAGTAAGGCCCTGCCAGCGCCTCGGTGAGTTCGAGCACGCGAATGCCATCGAGCACAGGTGGCATTACGTCCAAGTGCATGCCTCCATGCATGGTCGGCTAGACATGACGATCACTCATCAGCTTGCCTTGGCCTCGGTGCTGCGCGCGCTGCTAGCCGAACCGAACCCGACGACCTGGCGCACGGCTTTACCCTCACGCAGGCGATCGAACCCGGCATTGATTTCGGCGAGGCCGAGGCGGCCGGTCATCAGGCGATTGACGGGCAGGCGTCCCTGGCGGTAGAGCGCGATGTAGCACGGCACGTCGCGCACCGGCACACACGTCCCGACATAACTGCCCTTCACGGTGCGCTCTTCAGCTACGAGGTTTACTTGCGGCACGGGAAACGTGTGTGTCGGTGGAGGCAGGCCGGCAGTCACGGTCGTTCCGCCGCGACGCGTGATCTTGTAGGCGAGTTCCATCGCTTTCACTGATCCCGCCATTTCGAAGGCGAACTCCACGCCGCCCTGTGTGGCAGCCCGCACCTTGTCGATGCAGTCCGATTCCGCGGCACCGAACGTGTCGGACGCACCCAGGTTTTTGGCCATCGTCAGCTTGTCCGGCAACACGTCGACGGCCACGATCTGGCGCGCTCCTGCCAGGCTCGCACCCAGCAAAGCCGCGAATCCCACACCGCCTAGTCCGACGACCGCAACCGTCGAACCCGGCGTCACCTTGGCCGTGTTGAGCACGGCACCAACTCCGGTCAACACAGCGCACCCGAACAGCGCCGCCTCATCGAGCGGCAATTCCGGATCGATCTTGATCAGCGACCGCCGCGAGACCGTTGCATACTCGGCAAAAGAGGAGCAGCCGAGCAGATGGTTGATCGGCGACCCGCTGCGGCGCAGACGGCGCGCTCCGGACAGAAGCGTGCCCGCGGTGTTGGCAGCCGCACCCGGTTCACAAAGCGCCGGGCGTCCCTGCGAGCAGGGCAGGCAATGCCCGCAACTCGGCACGAACACCAGCACCACGTGGTCGCCCTTCTTGAGGTCATCAACGCCGGGCCCCAGGTCCTCAACCACGCCGGCCGCCTCATGCCCCAAGACCATGGGCGTGGGACGCGGGCGGTCGCCGTTGATGACCGACAGGTCGGAGTGGCAAAGACCTGCCGCACCGATCCGAACCAGCACTTCACCCTGACCGGGGCCTTCTAGGTCAACCTCCTCCACAGAAAGTGGTTTGGTCTGTGCGTAGGGAGGAGCGACTCCCATCGCATTCAACACCGCAGCCTTGATTTTCATGACTGGTCTCCTTGAGATTTAGCGATGGTATTAGTTCCTTGCTGCGTAACCTCGCCGCGCTCGATGCGGAAGACGCGGTCGAGCATGCGGGCGGAGTGTTGCAGATNCGGACTCGGAGATGAGAATGGACATGCCTTCCTGCCGCAGGCCCGCGATCACGTCGCTGATGCGCTGGGCCAGCGCTGGAGCGACGCCCTCAAAAGGCTCGTCGAGCAACAGCAGCCGGGTGCCACACACGAGCGCCCGTCCCAGCGCCACCAGCTTCTGCTGTCCTCCCGAGAGCTGCAAGGCCCGCCGGTCCCGCATGGCATCAAGTTCCGGGATCTGTTCGTAAACTTTCTTCAACCTCGCCGGCGCACCGCCGCCGTTCATGGCCCACAGGGGCAGCAGGACATTCTCTTCGGCCGTCAATGCCGGTATGAGACGCCGGTCCTCGGGCATGTAGCCGATGCCGGCACGGGTTCTGCCGTGCGACGGCACTCTCGCCAGATCCACGCCGTTGAACTCGACCGAGCCGCGGCGTGGCGTCAGCAGNGGTCCGGCCGTGCGAAGGGACGCTCGCTAGATTCTCCCCGTTGAACTCGACCGAGCCGCGGCGTGGCGTCAGCAGGCCCATAATGCTGCGCATCAGGCTGGTCTTGCCCGCACCGTTGCGGCCGATCAGGCCGGCCATTACGCCATCGGGAAGTTCTAGGCTCACGTCGCGCAAGACCGTGACCCCCTGGATCGCGACTTCGAGAGTGGAGACTTTAAGCACGCGCCGTCTCCTTCGATGCCGGGTGCGCGGCGATCTGCCCGCCCACAACATACTTGCGCACGTCAGGATCGTCNCAGCACGTGGGCCGGTGCGCCGTCGGCCAGAACCTTCCCTTCGTAGAAAGCGATGACCCGCTTCGAGTAGCGGCGGACGATCTCCATGTCGTGCTCGACGAAGAGCACGGTCACGCCGTCAGAACGGACCGCGCTCATCACCGTGTCCATGATCCCGAACTTCTCGTCCGAGCTGACCCCGCTGGTGGGTTCGTCGAGGATCAGCATCTCCGGCTTCACCGCCAGTGCCATGGCGATATCCAGCAGCTTGCGCACTCCTTCCGGCAGCACGCCGGCCCGGCTGGTACGGTACTGGCGTAGTCCGAAGCGCTCGAGCATCTTTTCCGCCGTCGCCATCAGCGGGGTCCCGTGACCCGGGACGATTTTGGGAGCGCGCGCCCACCGCGACCGCTTGCTGTTGCGCAGCACGATACCGAGAGCCACGACCACGTTTTCCAGCACGGTCAGCGAGTCATAGAGCTGCGGGATCTGGAAGGAGCGGCAGATGCCTAGTCGCGTAATTTGGCGCGGGTGAAGCGCAGTCACGTCGCGTCCCTTGAAGCTGATGACACCGGCGTCCGGTTTCAGAAAGCCGGTCACCATATTGACGAAGGTGGTCTTGCCGGCGCCGTTGGTGCCGATCAGCCCAACCACAGTGTCCGGCTCGACGGAAATGGAGATCCCCCACGCCGCGGTCACCGCGCCGAACTTCTTGCACAAGCCTTGAGCATCGAGGATCGGCGTCATGATGAACCTCGCCGGCGAAGATACGCGAACACCGACCACAACCCAGACGGAAGAAACACGATCACGATCAAGAGCGCGCTCCCGACTACTAATTGCCAAGTGTTGGGGGAGTATTGATAAGCGTATGTGCGAATGACCTCGAAGACCAGCGATCCCAGGAAGGGCGCGATCACGCTTCCGGTCCCGCTCAGGATGGCCACGAAGATGAACTCACCTGAGGTCGTCCAGTAGGCCAGGTCGGGATCGATGTGGCCCACGGTCATGGCCGTCAGAGCGCCGCCAAGTCCCGCCAGCGCTCCGGCGATCACGTACTTCACGTGAATGGCGTGGCGCACCGACGCTCCCATGTATTCCACGCGAATCTCGTTGTCGCGAATGGCGGGCGAGAGTCGTCCCAGAGGAGTCTCGAAGTAAGTGTGCATCACCAATGCCGCCACGAAGGCGAGCATACAGGCCAGCGCGAACAACGCATACTGGTGTGCTTCGCCACCGATGGGCCGGCCCAGCAGGGTCGGCGGTGCGACGTTGAAGCCGTCGGTGCTGCCCAGGGCCGCAGTCCGCACCAGCAGTCCGTACAAGATCATGGAGAACGCCAGGCTGAGCATGGCGAAGAAGATGTCGCGATATTTTGCCATGAGAAAGCCCAGCAAGAGCGCCATGACGCTTCCGATCGCCACTCCCGTCAGCAGCAACAACAGCACATCCTTGATTCCAAAAAACTGTCCGAGACTCCCTACCGCATAGGCCCCGAGGCAGTAGAAAAGGCCTTGCCCGAAGGAAACCAGCCCAGTACGCAGCAACAGCACCAGGCCGAGGACCACCAGTCCTTTGCCCAGCGACAGCGTGAGGAGAAACAACCACTTGGGCAGAAAAAGTCCGAGTACCAGTAGGACCACCAAGGCGGCAATCAGCGCTATCAGGGTGGCATCGACGCGCTTCATATCTTGCGCACCTCGGCGGCGGCGAACAGGCCTTTGGGACGGAAGATGAGCACCAGCGCCATCACGGCATAGATGCTGAACAGCTCCACCTGCGGCAGGTAATGCACGGCCGCGGAACGCACCAGCCCCACGATCAGAGCGCCCAGGGCTGCGCCCGGCAGGCTGCCGAGCCCGCCCACCACCACCACGGCAAAGGCAAGCACGATGACCTGCACCCCCATGCCCGGTACCACCGAGACGGTGGGTGCGGTGACCGCGCCGCCGATGGCGGCCAGCATGGTGCCAATGGTGAAGGTAACCAGGTAGAAGCGCGATACATTGATGCCCATGGCCATGCTGATCTCGCGATCATGGATGACCGCCGAAAGCAGCTTGCCGTGGTGCGTGTAGCGGAGCACGCCGGCCAAGGCTACTCCCGCCGCCACGGATACCGCAATCAGGACCACGTTGTACACCGGATAGGTCAGGCCAGCGAAGTCCAAGTTCCCCAGCAGCCCATAGGGTTCGGAGACGTAGTACGCGTCCACGCCCCAGATCAGCTTCACCACATCTTCCAAGATAAGAAACAAAGCGTAGGTCACCAGCAGCAGGACGATCTCATCCCTGCCGTACATGAAGCGCAGCAGGCCGCGCTCGATCAGCGGTCCGGCGACCAGGCCCACGATCACAGCCGCCAGCGCCAGCATGCCGTAGCTGGCCAGCGGCGCGTGGCCGTGTCCCAGCCAGTAGCCCACCAGCGTGGCCGCCATGTACGCGCCCAGAGCGTACAGGCTCCCGTGCGCCATGTTGAGGATTTTCATCACGCCGTAGATCAGCGTGAGGCCCAGCGCAATGATGAACAGCCATGACGAGTAAATGATCCCGTCAATCAGCAGCGCCACCACTTCGCGCATGCATCACTCCCNGCGTACAGGCTCCCGTGCGCCATGTTGAGGATCTTCATCACGCCGTAGATCAGCGTGAGGCCCAACGCAATGATGAAAAGCCACGACGAGTAGATGACCCCGTCTATCAGCAGCGCCACCACTTCGCGCATGCGTCACTCCCGCGTGGGGTTAGGCCCGTGGAGGAACCAGTGCCCACGTTTTGAAAGGTGAAGGGGCACGGCTTCCAGCCGTGCCAATAAACTGCGGCACGCCTGAAGGCGTGCCCCTTCACGCACGCACATCCTAATTCTGAATATCGACTAGCTCGGTTTCCTGAATCCGGCCTTGATCCAGGCTTCGCTCTTGACGCCGTCTGGCGGCGTGACCTTGTCCGCTGGATAAGTCTTGACGTCGATCAGCGTCACCTGACCTTTCTCATGCTTCACGGTGCCGTAGGCGGTTCCCTGCACAGCCTGATGGCCTTTGCCGGTGGACATCTGGACCTTGCCGCCGGGGCCCTCGAAGGTCAGGTTCTCGAAGGCGGCGATAATCTGGTCCTGGCTCGGTGCCTTGCCTTTGTTGGCAGCCTTTGCCTTCTCGTAGGCAGATTTCACCCCCAGGATAGCCTGGGCCATCTTGTAGGCGGGATAGCTGGGCGGAACTCCGTATTTGTCCTGGTAGGCCTTGCGGAACCAGCGATTGAGCGCCGTATCGGGTGCGAACATGTCGAAGGGGCCGCGCGCGCCGATAATGGTGCCGTCCGGAATCTGGCCGCCGAGCTTTTGCACCGCCGTCTCGCCGCCAGTCAGCAGCACTGTGCTCCTGGTGAACAGGCCGCGCGGGGATGCCTGCAGAATGAAGGCTTCCAGGTCGCCGCCCCAGAAGCTGGAATGCACCACATCGGCGCCGCTCGAGAGCAGGGCCGAGATCTCCGCGCCGTATTGGCCGGCCAGCAGTTGCGGCCATTGTGCCGTGGCCACTTCCACGCCGGGCTTCAACACCTTAATGGAGGCCTCAAAGTCGTTCCACGAATCCTGCC
>OCOJ01042966.1_pt3 | contig 10821 bp, 18 predicted proteins | sample 1539251 | NCBI WGS metagenome assembly OCOJ01 (sample SAMN01911457, study PRJEB22624) | soil metagenome | biome: Soil | place: Malaysia | collected 2012-04-30 | depth RA_metagenome m
TGCGCCTCATCAACAACCACGATGGAAAACTCATCCGGCTGGAACCGCGCCAAGCGAGCGCCGCCGCGAGCTAGCGTTGGAACAGAGGCAATGACCACCTTGGCATCGGCAGAGGCGTGGGTGCCGGCTTGTTCAATCTCCGCCTTCAATTCGGGGTCGATAGATCTAAACTTATCCCGTGCCTGCAGCAGCAGTTCCTCCCGATGTGCGAGCACGAGTAATCGTTTCTTCATGTTGAAAACGCGAGGGAAGTGAGCGAACACCACGGTTTTCCCAGTGCCCGTCGGCAATGACACGATCACACGGCGTTTGCCGGCTTTGTAGGCATCAAGAACCGCCGCCAACGCTTCTCTCTGATAGGCGCGCGGACGGCATGTCGTCGGAAGATGCCGTATTTGCCCTTTAGTATCCACTCAGAACCACGGCTGATCCGTCTTGGAAACAGGCGCACCAAGTCATTGTTTCACAGGCTGTGCGGGGTTGCCCGTGCCCAGCCCGACCTTGTTCAGCATCATGCGGCCGACGGCAGGAGAATCAATGCGTGACATATTGCCATACTCATGATATGTTTTACCATATGAAGACCACTCTCAATATCGACGACACCGTGATGGCACAACTCAAGCGGGAATCGGCGCGCCAGCGACGTACTATGTCGGAACTGGTCGAGACCGCACTGCGCATGCTTTTTCGAGCCTCGAAGAAGCGTCGGCAGGTTCCTCCCCTTCCCGTGTTTCGCAGTGGTGGCACGCTTGTGGACGTCGCAGATCGGTACGCCCTTTATCAAGCCATGGAAGAGCGGTAATGCTAGTTGTCGACACTAATGTGCTGGTTTACGCTGCCGACCAAGATTCACCATTTCATGCCACTTGCCGCAGTTGGCTTGATGGCCAACGAGTACGTCCGGATGCCTGGTATACGACTTGGCCAATCTTGTACGAGTTCCTGCGCGTAGTTACTCACCCGCGAGTCATGCGACGACCCTGGAATATATCGTCAGCATGGGATTTTGTCGCAGCTCTGCTCAGCTCGCCCGGCCTTAGTGTCTTGGTTGCAACCCAAAGGCACGCTGATGTTGCGGCGCAGGTTTTTACGGAACTTGCTCATCTAGCAGGCAACCTGCTTCACGATGCTCATACAGCTATTCTGATGCGCGAGCATGGAATCCGCAGGGTGTACACCCGAGATACGGACTTCCATCAGTTTCCTTTTATCGAGGTCGTCGACCCTCTTCGACTATGACCGGCTACGTTCCTGGCACGTTAGTACGGGCAGGCTGGTCGGTTCTGCTATCCACATCTGATATTTTTACGATTTGCGCTGCCGAATTGTCGTGAACGCAGAAACGCTTTATCGCCTCCTGGCACTGGGTGCGGATTGCCGCAAGCCTCCCGCCAACAAAATGGTTGGCTAGTGTTCGGCCAATGTCAGTAGGCGGTCGCCTATTCCATCGCTTGATAGGCCAGGGTCCAAAAGTCCGCGAATACCTTCGGCGGCTCGGGCGAATCCATCATGGAGTCTTGTCCACTTCCGGGCCGCAGGCGTACTGGGAGGAGTTGCTGCAAATGGAATCTCGCTCATCGCAGACCGAGCTGTTTACTTTAGTTCGGATCAACATTCACCTGGGCCGGAAGCAGGAAGCCTTTGATGGCCGGCGAATCTCGGCTAATGCAGGCGCTCTCCTGTGAGGAAGTTACCGGGCGCGCGGACGAGCGAAGGCCATGATACACCAACCGTTCTCTTCCTTCCTATACCGCCGCCCCGTTGGGAAAGTCACCGTCTCCGGTGATAGCGGTCCTACCGCAACTACGAGGCCCGGGCTACGTTGAGTCTAGATTTGCCGTCTGGATTCCGGGGGTACGGTATGACAGTTGCGTTGCATCCAGGGGAGGTACTCCGCCAGGCGAGCATGGCTACGGTGCTAGATGGGCATTCTCTCAGCATCGAAGATGTCGCAGCCATCGCTCGCCTTCGTCAGCTCATCACGCTGCACCCCGATGCCATCGCCCGCATCAACAAATGCCGCGAACTGCTGGAACGCAAGATCAAGGCACGGGAAATCATGTACGGGGTGAACACCGGGATCGGCGAACTCTCCGAGGTGGTCCTAACACCCGAACAGGTTGAGAAATATCAGCGCTACCTCCTCTATTCGCACGCCGCCGGCTGCGGAGAGCCCTGCGCTGAGGAGAACGTCCGGGCCGCGATGCTCTCCCGCCTCAACACCCACTGCTGGGGGCATTCCGGAATCAGGCTCGAGATCGTCCAAACGCTGGTCGAGATGCTCAATCGCGGAGTCACTCCGGTCGTCTGCCAGAAAGGTTCGGTGGGAGCCTGTGGTGACCTTTCCCCGATGGCACAGATGGCCCTGACCCTGATGGGCGAAGGCGAGGTCTTCTACCAGGGCAGAAGACTGCCCGCCAAAGCCGCGATGGAGGAAGCCGGAATCCCCACGATCGTTTTCCGCGAGAGGGATGGCTTGGCCGCAATCAACGGTTCCAACTTCATCTCCGGCATGGGCTGCCTGGAGCTGTACGACGCCGAACGTTGGCTGCGGACGCAGGAAATATCCCTGGCCATGACCCTCGAAGCTCTTAACGCCAACATGAANGGCCTACGATCCCCGCATTCATCAGGTGCGCGGTTATCCCGGCGCCCAAGCCTGCGCCGACAATATCCGAAGGCTCACCGAGGGATCGGAACTGCTCAACCTGCCGGGCAAGAAAGTGCAGGATGCCTACTCGCTCCGCTCCAGCCCCCAAGTTGTCGGCGCTGCCCGCGAGGTTTTCCGCTGGGCCCGCTACATGCTCGAGATCGAGCTCAATCACGCCGCCGATAACCCCACGTTCTTCCCTGATGAGGAATTGGTGCTCACCGGCGCCAACTTCCAGGGCACGCCCATGGCCTTCGCCCTGGAAATGGTCGGCATGTCGGTGACCACGGTGGCCGCGCTGNACCACGGTGGCCGCGCTGTCTGAGCGCAGGCTCAATCGGCTCATGAATCCTCATCTCTCCGCGGGTCTGCCCGCCTTCCTCACCAAAGGCGCGGGCATGTTCTCCGGCCTGATGCTCTCGCAGTACACCGCCGGCGCCTTGGTCTGCGAGAACCGAGTACTCAGTCACCCCGCGGCCACCGGCTCCATCCCCGCGGCCGCCGACCAGGAAGACTTTGTCTCGATGGGAATGACTACTGCCATCAAGACCCGGCAGATCATCGAGAACGCCTGGTACGTAGTTGCCATCGAGCTGATGGCGGCGGCCCAAGCGTTTGACTTGCGCTACCCTATCCGGCCTTCGCCCGCTTCACAGGCGGCGCATGACGTCATCCGCGCTCATATCAGAACGCTAGAGGAAGATCGGCCCCTTCATGACGATATCAATACCCTCGCCCGGGTCGCCAGGGAAGGTGAAATCTTGCGGGCCGCAGAAAAGGTTGTGGGGAAGCTTAACTGAACCGCGGCCCGCAAGTTGTCGCGCACGCCAAGCCACCCTCGAGCCATCGCTCGCTGCTAAACCTTGTATCCGATCTTACGAAGCAAACCGTGCCGCCATGTGACGTCAGCGTCGTTCTCCACCCCTTTCCCTGAGCTGCCGTCGATCACCCCGAGCACACCTCGTTCTCGCAGCAGCCCTCGCATGGGTAGTGTTGAAGAACCTGGGGTTCGTCGACCTGTCTTACGAGATTGCCTTCAGTGAATATGTGATGGCTCTTGGATGTGAATTGCTCGAGCAGGATCCCAACGTTCCGGCTGACGATCTCCTCTATGAGGTGCGATCCAGCTTGAACTGAGTANATCCAGCTTGAACTGAGTAGGTGTTTCGGCCGCTTCGTTTGTCTACTTCACTGAGATGCCAACCACTTCAACTAGCGCCCAGTGCCTTGGGTGGGCCCGGCATCGGCTCGGATAAGAGCGACGTAGGGTTCGGAGCCATGCAGAGCCTGTGCTAACTCTCGGACCTTGATTGTCCAGTGGTGAGAGCGGAAGGAATCGAAGCTTCAGTACCCGCAGTGCGCGACAGGGTAGCGGAAACTGTAGCGATTAGATGATTAGATGTGCTGGTGGCGGTTGGCACGTAGGGGGTTCCTAGCCCATTAACGTAATGTCGTTTGCTCGGCACCTGGCAGGTAACGGGAAGCCCTGCCTGACCCTGTTTCCGCAGGCCGGATTCTTGGAGTGTTAGCGGATTTCTTGACTTTGCTAAACTGAAGGCGGTCTCGCGTATAGATGTTAGGCTGGCCGAACCGGGAACCTGGGAGGGCTCATGATTTCCTTACGGCGGCTTCTCGTAATGGCACTGCTCATACCGTCCGCGATCCTGATGGCCGGTTGCGCCGCACCGCAGAAGTTGGAATCGGTTACAGTGTTGCCGGCTGATACCACGCTTGAGAGCACCGGTACGCAAGTACACTACAAAGCTTATGGAGTCTTTGTACATCCTCCCCAGACCCTCGACATCACCAATTCCGTTGCCTGGGCGTCCAGCTCGCCCCAGATCATCTCGGTCGACAGCACGGGGGTTGCTGACTATGTAACCGGATGCGGTACGGACATCCTCATCACTGCGACCTATACCCACAATGGAAGCGTCATGGTAGGAACTGCGACGGTAACGGGAAAGGACCCGACACTCGGCTGCAAATAACACACTCGCCCTCTTTGCTGCTTTAGGCATCCCCGCACTCTCCTCGAATCCCGGCCAGAGACTGTCAGGCTGCCTTCTTTCGCGGCTGCATTGTCAGCGAACAATACCCAATCTAATCGAGCTCCGAAGGGCTCCACCTTTCTCCCCCGAAGGCTGCAAATTCCCGTTTCGCCGGTCGAAGCCCCCCTAAACTTTAAGAAGATGCCTCCTTGGCCGCGGACGCGGTGGAGCCCAGTGCCGCGTTAGGGCGCGATCTGGGCGGAAGGGAGTCCCAAGCAGTGGACTGCGGCCGCCTCCTGGGTTCGTCGTGGACCCTGTGGAGCGATCGGCGCACAGGCGCGTGGACGATGCACTTCGCAAGCGATTCGTTGTATCGTCACGCGATATGCTTCTATCCATAAGGAAAAGTCTGTGGGACGAGACAACGCTAATGGCATTCCGACCCTTCGTACTTAATAGTGGTTGCATGATCAGGAGGAATGATGTCTGGTCTTAAAATCTCTGTAATTATTGCCTCATTTGCCCTGGCCTTCATGGTACCGGCCGCGCGGGCAGACGAGTGGAATCAGAAAACAGAACTGTCCTTCAGCCAGCCGGTCCAGCTTCCAGGTGTGGTCCTGCCGGCTGGCACCTACTGGTTTATCCTGGGAGCGAGTTCCAACAACCGTAACATGGTGCAGGTTTTCAGCAAAAACTGGGATCACATCTACGCGACCCTGTTCACCGTTCCCGCGTACCGGCGGCAGGTCACCGACAATACGGAAATCGAATTCGCCGAACGTCCCCATGACCAGCCTGACGCGGTCTGCAAGTGGTACTACCCCGGACTCACTATGGGCCACGAGTTCCTGTATCCGAGGAGGGAAGAACAAGAACTGGCGCGTGATGCCACACTCGACATCGTGGCTCAACCCATGCCTGCATGACGAGTTTCAGCGAGCCTTCAAAAGCGGTATGCACGACGAAGTCGGTCCGAAAACAACTGGATCGCCTTCGATCGCCGTCCTTTAGAGGTTGATAACGCNAGGTTGGTTGCCTGTTCCCGAGTGAGCGAGAGCTGACTGGGTTTACCCGAGGACAGGCGTCGGCCTGCAGCGCACTGAGCGGAATCCGGGCTCGCCTATCCTTCTCCCCCGTATCTTAGACTCCGGGTATTTGGCCTCACGAGCGCTACTGGCTACCATGTCTAGCGGCTCACGTCCTACTGCTGCAGAAGCCCCTTGAAGGGGTTCGTCGGGCGCAACAGACACAGGCTCAGGACGAGCTGAGAAGGATGGTCTCCGCCNGCTGATGAGGATGGTCTCCGCCAAATTGCCATTGGCTTCCGGGATAAAGTGTACAGTGGCCGGTTTGTTAATCTCGTTGGCCAGATCGGGAGCCGGAATCTCCTTGTTTGCCACTTTGACCCGAGTCTTGCTGATCACCTTGAAATCGTAGGGCACTCCGTTAGAACCGATCAGCGTCACCTCTTTGTCCGAAGCTCCTATCCTAGTGATGGTTCCGCTCAGGTCCTCGGCCGATGCCAGCACCTGGCTCGAGCCCTTCTTAACTGAGGATTTTGCCGCCGGCTTCATCGTGTTCTTGCCGGTTGTGGTGTGGTTGGGAGTCTTTGCGGTGGAACTGGTCGATCCCGCATTTTCTGCCGCCAAAGTCACTCCAACAGCAAGCGTTAAAACAAACGCGAAAAGCGGCGCGATCAGTCTCTTTCCCTTGCACATGTCAGCTGACCTCCTGGTGTCTCCCGGGTTTTGAAACCTGTTTGTCAAGTGCTTCTCCTTGGTCCATGGGGCTGTGTTGCCGGACTAAAGCCGCTGCCCCTTCGGAGCCTCCGTCCGGGTGGTGTTTAAAGTTGGGGCCTGGCCCTCCCGCGACCCCGGAACCCCCGGAGAGGAGCGGTATGGACCGCGTGCCCAGGCCTTGTTCCCGCGAGGGAATTCCTCCAGCACGATCACAATTCTGGGTCGTACCGCCGGGCCACTACTGGAAATAGATTCTCAGTGGAGGCAGGCCGTTGTATCGTGATACGATCTAGTGAGCACAAGCGCTGGCTCGGCCAACTTACGCGGCTTCCGTGTCATCCAAAGTAAGCTGGTCCTTGACAGTAAGAGCTCACACAGGGGGCAAGGCTTCCTAATGGTTCCCCGGCGGCTGGGTTACGAATTCACAATCCTAGCAGTACTGTGTACACTTGCCCTGTTCCTGTTTCCGGCGGAACGCGGCCCCTATTCTGCCGTTCACGGCCCCGCCACTGTGCTGGCAAGCTTTCGTTCAAGGGCCAGGCTCTGGTTCTGGATTGCCCTGGCCGCTTTGAGCCTAAGTCCCGTGCTGGCGCTATGCGTGATGCGCGTCACACATCGCACATTCAACCTGCCTGAGGCAGCCCCCGGACAGCCCGCGGTCTTGCGCTGCTAACACCAGTCCACCTTCCGCCAATCTAAGTCGAACTGCTCTCGGCAACGGGCTTTTCTGTTCCTGGAAACTGAAAGTACATCATTCATCTCTGCACCGGAACTCGGTAGTCGGTGCAGGCGCCACCTCACCTAGGGAGGACGATATGACACATGGGACATCCAGAATGTTTTCTCTCATTGCGGCGCTGTCCGCCATGCTTCTGCTGGCGGCCTGCAGCAAGAAAGTGGCCAAGGTAACCCCGCCACCGCCGCCGCCACCTGCGGCTCCGACTGCGACTCTAGCCGCCAACCCGAATGTGATTCAACAGGGTCAATCGACGACATTGACCTGGAATACCACGCACGCGGACGATATCACGATTGCGGGCCTGGGCACGGTACCAGCATCCGGTTCGCGCACGGTCACGCCGAACACGTCCTCCACTTACACACTGGAGGCGAAGGGGCCAGGCGGATCCCAAGAGGCGAGCGCGCGTGTGACCGTCAACCCTGCCCCCGCAGTGAAGGTTGTCGCGCCGCAGCCGAGCGAGGAGGATTTGTTCAGCAAGAACATTNTTAAAGATGTGTTCTTCGACTTCAACAAAGCCAACATCCGGCCTGACGAGGTGTCGACGGCTAATAACAATGCGGGCTTCCTCAATCAGCACCCGGATATCAAAATCCTCGTCGAGGGGCATTGCGATGACCGAGGTTCGGAGGAATACAACCTTGCGTTGGGAGTCGACCGGGCCAATACCCTTAAAAACTCACTCGAGCGGAATGGCGTGAGCGCGGACCGCATTAAGACCATCAGCTATGGCAAGGAGAAGCCGTTCTGCAGCGCCGACAACGAGCAGTGCTGGCAGCAAAACCGGCGCGATCACCTTGTGTACCAGCCATGAAAGAGGCCGGAAGGGGCGGTTGCCATGGAACCGCCCTTCTGGCGATTTCTTCCAAGCCAGGCCCCGAGCGACCGAGTATTAACTTCCAGTGCCGACATTGCTTGCGAGGCTATCGGCAGTTTGCGGGGAAGGGTTTACGACCCACGCGGTAGCTATGGCACGGACCCAGAAAATTTCGTGACTTCCCGCTCTCTTCCGCGTCAATAGACTAAGTATGGGAGAGGAGCTAACGACCGTCCTCCGAGAACAACCACTCGTATTCTCCTCGCGCTCTGGCACGCCGTTCGTGAGCTCCCTGGCTCTTCACGCAGCGCTGCTCGCGGGGTTGCTCTATCGCCCCACTCCTTCGTTCGTCGCGCCTTCGTCTGTGCGGGCAGGGATCAATGAAGCTGCTGTAACTCATCTCTATTGGGCTCCTGCTAGTGCTGAACTGTCCCCACCCGCCGCGAGGAGAACACCCATGCTCAGGAAACAGTCGCCCGAGAGAAAAGCAGCGGACAATCGCGAGGCCTCTGTCCCCGGACCGAGCCAGCAAGCCTCGCAACAGCCTCTGTCTGGTCCTGCGGCTGGTTCTCCGCACGGATCGCTCTCCGACGGATCCGCCTCTGGCTACGAGATTCGCCCGGCCTTGCCTGTGGTGACCGCAGAACCCGAGGTGGAGAACAGTGACCTGACACCCGNCCGCAGAACCCGAGGTGGAGAACAGTGACCTGACACTCGGGACGGACGGCAATGTAGTGATTGAGATTACGATCGATGAGTCAGGAAAGGTGGTGAACGAGGTCGTAATAGCCAGTCTGGGCGCGGCCGTCGACACCAAGGTTCTCGCAGCCCTGGAGCATTGGCGCTTCCAGCCTGCGACACGGGACGGCGTCCCCATCGCATCCAAGCAGGATGTGATCTACCATTTCAAAGCTAGCTGAGTCTGTCGCACTGAACACGGCGGCCGGTTCCGCCGAGGAAAGATCTCACCGGTACAGCACGTACACCGTCCCCCCCGCGATATAGCAATGACTGTCCACGGTCTTGTCGGGGTTAATTCTGACCGAACAGTTACCCCCCGCTTCTGCCGTGACGTTCGCCTCCCGGTTTTCCGGAGTCACGATAGCGGTCTTGAGACCGCCGCTCGAGTTTACGGTGAGGATCGCTAGCACCAGGCCCGGGTAGCTGTGGCTGTGCTGGGGCCCAACGATCTTGAACATATCGGCGGACATGCTGTCTTTGGCTGGAGCGGCCTTGGGAGCGCTGCTCTGTGTGGCATCGGACAGGCAGTTTACCGCCTCTACGAGGCTCTTGATGGTCGCCGGCGTATTCGCGGTGTAGGTCACTTTGGGACAGTTCTGGGCAGACGCGGCGGCCGCCGCCAGGCCCAGAACCGCGGCCAGGAATCCAATGCGCATCATGGGGAGCCTCCTCGTGCAGGCCACGACTTTGCAAGTCCGCAAAGTTCAATCTAGCGTGGGTGGCTTGGTCACATCCTATCGCGCTTTGGGCCAATGCCCTGCATGCTGTTAGTCCATGCACCTTTGGTGTGGGCAGAGTGTTCTAAAGCGTACAGGCAGTCATGCGGGCAGGACACTCGCGCTCTCAGTGAGGTAGACTTTCCGCTCTTGCCCGCAACCGACCAACGCCTCGGGAGGAGGTTTCATGGCAGAAATCGACCGTGACAAACTCAGCAAGCTCGTCAAACGATACCGCGTCGAGCAGGGCAAGCACTTTCGACTCAAAGACTTCGATTCTGGAGATACGGCGCATTTCCGTTCCCCGGAGCACGCCAAGAACTTGCTGGAGCAAGGGGTAACCCGCCTGGCCAAGCTGCAGGACAAGCTCTACGCCGAGGATCGATGGGGCCTGCTGGTGATCTTTCAGGCCATGGACNGCCGCCGGCAAGGATGGGGCCATCAAGCACGTCATGTCTGGCGTCAACCCGCAAGGCTGCCAGGTCTATTCCTTCAAGTCGCCGTCGGCCGAAGAACTCGATCACGACTATCTCTGGCGGTCGATGAAGTCAATCCCGGAACGCGGCCGCATCGGCATCTTCAACCGGTCGTATTACGAAGAGGTGCTGGTGGTGCGGGTTCATCCCGAGTTCTTGGCCAGCCAGAAGATCCCTTCCTCGCTGGTCACCAAGAAGGTCTGGGAGCAGCGCTTCGGGGACATCCGAGCTTTGGAGCGCTACTTGACCAGAAACGGCATTCTGGTCCTGAAGTTCTTCCTCAATCTGTCCTACAAGGAACAAAAAAAGAGATTCCTGGCCCGCCTTGATGATCCTGACAAGAATTGGAAGTTCTCCGCGGCCGACATCCACGAACGCGGCTTCTGGAATGATTACATGGAAGCTTACGAGGACATGATCCGCAACACCTCCACGCCGGAAGCTCCATGGTACGTCGTTCCTGCCGACAATAAGTGGTTCACCCGGCTGGCCGTCGCCGGTGCGATCATCGATGCCCTCGAAGAGCTCAACCTGCACTATCCAGTGGTGGACGCAGCCAAGAAAAAGGAGCTGGCCGCAGCGCGCAAGGCGCTTCTCCCCACATAGAGGCCACGAGTGGCCGCATCCGAACCGAACATGTCCCGCGGTCAGTGAAATCCAAGCGGGTCCGCGGGTCCGGATACTTCTTTGCAGGCGGCCCTGCAGGCTTTAGGATATCCGACGCAGTCACACTTCCTTCGGAGAAAGGCTTCAATGTTTGGGACCAGGCGGTTTGCTAGCAGGCCTGTTTGCCTGCTCGTTGGAATTTCTCTTCTCTGCTTCCAGTGTTTCGCCATCGCACAAAAGAAATCACAAAATTCCGAGCCGGCTACTGCCCAGAGCGCGCCCCCGGACTCTACTCAGCCCGACAGCGAGAAAGAGAAGGAGGATCCTCTTTTCAAGGGCATGA
>OCOJ01023975.1_pt1 | contig 10818 bp, 13 predicted proteins | sample 1539251 | NCBI WGS metagenome assembly OCOJ01 (sample SAMN01911457, study PRJEB22624) | soil metagenome | biome: Soil | place: Malaysia | collected 2012-04-30 | depth RA_metagenome m
CGCAGACCTACCACGAGCTGACGGAGGCGCTCGCGAAGGCGGGCGGCTGGAGACGTCCTGCATACTGGCCGTGGTTCGGAGGGCCGTTTTCCAGAACAGTGAATTGGATGGCGAACGGGAAAGGCTCGGCGAGCCACGGAGCATCGCTGATGAAGGTGTTCTGGCCGTACCTGGAATGGAACACGGTTTTTGACAATTCTCGCGTCGTTGCCGAACTCGGGGAAGTTCCCGCGAAGTTCTCAACGTATGCTTTCCCGCTCTTAAAATTCAGCCGCGAGAACAAGTTTCGTTATCCTGCGCAACCATGGCCGGCTTCAAGTCCGACCGAAAAATCCGCCGTTGCCGGAGGCGCTCGCGCATGACCGACTTTTTGCTTGTCGCCTGGATGAGCGCGCTGATCGAGCTGACGCGCTTTGGCTGGATGTTCGGCCTCGGCAGGCGCTGGAAGCCCGACGAGAAACTCAAGTTGCTCTTTGCCGGCTACAACGGCACCCGCAATACCGGCTCCGATGTGCGCGTTGAGGAGATGCTCCGCCAGGTGCGCCACGTCTTGGGTTCCGAAAACGTCGACTTCACCGTTTCGACCTTCGACTTCGGCCGCACTCGCGGTTATTTCGAAGGGACGCGCCAGGTCTACTTACCCAACGCGTTCCCGCCGTTTCTCTACCGTGAAGGCCGAAAGAATCACGGCGTCATCGCGTGTGAAGGCTCGATGTTCAAAAGCAAATTTGCCAATGCCCTGACCACCATGACCATTGGTTCGCTGGGAGTCGCTTCGGCGGAGAACAAGCTGTCGATCGGCTACGGCGGCGAAGCCGGGCACATGGACGGCCTCGTCGAATGGATGTGCGAGCGCTACGTCCACGATTCCCTCGTGATTACTCGGAATGAGGAATCTCAGAAGCTGCTCAGTTCCCTGGGGATTCCGACGGAACTTGGCACGGACACGGCTTGGACGTTCGAACCGCACCCGCCCGAATATGGGCGCAAGGCTCTCCACGAGGCGGGCTGGGACGAAAAAACGCCTGTGCTTGCGCTTTGCCCCATCAATCCTTTCATGTGGCCGGTGAAGGCTTCCCTCGCCAAGTATCTCGCGCGCGTGACGACCGGCGCTTACAAGGCCAGCCAGTATCGCAGCGTTTATTTCCAAAAATCAGGCGCGGAGGTGGAACGGAAGTATCAGCGTTACGTTTCTGCCTGCATCAAAGCCACGCGGGCTTTCATGCAACGCCACCGCGTCTTCCCGATTCTTGTGGCCATGGAACGCCTCGATACCATTCCTTGCCGCGATATTGCAGCGCAATTGCCCGGCACGCCGGTATTCACTTCCGACGACTACGACATGTTTCAGACGGTCTCCTTGCTGCGCTGCTGCTCGTACATGGTTTCTTCACGCTATCACGGCATCGTCACTTCCATGCCCGGCTTGGTTGCCTCCGGCGGCGTTACCATGGACGAACGCATTCGCAACTTGATGCGCGAGCGGGGCCATCAGCATCTTTTGCTGACCGTAGATGATCCAGACCTCGAGCCCAAGCTCCTTCAAATGATGGAGGCGCTGCTAGCGGAGGCCGATTCCGTGCGCGATGGAATCGGCAAAACCGTTGTGCACAACCTCAAGGTGATGGCGCGGATGGGCATTTTTCTGGAAGATGCGGTGCGCCGGACTTATCCCGAATTTCCGCTGCGTTCTGGCGTTCTTTCTTGGGAAGACTATCTGCCTCCGCTAAGCAGCACTTTGCGCCAGCTTGCCGAACGCCACGATTCTGCCGCGGCGTTTGCCGCCGCACGCTAACCTCTCATGCCCAATTTTCTTGAAGATATTTACGCCCAGCTCAGGCAGGCCGAAGGCCGCGTGGTTCTGCGCGAAATACGCGGCGAGCAATTCGTCAGCGTGACCGGAAGAGAGTTGCTGGATCAGGTCCAGCGCGTGCGCGCGTTTGTTCGAAAGGTCGGACTCCAGCCGGGTGAGCGCTGCGCGCTTCTCGCGCCCAATTCCGTGCAGTGGGCCGCTTTTGATCTTGGGTTGATGGCCGAGGGTGCGATTGTGGTTCCGCTCTACTCGCGCCAGGCGCCAGGCGAGCTCGCTGCGATGATGAAAGATTGCCTGGCGCGCTTTCTTTTCACCAACGACCAGGCCCTGGGCAACGCAGTAGCGCAGGCGCTGCCCGCGCAATGGTCCAGTTCGCGCAGACTCGTTCTCTTCGAAGAAGTTCTCCAGGAACCGCCAAACCCGACATTGCCTGACGCGCCGATTCACCACAGCGACACGGACCTCGTCACCATCATCTACACCTCGGGAACTTCCGGCGAACCCAAGNGGCGTTTGCCTAAACGTTGGGAACCTCACGCACATGATAGGTCGCACTACGGAAAGGCTCGATCAGCTTATGGGCGCGACGAAAGAACCCGACCGCGTGTTCCACTATTTGCCGTTCAATTTCGCGGCGTCGTGGATTCTGCTTCTCTCCTGCCTGAGCCGTGTCAGCATCCTGACGCTCTCCACTGACCTGAACCGCCTTGCCGATGAGATTCGCCTCGCCTCCCCGCATTACTTTATCAACGTTCCCACGCTGCTCGAACGCATCCGGCGCGGAGTCGAAGATGCCATGTCAAAGCGTGGCGCGCTGGTGCGCAAAATCTTCGCCAGGGCTCGTGAAGCTTGGCACCGGCAACACGCAGGCCGAGGCCGCACTCGTGATGTAGTTTGGCTCGCGCTGGGGAAAAGAGCCGTCTTCGCGAAGGTCCGCGAGCGGTTCGGGCCGCATCTGCGCGCCCTCATTTGTGGCTCTGCGCCCCTTGCGGCGGAAACGCAGCAGTTTTTTCTCATGCTTGGTATTCCCGTTTTGCAGGTCTATGGCCTAACGGAAACCACTGGGATTTGCACCATGGACGATCCCCGCCAGCCGGTTGAGCCTGGCTACGTTGGCTCAGCCATTGGCGGCATTGAGATGCGAGTTGGCGAGAACGATGAGATCCTCGTCCGCGGTCCCAACATCTTTCCCGGTTATTGGAATCGTCCTGAAGAAACGGCGCGCGTTCTGGAGGAAGGCTGGTTTCATACGGGGGATCAGGGCGAAGTAAACGTGCGCGGCAACTGGCGGATCAGCGGCCGAATCAAGAATCTCATCATTTTGAATTCTGGCCACAACATCGCTCCCGAACCTATCGAAGAAAAGATTGCCCAACTGCTTCCCGGCGCACAGCAGGTCGTGCTCGTGGGAAACGGCCGCGGTTATTTGTGCGCGCTGATCGCGGGCGCAGTGGCGGCAGGGAGCGTGCAATCCGCACTGGACACCATCAATCCCAGTCTGCCGCACTATCGCCAAATCCGAAATTTTGCGATCCTGCAAGACGGATTCACTGCGGAAAATGGGCTGATCACTCCAAACGGAAAGCTTCGCCGCGACGCGATTAGCGCGCGCTTCAGCGCCGAAATCAACGCTATGTACGATGCTATCGCCGAACGCAAAGCGGCGGCGGGAAACGCAGGATGAAGTCGTTTCGTGGCAAAGCGCTGCGCTGGGAATGGCGGGACGGTATCATCGAACTAACGCTCGACCGCGAGCCTGCCAACGAAATTGGCACGCTGGCCCTTTCTGAGCTGGAACAGTTCGTCGTTGAAGCAGGCTCCCTCGCTGCGCAAACCTCCGCCTGCATCATTTCCAGCGCGCGTAAGCACGGTTTTTCCGCGGGCGCGGACCTGCGCGAGCTCTACCACGGCGCCGCGCCGCTTCCTGAACGGGAACGCCTTACCGGCGTTCGCGCATTTCTTGAGCGCATTCATGCCACGCTCAACGCCATCGACGCCGCGCCATTCGTCACAATTGCCACAGTTCATGGCGTATGTTTCGGCGGAGGATTCGAACTGGCGCTGGCCTGCGACATCATCATCGCTGACAAAATGGCGCGCTTCGCCTTTCCCGAGCTGCGTCTCGGGCTGATTCCCGGGTGGGGCGGCATTCCACGGCTCAAGCGCGATCTCGGCAATGCTTTCATTCGCGACCTTCTATTAACTGGGCGCAGTGTCAGCGCTACACGGGCCCATGCCGTCGGCCTTGTGGCGCAACTAGCCGCCGAAGGCGAGGCGCTCCAGCTTGCGCGGGCCACCGCCGCGCAAATTACCAAGTTCGACGCCTACACGCGCTCTGCGGCAAAAAAGTTTGTCAAGCCCATCCCTCACGAAGAGCTTCGCCGCGAGATCGACCTGTTTTGCGAGCTGTTCAGCCGCCCGACGGTCCTTGCCGCACTTAAGAAATTTGTCGAATCCACGGACGCCATGCCTTATCTCCCTTGATTCGCTTGCTCCAGCATGCGAACTTGTAGGGGCGCAGCGTGCTGCGCCCTAGCTCGGCAACCAATAGAAGTTTTGCCGCCCTCTGCTGACCGTTCGCCGTTGTGAGAATCCAGGCTAGCCATTTTGCCAGGTCCCAACCTAGCCATTTGGCGGATGTAGACGCCCCCGCCTCTGCGGCATCTTGCTCATGGAGGTAACAATGTCAGCGCAACTGATCGAACTTTCAAATGCATTAGCGCAAATTACCGAGCGTGCCGCAGCTTCCGCTGTGGCCGTACACACCGAAGCGCGCGGCTCGTCCAGCGGAGTGGTTTGGCGTCCGGGAATCATCGTCACTGCGGAGCACGCGCTACAGCGCGACGAAGATATCCAGGTAACCCTGGGCGATGGACGCGTCGCAGCTGCAACACTTGCGGGACGCGATCCCTCGACGGATCTCGCCGCGCTCAAATGCGAGGATGCCAGCGCAAAGGCGCTGGAATTCGGCGAAGCTTCTTCTCTCAAGGCCGGCAGTCTCACTCTGATCGTAGGCCGCACGCGTGCCAGTGGCCCCGTCGCCGCTCTTGGCGTCGTTAGTCTGGCTACGGCCGAAAGACGTAATTGGACCGGCGGCAACATCTCTCCCTACATCCGGCTGGACGTTGGCCTGCAGCCTACCAGCATCGGGGGCGCCGTTGTCGGCGCAGACGGCAGCGTGGTCGGCATTGCCACGCCGCGTTTTGCACGATTCGGCGCCATCGTCATTCCCGCCTCGACCGTCCACCGAGTGCTCGATGCTTTGCTCGAAAAAGGGCACATCCCGCGTGGTTATCTCGGTGCCGGCCTGCAGCATGTGCGCTTGCCCGACGCCATTCGCGGCACGCTTCAGCGCAAAGAAAAAACCGCAGTCATCGTCCTCGAGGTCGATCCCGATGGCCCGGCCCACAAAGCGGGAATCATCATTGGTGACGTGCTCGTGTCGCTGGGTGGGCAGCCCGTCATTCATCTCCAGGATGTGCAGTCTCAGCTTCGACCCGAGTCCATCGGCAAGCCGCTGGCGGTCAAAATCGTACGCGGCGGCGTTCTCAAAGATCTCAACATCACTATCGCCGAGCGCCCGGCCGGAGGCAATTGAAATGCCTATCGCTGGATTCGGGGAAGTTGCCGAGAAACTTCGAAGATCCACTGTTCTAATTCGCTCGGGTGGCCACAGCAGCGGCGGCAGCGGCTCCGGCGTGATTTGGACGAGTGATGGTCTGATCGTCACCAACGCGCACGTCGCACGCGGCCCGCACGTTCGCCTGCAACTCTGGGACGGCCGCGAATTCGACGCCACGATCAGCTCGCGAGATCCGCGCCGCGACCTGGCCGCGCTTCGAATCAACGCCTCCGGCTTGCCTGCCGCCGAGCCCGCTGATTCCTCGCAGGCAAAACCTGGCGAGCTGGCCATTGCCATCGGCAATCCGCTTGGCTTCATCGGCGCATTAACCATGGGCATCGTCCAAGCCGTCGGCCCCATTCGTGGCCTTGGACCGCACACCTGGATTCAAGCCAGCGTGCGACTTGCTCCCGGGAATTCCGGTGGCCCGCTCGCTGACGCGACCGGACGCGTCATCGGAATAAACACCATGGTCGCAGGCCGCGTTGGCTTGGCTATTCCAGCTAGCGCAGTCACAAGATTTCTTGCAACAGGCCCAGGAGACGGCTGGCTGGGTGTCACCGTTCAACCAGTGCGTGTTCCCCGTGCCCCCGGTCACGCCTTCGGCTTGCTTGTTCTTGAAATCGAGCCTGGCAGCCCTGCCGCTTACGGCTCGCTGCTGCCCGGTGACATTCTGCTTGGGACCGAAGAGAAACAGTTCCGTTCTTTGGAGGATGTAGCCTCCGAGCTCCAAGCCATTGGACCTCGGCTCCTGCGTCTCGAGTTTTTGCGCGGCGATTACACGCACGTACGCCGCGTGACAATCCAGCTCGGCAATCCTTCCCAAGCAAGGAGCGCAGCCGCCGCGTGACCCGCGTATTCATTGTCGCCGACGCGCGTCTGGCCCGCCCCAGCCTGGAGAATATGTTGGCCTCGCGCGCAGTTACTGTAATTGGCAAGAGCCATAACCTGGACTCCGCGCTCGATCAAATTCCGGACGCAGAACCCGATGCCCTTCTTATCGAAGTCATAGGTGAAAACGCCAAATCTTCATTGCAGGAGCTCGTGGACTCTGAGGTAGCCCAAGAAACAGCTGTCGTTGTGCTCAGGGATCAGCCTTCGCCGGACTGGTTCGCGGATGCTCTGCGCGCAGGTGTCCGCGCCATCTTGCCGATGGATGTTTCGCCGAAGCAACTCGTCGCCGCAATCGAAGCCGCTACCCTCGGCTTGGTCACCGTTCATCCTAGAGAAATCAACGCCATCATTCCGGCAGCGTCAGTCGAGTCGCGTCAGGTAGCCGAACTCGCCGAGCCCCTCACCGCGCGCGAGAGCGAAGTCTTGCAGATGCTCGCGAGCGGCCTCGGCAACAAGCAAATTGCTGCCAGACTTTCCATCTCCGAGCACACCGTCAAGTTCCATGTGGCCTCTATCCTCGGGAAACTTGGCGCCGCGACGCGCACTGAAGCTGTTTCTATCGGCATTCGCCACGGTTTAGTCCTGCTCTGATTTGGAGTGCGAGAGCCCTGCTCTCGCTTTGCCATTCTCAGTTCTACACAAGAGCAAAGAGCGGCAGCCCGGCTGCCACACTCCATAAGACGCGCCCCAGACTGCGCGTTCGCCAATTTTCTTTTCCGCCACGCCAATGATAGATTTAAGCTTTGCATGCGTACCCTGGAGCAAACTACTCAAGAAATCCTCGATCTAGCCTCGAAGCACTTCCACGTGCCCGCAGGCTCCCTTGCTCCCGACGATGATTTTTTCAAAAAGCTGGGCATCGACAGCTTGCAAACCCTGGAAATGCTGAGCCGTCTTGAGAATCACTTCGGCATAGAGCTTCCCGACTACGAGGTCCAAGGCGTCAGCAACTTCCGCATTCTGGCCGAGCGCATCCAGTCCCGCCTGTAATGCTGGACCTTTCCAAGTATCAATCCGTCGGCGGCGCGCTGAACGACGCCCTCGATCAATTCGCAAATGAAGTGTGCCTGATCGAAGCCGACCGCGAACGCGAAAAAGACCGTCTCACCTATCGCGAGTTCAAAGCTCGCGCGCTTCCTCTCGCCAGGGCCCTGCAAGATATCGGCTTCACCGCCGGCGACAGGGCCAGTATCATCATGACCAATCAATCCAAGTGGCTGATCACCGCTTACGCTATTTTCTACACCGGTGGCGTGCTCGTTCCCCTCGACTACAAGCTGACTCCCGACGAGCAATGGCAACTGCTCAATCATTCCGCCGCCAAATTGTTAATCACCGAGTATCCGATCTGGCGCCAGTTAAGAACCGCGGCCGGCCGCTCAACAGCCCCGAACCTCCAAACCATTCTTGTCACCGAAGCATCCGCGAACGCAGACTTGGCAGGTGCGCAGCGATGGGAAGAATTTTGCGCCGATAGTGAGCCTTCTTTCGTCGCCCGCCAACGCAACGATCTCGCCTGTATCGTCTATTCCTCCGGCACCGGCGGGCGTCCCAAAGGCTGCATGATGACGCACGAAAATTATCTCGAGCAGTGCGTCGCTCTCACCTCGATTTATCCCTTTTGGCCAGGGGTGCGCTACCTCAGCATTCTTCCCACAAATCACGCCATCGACTTCATGGTTGGCTTTTTCGGCCCGTTCATTTGCGGCGCGGCCGTCGTCCATCTCCGCACCCTGCGGCCCGAATATGTCCGCGAAGCCTTCCCGAAATACAAAATCACCTACGTCAGCCTCGTTCCACTCGTCCTAAAAAATCTGCAAAAGGGCTTGCAAGCGCGCTTCGACGCGCTCCCGGCAGGCAAGCGCAAAGTCTTCAACGCGTTCGTCGCCGTCAACAAAGCTTTCACGAAGGCTCGGCCGCGCCTTGGCCTCAGCCGCCTCCTTCTGAGGCAGGTTCATAATGCCTTCGGTGCACAACTGCGAGCCGTCATTGTCGGCGGCGCATTCACCGAGCCACAGGTCCTGCAATTTTTCTACGACCTCGGCATTCCCGTGGCCAATGGCTACGGCCTCACCGAAGCAGGCACCGCCATCACGGTGAACGATCTCAAGCCTTTCCGCGCCGACACTGTCGGCAAACCGCTTCCTGGAATGCAAGTTCGAATCCTCAACCCGGATGCAGACGGAATCGGCGAAGTGGCCGTCCGTAGCAAAACAGTGATGTCCGGCTACCTCAACGATCCCGAACTCACCGCCGAGACCATCGTCGATGGGTGGCTCATGACCGGCGACCTCGGCCGCTTCGATTCCACCGGGCACCTCCAGCTCTTCGGCCGCAGGAAAAACATGATCGTCACCGAAGAAGGGAAAAACATCTATCCCGAGGACATCGAGACCGTTTTTGAAAGTCTTGCTGTCAAAGAATTTTGCATCTTCGCAGCCAATTACATCTGGCCCCAGCGCTCCATGCTGCGCGAACAACTCGTTCTCGCGCTTCATCTCGAACAAGGCCAGAGCTACTCGGACGCCCTTCGCCAGGAAATCTCGGTTCGCAACAGCCGCCTGCGGAATTACAAACGGATCCACGGCGTCGTTCTTTGCGAGGAAGATTTCCCGCGCACCGCCTCGCTTAAAATAAAAAGAAAGGAATTAGCAGAGCGGCTTGGCAGACTCGACCGTGCCACCGCAATTCTTCCTTTATAGGACTAGGCAAGCTCAAGCGTCTTAGGAGACTAGACGCAGTTGAAACAACGCTTCTTCGCCATCGTCAATCCCGCCGCCGGTGGCGGCCGCTCGGCAAAACTCGCCGGCCCTGCTCTCTCACGCCTGCGAGAAAGCGGCTTGGGCGTGGACGTCGTCGCCTCGACTGGCCCGGGCCATGCCATCGACCTTGCCGCCGAAGCCTATGCCCAAGGCTACCGCCGTTTCCTCGCCGTTGGCGGCGACGGCACCGCACATGAAATCCTCAACGGAATTTTCGGCCGCGCGGCAGCGAAGGATCGCGTCTCACTCGGTTTCCTTCCCCTCGGCACCGGCAATTCTTTTCTGCGCGATTTCAGCAAAGATGGCGCCGAAGCTTCTCTCCAAGCGCTTCAGGAAGGTCGAACGCGCTCCGTCGATCTTCTCCGCCTGAAGCATGCCGACGGCGAAATCTACTCCTTGAATCTTCTCAGCTTTGGTTTCACCGCCGACGTCGGCGCCCTCACCAACCGCGTTTTCAAACGCTTCGGTTACCTGGGTTACCTTTTGGGCGTTTTTGTGCGCGTCTTGCAATTGCATCGCCGCGTGTTCAAGCTTCGGTGCGACGATGATAACGACTGGGATGAAAGCCGCTGTCTCTTTCTCGCTTTCAACAACAGCAAATTCACGGGTGGCACCATGCTCATTGCCCCGCACGCCGATCCCACAGACGGGCTTATCGAATTCGTCCGCTGGGGACCCATCGGCCGCTTCGGCTTGCTCCGGACTTTACCCAAGCTCTACGACGGCACGCATATCGACCATCCCTTGGCCTCCCGCCGCGCCGTCCGCCACGTCGAATTCAACGTCCCCACTCCTGTGGATGTGATGATTGATGGCGAAATCCTGACCCTCGAGTGCCAATCCCTCGACATTCTTCCCGCCGCCTTGGACGTCTACGTATGAAACGGGCCCTGCTTGTCTTTCGCAGCGCGTTTATGTGGATTCTCAGCGGCCTGCATTTTTTCGTCGTTGCTCCCGCGCTCGTTTTTCTCGGAATCTTCTTCGATATGCGCAAACACGACTGGCTCCAGCGCGGGTTTTGCCGCCGCATCGCCTTTTTTTCCGGCGCTCGCGTGAAGGCTCAACGCGCTCCAGGCTTCGACCCCAACCGCACCTGCTTCTTCATGGCGAACCACGTCAATCTCTTCGATCCTTTCATGCTCTACTGCGCCGTCCCGCAATTCGTCCGCGGTTGGGAGCTGGAATCCCACTTCAAAATTCCCGCTTACGGCTGGCTGATGAAGCGCTTCGGCAACGTCCCTGTTCCTGACGTGCGCCGTCCTTCCGACTTAAAGCGTATGTGGCGCATGACACGCGAAGCCGTCGACCGCGGCACCAGCCTCATCATTTTTCCGGAAGCAGGACGCACGCGCGATGNGCCATGTCGCCAAATTCGAAGACGGCGGCTTCCGTGTCGCGCAACAACTTGGTGTTCCCATCGTGCCCGTCAGCATCGTGGGATCCTTCCAACATCATCGCACCGGGCATTGGATGCTCTGGCCCGCCACCATCACCATCCATCTCCACGACACGATTGAAACAAAAGGAATGACAAAGGAGGACATCCCGGCCTTGCGCGACCGCGTCTATGCCATCATTTCCGCGCCCGTGGAAGCAGCAATGGAAATGGAACAAGCGGAGGTGGCTCCCGCCAAGGAGGAAACTACAAGCTCAGCTTGATGCCCGGCAGCACGCGCCCAGCGCGCGTCTCCTGCCACGTATACACGATGCGATGAATCACGGTAATT
>OCOJ01034065.1_pt1 | contig 10817 bp, 12 predicted proteins | sample 1539251 | NCBI WGS metagenome assembly OCOJ01 (sample SAMN01911457, study PRJEB22624) | soil metagenome | biome: Soil | place: Malaysia | collected 2012-04-30 | depth RA_metagenome m
CTGACGCGGCGGGCGAGCGGGCGGCCGCGCGCATCCTCGATCTCGCCCGCGGTCTCGGTGCCGAAGACCAGCTCGTCTTTCTCGCCTCGGGCGGCGGCTCGGCGCTGTTGTCGCTGCCCGCATCCGGCCTTGCGCTCGCCGACAAGCAGGTCGCGACACGAGCGCTGTTGCGCTGCGGCGCGACGATCAGCGAGATCAACACGGTGCGCAAGCATCTGTCGGCGATCAAGGGCGGCCACCTCGCCGCCGCCGCAGCGCCGGCGGTGGTCACGACGCTCGCGATCTCCGATGTGCCGGGAGATGATCCGGCGGTGATCGCCTCGGGACCCACCGTGCCCGATCCGACGAGTTTTGCCGATGCCCGCGCGGTGCTCGCGAAATACGGCATCGAGGAACCGCGGGCGGTCATCGACCATCTCGCGCTGGGTCTCGACGAAACGCCAAAACCCGGCGACCCCGCCTTCGCCCGCGCCCGCTGGGAATTGATCGCGAGCCCGCAGGCCTCGCTCGCCGCGGCGGCAGCGGCGGCGAGCCGCGCCGGCATTACCCCTATCGTGCTCAGCGACCGCATCGAAGGCGAAGCACGCGAGGTGGGGTTCGTACATGCCGCCATCGCCTTGCAGCTGCGCGCCGGCGCGTTCCGCGTCGCGGACGAGGTGGTGCGGCCGCCCGCAGTGCTGCTGTCGGGCGGCGAGACTACCGTCACCGTCAGAGGCTCCGGCCGGGGCGGGCGCAACAGCGAGTTTCTGCTAGCGCTCGCCATCGCGCTCGACGGCGCCGCCCGCATATCGGCCCTCGCCTGCGACACCGACGGCATCGATGGAACCGAAGACAATGCCGGCGCGATATTGTATCCCGACAGCATCGCTCGTGCCGCGGCGCGCGGCGTATCGGCGAAGGCGGCGCTCGCCGAGAACGACGGCTACGGCTTCTTNCCCTCGGCGACCTCGTCGTGACCGGCCCGACGCTCACCAACGTCAACGACTTCCGGGCGGTTCTCGTGAGTTAGTCGGCACGAATGAAGCGGGTCTTCGACAACACCATGCGGCGCCGGCGCAGCGCCAAGATCGTTGCGACCTTGGGTCCGGCGAGTTCGACGCTCGCGGAAATCCGCGCCCTTTTCGCGGCCGGCGTCGATGTGTTTCGCCTCAATTTCAGCCACGGCACGCACGCCGACCACGGCGCGCGTTTTGCGGCGATCCGTCAGGTCGAGGGCGAGACCGGCCGGCCGATCGGCGTCCTCGCCGATCTGCAGGGACCGAAGCTGCGGCTGGGGAGCTTCGTGGACGGGCCGGTCGCGCTCGCCGCCGGCGATCGGTTTCGCCTCGATCTCGCACCGCGAGAGGGCGACCGGACGCGCGCGCCGCTGCCGCACCCGGAAATCTTCGTTGTCTTGCGCCCCGAGACCGAGATCCTGATCGACGACGGCAAGGTGCGGTTGCGGGTCGAGGCTTGCGGGCCGGATTTCGCGCAGACGCGCTGCGTCGTCGGGGGTGCGCTGTCGGACCGCAAAGGCGTCAACCTGCCCAACGTCGTGCTGCCGATTTCGGCGGTGACGGAAAAGGACCGCGCCGACCTCGCCTTTGCGCTGGCGCAAGGGGCCGACTGGATTGCGCTCTCCTTCGTGCAGCGGCCCGACGACGTCGCCGAGGGCAAGAAGCTGGTGGGCGGGCGCGCCGGCGTCATGGTCAAGCTCGAAAAACCGTCCGCGATCGCCCGTCTCGGCGAGATCATCGATCTTGCCGACGCGCTGATGGTAGCGCGCGGCGACCTCGGCGTCGAAATGCCGCCGGAGGACGTGCCGAGCGTCCAGAAGCAGGTGATCCACGCCTNCAGGTGATCCACGCCTGCCGGCTCGTCGGCAAGCCGGTCGTCGTGGCGACCCAGATGCTCGAGTCGATGTGCTCCTCGCCGACCCCGACGCGCGCCGAGGCTTCCGACGTGGCGACCGCCGTCTACGAGGGAGCCGATGCGGTGATGCTGTCCGCCGAAACGGCTGCCGGTCGGTATCCGCTCGAAGCGGTGGCGATCATGGACCGCATCGCCTGCCGGGTGCAGGAGGATCCGCTCTATTTCTCGATCCTCGAAGGCACCCGCATCGAGCACGAGCACACCGACCCGGATGCGATCANCTATGAAGGGGCGGACGCGGTGATGCTGTCGGCCGAGACCGCGGCGGGGAAATATCCGGTCGAGTCGGTGACGATCATGGACCGCATCGCCAAGCGCGTGCAGGAGGACCCGCTCTATTTCTCGGCCCTCGAAGGGACGCGGATCGAGCACGAGCATACCGACCCCGACGCGATCAGCGCGGCGGCCTGCCAGGTCGCACGCACCGTCGGCGCCGCCGCCATCGTCTCCTACACGACCTCCGGCGCCACCGCCCTCAGGGCCGCCCGCGAGCGGCCCTCGGCGCCGATCCTGACACTCACCTCGAACCTGTCGACGGCGCGGCGCCTGGCGCTTCTGTGGGGCGCGCACTGCGTCCATACGAGCGATGTCAAGAACTTCGGCGACATGGTGCAAAAGGCGGTGCGTATCGCGCATGGCGAGGGCATCGCCGCCGCTGGCCAGCGCGTCGTCATCACCGCCGGCGTCCCCTTCGGCACGCCGGGGGCGACCAACATCCTGCGCATCGCCTGGGTTGATCACTGAAGAAGCCCGCAGGGCCTCGTTCGTGCCGCTCGCGTCCCGAAAAATGCTGGATTCCTCGCTCNCACGGCTATCAAGCCCTCTTCGTGAAGGTGCCGCAGGTCGGCCGCTGCCCGCGCTGCCGAGAGGGCATGTACACCTCGTGCCTGAATTACGGCTTCCACAGCAAGGGACATCGCGCCAACGGCTTCACCACCGATGGCGGCTTTGCCGAGTATGCGATCAACAATGTCAACACGATGGTGCACATCCCCAACCACGTGTCGGACGAGGAGGCAACCTTGATCGTCACCGGGGGGACCGCGATGTATGGCCTTGACGTAATGGGCGGGATCATCGCCGGCGAAGGGGTCGTGGTCACCGGGCCCGGGCCGATCGGGCGGCGAGTCCGGTAATCTACCGCGGTCGGCCGCTCGCTTTTGCGCGCGGCAGGTGGATCGCAACGGAAAAACCGTGTGCCGCGTCGGGTTCGATGATCACTTCGCCGCCATGGGCGCGGGCGATCGTGCGGGCGATGTGGAGGCCGAGCCCGGTGCCGGCGCGCTCGGGGCTCGCCGCGGAGCGGCCGCGGTAGAACGGCTCGAACACCCGTTCGTGCTCCTCGGGCGGAATGCCCGGGCCGGGATCGCACACCGCGATCACCAGCTCGTCTGCGCGATCCTCGAGGCGGATTGTCGCCTTGCCGCCATATTTGACGCCATTGTCGACGAGGTTCGTGACGCAGCGCCGCAGCTCCTGCGCATTGCCACAGAAGGGCGTTCGCGCGGCGCCGGAGAGTGCGATCTCCCAGCCCATTTCCTCGGCGTCGATGCGGATGCTCTCGACAAGGGCGGTGACGTCGAATTGCGTCCGCTCGCGACCCGATTCGATCCCGTGCAGAAAACCGAGCGTGGCATCGACCATCCTCGCCATCTCTCCGAGATCGCCGATCAAGCGATCGCGATGCGAATTCTCGGGCAACAGCTCGGTGCGCAGGCGCAAGCGCGTAATAAAGGTTTTGAGGTCGTGCGACAACGCCGCCAGCATCGCCGCCCGGTCGCGCACGTATTCCTGCAGCCGCAGCTGCATGACGTTGAGCGCTCTCGCGGTCGTGCGGATCTCCTCAGGGCCGCTTTCTGCGAGCGGCACGCGGTCGAGGTTCTGCCCGAGCGCGAGCGCCGCCTGTGCCATGCGCCGCATCGGCTGGGCGACCCGACGCACGGCGAGGAGCAACAGCGCCACGACGATCGCGAGCATGATCAAGAGCTTCGGCAGCAGGATGTAGAGGCGGGCTATCCGCTCGTAGGGCAGCGGCGCCGAAACCCTGATCCAGCTGCCGTCGTGCAGCCGAATATGCGTGACGAAGGCGAAGCCGCGAGGCGCGAGATAAAGGAGCTGCACCATCAGGTAGCGATCGAGGGCGTTGGCGGGAGCGTCCGAAAAGAACGAAGCGCGCCCGCCCGCCCACCGCTTGCTGCGGTGAATGATGACGTGTATGGGCCAATCCGGCCCGAGCTGGCGCCGCAACAGGATCTGAAAGGCGCTGGCATACGATCGCTCGGACTCGTTGTCCGCCACGTTCGGCTTCTCTGCGAGGGTGACGCTCAGCCGCCGGCCCGAAAGGCGAGCGACGATTCGCGCGCGTTCTGCGGGGCCTACCGCGTCGAGCGCGTTGGCGATGTCGGCGATGTGCTCCGCCGCCTGCAAGGTCGTGCTACGGTAAAACGCTCGGCCGCGGTCGAGAAAGTTGACCGTGAAGCTCAAGAGTTGCGCGAGCACGAGCCCGAGCAGCAGCACGCCTACCATGCGCGCCGCCAAGGTCCGCGGTAAGAGCCGCATTCAGCCGTGCCGAACGACGTCCGCCGCCAGTACATAGCCGGCGCTGCGGACGGTCTTGATGAGGCGCGGTTCACGGCCGCTGTCGCCGAGGCGCTGGCGGAGTTGGCTGACGCGAACGTCGATGCTGCGGTCGAAAGGGCCGGCTTCGCGGCCATGGCAGCGCTCGATCAGCTGATCGCGGCTCAGCACCGTATTGGGGGCTTCGAGAAAGATCACCAACAGCTGGAATTCCGAGGCCGCGAGCGGAACGAGCACATGCTCGGGCGATAGAAGCTCCCGCCGTGCCAGGTTCAGCTCCCATCCTGCGAAGGAAAAAGTGCGGGCCGCGGCGCCGCGCCGGTCATCGGTGCCGGCGCGGCGCAGAACGCCGCGAATGCGGGCGAGCAATTCGCGCGGCTCGAAAGGCTTCGTGACGTAGTCGTCGGCTCCCAATTCGAGCCCCAGAATGCGCTCATCGCTGCGGCCCTTCGCCGTCAGCATGATAATCGGAGTGTCGCGCTGCGCGCGAATCCAGCGGCAGAGCGAATACCCGTCCTCGCCGGGCAGCATCAAATCGAGCACGACCAAATCGACCGGAGACTTGCGCAGCTCCTCTTTCATGGCGCCGCCGTCAGCCGCGACGAGCGTGCGGAACCCGCTCCGCTCAAGATACTCCTTTAGTAAAGCGCGAATGCTGTCGTCGTCGTCTACGATCAAGATCCGGGCAGTCATGCTCTTCTGACGCGATGATTGCGCAAGCGATCTTATACTCGAAATCTATCGGTTACTATCGGCCGCCTTACACTCGCTTACAATTCTCTGATTAGCGCTGACATTGCCCTTACAATTCTCCGGCCTAATACCGCCGTCTACCGGTACGGCTCCCGAGGGTCCCCGTGCGCCGGCAGATGCATCGTAACGCGAAGGAGTAACATGATGAAGACACCGTTGATCGCCGCCGCCGTTGCCGTCCTAGGGTTCTCGGTTCCGGCGTTCGCCGACTGCGGCAAGACGCATCCGCAGGCGCTCGGCGCGTCGAGCACGGTCGTCGCCCAAGCCTCGGACAGCAGCGGCCAGCCGGCAGCCCCGAAGACCGACGAGGGCAATCAGCAGCAGAACGACGACGACGACAACTGAGCCGGCTTTCCGACTCGCGACCGCGAGGGCGGCGACGGGCACCCGTCGCCGCCCTCGCTTTGTTGTCGAGCGATGCTTGACGGCGGCGGCGAACCAAAGTAGAACACTCGCGGCGTTTAGGATTTGTTCCCTGATGTCCGGAGGTTCGATGCTTACCAAGAAGCAGCGCGAGTTGTTGCTGTTCATCAATCAGAGACTGACCGCGACCGGCGTCTCGCCGTCCTTCGACGAGATGAAGGATGCGCTCAATCTGCGCTCGAAATCCGGGATTCACCGGCTGATCAGCGGCCTCGAAGAGCGCGGCTTCATCCGCCGGCTGCCGCATCGGGCGCGGGCGCTCGAAGTCGTCAAGCTGCCGGAGGAGAGCGCCGTGCCGACCGGCGGCGAGCGCAGCCGCTTTTCGCCAACCGTGATTCGCGGCGACTTCAAGGCGCAGCTTCCCGGCGCGCCGGTCGCCGCCGACGTCGAAGCCGTCGATCTGCCGCTCTATGGCCGAATCGCCGCCGGCACGCCAATCGAGGCGTTGCGCGACCAGAGCCAGACCGTGGGCGTGCCGGCGAGCCTCCTGGCTCGCGGCGGCGAGCATTACGCGCTTGAAGTCGCCGGCGACAGCATGATCGACGCCGGCATCTTCGATGGCGACACGGTCGTCATCCAGCGCGCCGACACCGCCGAGAACGGCTCGATCGTCGTGGCGCTAATCGACCGCGAGGAGGTGACGCTGAAGCGGCTGCGGCGCCGCGGCGCCTCGATCGCGCTGGAGCCCGCGAACAAAACCTATGAAACGCGCATCTTCGGACCCGACCGCGTCGAGGTCCAGGGCCGGCTCGTCGGGCTGTTGCGGCGATACTGACGGCGGCGCATCTCCCTCGCCCCGTGAGAGGATTGAGGGAGGTTATCCCGGAGACCGCAAACGGGTGTGGGTGAGGGCCGCCGGCGCGCTCCCCCCGCTGGAATTGCTCCCACACCCAACCGGCTCTACTCTCGCTTCCAAATCGGGCCAGGACGAATGCAGCGGGAGGAGGCGATGCTTGGATTGATGTCAGAGCGGCCGCTCCTTGTATCGGCCATCATCAGCCATGCAGCGATCTATCACGGCGACGCCGAAGTGGTGTCGCGCACCGTCGAAGGGTCCATCCATCGCTACTCCTATAGAGACGCCGAGCGGCGTTCGAAGCAACTCGCCCGCGCACTGCTACGGCTCGGCATCGCGCCGGGCGACCGGGTAGCGACGCTCGCCTGGAACGATTATCGGCATTTCGAACTCTATTACGCCATCTCGGGCATCGGCGCNTAGCGACGCTCGCCTGGAACGACTATCGGCATTTCGAACTCTATTACGGCATCTCGGGCATCGGCGCGGTCTGCCATACGATCAACCCGCGGCTTTTCGATGAACAAATCGTCTACATCGTCAACCATGCCGCCGACCGCCTGTTGTTCGTCGATTCGACCTTTCTGCCGCTCGTCGCCCGCCTTTCCTCGCGTTTCCCGCGCGGTTGCCGCATCGTGCAGATGAGCGAGGGCGAGGTACCGGCGAAGCTGCCTATTTTCGCCCGATACGAGGAGCTGATCGCCGGCGAGAGCGACGATTTCTCTTGGCCGGAGTTCGACGAGCGTACGGCGGCGGCGCTGTGCTACACCTCGGGCACCACCGGGAAGCCGAAGGGTGCCCTCTACACCCACCGCTCGACGGTACTGCACGNAAGCCGAAGGGTGCCCTCTACAGCCACCGCTCGACGGTACTGCACGCGTATGCGATCTCGCTCCCCGACGCGATCGGCATCTCGGCCCGTGATGTCGTGTGCCCGGTCGTGCCGCTGTTTCACGCTTGCGGCTGGGGCATCGCTTATGCGGCGCCGATGAACGGCGCAAAGCTGGTGTTGCCCGGCCCCAAGCTCGACGGCGCCAGCCTCTTCGAGCTTTTCGAAAAGGAGGGCGTCACTTACAGCCTCGGCGTCCCGACCGTGTGGCTCGGCTTCGAAGCCTATCTTTCCTCAACCGGAGCGAAGACCTCGACGTTGCGCCGGGTGCTTTCGGGCGGGTCGGCGGTGGCGCCGGCGCTGATCGAGGCCTTCGAGCGGCACGGCATCGATATTCGCCAGGGCTGGGGCATGACCGAGATGAGCCCGCTCGGCACGACGGCGGCGTTCAAGGCAAAGCACCTCGCTCTCGGCCACGAGGCGCAGAACGAGATTCGCGCGAAGCAGGGGCGCCCGGTCTTCGGGGTCGAAATGAAGATCGTCGACGACGGGGCCCATGCACAGCCGCATGACGGCAAGTCGATGGGCGAATTGCTGGTGCGCGGCCCTTGGATCATCAGCGGCTATTTCGCGGACGAGGAAGCCAGCCGCGCGGCGGTCGAGACGGACGGCTGGTTTCATACCGGCGACATGGCGACGATCGACCCCGACGGTTATCTGCAGATCACCGACCGGCGCAAGGACGTCATCAAATCGGGCGGCGAGTGGATCAGCTCGATCGATCTCGAGAACGCCGCCGTCGCGCACCCCGATGTCGGCGAGGCCGCGGTCATCGCCATTCCCCACCCGCGCTGGGGCGAGCGCCCGCTGCTGATCGTCGCTCCGCGCCCCGGCCGGCATCCCGGGCGCGACGATGTGATCAAGTTCCTCGCCGGGCGCTTCCCGCACTGGATGCTGCCCGACGACGTGGTGACGGTCGAGGAGATCCCGCATACCGCGACGGGGAAAATCATGAAGACTCGGCTGAGGGAGATGTTCGCCGGGCATCGCCCGCCGACATCAGGGTGAGAAAGCCCTCGGGATTGCCTCGCCGCCGACCCGCCCTATTTGCCTCTCATGCCTGTCACCGTCCGCTTCGCCCCCTCCCCGACCGGCTTTTTGCACATCGGCGGCGCCCGCACCGCTCTCTTCAACTGGCTCTTCGCGCGCCATCACGGCGGTCAATTCCGCTTGCGCATCGAGGACACCGACCGGGTTCGATCGACGCCGCAGGCGGTCGCCGCGATCATCGACGGGCTCGAATGGCTGGGCCTCGCCTGGGACGGGGAGATCGTCCACCAGTTCGAGCGCGCCGCCCGACATGCCGAGGTGGCGCACCGGCTGTTGAAAATGGGCCGCGCCTATTACTGCTATTGTACGCCCGAGGAATTGGCGGCGATGCGCGAACGCGCGCGCGCCGAGGGGCGCTCGGTGCGCTATGACGGCACTTGGCGCGACCGCGACCCTGCCGAGGCGCCTCCCGGCGTCAAGCCGGCGATCCGCCTCAAGGCACCGCAGCAAGGCTCGACGACGATCCGCGACCGTGTGCAGGGCGAAGTCACGGTGTCGAACAGCGAACTCGACGATTTGATCATCCTGCGCGCCGACGGCACGCCGACCTACAATCTGTCGGTCGTCGTCGACGACTACGACATGGGAATCAGCCATGTGATCCGCGGCGACGATCACCTCAACAACGCCTTCCGCCAGGTGCTGATCTACTGCGCCCTCGATTGGCCGGTCCCCGAATTCGCGCATGTGCCGTTGATCCACGGACCCGACGGCGCCAAACTGTNCGAAACGGCACGGCGCGCTCGGGGTCGAGGCCTATCGCGAGATGGGCTATCTGCCGGAGGCGCTGCGCAACTACCTGCTGCGCCTCGGTTGGAGCCATGGCGACGACGAGATCATCTCGACCGAGGAGGCGATCCGCTGGTTCGATCTCGACGCGATCCACCGCGGCCCGGCCCGTTTCGATTTCGCGAAGCTCGACAGCCTCAACGGGCATTACATCCGGCAGAGCGATGATTTCCGCCTTATCTCGCTGATCGCGCCGCGCCTCGAGGAACGCCTCAGCGCACCGCTCGACGAGCTGCAGCGCGCGCGCCTCGTCCGGGCGATGCCGAGCCTCAAACTGCGCCCGAAAACACTCGTCGAGCTGGCCCAAAACGCGCTTTTCTATGTGCGGCCGCGGCCGATTCCGATCGATGCCAAGGCTGCGGCAATGTTGACGCGCGAACAGCTCGACCTGTTGCCATCGCTCGCCGCCGCGCTGTCGCGGGTGGAATGGCGGACCGAGGCGCTCGAAGAAAGCGTCCGCGCGTTTGCNTGCGGCGCATCAGAAGCGGCTGGGCGATGTGGCGCAGCCGCTGCGCGCCGCGTTGACCGGCTCGCTCGCCTCGCCCGGCCTCTTCGAAGTGATGGAGATTCTCGGCCGCGAGGAATGCCTCGGCCGCATCGCCGATGCGCTCAAAGGCTAACCCCGGCGACCNCCGATGTGCTCAAAGGCTAACCCCGGCGACCGCCGTCATCTCGCGCTTGCGAAATATGACGGCAGTTTGATAATCGCGGTCGGGCGGCTTATGCTCCGGGCGCAGCATCGCCGCGGGCAGAGATGGAGGTGGAGCGATGGACGGCAACAACATGAAGACCGGGACGATGACGCTCACCGATAATTCGACCGGCAAGTCGATCGAGTTGCCGGTGCTCAGCGGCACCATCGGGCCGAAGGTCATCGACATTCGTAAGCTCTACGCGCTAAACGGGCATTTCACCTACGATCCCGGGTTTATGGCGACCGCCGCCTGCCGTTCGAGCATCACCTATATCGATGGCGACGAGGGCATCCTGCTCTATCGCGGCTATCCGATCCAGGAACTCGCCGACAGGAGCAACTTCCTTGAAGTCGCCTACCTTCTGCTCAAGGGCGAGCTGCCGACCGCCAAGGAGAAGGAGCAGTTCGTGCACGACATCACGCACCACACGATGGTGCACGAGCAGATCACGACGTTCTTCCGCGGCTTCCGGCGCGATGCGCACCCAATGGCGGTGATGTGCGGCGTCGTCGGCGCGCTCTCCGCTTTCTATCACGACTCGACCGACATCCATGACCCTTATCAGCGCATGGTGGCCTCGCACCGGCTGATTGCAAAGATGCCGACGATCGCCGCCATGGCTTTCAAATATTCGCTCGGGCAGCCATTCATGTACCCACAGAATTCGCTAGGGTACGCCGAAAATTTCCTGCACATGGCGTTCGGCGTGCCCTGCGAAGAGTGCAAGGTCAACCCGGTCGTCGCCAAGGCGATGGACAAGATCTTCATCCTGCACGCCGATCACGAGCAGAATGCGTCGACCGCGACAGTGCGCAACGCCGGATCGAGCGGCGCCAATCCCTTTGCCTGCATCGCGGCCGGCATCGCCTCGCTGTGGGGGCCGGCGCATGGCGGCGCCAACGAGGCCGTGCTGAAGATGCTGGGCCGCATCGGC
>OCOJ01776428.1_pt1 | contig 10813 bp, 15 predicted proteins | sample 1539251 | NCBI WGS metagenome assembly OCOJ01 (sample SAMN01911457, study PRJEB22624) | soil metagenome | biome: Soil | place: Malaysia | collected 2012-04-30 | depth RA_metagenome m
TTCAAGAACCGCAGCGTCCGCTATCAGCTGGGCGGCGGACACGACGCCCTGGCCGCCCCTCCCGTGGAGACGCACCTCTGTCATCAATGGTCAGCACTTACAAGAGCCGACTCGCTGCGCGAGGCTATACACATTGAGCCTAACAGATACGGGCTCGGGACGGTGAAGTTACGAACTTCGCACCTAGGGCGTGGCTGGTTGGGCCGCCTGAGGCACGGCCTTGGGCTTCGCGCTTCGAGCCATCCAAACGCCAGCAAGGATGAGCAGTATCCCTAGGCCGATGCCGCCGAGGCCTATCGTCTTGTGCCATTGAGCTGCATACATCGCGGCGCCTAGGATGACCCCCAGAACCCCGAGCAGGACGACAGCGTAACCTGTGTTCATTCGACGGAGTACGCTGATTGTCGTTATTTATCGGTGACTGCCCTATCCTGCGAAGGTCTCCGAGGGCTCCGGATAGACCACGTTGGTCACCAGAGTCCTGCCGCAGGTCACGCAGTTTACCACCGTCTCTGCGCACGCTTTGTGATACCTAGAGCCGCACTCACATTCGATAAAGAGGTCCGGAGTGGAGGTCTCGAGTATAGACTTGATCTCCTTGCCACACTGCACGCAGATCCTCATGTAGCGCACTATGTCCCTGACGGTGAAGACGCCAACTATCTTCCCCTTCTCCGTGACGAGCATCCTCCTCACGCCCTTCCTGTTCATCAGGTCGATTGCTTCTCGCAGCGGCCTGCTCTTGTCGATGGTGACCGGAGCTTTCGTCATCACGTCCTTTAGTTTGACGCTGCGCGGGGAGAGAGACTTCGCGACGACCCTCCTAAGGACGTCCCTTTCTGTGAGGAAGCCCACGGTCTCCCCCTTCCTCGTAACTACGACGCTACCTCTGTTGTTCTTCGCCATCTTCTTGGAGGCGTCCACCACGGTCGCTTGCTGGTCGATGGTGATTATCGGCCTGGCGATTTTCCCGGCCGGAAGGTCGAGGGTCATCGCGCTTCAGCCCGTGCCTGTTCCTAATTAATCTGGTCCAGCGTGGGGAGCGCGCTTCGGGGAAGTAGTTAGGGGATGGAGAAGCTAAGGGAGCTGGACAGGAAGTACCGGGTCTTCAGGCTTGCCCAGTTCGGCATAGCTGGGATCGTTGGCTTTCTGGTGCTGGAGGCTATCCTCGTTGTCGGCCTTTACACCATGTACGGGAGTCCCAATCTCCCCAGCGACCTTGCGTCCTCGCCGGCACTTCTGGCGCTGGACGTATTCGCATCGGTTGTCGGTGTGGTGGTGGGATTCTTCGTGAACGAGAGGACCACCGTCAGAAGCGTCGGTCGTCGGAAGGGGTGGAAGGACACCCTGGTCAGGCTGGGCAAGTTTGAAGGAGTGTACGCCCTAGGGAGCGCGATAACGATAGCGGTGCAGCTGGCGCTCCTTGCGTGGCTGGCGCTGTCTCCCGCGGTGGGGAACGTCGTTGGTGCCGTCGCAGCCTATCCAGTGAGCTACGTCATTTCGATGCGCTTCGTCTGGAGAACCTGACCACGTCAGCCACAGCTCGCGCTGTGGCGGGACAAAAAAAGAGGGAAAAGTACTCGACTACAGTTTCGCGCCGCACTTCGTGCAGTATGTGGCTGTGGCTGCCAACTGAGTGCCGCAGTTCGGACAGAATCTGATCCCTGGTTGGGCAGACGTTGAACCCATAGGCTGGGGTCCTATTCCGCCCATCGGCTGGGGCTGCATGCCAGGCACCGAGTCGGGTATTGCGAAGAAGGCGATGATTTGCACGATGGCGGCCACGAAAAGGATGATAAGACCGACCAGGATTATGGTAAGGATGGCCCCGATGAAGTAGAGGATTCCTGCGGTCCTGAAGGTTCCCACGTTGAGTCTGGTCGCCATGGTATCGTAGGCGCGTCTGATGAAGATCGAAGAGACGATCAGGGCTATCCAGGCTATGGCGAGACCCACAATCACCCCCGCTATTGCAGAGGCCGAGAACGTGATTGCGCTGAAGGCTGCACCAGTGAATATGATGAATGCTGCAGCTGCGACACCAACTATCCCTGCAATGACAGCGTACAGCATGTTGTCGAATATCGACTTGTCGCCCAGCTCGTCCGAGACATACTTTGTTGCTATGAGAATCAGTATGTACCCCACTATGTTTACGGCGGGAATTAGGAGGAGGATTGAGCCGATGCCACCTAGGGTTTTAGCATCTCCGAGCTTGGACATGGCTTTCGCGGCCTAGCAGAACAGGTGCCTCATTTAATCATGTAAGGGGAGTCGTCAGGCAGAGACAGGACTATTTGCCATTGAAGCCCTTCAAGAAGGCCGCGAGGTCGACCAGGGTGGGATTGTCCCCGGCCTTGCGGAGCCTGACCGTGAAGTCCTGGCTACCAATCTTCACGGCTACCTGGGGCTGGTACTCCGTCCTTGTGAAGAGGACGCTGGCGTAGTGGATCCTGCCCGCCAGGTTCTCGCGGACTACCTCCTCCGTGGGCTGCATGGGGGCGATGAAGAAGGCTATGCCGTCTATCCAGTTGATGCTCGGCTGAACCTGATGGGCCCCGCTGAGCGCCAGCCGGACGATGTCCTCGAAGAAAATGCTTGGGTTCGACTGCTCGATAATCTCATGGATGATGAGCTCCTGGTAGGGGGTGTAGGTGATCTTCAACCCGGCGTGACTCTCCTGCCCGTGCCCTCCCAGGCAGTCTAGTATGTCTTCTGATATGCGCCCCGCACTCTAACGGATGGTGTAGAGAACTAGCGCCGCCAGGCCGAAGGGGACTATCGATGCTACGAAGGGAACTACAGGGGAAAAGGCAGAGTAGAGATATCCTGCGAACACCTGGGACGGTAGTGCGACCAGTGTGGGAAGGATGCTGAACATCGCGAGGACCTTCCCCCTGTTGCGTTTTTCTATGGCCTCGGCCTGCATGGTAGAAAGCGAGGGGGACTGCAGCGCGGTAGAGACGGCACCCGTCACCCCCCACTCTAGGAGTTCGTCCATGGTTCTGGCCTGGGTGAACATCACGTTGCTGATGGGCGCGGCCACCGACGCAAGAAGTATGCTGTTCTTCGACCCGAGCCTGCGGATGAGGAAGACGACTGAGAAGAGGAGAATGACCGTAGCGGCCCCAGCCAGGTCCACAACTACGCTGTAGCTCAACGCATTGATCCCGAGATAGTTCACGACGTAGATGGAGACGTAGGGGGACGTGAAGCCGGTCCCAATGCCTGCGAGGGTGACGTAGAGAAGCAGCTTCTTCACTACGGATCCAGACTGTCGGATGGCTCCGATGCCTTCGACCAGCGAGTCCCTCAGGTGCGAGACGAATGATTTGCGGCCTGCAGTGCTCTCGACGACATAGGTCTCGCTCAACTTGACGGAGCGAAGTCCAACTCCGAGGATGCCGAATAGTCCGCTGCTAAGGTAACAGAGACGGAGCCCAGGGTTCGTCCCGAAATAGCTGATCAGTAACCCGCCGAAGGTGGGGGCAAAGATGGATGGAATTGTGTTGATGGCACTGAACACAGCGAAGCCCCTAATCCTGTCTTCGGGCTCGATGGAGTCCATCATTATCGAGTTGAACGCAGGAGTGTAGAAGCTGGCGACCGATGCTAGGGTGAGGGGCAGGAGGATCAGGAGCGGGGAGCCTATGACGCAGTAGACGAAGGCGCTGGCGACGGAGACCCAGCTGAAGATTACGACCACCTTCCGCCTTCCCCAGACATCAGCGATATACCCGCCCACTAGGAGAGACAGAGCGGTCACCCCTGTGCCGTAGGCAACGAGGAGTCCAATCTGGAAAGGTGTGGCCCCAAGGGACGCGAAGTAGACGGACTGGTAGGGGTTCGCCATGGAGGCTCCTATGGACCAGATGGCGGAAGTAGCGGTCAGTATCCAGGCGTTCCTAGGAAGATACAGGAACTGCTGCAGCTTGGCCAGCCTACTGCTCACGGCCGGCCGAACGATGAGGCGTGCGCCTTATGTCTTGTTACTGCGGTCGGACTGCGAGCGAGAAGCCTCGGGGAGTCCCGCGGAGACAATGATGACAGTGTGATAAAGGAACATTGATTCATTTTCTCAAATGGTCGGGGGTACATGGCACGACCGGTGGCCAGACTGGCTGAAGAAGGCGGGACGAGTTTCGGCGGGGAGTCGCGGCACAGGCTCGTGGAAGAGTTCGTCGTCTCTTATTACAACGGATCCCTGAAGACCAACCTGGCAGAGAAGAATCCGATCAACGGCCGGGATGTCGAGTACCTGATGGACGGCCCCCAGTTCGACGGGCTCCGGCGATCCGACGTCTGGTCATATGGGAGCGCCGTCGGGACTGGATACCAATACAGAGTCGTGTACAAGGACAAGCGCTTTTCTGACCTTGAGAAACTTCTGGAGGTGTACTCGGGCACGGTCCGGGCCGAAGAGGCGGACAGGACTCTGGTGGAGCAGAGGTTGTACGAGATGATCATGCTCATGATAAAGGAGGGCAGGCTTCCGAAGACGTTCAGAATACAATCGAAGGGAGCCCAGGAGGAGAAGCTCCTTGCGATGGTCGAGCAGCTGGGACGTTCGATGGACGAGTTGGGAAGAAGGGTAAAGGAGCTGGAAGAGAAGCTCGAGGCGCAGGACCGCCTGCAGCAGAGCTCCCCCGCGCAGTAGTTAGGAGATACGCTCACGCACGTCCGCAGTGCTTTTCCTGTCAGCCGTGGCCTACTTCGGTCCCCCCTTCGTTTCGTGGACGTGCTTCTTCTTCGCGTGGGAGCCTGCCGTCGCAGGTCTTGCACTTGCGAGGCACCGGGGTGATTTGTTGACCGATTGCCTCTAGCCGGCGTCCTCCGTCGGGTGATAGGGGTTGCCATACTTCTCGAGGGAGACGAGTTCCTCGAGGGGCTTCCTGTTCTTCTTCCCCTTGATCTTCCTGACCGGATAGCCGAATCCTAGGACGGCAGCCGGCTTGAGCTCGGGAGGGATGCCGAAGTCGCGCCTGAGCTCGGGTTCCTTGAACCCTGTGAAGACGCGGGAGACGACTCCGAAGTTCCATGCGGCCAACTGCATGTCCTGGAGGACCCTTCCTCCGTCGATGTTCGAGCCCGGGACTTTGGGGTCGGTGTTGATTATGACTGCGAAGTCCGCGCCCTTCACCCACAATCCCGTGGTGCTGTCTTGGGCAAGAGTGGCCAGTCTCTCCCTGTCTTGGACAAGAATGAATCGCCAATGCTGGCTGTTCATGGACGAACCGGTGAACCTGGCGGCCTGAAGGATCCTTGTCTTGATCTTGCCGTCGACGCGCTTCCTGGCGAACTCCTTGACGTCCAGCTTCGTGACTATGGCATCGTAGGTATCCATGTGTGCCGTGATTCTAGCATATGTGATTAGCTTTGTGGTGACAGTGCCTGCCCTGTCTAGGCAGATCCTCTTCCCTAAGTTATTCTGTTCTCGAGGTGCCCGATGCCAGCTGCCTGAACCCTGACCACATCCCCCCGCTGCATGGTCCTTTTGCGCGCGACCCCCACTCCCGAAGGCGTGCCAGTCGAAATAATGTCGCCCGGATCGAGCGTCAATATGCCGGTGACGTGTTCGATTATCTCAGGGACGCCGAAGACCATGTCCGATGCGCCCTGAGACTGAACCAGGACGCCGTTCAGTAGCGTCTCGACCCTGAGCTGTGCGAAGTCCCCCGCTTCGTCGGGGGTCACGACCCACGGGCCGAGGGGGGTCGCATGCTCGTTGGCTTTGCATGAGAACCAGTCGAGCATCACGCCATTGCCCTGGGGCACTCGGAAGAGGCTCCGAGCAGACACGTCGTTGAGCAGTGTGTATCCGACTACGTGCCTCCAGGCGTCTCTGCGGAGGACGTTGCGCGCCCTCTTACCGATTACGATCGAGATTTCCCCCTCGTAGTCCATAATCTCGCTATGAGCGAAGCGCGCTATCGGGCTGTAGGGCCCCGTCAAGCTCGTGTAGAACTTGGCGAAGAGAACGGGCCCCTCGGTCTGCTCCGACTGCATCTCCTTTATGTGGCTGTGATAGTTGACAGCCATGCATAGGATCTTGGAGCCCCTGTCGGCTGGGGGCATGATCCTGGCATCGTCTACCTTCATTGTGCCCGCTACCTTCCTGGCCCTAAGGTTATCCAGGTCGCCCACCATTTCAGAAAAGCTCGTGTAGACCGAGGATAGGTCAGCGGCCTTCCCGTGTGAGTAGATCCCGAACATCACCCTGCCCGCCGGGGAGGAGAATCGAATCAGCTTCACGAGAATCTGGGGCCCAAGTTCCAATAAAAGGGTTGTAGTAGCCTTGCATTCAAATCGGAGGTTAAGTTCTCGATTCGGTCTCTGCCTCTCCCATCACCTGGACGACGAGCTCGCGACGCCTCGGTTTGATGTCGAACTCCACCAGCACGATTTGCTGCCACGTGCCGAGGGTGAGGACACCCGCCTCGAAGGGTACGGAGAGGCTCGGGCCCACAAGCGAAGCCTTGACGTGTGACCTGCCGTTGTCGTCGTGCCAAGCCTTCTGGTGCTCATAGCCGATGCTCTTGGGGGCAACCCTCTCCAACGTGGCTGGGAAGTCTCTGGCGAGCCCCGGCTCGAACTCCATGGTGGTGACGGCGGCCGTCGACCCGGGGACGAAGATGGTCGCCACCCCTGCGCCGAGCCTGCTTTCTTCGACGGCCTGCTGCACTTCCCCCGTTATGTCGAGGATGTCGTTCTCTGCCTCGGTGAGAAGCTCGATGCGCTTCGTGAATATGGGCATCGGCCTAGTGCGGCTTAACGCGTTTATACGACTAAGGGGAAAGACGAGAACGGGCATGGAGATTCTCGAGGGGCGCGAACTGAAACGGCGTATGCTGGAGAGCTACGCCCGGGACCCGAAAGGGTGGAGCTTCACAATTTCGCCGTCCCTGAGTTCAGGCTTCTTCGACGCCACCGTTGCGGGTCCCGACGACTCCTGGATACTGAAGATAGATTCCGTGTTCAAACCTTCCCCCATCGTAATTGGCTCTCAGGCCGACGCCCTCAGAAGGCCCGGCGGTCCCTTCCCTTATGGCTACAGAGACCTCCCTCGCGAGCTGGCCCTGAGGCTGATGGGGGAAGATATCGAAGGTCAGAGCGGCCCAGTGCGGAGGAGCCTTCTCTCTGTCCTCAGGTCTGAGCCCGTTGTCCCGGAGAAGGGCGGGAGCTACGCGGAGGGGCCACTGGTCTTCACAGGTCCCGGGAGCGTGAGCCTGTCCGATAAGCAGAGGGAGGTGGACGCCAGGCTTGCGTCGGAAATGCGCCGACTCCTGAGGCTAAGGTACCCGGCCTACGGCTGAAGGGCGGCGGCAAATGCCCGTTCCAGCGAGGAAGAACTGCGTTGTGGTCTGTGTCGGGAACCCTCTCATGGGAGACGACGGAATCGGCGTGGAGGTTGCGAGGTCTCTGAGGAAGATGAACTTGGGAAGGAGTGTGGTCGTCCTGGAACGCCAGATTCTAGACATCTCGATTCTCGATCTGACGAAGGGAGCGTCGAAGCTGATTATCGTGGACGCCGTGAAATCAGGGAGGCCGCCGGGGAGCGTGGTGAAGTTCAGCCCAGGGGGACCCGGGTCACCCACCCTCCGCATTCCGCTGTCTCATGAGCATGGGCTCGATGACGTCCTCGCGCTGGCGAGGAAGAGTGGGATGGCCCAGCCTCCCATTGTCGTGGTTGGCGTGGAGCCCGAGGACTGCACCGCTGGGGAGGGTCTCTCAGAGAAGGTCGCGGGAGCCCTTCCGAGCGCACTTGAGCAGGTCACGGCCGAATTGAAGAAGTGCGCGGAAAGCTAGGCGGAGGCCTTCTTGATGTCAAGCCTAAGGAAGTGAGCGGCGCACGAGATACATGGGTCGTAGTTTCGTATTGCCATCTCGCCGAGCCTCCTTGCCCCATCGGCATCTGACTTCATGATCTGGGGAGCCAGCAGCCTGACGTCGTCCTCCATCCGTGCCTGATTCTGGGCGGTCGGAGGGACGATTTTCGCCTTTTCGATCTGGCCTCTGGCGTTGACGGTGTAACTGTGATAGAGAATCCCTCTGGGCGCCTCGCTGACCCCATAACAGACTCCGGCCTTCGGCCTGTAGGAGACGTTGGGGCGGACCGGCTCCACGTACTCGGTCACTTCCTTCGCTGTCTCCTCCAACGCATGCTCGATTTCGATGACTCTGACGAGTATGCTCTGGAACGGATCCTTCAGCGGCGGCTTCAGCCCCATGTCCCGGGCCATGGCCTTGGCGATGGGGTTGAGCTGCTCGAAGTTCAGGCTGAATCTTGCAAGGGGACCGACCATGTAGGACTCCCCTCCACTGGTGCGAGAATACAACGCGTTTGAGTGGTCGACCTGGTACTCCTCGAAGTTGCTCTCGAATTCAGACGCCGGCAGCCGGAGCCCGCCGTTGGAGATGATTTCTCCTCCGTCGATGGCGTAGCGGGCGGGGTCACGTAGGCAGACCAGGGTCGACTCCCGCTCCAGAGACGGCCTTTCGAGGGAGGAGACGAAGGCGACCATCTTCTGGACTGATGTTCCGAGTCTGCCAAGCTCCGGCAGTAGCGACGTCAGGGCCTCCTTCGAAGGCGCCTTGTAAATCCCTCCAATCTTCAGCGAGACGGGATGAACTTCTCTTCCCCCGACGGCAGACACGAGGCCGTTGCCGATTCTCTTGAGGGTGAGCGCCTCTCTCACGAGACGAGGGTCTCTCTCTGCCATGGTCATTACGTCGGGGGCCCCGACGTAATCGGGTGCGGCGAGCATGAACACGTGGAGCGCGTGGCTTTCAATCCACTCCCCGTAATACAGAATCCTCCTTAACCGCCTCACCTGCTCGTCGACCTCTACCCCGAAGAGCCCTTCGAGGGCGTTCAAGGAGCTGATCTGGTAGGCGACAGGACAGATGCCACAAATCCTTGAGACTATGTCCGGGACCTCCTCCGCCCGCCTTCCCTTGAGGAGCGCCTCGAAAAAGCGGGGAGGCTCGAATATGTTAAGCTTGACCTCAGGGTTCCCGGTCCCGGTGTCCACTATAGATAGGGACCCCTCCCCCTCCACCCTCGCCAGGGGGCCTGTATCTACCACGACCCGCCTAGCCATTCCTCTCCACCCACCTCTTGAACTCCCGCGACTGGGAGTTGGCGCCCTTAAGGAGCAGTCCAATTGTCTGGCGGTCTACCTTATGGGCGATCAGCCAGGAAGCATAGGAGTCCAAGTTCGCGTCGTCCGACGGACCGAAACACCCGTAGCATCCTCTGCCGTGGGACGGGCACAGGGCCCCGCACCCTGAAGCGGTGACGGGCCCGAGGCAGGGGGCCCCTCCAGCCACGACCAGACAGACGTTCCCTGCCCTTTTGCATTCGAAGCAAACTGCGCTCATGGAGAACCGGGGCCTCGCTCCCTTCAGGGTCGAGCCAAAGAATTGCAGAAGCTGCTCTTTGCTCACCGGGCACCCCCTAAGCTCGAAATCCACGCCAACGAAGTCGCTTAGCGGGAGCGCCTTCTCCAGGGCCCTGGCGACCCGCGGCTCGGGGTAGACGGCAGGCTCGAATAGGCCTAGCCTGCTCCAGTTCCTCAGGGCCTGAAGACCCCCTGACGTGGCACAGGCGCCGAGAGCAACGAGCATCTTGGATTCCTTTCTGATGCGGACTATCCTTTCGACCTCCTCAGGGGTGGAGACTGATCCCTCGACCAGGGCGATGTCATAGGGGGCTCCCACCGACGCGCTGCTCGCTTCGAGAAAGTCCCTCAGCTCGACCTTGTCGAGGAGCGCGAGCAGCTCCTCCTCGGCGTCGAGTATCGAGAGCTGGCAGCCGTCGCAGGATGAGAACTTGAACACGCCCAGCCTTGGCTTGGCCATTAGACCCCCTCCCTGGGGAAGAAACCCCTCACAGTAGGATAGCTGAAGACCGGGCCGTCCCTGCAGACAAAAAGAGGTCCTAGCTGGCAATGACCGCAGGTGCCAGTGGCACAGCTCATGTTCCGCTCCAGCGAGACGAAGATTCTTTCCTGTGGAACTCCCATCTTCGCGAGCTCTAGGATCGAGAACTTGAGCATGAGCTCAGGGCCACAAATGAAGGCGACTGCTCGTCCTGGGTCGACCCCCGCCTTCGGGAAGAGCGTGGTGACCACGCCCACGTTGCCCTTCCAGTCGGGTGCTCCCTTGTCTACAGTCAGGAGGAGGTCACACCCGTCCCCCTCCTGCCATCTCTGATACTCATGGGTGTAGATGAGGTCCGCCGGCGTCCTTGCCCCGTACATCACTTTCATCCCGCCGAAACGGCCGGGCTCCGCGATTGCTTCCTCAATCACCGACCGCAGAGGAGGGAGGCCCAGGCCCCCTGCTATGACAAGCAGCTGCTTTCCTTCAGCCTCGACTAGGGGCCACCCCTTGCCGAATGGTCCCCTGATTCCGACGGACGTGCCCGGAGCGAGCGCAGCCATCAGGCTGGTGACCCTCCCCACGGATCTCACCGTGTGCATCAGCTGCTTTTCCTTTCGGAAGGAAGCGACCGAAATGGGGACCTCCCCCACCCCGAAAACGTAGAGCATGTTGAATTGGCCCGGCATGAAGTCTGCGGGTGTCCTGCCGTCCCCCAAATCGAAGAGGAGGGTGAAGGTGTCAGGCGTTTCTCTCCTGACGCCACGGACAGTCCCTTGGGTGAAGGCGTGCAGGGTCTGCCTAGACAACAGGGTGAGCCTCCATCTTCTTCTCGTCGCCCTGCTGGTCATTCAGGACGCAGGCGACGGTCTCCGTGATGTCTATGCCTACGGGGCACCAGGTGATGCACCTGCCGCATCCCACGCAGCCA
>OCOJ01003573.1_pt1 | contig 10809 bp, 5 predicted proteins | sample 1539251 | NCBI WGS metagenome assembly OCOJ01 (sample SAMN01911457, study PRJEB22624) | soil metagenome | biome: Soil | place: Malaysia | collected 2012-04-30 | depth RA_metagenome m
CGGCTTCGCCATAGTTACCGCCTAGGATCGCAGTTTTGGCGCGCTGCTCGGCGGGAAGGGAATTGTAAACGCCGGCAACGGTGGCGACCATTTCTGGCCAGCCGAATTCGTCGCCGAAATGCTCAGGGAGCGGACCGGACATCGAGGTTTCGGTGCGAGGCGGCCTAATACCGAGAGCTTCCCTATAGGAAATGAATCCGTCCGGAGAAAGAATGGGCAAAGCGTAGGGCGCCGCGAAGATGCCACTGATAATGACGATGGCAGGAAGCGCGGTGCGCAACCAGCGAAGACGTGATTCGCTGAGTTTTTCCCAGAAGACGCTGCCCGCAGCGAAGAGCATGGGGTAGATCGGGGCGAGGTAATAGTCCTTGGCATGCAGGGCCATCATGACCGCGAGGAAAGCGAGATAGGTGAAGCCAAGAAAGCGAAAAGGTTTAGCTTCGCGGTGAACCAGCAGGAATCCGAGGCCGGGAAGCCAGACCAAAACGTGGAGAGGGTTCAGCATCATGAGTTGCGCTCCGAGGAAGGGCAGGGGCGGTAGCTCGATGTTTTTGTGTGTTGCTTTAACGTTGCGGAGATCCTCGAGAGTGGGGAAGTGATGCTGGACTTGCCAAAGGAAGTTCGGCAGAGCGATGAGAAGAGCGATGACGGCGGCGAGCCAAAACCATTTGGAGGCGAAGAGACGGCGTTCGGGAGAGAAGAGCAAGCCGACAAGGAGCGCGCCGAGGAAGAACACGGTGGAATGTTTGTTTTCAAGACCAAGGCCGAGAAGCAAGCCACACCAGAGAAGGAGATGGGGCCTTTGACGGTTCAGAGCGAGAAGCATGATGTAGATGCAGCCCATCCAGAAAAGCGGCCGAAGGCGTTCATGGAATAGCGGTCGGCTTGAGAGCCGAAAACGGGAACACACAAGATGGAGGCACAGGCAAGGAAGAGGCCCCAGGAGCGAGCGCCTAGTTCGCATGCGATGTAGCCGGAGAGCACGACTTCCGCGCCGAAGGCGAGCGCGGGAAGAAGACGAAGGTCGTGAAGCGAGTCGCCGAAGAAGATGCGATTGAAGTGGAGGAGCCAGGCACTGAGTGGAGCGAAGTCGGCGTAACCGGCAGCGAGGTGGTCGCTACAGGCTATGAAATAGAGTTCGTCGCGAAAATAGCCGTAGCGGGTGGCAAGAGCGGCCTGAATGAGGACGGCGAGGCCACCGAGAAACCAAACCATCGACAAAGTTGCGGCAGGCTTTTCGTTTTCGGCAAACGTCGGCGTGGGCATTTGCGCGATTCCGGGGGAAGACTATAGCACGAGGTTTAAGCGAGCCAGATCGCTAGTGCACCAGAAGAAAGCCTTTGCCATTTGGGCCGGTTGGCCAGAGCGGATTTACGATTGCTGACGAATGAGGATTGAGCCGCAAAAAACCGTGACGCCGGAAGGGGTGGGGCGGATCGGCGTTTGTGAATCGAAACGCGGCGACGATTGCGACGAGCGCAACTAAGCAGCGACAATCTTTGGCGCGGCCTTGCGGCGCGGCTTGCCGTTTCCTGCAATAAGTTCGCGTTCGGCGCGGGTCCAATCATCGAGCGGATTTCCGGGAGTGCCGTTGCGCTCGAGATAAATCAAATAGGCGCGCAAAGCGATCTCTTCGTGAGTCGGAAGGGATTTCGCTTTTACGCGAGGCTTTTTCTCCTTTGGCGAGGAACTTTCCCTCGTCTTGGGCATGGTCAAGATTCTCCTTTCAACTGCGTCTGATATCTTACAGCGCGAAAAAACGGCGCGCCAGTGATTCGGAGAAATTTTTTGCAGAAGTTGTGCCCTTTATCGCATGTGTCAAATCGAAAGTGGAAATGCGCAAAGAGCTGCCTGAAAACCGATGAGCACGGGGACAGATGCGAACGCACAGGTTCAAGTGTTCGAGGCAGGAAAAGGCCGGAGAGTTGGGCAAGGGAGAAATGTTTTTGATAGAGTGCTGCGCAACACATGGAGTGCTCTAAATGTGGAGCGGGGGCGGGGGTTCCCAGCAATATTGCGGGGAAAGGGTTGCGAGGGCGCGAGTGTAAGCTGAAGTATTTCGGGAAAGGCATAAGTGGCTGAAATACGAGCAAGTTAGCGAAGCGGGTGGAGAAGGCTGGAGTTTGCAGGGTGTAATATTTGCAGGCTGCCGCGCGTACTAGTCTATGGAAACGCTGAGACCAGGCCGGATGAACGCGCCGGGAACAACGGAGCCGACAGAGGCGATAACCCGAGCCAGGGCGGGTGACGCTGAAGCGTGGGGCGAACTCTACCGGGAGTACGCGCCCGCGATCTTTCGGTTTTGCCGGCGTGCGTTGCCGACCCGGGAAGACGCGGAAGACGCCACCATGGAAGTATTCACGAAATTGAGAGAGAAGCTGGGGCAGTACGACATGACAAGGTCGTTCACGGCCTGGCTATACAAGGTAGCGGCAAACCATTGTTGGGACACGCTGCGGCGACGGAAGATTCGCCAGGACAAGGAAAGTGAAGACGTGGAAAGTGTGCCGCTCGAGCATCCCGACCCGAACCAACTGGAACAATTGATCCAAGAACGCACCAGCGAGGAAGTACGGAAGGCGCTGGATAAGCTGGGAGCGCGGGCGCGCATGGCGCTAGTGATGAGGTATTACTCGGACATGAGCTACGACGAAATTGCCGATGCGCTGGGAGTGCGGCGCGCCTTTGTGGNGCGTGGTGCTGCTGCGCGCGCGGCACGAGCTGAGGCAGACGCTGGAAGGAAGCGCGACATTAGCAGCGGGAGGGGCTTCATGAGCGAGAGGCCGGAAGGAATGAAGCATCTAGATGAGATGACCTGCCTGCTCTACATCGAGCGGCAACTGGACCGGGCGCGAGCCATGGAAGTTTCGGCCCATGCGCAGGAATGCGACGCGTGCCGCACGCTAATGCGCGCGCTGGAGCGCGAGGCGCGCCTGTTGACGCGCGCGCTGCTGGAGGAAGACGAGCCGCTTCCTTCACGGCTGGCGCAATTTCAGGAACGCGCACGCAAGTCGATGCAGTGGATTTGGGGCTTGTCGTTCGGGCTGGCGGCAACGGGTGTATATGCGCTGTATACGACTTATCTTGAGCCCTGGCTGCAGCAACTGGAGCAAGCGGGATTTGGCGGCTCGAATTTGTTGGGGCTGATGCTCTATCAGAGCTGGAAGTGGAAAGGATGGCAATCCATGGTGACACTGCTGGAGGTGCTGGCGATGCTGACGCTGGCGGGCTTGGGAGCGATGTTCTTCCGGCGGCGAATCCGGCGGGGATCGGCGCTGGCGCTGGTGGTGACGGGATTCTGCACACTGCTGGCACTGCCGGCACCGGCTTCGGCGACAGAGTTTCGCACAGGGGCTAGTCCGACGGTGAAGTCAGAAGAAACCATCAAGGGCGACATTTTTTTGAGCGGCGAACGCGTGCGGATTGAAGGGACCGTGGACGGAGACGTGTTTGCGGCGGGGAAGGACATCGATATCGACGGACATGTGACGGGCGACGTGATCACCGCGGGAAGGTATCTGAGGATCCGCGGGACGGTGGATGGCAACATTCGCTCAACGGGCAATACGGGGATCGTCTCGGGAACTCTCATGAAGAATATTCTGTGGATGGGCGACGCGATGACCATTGACACGACCGGAAAAGTTGGCGGGAGCGTGACCATGATGGGCGGGACGCTGGCGATTGACGGCCACCTGGGACGCGACATTCTGTTCATGGGCGATGAGGTCAACATCAACGGCGTCGTCGGCGGAGGCCTGCGAGAGCAGGGACANGGACACAGCCTGATCATTGGGTCAGGCGCGCAGATTGATGGGCCGATTCACTTTAAAGGAGAGAAGCCCGCGGATGTTTCCACGGGCGCGAAATTGGCGTCGGCGGTGCAGTACGAAAAAATGAAACACGGGCCGGATTACAGGAGTTTTCATTATTACCTGTGGCATATCATTTGGGCCTCGGCGTATATCCTGTTTGGGTTGGTGCTGTTCGTGCTGATGCCGAAGTTTTCGCGCGATGCGGTCAAATCGGCCGAACAGTACGGAGCTGCCGCGGGGCTGGGCGTGCTGGTCGGTTTTGGGCTTCCAATCGCGGCGGTGATTGTGTGCTTCACGGTTGTCGGGCTGTTCATTGGGGTGTCCACGCTGTTTCTGTGGTATGCATCGATGTACTACGGGCAGGTGATTATAGGAGCGGTGATCGGGCAATGGCTGATGGGAAGGACAGATGAACTGTGGCCGCTGATTGGGCGAATGGCTGTGGGATTTGTCATTCTGCGGCTGTGCAGCATGATTCCACATATCGGCACGACGTTGAAATACTGCGCGGCGTTCTGGGGCATGGGGGCGATTTACCTGGCGATTTACCGCATGCTGCAGCCCTCGATGGCTCCGAATGTGCCGCCAGCGCCATATCAGCGGCCGATACCGCCGAACACAACGGTGGGAGGACCGCAGCCAGCTTAGGAGAGCTATCTTTGCTCTGGGCTGTTTTTTCAAGACGATGCAAGAGGGGGGAAAGCCAGAGTTTCGCCTCTTGCTTAAGACAAGAGAACGGGCCCTTCGATCGACTCGAAGGGCCCGTGTCCTTTTGCGGAGGCGGTGCAGATTCAGTTCACGGTTATGGAGATGGACGCCGGATGCTTCAAGGCCCCGGAAGTGGCATTGACATTGATACTGTAGGTCCCCGGTGGCGTGCCGGAGTGCGGAAGTCCGCTGCAGCCGGAAAGAGAGAGAAGCACGAGCAAGCCAAAACCAAAGGCTAGCTTGCGGAAAGCGCGGCGAGTGGCAGTCCAGGCGGTCAGCAGAGCGAACAAGAGGCTCGCCAAGCCCCAGATCCAAGTTGGGAAGCGGGGTGACGACGGGAACTGGAAAAGGGGCGGAGCTATGGTGCGCTTGGTAGTGGTGAGTGATCCATTGATCGTGGCGCTGCTGTTGGCCGCAGGGGTGACGCTCGAGGGCGTGAGTGTGCAGACAGCTCCCGCAGGTGCACCGGTGCAAGTTGCGCTAACGGAGGCAGAGAAACCATTGACGGAAGCCACGGTGAGCGAAAACATTGCTGCCTGCCCGGCGGTAACGGTGACACTCGTGGGCGAAGCGGTAATGGAAAAGTCCTGGGCCGCCGAAGTGCCGGTGCCGGAGAGGGCGACTTGCAGGGGAGAGCCAGCAGGACCAGTGAAGGCGATGTTGAGCGCAGCCTGCTCGAGACTGCTGGCAGAGGGCTTGAAGGTGACGTTGATGGTGCAATTGGCGCCTGCCGCCAGAGCAGTGGTACACGTGCCTCCTGAAGCCTGAGCAAAATCAGCCGCATTGGCCCCAGTAAAGGTAATCGCGACTCCCGCGAGAGCGGTAGTGGTGTTGTTGGTCAGGGTTACGGTTTGGGCAGGAGTAGTGGTGCCTATGGTTTGGGTCCCAAAGTTAATGCTCGTGGGCGTAGCAGAGACGACGCTGGCGGCCGCGGTGCCGGTACCAGTTAAGTTGGCCGTTTGCGTGCCTGCGCCCGTGCCGACGTTGAGCGTGGCGGATTCAGCGGCTTGGGTCTTTGGAGTGAAGTCGACGCTGATGGTGCAGTTTGCGCCAGCAGAGAGGCTTGCGCCGCAAGTGGTACCGCTCTGAGCAAAGTCGGATGAATTCGCGCCAGAGAAGCTGATCAGGCCCACGGACACTGACGACGAGGTTCCGTTCGCCAAAGTTGCGTTCATGGGGGCGCTGGTGGTGTTGACAGGCTGATTGCCGAAAGCCAGGACGCCCGGACTGAGGGTGACTGCACCGGCCCCGGAAAGAGCAGAGAATTTCGTGATGAAACCATGGGTCTGGGTATTACGGTTGGTGGTTTGAAAGGCGCCAACGGTGGTCAAAAACCCGGACGATGAATCCGTGTCGCCGGCCAAGTACATGTTAGGCGGTGAAGCAGAATCCAAGGCGAGCCCGCCGAACCCGGTTGTGTCCTCCACGCCGGTTCCGCCCCAGAAGGTCCCGAACACAAGGCCTGCTCCTGTTGGATTTAATACCGCTATGAAAGCATTTCGCCCCGCGAGAACCGTCTGGGGCGCGCCAGGGGTGACTGGAAAGTCGTTGGAACTGGTGTGGCCAGCAATGTAGGCCTGTTTCTGAGAATCGACGGCGATGGCAAATGCTTGATCTCCGATAGACCCCGAGCCCCCCAGATAGGTCGAATAGATCAGGGAAGCAGCACCCGATTTGGTGGTGTCAAAGCGGGCAACAAAGGCGTTTAACTTGGCCTGGTTTATGTCATGGTTGGTTGTTTGAAAGGCACCGGGATTGGGAAATACGGGGAAGTTGAGCGAGGCCGTAGTACCCGTGACATAGACATTCCCACCCGAATCCAGAGCAATAGCGTTACCCTGGTCGCCCAAGCCAGCATTGCCGGTACCCCCCAAGTAAGTCGAATAGACCAAAGAGGAGGAGCCAGCCGTGTTCGTATTAATTTCGGAGACAAAAGCGTTGGGTACCCCAGTTGCCGCTAGCGCAGACTGGAAGGCGTTGACCACCGGGAAGCCAGTGGGATAGGTGCCAGAAGACCTTGTGCTTCCCGTCACGTATGCATTACCGTTGGCGTCAGCAGTGACGGCAAATCCCTGTTCCCCACCAGCGCCTCCGAGAAAAGTTGAATAGATCAGCCCGGTCAAACCAGGCTTGGTCGTATCTATCCGGGTAAGAAAGACATTGCTTGCGCCGTTCAAAGTCGTTTGAAATGCGCCAGCAGAGGTTGGGAAACCGCTGACCGAAGCGGTGGTTCCGACCACGTAAGCATTTCCGGTGGAGTCCAAAGCCACGCCCAAGCCGTCATCGGGCCCGCTTCCACCAATATAGGTGGAATAAAGCAAGGTTGAGCCAGTACTGTCCAAATGAACCAAGAAGGCCGCCGAGGAGCTGTTAGGCATAATGGCCTGAAGAGGATTTCCAGCCGTGGGAAAGCCGGAGGCGCCGGTGGTTCCGGCGACGAACGCTTCGCCGCTGGAATTGACCGCGATTCCGGAGCCTTGGTCAACGCTTTTAGCAGACCCCGAGGCTCCCAGGTAGGTCGAATAAATGAGGTCCCCAGCCCCACTTCCAGCGGGTTTGAGCTTAGAGATGAAAGTCTCCTGGCCACCCACTTGGGTGGATAGAAACGTATTTTGTCCCGAGATGGCGCCTTTAATCGGAAAATCTGTGGAGTTGGTATGTCCGGTAACGTAGAAATCTCCGCTTGAATCCACGGCGATGGAAAGAATCGTGTCGTCGTTTCCCGATCCGCCGAGATAGGTTGAGTAGACTATCGTGGGATCAATGATGAGGGGCTCGCGAAGGTCATAGGTAGCTACCCGGAAGCCAACAAGACGCGGGCCGCGCTGGACGTAGTTGACAGCGATTTCCTGTTTTCCGCTGGGGGTATCCTGATAGGCGACTGGCTTGTGCAGAACCACGTCTCCAGCAAGTGTGCCGAGGACCAAGCGTCCCTCTGCATCGAGTTTCATGGTGCCTGCCCCGTCAATCCGCAGGCCGATCTGGCCGGGGTCGGTACCCGGAGAAACAATGTAGTCGGTTTCGAGCTGGCCTTGATGGCCGTAATAGACAAGGTCCACGCCGGGATAGACGTCGCGGTACTTCACGCGAGCATAGTGAGCGACGTTGCGCTGCCAGCGGGCCGGATTGTTGCCGATGAAATAGTTGCTGCGGCCGGTCTGACGTTCGAGGCCCTCGACGGGAGCCTGGGGATTGGAGCCGTGAAGCGCCAGGCGTACGACGGCTTGCATACGCTTTGCCGGCGTAGTGGCAGTCAGAGAACTGGGGGCGTGGTCGCGAGCATTCCGTTCGGCATGCAATGGCGCCGACAGAGCAAATGTGGCGGATTCATCGTCCGTCAGGAAAACGGTGTAGTTGCTTCCGCGGGCCAGGAATTTGACGCGCGAATCGGTTTGTCCCTTGTTCTCCTCGAAACCGAGAGGCAGGGCGGCGTAGTTGGAGGCAATCTTGGACTCCTGTAGGCGTGAGGCTGGGCCTGACTGACCGGCTGCGACGCTTCCGGCATTCGCTGCATGACGGTAATGGGCCGCGGCGAGCAAGCCGGCGGCAAGTGCAAAGACAACTGCAGCAATTGATAAACGACGAGTCCGAATCATGGATAACCCCCGAAGCTCCGCGACATGAATTGAGAAACTGCTACCAAATAAACCCGGCCTCAATACTTACAACTTTAACGGCTTTTNCTTGCGAAGCCGGGGGCATCTGGAAATCAGCCTGAATTGCCCAAGTACTTAATGCCTGATCGGAGATAAAGGTTGCTGGCGACAGAAATGAACATGGGCGGGTTTTGCCTCTCTGGAAAACGTCGGAGCCCGTCCGTGTGCTAAGGTAATGCGAAGCAAACCGAGGAACGAGGCAGAATTTGGCAAAACGGGACTTAAGGCGCCCCTTGGAGACAAGGGTTGGGACAGCACAGGGGAAGTCTGCCGCTGTGGAACGGAGATACGTGCCGGCTGAGGACGAGGCTGGGGCGGGAGAGGCCCCACCTAGAGAGAGGGTTCAGACCGCGACGAATGGGACCGCAAAACCATCCATGGAGGAGGTTTTTGGGCCTGGCGGGTTCCTCGAGAAGTGCATGAGAGGAGGATTTGACCCTTCGACGGGTGGCGTAGATTACGAACACCGGCCAGCGCAGTTGGAGATGGCGAAGCTGGTGCATGATGCCTTTGAGACGCATCACCACGCCATCGTGGAAGCGGGGACTGGCACCGGGAAAACGCTGGCGTACTTGCTGCCCGCGATTTGCAGCGGGCGGCGGGTGGTGATTTCCACGGCGACGAAGTCGCTGCAAGAGCAGCTCTACCAGAAGGACATCCCCTTTTTGCAAAAGCATTTTGCGCCGAACTTGAAAGTGGCGGTGATGAAAGGGAGATCGAATTTCCTGTGCATCTCGAAGTTGAACCAGATGCAGGACCAGGCGCTGCTCAAGGGCATCGAGGAAATCGACGCGTTCCAGCAAATCAAGGACTGGGCGAAATTGACGGAGACGGGGGACCGCGCGGAGCTGACATTTTTGCCGGACGATTCGGAATTGTGGGGACGGCTGGACGCCCGGCGGGATACCTGCACGGGCCAAAAATGTCCGTCGTTCAATCCCTGTTTTGTGACAGGGATGCACCAGCGGGCCAAAGAAGCAGACATCATCATCGTCAATCACCATTTGTTCTTTGCGGACCTGGCGCTGAAGCAAGATGATTTCGGGAGCATCCTGCCGGAATATTCCGCCGTGGTGTTCGATGAAGCGCACGAGATTGAGGACGTGGCGAGCGACTACTTCGGGCGGCAGGTTTCGAATTTCCGGTTTGAGGAGCTGGCGCGGGACGCGGACCAGACCCTGCGGCTGCTGAACTTGGGCACGCCTTCGCTGCTGCGGAAGACACAGCGGATTCGCGAGCGGAACCGCGGATTTTTCGAGCTGTTTCCGCCGCGCGAGGGGCGCTTTTCGTTTGCGCGTAACGAACGTGAGGCGTTTGTCGAGCAGAACCGCGAAGCTTACGACGCGCTCGTGTCTGCTCTGAAGAGCATGGAGACGGAATTTGCGGCGCTGACGCAAAAGCCGGAAGAGTTGACGAGGATTGCGCGGCGGAGCTTCGAGCTGCGGCAGGAGCTGGCGTTCCTGTTCGAATCGAACGAAAAAAACTTTGTTTACTGGTACGAGCGGCGGAACAAAGGGGTGTTCCTGACGGCGACGCCCATTGACGTCAGCCAGATCCTACGGGAGAGGCTGTTCGAACAGTTCGACACGGTAATTCTGACTTCGGCGACGCTTACGGTGGGAGGACGATTCGATTACATCCGGCAGCGGCTGGGAATCGATCATGCAAAGGGCCGCGCGTTGCCACCGGAGTTCGATTATCCCAGACAGGCTTTGTTCTATTTGCCGCGGAAAATGCCGGACGTGCGCGATGGCGGATTTGGAGCGAAAGCCGCGGATGAAATCGTGCAGTTGCTGGAACTGAGCCAAGGACGCGCGTTTTGCTTATTTACGAGCTACGCGCAGATGAATGATCTGTTCGAACGGGTACGCGCGCGCGTGCCGTTTCCGTTGCTATTGCAGGGAACGGCGCCGCGGTCGGCGCTTTTGGAGCGGTTCAAGAATACGGAAGCGGCGGTGCTGTTCGCCACGGCGAGCTTCTGGCAGGGCGTAGATGTGCCGGGCGAGCAGCTCTCCTGCGTGATTGTGGACCGGCTGCCGTTCGCCGTACCGAGCGATCCCATCGTAGCGGCGCGCGTGCAGGCTTTGCAGGAAGATGGACGCAATGCGTTCGCGGAATTTCAGGTGCCGCAAGCGGTGCTGGCGCTGAAGCAGGGATTCGGACGGTTGATTCGGACGAAGACGGATCGGGGCGTGCTGGCTTTGCTGGATACGCGTATCCAGCGCATGCCGTATGGTAAAATTTTTCTGGAGTCGCTGCCGCGCTACGGAACGACACATGAACTGGCAGAGGTCGCCCGGTTTCTCGAGGGGAGTGACGGCCGCAGAAAAGCCAGCTTGGCAAGCCCCGCCTGAAGCGTCACTGTTCCGTACCTCTGCTAGAAGCTGGTAGCGTGAATCTGGAGAGATTATGTATCAAGTCAGCGTGGAAGAAACGTTTTCGGCCGGGCATGCCCTGCGGGGGTACCGGGGAAAGTGTGAAAACCCGCATGGCCACAATTACCGGGTGCGCGTGACGCTGGAAGGCCCGCAACTCGACGGGATCGGGTTGCTCGTGGATTTTACGGAGCTGAAGCAAGCCATTCGCGAAGTGATGGGACGGCTGGACCATCAGTTTATGAACGACCTCGA
>OCOJ01034301.1_pt4 | contig 10806 bp, 9 predicted proteins | sample 1539251 | NCBI WGS metagenome assembly OCOJ01 (sample SAMN01911457, study PRJEB22624) | soil metagenome | biome: Soil | place: Malaysia | collected 2012-04-30 | depth RA_metagenome m
GTCCGGCGGTAATGTACTCCCGACCAAGATTGAGCTCATCGGCACTAGAAAGCGCCTTCAGACGGCCGTCAGGGTCAAGAAGGTGCTGGATGACAAGCGGGACGTCCTTCTGAAGCGGCTGGACGAGATGATCGAACAGGCTACGAACGCCCGGGACGAGATCTCGCAGCCTCTCTCGGACGCCTATCTGGCCCTCTTTGACGCCTACCTAAAGCTCGGCCCGCTCAGGCTCGAGGGCATAGCCGCAAACACCCCTCCCATGGTGGAGGCGGACGTTCACATCCGCAGGATTGTCGACGTTGACATCCCCTCAATCAAGGTTTCTGAGAAGGAGGTTGGCATGACCTATGGGTTCGCGGACAGCAACGTTGCAGTTGACAGGGCGGCCAGGCACATGAGGAAGGTCCTCCCCTCCATCTTCCGGGCGGCCGAGTACGAGAACGCCATCTTTCGTCTCGCGAAGGAGCTAGAGAAGACCCAGAGGCTGCTCAACGCCCTCGAATACATGATAATCCCGCGCTACGAAGACTCCATCCGATACATCCAAGCCACCCTCGAGGAGAGGGAGAGGGAGGAGTTCACGAGGTTGAAACACGTGAAGAAGGTGCTGGAGAGGAAGGCAGCTCTATGAGCGAAGACCTAGTTGATGAGCCGTTCAAGTCCGCTGCAAAGAGGGTCGAGGAGGCCTACGACAAGGCCGCGGCCGACCTAAAGGCCAAGGTCGAGAAGGCGAAGTCAGAGGCGCTGAGAGAGGTCAGCCAGTAGGGCGATTCGTCCAGCCCACTACCGCCTTTATCACCCTCCATATCACCGCCATGCCTGCTAAGAACCCAACCGTCGAGAAGGCGATGGCGAGAATGCTCCCCGAGTACCCCACCTGGCTTCCGACATAGAACCCCAGGAGGACCCCTCCCAGTATGAGAGGCGTAAGCACCAGGGCGGTCGCCACAACAACGATGAGTAGGGCTCTCCTCCCTCTGCTCAACAAGCGCCGCCTCTAGGCGCGCGCGTAAATTCGTTACGGGGCTGCTCTGTTTACTCGCACTTCGAGTAACCACAGCTGCCGCAATGGAAACAGCCATTTTCGAACACCAAGGTGTTCTCATGGCAGTCAGGGCAGGTCCCTCCAAGGGACTTGGGATTCCCCTCCGTGGGGAACCCGGACTCCTTCACCACATGGTTCAGAGTCAACAGCTCTAGGGCCTTGGCGATAGCGTCCGGGATGGACTGTAGCTGGGTCCCTTCGTCCCAGGAGACGTACTTCCCCTTGATCCCCTTGAGTGTGGAAATGACGCTCTGGATATCCCCTCCGTGCTGCAGGTATAGACTGATGAGCCTCCCCAGAGCCTCCGCGTCTGCCTTCTCGTCCCCCCCCGACTTGCCAAGTGTCACGAAGACCTCCTTCAGCTCGCCGCTGTCCATGTTGGCTGTCACATAGAGCCCTCCCTGGGGGAGCCTCAGCTTGATGGTCTTCCCTTCCATCATCTTGGGGCGCTCGAACTCCTCCTTCGGTGCTTCGACCTTCTTCACTACCCTTTCGGTCTCCAAGATGCCCTCTCTGCTCCCTTCTCTGTAGACTGTGATGCCCTTGCACCCCATCCTCCAGGCGAGCAGGTAGACCTTCTCCACCTCCTCAGGGGTTATGTCCTCAGGCAGGTTGACTGTGCTCGAAATGGCGGTGTCTATGTGCTTCTGGATTGTGGCCTGCATCTTCACCCTCATCTCTGGCCTAATTTCGTGGGCGGTGACGAAGTAGTTGGGGAGCTCCTTCTCATCCCTTGCCCCCGTCGCACTCATGTACTCTTTGACGAGCGGGTGGAAGACCTTGAACTCCCCTTCGCTCAGGGACTTGCTCCTCCTAGTGTAGAAGAGGGCGAAGACAGGCTCTACCCCGCTGCTGGTCCCTGCCAGGATGGAACCAGACCCGACCGGCGGGATTGTCGTGATGGCGGCGTTCCTTATACCCAGTGCCCTGATTTTCTCTCTGACCTTCTCATCGAGCCTAGAGACGAAAGGCTGGGCGAGGTGCTTCTCAGGGTCGAAGGCCGGGAAGCTCCCCTTCTCCTTGGCCAGCTCCGTGGAGTAGTCGTAGATTACATTCTTAATCCTCTCGAAGAGGTGATCAACAAACTCGATGGTCGAGTCCTCGTCGTATTTCAGACCCAGCTTAATCAGCATGTCACCGAGCCCAGTGATGCCGACCCCCACCCTTCTGCTGTGAAGAGAGGCTACCTTCTGCTGGGGAAGCGGGTGCCTTTCCGCGTTATAGTCAAGTACATTGTCAAGGAAACGGACCCCGTATTGGGTCGCCCTGGTGAGCCCGTCCCAGTCAATGCTCGCCCTGTCAGTGAACGGCTCCTTGATGAAGGCGCTGAGGTTGACCGAGCCCAGGCAGCAGCACCCGTAGCTCTCGAGGGTCTGCTCGCTACAGGGGTTTACCCCCTGAACCTCCATGCCGTTATACTCGGTCGTCGATTCTTTCTTGATGGTGTCCCAGAAGAGGACCCCAGGTTCAGCCGACTGCCAAGCGCCCTTGATGAGGGACTTCCAGACGTCCCTTGCCCTTACCGTCCTGTTCACTTCGACCTTCTCGTTCTTGAAGTGGAGCGTGAAGTCGCCATCTGTCTCGACAGCCCTCATGAAGTCGTCGGAGATCTTCACCGACACGTTGGCGTAGTTCACCTTCTTGAGATCCTTCTTGACGCTGATGAACTCCATCACGTCCGGGTGGTCCACCCTAATGGTAATCATCAGTGCTCCTCTCCTCCCTGCCTGGCCGATTGTCCCTGTGGTCGTTGAGAGAAGTTCCATGAAGGAAACTGCACCCGAGCTATAGATGGCGGAGTTGTTCACTGGTGCGCCGCGGGGCCTTAGGACCGAGATGTCTGTCCCCACTCCTCCGCCGAAGCTGTAAGTTCTTGCCGCTTCTTTACACCAATCAAAGATAGCTTCTATGGAATCTTCTCGGATTCTGAAGAAATAACAGTTTAGCAGCGTCGACTTCCTTGTCTGGCCTGCCCCAAAGAGAATCCTCCCTCCAGGAACGAACCGCCAATCCTCTAGGAGCCAGTAGAACTTGGAAGCCCACTCCTTCCTCCTGTCGTCGTCCATCTCGGGCGAGGCGAGCTCCCTGGCGACTCGGCGCCACATGTCCTCGGGGCGCTTTTCGACTTGCTTTCCTTGGGCGTCTCTAAGTGCGTACTTCTCGTAGAAGACCCTGGCGCGCAGTTCATCTCCACCGAACGCCGCGAGAGTCTCTGGTGGGAGCACTACCTCTCCCTTCTGCTCTCCGGCATCCGGAGAGTCACGTGGTTGTTCAACGATTGACGTCATAACCTTAACCTCGACCCCATCCCTCCACGCATATATTTCAACCTCGGCTCATTCCAAGTTAACCACCACGCGAGGGACGGGGAAGGCGAAGACTCAAAATGAAGCGTTGTGCTGTAAACTCTTCTTGACAAGAAGTTGAGCAGGTTTGCGGGACCTAGGTCGCTGTCGAGTACTGCGTCATGGCCACCGACTTGCATCGCGGGCACCGGGCGGAATTCTGAGGGAGCTTCGCACCGCAGTTCCTACAAACGGATATCGTCCTGTCCACCTTGAAGTAGGGGAGCTTCGGCGTCGCGTTAAGAATCAGGTTGTAGATGCCCCTGACCTCGTCCGACGAACCATCTAGCGTCATCGACACCCCGCCGTGCAGCCCGACCGAGAGCTTCGAGAGGTAGTCCATCCTCTCGGGGTTCTCGAGGTCCGCCAGCTGCAGCCGCGGCGCCTGAGTGTAGGACCCTTTCTGCAATGGCTGAAGGTTCGCCTTCCCATACTTCTCCGAGTCGAGAGTCGCCAGCCTCAGGGCCCCGTCGAGTTCTAGCATGGCCACCCCCAGCCTGTCTATCTTGGTGGACTTGTCGTCCGCGACCTGGGTGGCGGTGCCCACTATCTTGTCGGCCAGGTCGTATCGTGAAGCCGTGGTAGGGTCCCTGATGAGGCTCGCGAGGGTCTCGTCTAGGCCCACCATGTTCATTATGAGAGGCATCGTGTCAGAAGTGACCGCGTCCGACCCAGCAGCGAGAGAGGGCAGGAGGCCCCTTTTCAGCGTCCTCTCGATTAGTCTCCTTCGGGTCGCAAGCGCGTCGGCAGCGACCCCGATGAGGAGTGCGAGCTTCGCTCTGAAGTACGTCTCATCTTGGTTCGAGTCATAGGCGAGCCTGGGGAGGTTGAGGCTCAGCCCGTGGAGCACGCTCACGTTGTCGGCCTGGGACTCGGGCGAGAGCACGTTGGCGTTTAGCCCGAGAAAACTTCTTCGCTGGTCCGACGAGAAGAACGCTATCCTCCCTCCGTTGAAGATTATCGAAGCCGCATCCTTCAGGACCTTGGTATCATCCACCCTGTTTGGCTTGGCCAGAAGAAGGCGCACGTCGGGCCTTGGCGTTTCTTGGACGTAGCTCCTGTAGGCTCCCAAAGTGGCATCAAGGGTCTTGTCCATCACCTCCCGAGTGACGTCGTCGTGCCTGTAGGGGTTCAGGTCCAGGCTGATGGCCGGGCCAACCGAGCCAGCGGCAGGAGCCCCTATGGTCTCGAAGAACCTCAGCAGGACAGACTCTAGTTCCCTCTTGCCCCTTGACTTGCAATAGGGACCTAGGAACTGCAGGAAGTTCCTGAATGCAACTTCATCTGACACCTCGCGCGTCATCATGGACGCCATGTTCAGCACCACGTTCAGAGCTCTCTCCGCGTTCTCGGGGCTTGGAATCATCGAGGTATTCGGGATTTTTCCCCTGGGGTTCAGCCCCGCGCTTCTTACCGACAGGAGGTCGACGAATACCGTGTCAGGGGTGAGCCCCCAGGACCCGGCGTTGGTGATGTGAATATCGCCAGACAGGTGCGCATCGGCGACGTCCCTTGGAAGCTGCTCAAGCAGGAGGTATTCCGAGAAGACCTGCTTCCCGGTCTGGTGGATAAGCGACTCGACGCTCCCGCCGTCGTCCCCTGCCTTCCCCAGAAGCTGGGTCACGTCGTAGATGGGCATCCCCAGCCTCGTGAGCTTGTGCCTGTACTCCTCCATGCTATGCTCCACCAAGAGCGCGTTCACAATCTCACGGATTAGGGGAGCCGTGAGGTACTGTGTCTGGAACTTGTACAGCCTTGACTCCGTCTCACTCGTGATCTTCTGTGCAAGCTCGACAGGCATGCCTGCCTCTTTCACAAGCGATTGAAGGATCTTGTTGGCGTTGAACTCTTCCATCGTCTGGTGGGACGTTCTCACGTACAGCTTTCCACTCTCGACCAGGGACTGTTCCTCGATTTGCCGAGTGAGATTAAGCACAAGCCTGCCGAGGTTTGTGACGGTGTACTTCCTCTCCTGCCTGTTCAGCTGGATGAGCAGCTGCTTGACCAACTTCCGAAGGTGGTAGGCGAATTTCCCTGACTCCTTCTTCGACTTGAACCCTGCCAGGGTCTTCAGGGCGCTGTAGGTGAGCGGACCCTTTATGTTCAGAATCCTGAGAATCTCCAGTCTCTGTGGAGAAGCAATTACACTGTAGATCGTCTTGACCCTGCGAGGAGCTGCCTGCAATGCGGCGCGGACTTCTCCGAAGAAACTATATCAAGCTATGTGCACCGTTGGTCAAAAGAAGTTCTCCAAGGATTCATCAAACGAAGGATGTCGGTATACATCACGGTCGCCCGGATTCGATGGGTTTACCGTGCAAATCCATCTCAGTCAGCAGACTGTCTGCAGGAACCTGAAGAAGAGATCAAAGCAGAGCCAGTCTCACTGTTGGGGACAGCCGAACTTGGTATCAGCGGGAACCGAAGTTCCCGCCCCGTAGACACTCAAGCCAGTCCGATCATCTTCAGAAGTTCTGAGAAACGGGGGTCGTTCCTAAGAGAGTAGAAGTAAGGCGCCTTTATGTTCCCGTAAAGCTGACTCGAATGTGCGGCTGCCAACTTCTTCAAGCAATCAAGAGCTTCGTCGGTTTCTCCAAGCGCTGCGTGGGCAACTGCGAAGTCCGCGGCCCCCCTTTTCTCCTCCGGGATTTTCTCCAGCTCTTTGAAGAGAGCGCGCGCATCACCGATCCTACCCACCAGTGACAAAACGAAGATCAGGTCAGAGATGAAACCTGGCCTGGAAGACAGTCTCATTGCCTCCTGCCCTTCCCTGATCGCTTCCTCAGGCCTCCCCGACAAGGCAAGGGCGATTCCCAGACCCGAATGTGCCGTTACGAAGCCAGGGTTAGATTGTGTGACTTCCCGGTACTTCGCGATCGCGTCGGCGATTCGACCGGCTTGCAACATTTCGTCTCCGATGTTGACAGGAATTGTTGGAGACAGAGGGTCTAACGCTTCGGCTTTCTCGAGGTGAGCGATACCTTTGTCAAGCCTCCCCAGCGGCGCACACACGGCGTAGGCATAGTAGAGCCTCGCAGGGGAAGAGTTCGGGTTCAGCTCGATCGCCTTTTCGAACTCCCGTTCTGCTCCCGCCCAGTCCCACCTGGAAGCCAGGAGCGCTCCGAGCATGGCGTGCGCCTCCGACAGGGTTTCGTCAAGTTCCAACGCTTTCGATACGTTCTCCTCCACCTTCGGAATGGATCGGGAGGGGTCGATGTATCCCCAATTCTCCATGACCGCGTAGCATTCTGCGACCCCGGCATATGCTCGCGCATAGCCCGGAAAGCGATCAATGGCCTCTTGGAAATAGGCGATTGCAGTGCTCAGACCTTCAGCCGTCCGTTCATAGGAATGGTACCTTCCTTTCAGGTAGAGAGAGTAGGCTTGCGCATCAGTAGTTGGCTTCCTGCCTATGCGCTCCAGTTCTGGTGAGAGTATCTTGACTCGGAGATTCTCCGCGACTTGCCTAGCTATGTCACTCTGGACCTCAAATACGTCGTCAAGCTCTCGATCGTAATTCTGCGCCCACAGGTGCCGATCCGTTTCCACGTCAATGAGCTGGGTTGTTATACGAATCTTATTCCCAGCCTTTCTGAAGCTACCTTCGAGTATCGACCCGACCTTGAGCTCCCTTCCGATATCCTCGACTTTCTTGGCTGTCCCCTTGTACCCCATTACCGAGGTCCTCGAGATGACGCTGAGACCGCTTATTCCCGAGACGGTCGAAATAATCTCCTCAGTCATCCCGTCGGCAAAGTACGAATCGTTTGGATCGGGGCTCATGTTGGCGAACGGAAGGACCGCGATGCGTTTCTTGTCGAGCCTTGCCGGCGTAGGGACAATTTCCTCGTTCCAGGGGAGAACCATCTTGTACACCTCAATCGGTTCGGCCACGTTCTTGAGTGACTTTGGCCCCAGACTTGACAGCGAGATGTCCACCTTACCTTTGACATGATCGTACACCTGTCGGGTGATGCAGACGCCTCCGGCCTCCGCTAGGGGCTCGATTCTCGAAGCTACATTGACCGCATCCCCGGAAATGTCTCCATTGGACTCCACAACTTCTCCTAGATGGACCCCAACCCTGAGGTGTATCCTGTTGCCCGGCTCCATGGAGAGATTGAACTCTTTTAGCGCCCTCTGAATGTCATAGGCACACCTGACAGCGTCCACCGCGTTGGGGAACTCCACCATGATTGCATCTCCAATTGTCTTGACCTCCCTGCCGCGATGCCTCGCTAAGATTGGCCTGATTAGCTTCCTTTGCTCTTCCACCAGCGCCAAAGAAAGATATTCGTTCCTCTGTCCGAGGGCCGTGTACCCAACCATATCAGTGAACATGATTGCTGCGAGGCGGCGCTCGCCCTGTGACAACTATGCTACTCGCATCGCAAGAATGCCTTCGAATAAAATCGTTTGCGACTACACTCCGAAGAAATCCAATAGAACCACTCCCTGAAGCATGTGATTCCAAACAGCTGGAATTGAGCCCCGTTTTCCAAACCCAGTTCATTCCAAGCGTATAGAAAATGGGGTCGCCCGGATTTGAACCGGGGATCTCAAGCGCCCAAGGCAACTCCCGAATTGGTTTGAAGCCTAGACCAGACTAGCCGACGACCCCGCAAACGATCGCTCGAATCCTGAGATAGTTATGGCTTCCCTGGTCAGCCGGAGGGTCTGCCCTTTGAAACGAATGGGTTCCCTTGGGCGAAGAATCTCCACCTGAAGGATGTCCCGACTTTGATTCCAACCCTCGAGCTAACCCCGACCTCCCCAACTGTCTCTCCTTGCTCGATGAAGAGTCTCTTCGAAGTGACTATGTCTTCTCCATTCAGGCTTTTGTCTATTCCTAGCGCCCGGGTGAGGTTGCCGGGTCCTGAAGCGAGTCTCACGACCTCTCCCACGCCCCTGTTCCTCTTCATCATCTCAATCCCTTCAAACGGCTGAATCGCCCTCACCAATACAGCTCCGGCTATCCCTGACCCTTCCGTGGTTATGTTCAAGCAAAAGTGGGCCCCCATGGTGAAGTAGATGTAGGCGTGCCCGGCGGGCCCGAACATCACCTCGTTCCGCCTAGTCTTTCCTCTGTACGCGTGACTCGCAGGGTCTCTGCTCCCCCTGTAAGCCTCGGTCTCGACAATCATCCCTGACATTCTCTTTCGTCCCTCGACCCTCACCAGAGTCGACCCGAGGAGTTGCCTGGCCACCCGCGGGGTGTACCTTTCGAAGAATGAACGAGAGAGCCTCGACACGATGAGCTCCTATAGTGTCGGCTTCACGTGCCTGAAGTTGACAAACAGTAGCAGTATCCCGACAACGTAGATCACAGTGGCGAGCACCCAGGGGAGGTCGAGGTGGGAAATTCCCAAGGCTGGGATGTCGAAGACGCTGAATGTGAGGATGTATCCCCCGATGAAGGTGCTCACGTTGTTGGGGATCCTCCAAATAACCGCGTTCAAGGTGCTGGCTAGGCCCCGCCTCCTCGGCGGAGTTATTCCCATCAGGAACGAATCCATGAGCGGAGAGTTCATGTTCATCAGAGCAGCTCTGATGAGATAGACTCCGCCGACCACGAACAAGTTGGGGATAAATGCGAGGCTGAGCATGAAAAGGGTCGAACTCCCCATTGTCGTGACCATGGCTGGGAACAGACCGATTTTATTCGAAAGCCGCGGGCTTGCCACGGCTGCGAAGGCCATGGTTAACCCGGAAAGCGCCAGGTACGGGCCGCTAAATCCGTCCGAAACCCCGAACTTGAGCCAGAGCCACGTCCCAATCAGGGGGATGATGAGACCGGCGCCGAACCCAATGATGCTGTTGATTACAGAGAACTTGATGGTCTGCCTCATCACCCCCGTGTTGACCCCCTCCTTCCCCTTCTCTGGCGGCTTCTCCGCGTAGTTCCTCAGCAGCAGCCAGAGAGCGATGGGGGCGCTGAAAGTCGCGAATCCGACCAGAAGGAAGGCCCAGCTGTGGACCGTCAAGGCGCTCAGGCCAATCATGCCTTCGATAGGGCCGAATGCAAGAGGGAGGGCAGAACCCAGGGACATCCCCGCCGTGCTCACAATGAAAGAGAGGGAGAACGCGGAGTCCCGGTTGGAGAGGTCTGTCTGGTCTGCTATCATCGCGTTCCATGAAGAGAGAAACGCCGCCTCGCTCACTCCGCCGATGGCCGAGGCGGCGTATAGGATGTTCACATTGAGCGTCATCCCGAACACCAAGATTGATGGCGCGAATACGAGACCTCCGAGAATTAGGAACCACTTCCTTCCAATTCTATCCGAAAGTATTGCGAGGGGGATGCCCGCCAGGACAAGCGCGACTCCTTCGATGGCGAGAATGGTGCCAACGACGGCTGGAGTGAATCCTATTTCGGGGAGGAAAGCCATTACGTATATCAAGAAATAGCCCACGGCAACGTTGTTCATCACGGTCGCCAGAATCAGGAGCCTGACCCTTGGAGGCACTGAGGCCCACACACCGCGCTTCACAGCTGTCTGCCCCGACAACGCGGACGCGCTTCAGTTTGCGGTTTAATTACCCAGCGGCGACTCGTGGAACATCGGCCCTTTGGGGGAAGGATTCGTCCCCAAAGTCGGCCCGCTCATCCTGAAGTAGACAGGGAGGGCGGCGAGGAAGAACCCGAGGAACATTGCATATCCAATCCAGTCGTGGACTCCCCACATGGNACATGATTCCTGCCCCGTACTCGTACCCCACCCACAGCAGGACAAGTATCCGAATCGAGTCCAATATGGTCAGGATCAGGACCCCCGCCACTGCGAGCTTCACAGTCGGGCGCCACCTGCTCCTCATGTCTAGGTGCATCAGGGCCAGCAGCCCGACGAACATGGTCACTGATGTGATGCTCGAGCAGCTGGGAGTGACAACCCCGTTCACCACCTCGCCTGACTTCGACAGGATTTCGAACTGAGTCCCCTGCCAGAAGACTGGCAGCCCTGCGAGACCGGCTAGTTTCTCTGAAAGACCGGAAGAGACCACGGACAGAGGCTCTCCCAATGCCCAGAGCAGGGCAGCTGGTGCCCCGACGGCAGCGGCGTATACTCCCGCGTATGGAAGGATGAACCTCCAGGCCGAAGGGATGATAATCAGGGACGAACCGTAGAACGTGAGGACAACCGCAACGCCTGACGTCGCGAGGGTTTGGCCTGTGAGTGGCTCGGCCACCACGAGTCCTCCAACCAACGACATCCCGATCACGCGTAGCGGGAGGCTGGTTCCTTCGAGCTTCCCATTCATCGCCCCTGCGAACTCCTTCCACTTCATGGCGAAGATGGCGGTCAGGAGAGCGACGATAGGAATCGCGACAAACAGGCCTCCAAAGGCATCCCCAACCGACTGGTTGACAAGAGAAGGGAAACTGGGCGCCGTCACAGCAGAAAGTGCGAGGGCAAC
>OCOJ01033195.1_pt7 | contig 10805 bp, 12 predicted proteins | sample 1539251 | NCBI WGS metagenome assembly OCOJ01 (sample SAMN01911457, study PRJEB22624) | soil metagenome | biome: Soil | place: Malaysia | collected 2012-04-30 | depth RA_metagenome m
CCTCAAGGTCGACTCCGACCAAGCCTTCGCCACTGCGCAAAAGCACGGCGGTGACAAGCTGGTGGAGCAGACTCCCAACACCGTCGTCACTTACGTCTGCGAATGGAACCACAACACCAACGAACTGGTGTGGCACGTGATCTATGGTCCCAGCCGCGAAACCGCCAAGCTCACGGTCGCGGTCAACGCTTCCACCGGCGATTTCCTCCGGGTCGAGAAGTAAGTCCGCCTTTCCGGATGGACCGCGTGGCTGGCTGGGGTACAGCGACGACGCTTACCAACTATTGGTTCCGCTCCTCTTCCAGCTTGAGCTGGTCCTGGATCTGGGAAAAGAAGCGGTGCAGCGCGTCGGCTGAAGAGATGGCTCGCTCCAGGGTGTGGGGTTCGCCAAAGGTAATAATGTCTTGCAGAGAATATTGCAGGCGCACCCGATCAGCCGCGCACTGGGCGCTGAGCAATTCAACTTTGGCGGCGCGAAGATCGGCAATAAGGCGGGATACATCAGCCCGGTTCTTAAGGTCATCGTTTGACATCCATTGCTCCTCGTTGTTCAAGAATGCGCAGGGCGCCCCCTGGAGCCATTTCGTGCACATAAAGCCGCACGATCCGGCCCTGCCGACCCCTGCAGAGTCAAGCCATGTACTAGTATTTATTTACTATACAGTGTTAGTTAAACGCAGTACAAGATATAGGATGGTCAGGCAGTGGTGCAGTTTGAATCTCAACTTTTGCGGCTGCGTCATTACGATGCCCCGCGTTTTCGCCAGCGGGGCGAGCAATCTCGCGTGGGGAGTACGGGAGCTGCGCGCGAGATCCTTCGCTCCGCCTGAAAAACGGCTTCGCTCAGGATGACCCCATGTCGGCATTCCTTCAAACTGAGCCACTACCGGTCGCCGGGTGCTGGGGCAGTTTGATTGTCATCCGGAGCGCACGTTTTTAGTGCAGCGAAGAGCTTGCCCTGAGCGAAGTCGAAGGGATCCGGGCGAGCCGCGCGTAACCTCGAAGCCTGCCCTGAGAGAGCGAAGCGACCGAAGGGCGCGTTTGGCTCGCTTCCCAACCGAACTGCGCCACCACCGGCCGCGACGGAGGCAGCACCTTGCCCAGGCATCCTGACCCGCAACTCGAACGACGCATTCTGGACGCCGCTTGCCGCCTGTGGGGCCGCGGCGGGGAAAAAGGCCTGACCATGCGCGCCGTGGCCAGGGCGGCGGGCACCACCACTCCCACCGTGTACGAGCGTTANCCGCGACCGTGATGACATTCTGCGCGCCGTCCGCCTGAAAACCCGCGCCGAGCTTTTCGCCGCCCTCGGCCGCACTCGTACCCTTCGCCAGGCCTGTCAGCGCCAGCTCCAGTTCGCCCTCGAGCATCCTCATGCCTACGAAGTGCTCTTCGACGGCGTGGCAAAACCACCCTCGCTCCATGAACCCTGGCCCAGCTTCAATCTCATCCGGCAGCGGCTGACCGAGGTGCTTGGCGGTACGCCCCGCGAGCACACGCGCCTGATGCTGGTAGTCTGGTCGCTTCTCCATGGCGCCGCCATGCTCATCATCCGCGGACCTTTCGAGGGACACCTGCGCACGCAGACTGTCTACGCCTGCCTCGACGCCATCGACGCCATCGTGGCCGCCGTCCGCTCCAAGCGAAAGATGTTCACCGGACCCCGCTGGCCGTCGACTCTGATTCTGGGGGAGGGCCCCCAAAGCCGCGTCGATTTCCGCCGCCCACACACCCCTAGTAAAAGACGCAATCGCAGGAAATGAACGTGAAGTCGAAACAGCGGTGAGACGTTTCTTTACTTGGTGGTCTTCTTGTCGGCAGCGGGCCCCTTCAATCGCTCAATCGCCTTCTGGGCCTCGGCCGNCCTCCGGTCCATGCGGCAGAATCTTCAGATAGCTTTCGTATTCCGTGCGCGCGTCGTCAGGACGGCCCATTTTCTCCAGGCACACCGCCAGGCGAAACGTCGCCATCGCGTCGTTATCTTTGTAGTAGAGGGCTTCGCGATAACGGTCCTCCGCCGCTTTGTAGTTCTTGCGCTTGAAGTAGAAATCGCCGACCTCGACGTCTTTCGCCGCCTTGTGCGGGTCCCAGGGATGGAACTCCGCCACATCGCCTCCGGCAGCGTCCTCAAACCCGGCGTCCTTCAGCGCCTCGCGGCTCTGCGGATGAGTCTGGGCGTCACCGGGCGGCGGGCTCAAGTCAATCTGCGTATCTTTGCTGGAACTCTGCCCTTCCCCGATTCCAGAATCACCGGCATCCGAACGAGGCGGCGAGAAGTCCGGCTCGTGCGGCTTGGCCGGCTTGCCGGCAGACGGCGTGGAATCCTGCCCCCCGGAAGTCGATCCGGAACCCGGCTTACTGGCCCTTGATCCAGCATCTTGTTTGTTCGCCGTGGACGCGGAATCCGGCTTGCTGGCGGTCGCTCCTGGCTGCGGCGTCGGCGCATCAGGCGGCGTGTTGGAAGAACTCGACGAATTCTGCGCCCACGCTCCCACACCACACACCAGCAGCACGACCATCAGCCAACATCGCATACGCATATTTTACGCCCCTCCCAAGCGGAGAAGCGGCCCCTTAAAGTGGGAACTTTGCCGTTGGCATGGCTGTAATGCCGCGCCCGAGGGCAACCTGTGAACCGAGAGCTTTTAGCGGGACCACCCCAGCGTTGTGGCCTGTTCACGCCAGTCGCCTTCAATTATGATTGCCACCCGTCATGGCTAAGTCCCTGATTGCGTGCGTATGGCAGCGACTCCGCTAATGTTATTCATCAGAGGTGGGCCGATCGTGACCGTTGGAGCGGCCCTGTTGTTCCTCTGGATGCGCTGATCGGGGAAAGGCCAGGCGGCTGGTCTTACAGTGGAGAGCCGAGCAAACCTATCGGCGTCCGTGAGCGGTTGCTGTGGGCTGTTTGTGGAATCGGCCTGCTCGGATATGAGGTCTCAAAATTGCAGAATTGGGTCTACAGCCTCTCCCATTAGAGCGGCACGGGCAAGGCCGTGTCCAGCGCTCTATTGACAGTACCCAGACTAAGGCCACCAGCGGGGGCATTTTGAGCGCTATCGCCTAGTAGCGGCAGTCATGGCGCAACCGTCGTCGGTGTGATGCAGAAAAAGCCGCCCAGACATCGGGCGGCCCGTCCTGCAAAAGATGTGAGAGTCCTTGGTTTCCAGATCAAACTGTCTTGCCCTTCAGTGGATCTGGATTGCGCCGCCGCAGGTGTAGAGCCACGGTACGCCTTCAGAGCATTTCTCGCCGCCAGTATAGGTGACCGAGGCAATTCGGTTGTTGTTCACTCCCCAGGAGAAACTCCAGTTGGCCGGGAAGTTGAGAAGCTCAGAAAAGGTCAGGTTCTTCGTAGTCCAGCGCACAGCCAAGTCCACCGAGCCGTCGTCGTTCCAGGTATCGCCGACGATGTCGCCTAGATCGTTGATGCCCACGGCTTCGGCGTTGGTGAATACGCCTTGGGGCAGGGGAAGCATGATCACCCGCGAGTAAGTTGTTCTTGTCCCGTCGAGCGGCTTCCACAACGTGGGAAGCCAAATGCTCCAGTCACTTGAAGTGACTATGCCTGCGATCTCCCCGTTTTCGTTGATGCCATAGGGGACAGCAAATGGATAGCCTTTGGACACTCCGAGGGACATGAGTTCCCCCCAACTCTTTCCGTCAGGGCCTGGGTTCCACAGCGCGCCAATCTCCCTCGTGCCGGTGCTGTTCCCTCCCAGGGCAATGATCTGCCCATCGTCGTTCACATCNCCAGACCAGCCACGTAAAGTGAGAAAACGCTGTGGTGTCGAGCGCGTGAATTGTCCACTTCGCGACGAGTTTTCCGTTCGTCCAAACCTGCGATGGCGTCCAGACGACGGGCGCGTCGAACCACGAATTGGTATCCTGGTCCACGCCGCTCCCGCCCACGATCAGGGTTCCGAGTTTGTTTGTGCTGATCGCATAGCTGGAGTTATGGTTTGCGTACTGCGGGTTGCCGGTATCGGCAAGAGTCCCCAAGTCAACCATGCCGGTTTCCTTGGTCCAGGCCACAGCGCGCATGTGCCCGTCCGATGTGATGGAGTGACTGACCACCAGCCCGGTGTCCGAGATGCCATCAAACGGCTCTTCACACCCGATGGCCTGCTCGCCCGGCAATGTGCCAAGGTCGGTCCATTCCCCGGCAGTCGGCCCGAACAAAGGCACCTCCAGCGTGTGGGTGTAACCAGAACCGTCGTCGATCGGGGACACATCGCCACGGCCAACGATCACGCCGAAGTCATTGATATGCCATGTGGTAAACCAGGTGCCACCGTGGTAAGTACCTAGTTCCCAGTATTTCGTCCTGTCATCCCGATTGACCTGGGAATAAGAGCCCCGGCGTGCTGCGAGGTCCGGCGCCCTTGATGTCTGGTTGGCCATTCGACGCGGGATATACCTCCCAACAGGTGGCTTGGTCGCAGGCTGCTGCGCCCACACCGTCGAAACGAAGCACACACCTAGAATGCAAGCAAGAATACTGATGCGTTTCATGATTTCCTCCATAAATGAAGCGCGTGTTGGGACTCCTCACGTGCGGAAAGTGTTCAGAGACCCGCTCCCCTCAGGGGTACTGAATCCGTGGCGGGAAGTACTCCTCAGAAAGGCGAGAAGATGTATTTGCGATTTGCGTGGGGTTTCTAACAGCGAAGTGTGTGATCGAGGATGATGAGCGAGTTGGAGATGTGATGCGCTGCCGGCTCTTTACACTCCGCCCGGCCCGAGGGGTGTCTGCGGGTGGAAAGCAAATCGCGCGGAACAATCGGCACAACCTGAAGGCTCGGTGCAGACGCCTGCACCAGGTCACCGGAGAACGGCGGGGTCATCTCGTAAGGCAGTGCCTCCGACTCGTCGTACGGGGTCTCTGGCACGTCTTCCGTTGGAATCGCGAAAGATATGCTTAGGGCGAAAATGGCGAGTAAGACGAGAGCAAAGTGGAGTACTCTCATACAGCCAACCCGACATCGAGGGAACGTGCTCTCATTCCAACTGACGTTCTTCTGTCGGAAAAGCGAGCCTTCCCGCCTGAGAGGGATTGATCCCGTGGTGGACGTGGTCTTCGGTGAGGTCAGATGCGACAGACGCATTTTCCCCTTGAGGTTCTCCGCTGTCAGTGATTGCAGTCACCGTAAAATCCAAGGCTGGTAGCGCCGCAAATCGTCAATTGGCGAAATGTATGGTCCGCCGCCCCCGATCGCCAATTTTTCACTCATTGCCCAGCCTATCGTTCGGGCCGACAAAACCTGTGCGCCTGTTTTCAGAACTCACTGCTCACAGCTCATAGCTAGAAAAAACAGGCCGCTCAGGGGGAGGCGTTGAGCGGCCTGGTTGGCGAAGTCCTCCGGGGAGNGAGGGTAAAGTTGAGGCGTTTGTGCGGCCCATTCGCTAGCCTCGCATGCGCTCGGCTGCTCAGGGCAGGCTAAGATCTGAGCCGCGCGCCGAAATCCTCAGCGAAGGATCTCCGGCCCGCAAATTCTGTCATCCCGAGCAGCGGGTCCTTTCGCCGCCGAAGGACCTGGGCTGGGCCGCGCGAAGCTTAGCCTGCCCTGAGCAAGCGAAAGCGCGTCGAAGGGCGTTCTCTGCGACGCAATAAGTCGCGCGCTTGGCCTGCATCCTAACTCGCGACTCGCGGCTCGCGACTCGCTCACATCGACGACGGATTCGTACTCGTCGCCTGCGAACCGCCCGTGGTGTTGGTCATCAGGCGAACGTCCACGCGGCGATTGTCGGCGCGGCCGGCTGCGCTCTTGTTGCTCTCCACGGGACGGTCTTTGCCCAGCCCAATCACATAGATCTTGTGCGCGGGCACGTTGTATTTCGACGCCAGATACTGGATCACCGAATTGGCGCGCCGCTCGCTCAGACCGTAGTTGTACTCCGACGATCCTACCGAGTCGGTTCCGCCTTCCAGCGTGATGATGTACCCCTTGGTATTGCCAATGCTGCTGGCCAGCTGATCGAGTGCTGCCTTCGCCTTGGGCGTCAGGTTGTCCTTGTCGAAACCGAACTTCACCGAAGTCTCCGCCACGGCATGATAATTGTCGAGGTTGGCGACCGTGTTGGTCAGCACGCCCACGCGGTTGTTGGCCGCGTCGGCCAGCTGCTGAGCCGAGGTTGCGGTCTGCCCGGCCGCCTGCGCCTTCTGGTCGACCTCTGCCGCCTTGGCGTTCACAGCCGCTATGCCAGCCTGCGCCCGCGCGTCCACGTCTTTGATGTCGCGGGTGTTCTTGGCGGTCAGGTCATCGAGCTCGTTGGTCTTGTTGATCAGCGGCGTGGTCTGTTGTTTCACATAATTCTTGGTGGTGCAGCCGACGCCCGCCGCCAGGCTGGCTGCCAGAACCATCGCTAACGAAGTGCGGGTCATATGGAANGAAGCTCCTTGTCTCTCTCGTGTGATGTCTCGAATCTTGTCCCGGGTTACGCTCCCTGGGAAGTCGAACCCGTTACTTGAGGCCCTGGGAAATGATTCCACGTGCGAATCTCGCCCTTGCTGGTGCACGGCACGTGCCAGTTTTCTATGCTGGATTTGGCACGAATAAGTATACGCGTTTTCAAGGGCTTGCGCTCTTCTTGGAGGAGTGGTCCGACCGCCCGTAGACAGGGATGAGACGCAAACCCCACACAAGGGAAGGGAAAATTTATACGGCAGGGCTCAGATATGGGAAGGTCACCTTCCCCTGGCCGGGCAGAGGATGGGGATGGCCTCGCTGATCTTAGCTCCGGGAGTATCCCTTCCGCGAAGATAAGTCAGGAGCACCACCTTTGATCTTTCCAAGATGGCGCAAAAATCCTTGAAGCTTCGCAAAGTCCTTTCTCGTGACGGGATCGGCCTCGTGTCTCCTCATGTTGCGTATTCTCTTCCCCACGTAGTCCGGCATCCTTACGGGATCCATTTTCGGAGTTGACTTGTTGGCGGTCGGCATTGCGGCGATCAGAATCCCCTCGACGTCATCTAGGTATTTCTTCTCGCAGATGAACGCTGAGAAGAAATTCCAGAAGTTAAAATAGCGATCGGTGCTTTTGTTTGCGTGATCGTGGAGGCGGGTGTAAAGCACCTCGGCTTGCCCTATGTAGTACGGAGAATCGTCACGGTAGAGCACATACACGCCTGGATTTCTCAGCTCGGGAAGCTGCTCGTTCAGGTACAGCTTCCTGTCCCCCTCTTCCGTCACGTCCCAGACCGCCCTCGGCCACATCGAGATGAACTTCTGGACCATTTTGCTTCGCACCATGAGCCTCCCAACTAACAACCGCCGGTCATCTAGAATAATCTTACACGCGGCCAATGGACCTCCTCGCCAAGATCCGCACCATACCCACCGAACCCGGAGTGTATCTGTACAAGAACGCCGAGGGCGAAGTCATCTACGTGGGCAAGGCGAAGAATCTGCGCAGCCGCGTCGCCAGTTACTTTCACGAAGGACGCTGGGAAGACGCGAAGACCGGCACCCTGGTGCGCGAGGCCGTCGATGTCGACTATATTGTCGTCGCCAATAACAAAGAGGCGCTGGCGCTCGAAAACAATCTCATCAAGCAGCGCAAGCCGCGCTTCAACATCCTGCTGCGCGACGACAAGACTTATCCCTACGTCAAGCTCACGCTCGCCGAGCGCTGGCCGCGCGTTTACGTCACGCGCCGTCTGCGCAAAGATGGCAGCGACTACTACGGCCCGTACTTCCCTGCCAATCTTGCCTATCGCATCGTCGACCTGATCCACCGCAATTTTCTGATCCCTTCCTGCAAGGTCGATCTGACGCGCTTTCATCCGCGGCCCTGCCTGCAGTACTACATCAAGCGCTGCCTCGGGCCTTGTGTGAAGGAATTGACGACGCCCGAGACCTATCAGGAAGCCGTGCGCGACGTGAAACTGTTTCTCGAAGGACGTCCCACCGATCTGGCTCGCTCGCTGCATGCGCGCATGGAGCAGGCCGCCGCCGCCCAGGAATACGAGCGCGCCGCGCGCTATCGCGATCTGATTTCTACCGTCGAACAGNCTGCAGGAGCGCCAGCGCATCGCCGCCGCGGAAGGCGATGATGCCGACGTCTTTGGCTATCACTACGAAAACGGCATGCTGGCCGTGAACCTGTTCCACATGCGCGGCGGCAAGATGGTCGACCGCAGAGAATTCTTCTGGGAGGACCTGCCGGAGTCTGCGGATTCGAGCGAACTGGAAAGCAGCACCAGACATGTGGGGACAGCCGGCACATGTGGGGACGGCCGCCCTCGGCCGTCCATGCCGAGCGAAGCTCGGCTGGAGGTCCCCACGAGCTCTGTTAAATCGTCTGCAAACTACGCCGGCGAGCATGGCTCGCCCGGACAGCCGAGGGCGGCTGTCCCCACATGGTCTGGAGAGCGGCGCAGCGAACCTTCCGGGCACTCCTTTCATCCTGGCGAATTCTTCTCGGCGCTGCTCAAGCAGCTTTACATCGGCCAGCCCTATGTGCCGCGCAATCTCTACGTGCCGATCGACTTTGAAGACAGGGAAGAGCTCGAAGACCTGCTTTCTGAGGAGCTAGCGGGCAAGAGTGCCCGCTCCACACGAGTACACATACTTGTTCCGCAGCGCGGCGACAAGCGCTCGCTCATCGATCTCGCGGGCAACAACGCCAAGCAGTCCTACGATCAGCGTTTCCGCGTGCTCAAGCCCAACGCGCGCCGGATTCAGGAAGAATTGCAGGAGGCGCTCAGCCTGCCCGAATTGCCCAAGCGCATCGAGTGCTTCGACATCTCGCACATTCAGGGCGCCGAAACCGTCGCGTCGATGGTGGTGTGGGAAGACGGACGGATGAAAAAGTCCGACTACCGCAAGTTCATCATCCGCACCGTCGAGGGGGTCGACGACTTTGCCTCGATGCGCGAGGTGGTCACTCGCCGCTACAAGCGTTTACAGGACGAAAAGAAATCCATGCCCAGCCTGGTGCTGATCGATGGCGGCCTGGGACAGCTGCACGCAGCCGCTGAAGCGCTGGATTCGCTTGAAATCATCAACCAGCCGCTGGCTGCGATCGCCAAGCGCGAAGAGATTCTCTACGTCCACGGGCAGGAGAAAGATCCCGTCGCGCTCGATCATCATTCCCCCGTGCTGCATCTGATTCAGCAGGTTCGCGATGAAGCTCACCGCTTCGCCGTGACCTTTCATCGCAAGCGGCGGCAGATGCGCGACCGGTCCACCGAATTGTTGGAAATCCCGGGAGTGGGTGCGAGCACGACGCGCCGCCTGCTGGAACATTTCGGCAGCGTGCAGGCCGTCAAGCAAGCCGACGCGGCGGCGCTGTCGGCGGTGGTGACACGGTCTCAAGCAGAAGCGATCCAGAATCACTTTCGGAAATAGTTGACTCTATTGGGTAAGCTTAAGTCTTCTGTTGATTCCAGAGGACTTAGCTAGGGGCTAGGCCGAACTGACTGCGAACCTGCATCGCTTCGCCGGGCAGCCCATCGCGTAGAATGCCATTCTTTCGCGCTAGGAAGCTCCAGGATCGACGATCCCTGCCCGAGGCGTGTAACCTTTCATCCAAATTCCCAGATGCACCTACCGGCGAGGAAGCCACAGTAGCGTCTATCTTTAGCTATAAGCTATTTGCCAGGCAACTACCAGTCTACCTAAGTCGTTGATTCTAGGTGAGCGGTGATTTTCGCGCACGCTAAGTTGTTGATTCCTGGTCCTCCGGCCTAGCCAGCTTTTGCGCCCTTGCCGTTCCTCGCGGTCAACGATCTTTGAAGAAAGCTTGAAACGCAGAGCTCACTAAGAAGAACCCCGAAGGTCGCGAAGAGAGTTCCTTCCCGGCCCTCCCGCTTCCGCCTCGTCATCGGTCGCGAAGGTTTCACTGGGGCATGCGGTTTAGCACGGGCAACTCGCCATGTTCCATGGTGAACATAAACGGATCGGGGCGGTACTTGGTGAGCACGCCGATGATGTCGATCGTCGAGCCCGGCGCGGGCGGGTGCAGCATGGGCTTTTCCATCTCGACGTGCACGTCGGCCTTGTTAGCCGCTTTGTTGTCGTCGTGGATGGCGACATCCAGCGTGTCGCGGGTGGAGGCGATGACTTTTACTTCCGGGATCTTCAGCCGGGCTTTGCCGTTTTTCTGCATGTCGTCGATGGAGTGCCAGACTTTCGACGCGGCGGCGTCGTTCGCGGACGAACAGGTGGCCTTTGAGAGGATGAACTCCTTGTCGCTGAAAGAAAGCGTCGCGGGATCGTTTTGCTCCACGGCCTGCACGGCCAGTTCGCAGGGCGTGGGTGCGGGCTTGATGCGCGAGGCGAAGTCAGGCGGCAGCACACTCTCAGAGGCCGTCCCCTTCAGGATCGCGTCCCACCCGTCCTCGCCGCCGTGGTATCTCTTGTACTTCCCCCTGCAATAGGCCACGATGCTATTCACTGCGTCCGGGCTGCCCTGGGCCAGTTGGATAGCTTTGCCGCAATACCAAAGACCGTTGCGGTCGATTGGATTCTGTTCCAGGTCGGCCACAACCAACTGGTAAACATCCTGGAGGTTCTTAGGATCGAGTTGAAAGGCTTTTTCGTAAGCGGCGCGCGCCGCAGCGTAATCCTTTTTTGCAGATTACAGAATCCACTTGCACCGTCGAAGATGTCGGACATTTGGTTCCGCAATTTCTCAAAGTCGGCATCCGACATGCCTTCCGGCTTCTGCCAGCCGGGCAGTTGTTGCAAGCCAGTTTCGGTATGCGCGCACATTTCTTTGAGCGCCGCCTGGTCGTGCTGGCTCATCACCTTGGCGCGATCCAGCGCCACGACAATGGCCAGAGCGCGAATGTGATTCGG
>OCOJ01034863.1_pt2 | contig 10799 bp, 10 predicted proteins | sample 1539251 | NCBI WGS metagenome assembly OCOJ01 (sample SAMN01911457, study PRJEB22624) | soil metagenome | biome: Soil | place: Malaysia | collected 2012-04-30 | depth RA_metagenome m
ATCGAATCGTGATGGCGATCGAACCGCAGTTTCTGGCCAGGGCGCGGGACGAAACGGCCCATCTGTCTGACGTCGAACTCAGAGAGATCTGGACCTTTCAGGACCGCCACATCCAGGCGCTGATGCGCGCCCTGCACGCTGACTTGGAAGACGGCTCGCCGGGGGGCCCCCTCTACGGGGAGTCGCTGGGCGTGGCCCTCGCACACTATCTAACCCGGCGCCACGCTGTGCGAACTTTGCGGGATCGTGAATACCGGGGCGGGATGCCTGCCGCCCGCCTGAATCGTGTTATGGATTTCATCCGCCAAAACTGCGGCAGGCAGATACGATTGTGGGAACTGGCACATCTGGCGGGGATGAGCCCGCATTACTTCTGCCAGTTGTTCAAACAGAGCACCGGACTCAGCCCCCACCAATTCCTGCTGCGGTGCAGGATTGCCCGGGCCAAGGAGTTTCTGGGCAGCCGCGAATTCACCGTGGGCCACACGGCTGCGGCAACCGGCTTCGCGGACCAAAGCCATTTCACCAAGGTGTTCCGCAGGATCGTGGGAGTCACACCGGTCCAGTTTCGTGCCCTGCTCTGACCGCGGCAGGGAAGGGTGCGGGGGCTGTGCCCCGCGACCTGCTACACCCAGATCCCCGCGATTGGGGCGCAAATCGTCGCAGGTTTTTACAAGTCTGAGCAAGAACCTTCAAGAAAACTCGTCTTTCTTGAAGTTAGGCTCGTGCACCAGGCGCAGAGCGATGTGGCCGCTCCGTGCCTGGGCTTTCCGCAGACTCGATTCCGAATGCACGACTGATCACCGAGGAGGCAACAAATTATGATCAAGTACGCGGCTTTATCCGCAGCAGCGCTGCTTTTTGCCCTGGCCGCTCCCCGAAAGCCGGTCTCCACTACCGGGTCCTGGCAGGTGGACCCCCGGCACTCGGACGTCCAACTCTCCACGGATGGGACCACTGATTTCGGGAAATCGAAAACGACATTCACCGTCGGCTTCGCGCGGGTCGTGGGGATTCTGAAGCTGGACGCCGCCAACCCGGCGAACTCCTCCATTCATATTGATTTCTATCCGTCCACTGNCGATGACCCCTACCCTCGACCACGATGGGATGGTGAGCCGCGACTGGTTCGCGAACCATGCGAACAACACCATGGTTTGTTTTCATTCCCAAAGCATGCAGCAGACCGCGGACGGGCGGCTGAGCAGCAAAGGGACTCTGGGCCTGATTCGGGTGGACCGGAACGTGGAACTGACGCCGAGTGAATCCTATGCGGGTCCGGTTTACGGCCCGCCGATCTTCAATCACGTTCAGCAGCCTGCTACCTTCGTTTTCGACTCCCCGGCTGTAGCCACGAAAGGCCCGAACAAGGGCAGTCTCGAGTCCTCGGGATCCTCCAGCCTGGCGCGCGAAGATTTTCCGCAGCTCTTCAGGGCCGTCTTCGCCACACAGTGGCCGCCAGTGGTTCGAGATAAGAACTGCCAGACGGCGGGCACGGGAGAAGCCTACGCCGGCTCAATGTGCACGGGCACGTTCCTGGTTCCGTCGTTTCCGGTCGGGCCGCAGGCGAGCGCCGGCGAGGACTATCCCGGCCCGCAGAATTTCAACTCCCTGGTGGGCGGGCATCTGACCATCGCCGTCCACATGCGGCTTACGCCGAGCTCCGGAGCGCAAGGCGGCGCCGGGGATTAATCGCGTTTCAACCCCGCAATCAGACCGGCGCACGTGCCGCACTGGCTCATTTTCCCGATCACCTGAGGCCGGTGCGGCACCTCCGGCGCTTTCAATTCACCGAGACATGGCCGCAGTTGAGCGGCTCAGGAGAATCTCTGCGTGTAGGAACAAGATTCTAGTCGTCTTGATAGTGAGTTTCTTGTTCCTTGGTTTTGGCGCCGTGCATGTCGGCACCAGCAAGACCTCTGTGCCGGTTGTTTCGGAAAGGGGTGAACCTGTGGTCACGAAACAAGAAGGATGTGTGAGCAAGCCTAGCAATCACCCGGTGGACGAGACGGTGGACAGGCTCAGGAACATTCTGCAATCCAAAGGAGTCACACTCTTCGCCCTGGTGGACCATAGTGGCGAAGCGGAAAAAGCGGGGATGAAGATGCGTCCCACCAAGCTGCTCATCTTCGGCAGCCCCAAAGCCGGCACTCCGCTGATGCTGGCTGCGCCCAGCGCTGCCCTCGATTTGCCTCTCAAGATCCTGATTTGGGAAGACGGCCAGGAAAAGGTCTGGCTTTCGTACAACAGCCCGGAGTTCCTGAAGGAGCGGCACGGCCTGCCACAGGACTTGCTCCCAACACTTGCGGTCGTGGAAGCGTTGGCGGCCAAGGCTGGGGAGTAGTTCGGACGAGGAGAAGCGTTCCATGAAGAAAGTCTCCGAACATATTCCGGGCTACTCGTATGGGTCGGCCGAGGTGGCAAGGTCGCGCGTTTCGATGCGGGAATGGGAGGAATTAAGAGCCAGCGCGGGGTTCACGGAGGAAGACGAGCGCTACCTGCGGCTCGCGGGTGAAGTGCTTGCGGACCAAACCGAGCAAATTGTCCACCACTGGCGCAACACGATCATCGCTGGCATCCCCAATCTCGCGAGGCACTCTCAAACGCCGGAGGGAAACCCGATCCCGGAATATCTGGCCAACAGCAACCTCCGATTTCGCCAGTGGATTCTGGACACCTGCCTGCGGCCCTACGATCAGGACTGGATCAACTACCAGCAGGAAATTGCCGTCCGGCATACTGCCTTGAAGAAGAACCAGGTGGACCGGGTCCGCTCGACCCCCTACGTGCCCCTGCGCGACGCCATTGCATTCACTGCGGTCATGAACGAGACCATCAAGCCGTTTCTTGCCGCCAAAGGGAATCCTGCCCACGAAGTCGAGAAGATGCATCGGGCCTGGTGCAAGTCAATTCAACTGCAGCTCGCACTTTGGGCCCGCGCATACGCGGACGCGCGGCTCGCGCCGAAGGAGTGGTGAGGATATGCCTGCGGAAAAATAGGAAAGACGTAGTCGTTGGCAGCGGCGCGGGGGCAAACTCATCGCCTGGCATCTGGCAAAATCCGGAGAACGGACAGCGGCAGAACAATCGCCCATCGATACTGCAACCATTAAATTATTGGTTGGTCCTCAGAAGCACATCCACGCTCCTCGTATTCCGATGAATATCCCTCTCCACGCTCAGGCTCTTCCGGGTAAATCCGGCATGCGCCAGAGCTTTAAGCGCGCCGGTGTCAAGAAATTCCTTTTCGGCCGCCAGATCGTAGGTCTGCCCTCGCTGCAGCGGCCACGACGCAGCCAGCTCTGCCGCGGCTTTTGGCGAAGGGTCGTCCACGCGCAGTTCGCCCATCACGAATTGCGGGCCTTCCGTCACCTGCACATCGTAGCGTACCGTCGCGGCCCGGTCGTCGTAGTTCGGCGTCGCCTTCACTTGGGCTGTGATATAGCCCAGATGTCCAAAGGCCTCGCGCGCCGACTGCCAGCCCTCCAGCGTTTTATTGCGTCGCGCAATCTCCCCCGAGGAGAGCGCCAGAAGCTTTGTCAGCTCCGGGCCGCTCAGGGCCTGATTCCCCGCCCACGTGACTCCCGCCCAGGAGTATCGCGGTCCGGGCTTCGCCGTGAATTTCACTACGACACCCTTCGACGTATCTTTGCCGCTGGCGTCCTCGAATGCGGGCATCGGCTCGGAAAATTTCGGCTGGAGGTACCCTTCATCCTGGTAGGCCTCGGTGAGCGCGGTGTGCGCCACCAGGGCCGAGGTGTGGCGCGAGTAGTCGTGCTCCAGCAGGCCGCGCGTCGCTTCGCTGAGCGCGGCCGCGTCGAGCGGCCCGCCGGCCACGTCCACTCGGACCACCGGCATGGGCACATCGGAGACGAGAACGAGAAACCCGGCTAGTTGATGATTGATTCCCAAAGCGGGCCGCACCGCCGTAGATCCGGGAAGATGATGCGCGTCCAGGAACGCGTCCAGCGCCGCCACAACTTCGTTTTGCATTCCCCGGCCTTCGGGCAAAAACCCGTCGAACAGCGGCACGGAGCGCTGCACGGCCGCGATCAGCTCCGTGTCGCTGAACCACAGGAAGTTGTCGAAAGTGCAGGGAAGAAAGCTAGGCGCCTCGGTCACCTGAAAATCCGCTTCCCACGAACCGCCTCGCGCGCGGTACTGGTAAGTGACGTCGGTGAAGGCTCCGGTTTTGGCCAGCCGCGACGCTGCTTCGTCCAGAGTCCGCTGGCTCGCCGCATCCCCCGCGTGCAGGCCGCTCGCCGTCACGATCTGCTGCTCCGTGAAGTGGTGATTCCCTTTCACGCGGATCTGCCCGATCTTCGGACCTCCGCCGGCCGCCTGCTGTCGCGCCCCGGGCGCAGACGCTGGAAAAACCAGCAGCGCCACAAGGCCGCAGGCCGCCCCCAGGAGGCGGATCGAACCGCTGGGTAGCAAGGCGCCCAGCAGCAGAGTTTGATGTCTGGAGTTCACAGGCGATCGAGCGCTGCCATACGAAGCAAGCATCGGCACTGCACCGTGACACAACTTCTTTCTGAGGGTCAAGCGAGGAACAAGCCAGACAAAATCGGGAGGCCGCCCTCCGGCACCGCCGTCCGGGTTCTGCCCTTCCTGTTCCTGTGATAGATTGCCCTGCAAATGCGCATCTTCGTCCTGGGGGCCGGGGCGACCGGATCCCTGCTCGCGCAGCTTNCTCGAACGCCAGGGGCACGAAGTCTCCTGCGGGGACCGCAACCCGGAACGCGCCCGCCGCTTTTTCCGCAAGGACAGCGAGATCTCCATTGTTGAGGTGAACGCGCGAAACCTCTGGGCCATCGTTCGCGCCGCACGCGGCTGCCAGTTGTTGCTGAACGCCTCGCCCGCCGTGTACAACGAAATCATCCTGCGCGCGGCGCTGCGCCTGAAGTCTCATTACCTGGATATGGCCGCGCACCTGACACGGCATCCCTTCCGCGCCGAGCAACTGCGCTACGCCGAGCGGTTCGAGGCCAAGGGCCGCGCCGCGGTGATCAACGCGGGCATCGCACCCGGACTCACCAACCTGCTCGTCCGCCGTGCGGATGAGCTGCTGGACGAAATCCACACCGTGCACATTCGCCTGTTCGAGGAAACCGAAAGCGAGGCTCCGGTGTCGCAGTGGTCTCCCGAAGTTTCATTCGATGAGGCCACTTCGCGCCCGCGCATCTACCGCGACGGAAAATTTTCTCTCGCCAAGCGATTCAGCGAGCGCGAACGCTTCCGCTTCGCGTCTCCCATCGGCGAGGTGCCTGTCTATCTGGCCGCACAGGACGAGGTGGCCTCGCTTCCGCACGTGATCCCCATGCGCGAAATGGACGTGAAAATCGGCGGCGGCGAAATGGAAATGCTGCGGCGCTGGTACCGCCAGGGAAAACTCTCGCGCTCCCGCGGCATTTCTCGCGCGCGCTTTCCCGCCACGCCCACGCCTCGGGGCATCACCCGGCTCGTCCGCCGCGGACGGCTCTGGAATGCGCGCTTCGCCGCCGCCGTAGTGGTGCGTGGAGAGAAAGACGGCCAGCCCACCCTGCTGCGCTGGGATGTTGCCGTTCCTTCGCTCTTCCAGATCCGCCGCCAGGGATTCCAGCGTTCGCCGATTGCCTGGGCCACGGCTACCATGACGACTCTGTTCATCAAGCATTTCCCTCGCGATGAGGCCGGCGTGTTTCCTCCCGAACAGTTGCCGCCGGAAATTCGCCGCGACATCCTGGCGGGCGCGCGCGAGCGCGGCATTCGCATCACTCTGCGCACGCGCGCGTTGAAGCAAGCCGAAGAAATACCCGAGGAACATTTCTGACGCGCCGCGCATGTCCTTCTTTCCGCTGCGGCCACTGTTCTACTCGCCCCGATCGAATTCCCTGGAAAGTCGTACGTTTTCACCCCGAAAAACCCAGTATTTGGTCACAATTCGAGGCCTTTTCTTGGTTAACATAATTCTGCGGACGGGACCCAATTACGTCGGCCCCATATCCCCTTTGGGCTCGGTAAACCCGCCCGCGGAAGCCACCCAGCTCGACGCGCGCCAGGCTGAAAATCCTCCAGCCGAGGCTGCCGCCCGCGCGGAACCTGACGGAGCAAGCGTGGCAGGACGAGCTGCGTTTCAAGATGACTCGGTCCGCCCTGGCGGATGGCTCTACGGTTTCCAGTTTGGCTGTGAGGTGAAGCAGTAGAGCGGGTACAGCTCGCGGAAGACGCCGGCAACCTCGGCGGGGAATTGCGGACGGAGCGCTGCTGCGGGCTTCATCGTGCGGCGGACGACCCAGCCGCGGATTTTTTTCCATTCTTCCGCAGCGAGCGGCCAGCCGTCGTGTTTGGTCCATTCGCCTTTTTCCGCTGCATACCAGTAGCTTTCGTATTTGCGGGCCAAACGCTGCTTCTGCCGCGCCAGCCAGGCCGGATGTTCGAGCGCGCGCGGCGCGGCAACAGTGGCGAGCGTGCCTTCTTTCTTTCCTTCGCCGTAGATGCGGAACCCCGCGGTGACCGTGTCCGCGCTGATCCCGGCATAGAGNCTGGCCCGCCGTGCGGCCTTTCGCGCCCTGGCCCACCAGCGTCAGATACATGTGCGTGTGATAGGGCGGCGTGTCCGGCCGGAAGCGGATGTCGCGATTGATTCGCGAAAAATTCACGCCCGTGCGGCCGCAGAGGTCGAAGCCAGGATCGAGCTTCAGCGCGGCGGGCGTCAGGGCCTCGAGCAGCCCGCGGAAAGGCCCCACCACGTGCTGCTCGTAGCGGTCGCGGTTCCCGTCCATCCACGGCTTGTGGTTATTGCGGGAGAGCTGGCGGAAGAAGCGAAAAATATCCGGGGTGAAGATGGCGCTACTCGGCGACATGGAGCCTCCTGAAACCCAGCATTGTAGCCAGGAATTCAGAAAAGGGCCTCAGCGAGAATCCTTAAATCGAGAAGGCATCAGAATTAGCCCAGGCCCGGCAAAAACTACTGATTCAGAAGCGGGATGCTTTTGGATGGCGCGGCTCGTGGAAGAGATTGCAGAAAGGCGTAGATGTCCGCGAGTTGGGTGTCCGACACGGCTTTGGAAGTGTACGGGGGCATCTGGCCGGTCGGTTGCCGGACGTAAGCCACGAAACCCGAAAAAGGACTCCCGGGAGGCCCGAGACGCGTACCGCCGGTTTGAACCGAACCCTGTCCTTGCAGGCCGTGGCATTCGTAACATCCGAAGACGGTGTAATAGCGCCGGCCGTTCTCCGGGTTTGCCGAAGAAGGCAGTTCCCGTTTCGGCAGCGAAACTGCGGATTGAAGAAATGCGTAGATGTCCGACAATTCGGCGTCGGACGCTTGCTTGGCTCCGAATGGCGGCATTTGCCCCTTGGGCTCGCGAACGGCATGCACGAACTCTCGAAGTGAGAGATGCGTGCCGGCGATCTTCGTAGTGCCGGATTCCTTTCCCGTCTGAGGCATGCCTTCGCCGGCCGTTCCGTGGCAGGCGGAGCAGCCCAGCTTTTCGAATACTTTTTTGCCGTTCTGCGGCTCGGCTCGGCGCTGCGCGTGTGCGGCGCGGGAGGGCGCGAGGATTGCGGCAACCGCGAAAATTGCGAGCCAGGAAGCCATCCGGATAGTAACAGAGAATCTACTCATGCTCGTCTCGTCATCGTGGTTGCGTGAGGACATCGATGAGCGCGGGTTCGCCGCGCTTGACCACCTGGATGGCGCGCGCGATGGCGGGAGACAGGTCTTTCGGATCGGCGATGGGGCCCTCGGCATAGAGGCCCATGCTTTGGGCGAGCTTGGCGTAGTCGATGGGAGGATCGGTGAGCGTCGTGCCGATGGTGGCGCGATCGATTCCGCGGCTGTGGCGATTGGCCATGATTTGCACCTGCATGACTTCCTGATGGTAGGCGCGATTGTTGTGCATGACGGTGAGNTCTGGTGGTGCGCGGCAGTCCACAGAACGCCGGGAGCGTACATCAGGTCGCCGTCACATTGCATGTTGACGCTCAGCCTGCCGTGCCGCCGGTTTGCCAGAGCGGCGCCGACCGCAGCGGGCGCGCCATAACCGACTCCATAGCCACCCGAGCTGCCGGTGAACTGGTGATATTTGTCAAAAGCCCAGAGACGCAGCGGCCAGCGGCTCATCAATTCAACCCTGGAGACCAGCGACCAGTCTTCGTTCTTGATCTGAGCCCAGAGTTCCGCGGAGAGGCGCGCCAGGCTGATGGGACTGGCATCCCAGGCGTACGCTGCGGCATCGCGCGCGCGCTGGAGAGCCTCGTTGTGAGCCACCGCGAGTTTGGCGCCGCGTTCGGCAAGAGCGCTTTTGCGGCTCGCGTCGAGCCGCCGTTTCACCGCTTCGGTGAGCGCCGGCAGTGTGGCTTCCGCGTCCGCGGGCATATCCACGTCAACTTCGGGATAGCGCTGGAAATTCTGGTAATTGCTCTTCACGAATAGATTGGCGGAATTGATGCTGATCGTTTTGGCGTCGGGACGCGCGATCAAGCGAGACGTGCGCTCCATTTGATCCCGGAACGTATGGAGGGCGCCCCAGAAATCGTTGACTTCGAGGCCGAGAATTACATCGGCATTGCTGATCAGTTCGCGGCCACGCTCGGTCTGGTTGAGCGGATGGCGCGTCGGGAAGTTCATGCGGTCCATCTGGTTGATGACGGGGATTTGCAGCGTTTCCGCGAGTTCCACGAGATAGGTGAGGCCGGCGGGAGTGCGCGCAGCGCGTCCAGCGATGAGAACAGGATTTTCCGCCGCAACCAGAAGCCGCGCCGCTTCCTCGACGGCGCCGGAATCCCCCTGCGGAGGGTTAATCGCGCCGAGCCTTGGGACTTGAAGGGGCGCGTCGTTCGGGATCGGATTCTCCTGGAGTTCGCCGTCCACGATGAGCAGGACGGGCATCATCGGCGGAGTCATGGCCATCTTGTAGGCGCGAACGGTGGATTCGGCGAAGTGAGGCAAAGAGATGGGAAGATCGTCCCACTTGACGTAGTCGCGAAGAATGGCAGCGGCGTCCTGGACGCTGTGCGCCCATTCCACCTGCGAGATGCGCCGCGTCGCATCTATGATGTTGCCGCCGATAATCAGAATCGGGACGCGATCGCAGTAGGCGTTGTAGACAGCCATCGCCGCATGCTGCAGGCCAACGGTGCCGTGAGCCATGACCAGCAGAGGCTTGCCCTCGATCTTGGCGTATCCGTGCGCCATGCCCACCGAGGATTCTTCGTGGCAGCAGGTGATGAACTCGGGGCTGCGATTTCCGCCGTAATTGATGATCGATTCGTGGAGGCCGCGAAAGCTGGAGCCGGGATTGGCGCAGACGTAGTCAATGCCGAGAGATTTGAGGACGTCCACCATGAAATCGGAGCCGGTGCGGTCGGCGGTCAGGACTTCGCCGGGGGGCAGCGCGCGGAGTTCCGCTTCGGGGGAGATGGGAATTGCCGCGGGGGCGCCGCGCTCCGGGCTGGACGGTGTTGCAGGTGCCGCAGGAGCAGCGGCAAGCGCGGCCGCGCCGGCGGCGGCACTCTTCAAGAAATCGCGACGGTTGACGGGATTCTTCTTACGCGAACTCATAGGCGAGCCACCTCTCGATTGGGCCCATGTTGTATCACACAGCAGGAAAGGCCTCCAGAACACCCTCCGAGGCGCAACGGCGAGCTTGCGGCAGATTTCTTCGGCACCGGATCAATCGTCGGGGCCGGGCGCCATCAACGGAAGCTGTCCAGGGCCGTCCCTTCATCCGGAAGACCGGTGATTGCGCCGGTGAGATGCAAGACGTCGAAGACTTCGCGCACGCGCCCCGGTGGGATCACCAGCCGCATCATGCCGCCCTCGCGCCTCATGCTGACGAAGTTGCGCACCAGCGTGGCCAGGCCGGAACTGTCTATCTGCGCGAGGCCGGTCAGATTCACTATGAGTTTTCGCGTGCCGGCACCCAGTTCGCTGCGTAGCGCATCACTCAGGCGGTCGGTTTCCGTGCCGATGGTGGCGCGGCCCTTTAGGTCCAGAATCACGATATCGCCTGTGGTGCGACGTTCGATGCTCAGGGCCATGAGGTTTCTCCCTTCGCGGCAGCATTGCGCTGCCCTATGGGGGGCCCAGGAATGACGATTGCCGGATTATAGTACCTTTAGTACGCATGCAAGAAGAAAAGCTCGCTTACTCTCTTGCCGCGCGATTCCCCACGCAGTATGCTCCGAGCGAGTTACAGGGACCGGGCCTTGACGGGGTGCCTACTTTCTTCAAATCTTCGCTACAACATTTCTGCCGCCGCGCCGGCCCGAAGATTCATGCTCATGCCGTTCCATTCCTGATTCCTAAGAACCGAGCGGCAGGAGGCAATGCTATGACGCGCTGGACTTGGCTGGTTGCACTCGCTCTCCTCTTCTGCCTCGCTGCCACTACACAGGCACAGCAGCCCACGATCAACACGGTCGCCGGAGGCGGCCTTCCAACGCCTGGCGCCGCCACGGCCACGGGAATTACCAGCCTGGGAGGCATCGGCCGCGATTCATCGGGAAATTTTTACTTCAGTTCGAATGCCGGCGTGATCCTGAAAATGGACACGTCTGGGAATCTTTCCGTCATCGCGGGGACCGGCACGTGCTGCTTCAGCGGCGACGGCGGCCCGGCCAGCAGCGCGCAGACCACCATCCAAACCTTTGTGCCGGCGAGCCCGGTAAAGGTGGACCCTGCCGGCAATGTCTTCTACGGCGACACGGGCGAGTGCGTCGTCCGTGAAATTAACGCCGCAACCGGGATCATCACCACCGTCGCGGGTACACCAAGCTTTAGCGTGGGTGCTAGTGGGACTGTCTGCAGATAC
>OCOJ01775327.1_pt1 | contig 10788 bp, 11 predicted proteins | sample 1539251 | NCBI WGS metagenome assembly OCOJ01 (sample SAMN01911457, study PRJEB22624) | soil metagenome | biome: Soil | place: Malaysia | collected 2012-04-30 | depth RA_metagenome m
CCAGTTCCAGTTCGTCCTCCTCGAGTCTCGCTACCTCAACGTCCTCGGCTTCAAGCTCCACCACGACTTCGCCTCCGACTTCCACGACTACGCAGTCGGCCACGACCCAGTCCAGTTTGGTGAGCTCCACAGGGAGCTCGACAACACAATCCACGAGCAGCAGCACCGGGCAGGTAGGCAGCGTTCCCGAGTTCCCATTCGCCGCTGTGGGCATACTCGCGCTTGCTGGGATTCTGGCGATAGCCTATCTGGCCTCTAGGAAGGTCACTGGGCCGCGGAGCACCCTCGCCGCATAGGCCCGCCCACCACAACAGAACCGAAACGCTATCAGCGCGCCAGCTCTCGGGCTGCGAACTCACGTACCGCACTTTCTTGGCGGCTCTCTACAAACTGCCCCTTCGCTCTCCTGATCTCGGTCATGGCTTCGTCTGGGCCCATTCTCCTCGCCCTGACCAAGTAGGCGGCAAGCACGCAGCCAGTCCTCCCTTCGCCCGCGAGACAGTGAACCAGCACCGTCCTGCCTGCTCCTCTCTGCTGCTCGATGAAATCCACAGCCTTGGCCATGGCTTCCAGGCTGGGGGGCTCGTGGTCTTGCATCCCGACATGACCGATGGTGAGGCCCAGCCCAGCAGTGAACTCGGGCGGGAGGGGCTCGACGGTCAGCGTGAGGATGCTGCTGACGCCCGACCTGACCAGCCATTCCACCTGGGACTTGGAAGCCGGATAGCCTGACCCCGCGAGCTTCCCCTTCTCAACCCACACGAACCCCGTAGGTTCGTCGGCGACCCTCGCCCTGAGCTTCCTAAGGAACAAACCTCCGGTACCCAAGCTGAACCCGGGATTGCGCGCTGCCTAGGTCTTTAGAACTTTAGGCCTCTAGGACCTCAAGACGGCCATATTTCCCAACGTTGAGGCGCAGCTCCCCTCTAAAGCTGTTCGTGTACCCGTTGGTCACCCTCACCTTGGACCCCTGCTTCACCATGTCAATCTGGTCGTCCCAGAGTGAAAGCTTGATCTGGCCGCTGTCGTCCTTCAGCATGCAGTCGGCCACCCTAGCCTCGCCTCCGGTCCTCAGGTTGACTGTCCGGGGCTCGGCCATCTCGACAATCTCCCCTTCGGCGTCCACCCTGCGCATTCCGTCACGCAGATCGCGAACATTCATGTGAAGGGCTGGTCGTCTTACGGCATTATTTAACATTAGACGGCGGAAACGCCGACCGGAAGCCGTTTATCGAGAAAGAAATGGCCGGTCGGCAACGTTGTCTTCGGGGCTGCTCGACGGAGGCCTCCTGCTGCTCTCGTTCTTCCTTCCATTCATTGCCATCCTGGTGGGGCTCCCGCCCTTCCTAGGGCTCCTCACTAGAATCGGAAGGGTGTCAGAAGACGCGCACAAGAGCCCGCCGACCAGGGTCCCCGAGCCTGCGGGGCCGATGCTCTTCGCGGCCGCACTGATAGGAGAGGTGTTCGTGGCCATCGCCTTCAGCTCGTGGATGCCCGTCGCCATCATGCTCGGGGCAGGGGTCGCGTTCGCCATAGGGCTTGCCGACGACCTCTACGTCCTAGGCGGGAAGACGAAGCCGCTGCTCCTCCTTCTTGCGGGAGTCGCCTTCGTCGGAGTGGTCCTGTTCAAGCCAAACCTGTACCAGCCAGTCCTCACCTTCCCACTGCTCGGGGACACGGCACCGCACTTCACCATCTACACGCTACTCGCGGTGGTCGCCTTTCCGGTGGTGTCGAACGCCTTCAACATGATGGATGCGTTCAACGGCGAGATCTCCTGGTTCACTCTTCTCACCTCCCTGGCTCTCCTGGCGGGGGTGTCGCTCCACGCTGCCTACACCTCAGGGTTCTCCCTGGCGAGGGTCGGCGCCACCCTGCCACTTGTGGCCGTAGCGGCCGGCTTCCTCCTATTCAACCGCTACCCGTCGAAGGCCTTCGACGGGGACAGCGGGAGCCTGATGTTCGGAGCCATGTTCGCTGGACTTGCCATCACAGGAGGGGTCGAGGTCGCGGCCATGATCGCCATAGTGCCTGCCATCCTGAACTCCTTCTACACCCTCTCGAGCGTACGGGGGTTCGTCGAGAGGAGGAAGATGGCTTCGAGGCCAACCTACATGGGGAACGACGGCCGGCTCTACCCCTCGACCGAGCCAGGCGCCCCCAACACCCTAGTCAGGCTGGTGCTGCTGGCCGGGGCCCTGACGGAGAAGGACCTGGTGAAGAGCCTGGTCTACCTGACTCTGGTTGCGTGTTTGTTCTCGGTCGCTATTTCCGTCCTGACCTGGGTGCCATAGATTGAAGCTAACTCCTCTCTTCGCGATCGAGGCGGCCGCCTTCCTGCTGATTGTCGCCGAGACCTACCTCTTCTTCAACTTCGTCATACCCATAGGCTCGATACCGCGCTCCCCCACGGAATACACCGGTCTGGCGCTGCTGAAGCTCGGCTCCATCGTCGCCCTGGTCGCGCTCTGGTTCGTCGTGATGATAGGTCTGACTAGGCTCTACGTGCGTGAGAAGATCAGGACCGCTCCCAGGCCTTCATCTTAGAGTCGAACTCCTTCCTGGTGTACCTCACCCGTGCGGGCACCCCCATCACCACCTTTCCAGGCGGGACGTCCTTCGTCACCACCGCGCCCATGGCCACCACAGCTCCCTTCCCCACCCTCACTCCTGCCCTGATTACAGCCCTCGCGCCGATTACAGCGTTGTCCTCGATGGTGACTCCGATCATCTTCGTGCTCGGCGGGTAGGGGTCGTTGGTGAGGACAGCGGCAGGCCCGATGAAGACGTTCCTCCCTATCCTCGACAGCGGAGGGATGTATGCGAGCCCCTCGATCTTTGTGTTGCTCCCTATCCTGACGCCGTAGTCGACGTGGGCGAGCGAGCCGATCTTCACGTTGTCGCCGATCGACGTCTTGGCGCCGACATATGCGTAGTGCCATATCCGGACGTTCTTCCCGAGCCTTGCCTCCGGCGAAACGAAGTTGACGACCTTCATCTTCTTACCCTAGGTAGATCGGGGCCCCAGATGAGCTTGACGCCAGGACCGCCTCCGCGACCCTGATCACGTTCAGCCCGTCTCTTCCTGTGACCAGCGGCTGCTTCTTCCCCTGCAGGGAGTTGACGAAGCCGCGCAACTCGAGCATTAGCGGCTCCTGGAACGGGACCGTCGGCACGGTGGTAGCCGCCCCTTCATGGATGCTGGTCTTCTGGGTCACGAAGTCCACGTCCACCACGCCTCCCGAGAAGACTGCACTGAGCGTCCTCACCCTACTGGGGGTTATCCAGTTGGTGACAAGGAACGCGGTCTTCTGGCCCGTGAAGCCTAGGAGTATCGTTGCGAAGTCCTCATGCTTGAGCGGGACAGACATGGCCCCCACCCTGGCGTAGACCACCTTCGGGGCCTCGCCGAACAGCCAGCAGGCCGTGTCGATGTCGTGGACAGAAGCGTCCTTGACAATGCCGACGTCGCTTATGTTCTCTCCACGCCTGTTCTCCCTGTGAAACTCCAGGAGGATGGGCTCCCCCATCTTCCCATCGGATATCATCTCCTTGAGGGCGGTGATGGGCGGGTTGAACCTCTCGATGAACCCCACAGTGATGAACCTGTTGGCGCTCTTCGCCGCTTCGATCAGTGCCTCCCCGTCCTTCACGCTGGTCGTCATGGGCTTCTCCACGAACGCGTGCAGCCCTGCGGCGAGAGCCTTCAAGGCCATGGAGAAGTGAGTCGAGGCCGGCGTGCAGATCGTAACTGCGTCCAGCTTCTCCTTCCTGACCATCTCGTCGAGCGACGTGTAGCCAGGGACGTGGTAGTTCCTGGCGTATGTGCCGGCCCTCTCAGGGTTCATGTCGCATATCGCCTCCAGGCACTGGAGCTCGCTCAGCACCCTGACGTGGTTCTTCCCCCACCCCCCGGTCCCGACTACGCCTACCTTCAACAGAATCGCCTCCCAATCCCGAGACGATATAGGGTTATGCGACTCACTCCTTGTTCAGGCTCGGGGTCGCGGACAGAACAGTGGTCTCGACGCTCCTCTGCTCCTTCCTGGCCTGCCGTACGATGTCCCAGTCGTCCTTCGAGCAGACGATGACCACGTTGTGCTTCAGTGGGTCCAGGAGCTCCGCACCCCCCTTCCCCCTCGGCCGCGACACGATGTCGACGTCGGTCACGTAGTCCCTGAGGCGCTGCTGGATGCTCTCGGCCACCTGCAGCCGCTCACCCCTCATCTCGTACTTGTCCAAGTTCCACAGGAGCGAGATCTTCGTCCTGCTCGCCTTCAGCTGCTTCTCCTTGAGCACCTCCCTCGTCTCGTCGACAGTGTACCGCACGTAGTTGTCGAAGCTCTTCAGGGTCGCGCCCGCAAGATAGGAGATCGACTCGCCCGTCTCCTCGCTGGCCTGGATTGCCTTCAGCTCGTAGAGGTACTTCGAAAACTCGTCCAGGTAGACGTTCGAAGGCTTCTGCAGCGTCACCCTGGCGTCCCTGGCCCTCTTGGCCAGCTCGATCTCCGTCACGGAGGCCACCGACGCCTCCATCACGCTTGACGCGTATTCGAGCTCTGCGGAGAAGACATTCTGGGAATTGGGCGCGAAGCCAAGTGCCGGAAGCACCCCTTTCTCCGTCAGCCCCGCGATCGAGACCACCGCGGGCTTCGCCTCACCCGGCCTTAGGGGCATGTAGGAGTAGGTGAGGGTAGACCCCACCTGCAGCCCGGTCTGTTTCTCGGCGAGAATGATGTTGTCGGAGTTGCCACCCGGGCCAGTCGGGAGGGAGTTGACCAGGGTGACCCCCTTCGAAAGATAGCGCGACAGTTCCCTCAGCTTCGAGCCCGCCTCGATCAGCGTCTCATCGGATGGCCTCCTCAGCCTGGGGGTGAAGAAGATGACCTGGGCTTCGCCCAAGACCTGCTCCAGCGGCTTGAAGCTAAGCAGCGGCTCCTCGGCCATGACCTCCTGCAGGCTCGGGTTCTTCTTCATGAAAGCCGGATCGATGTCCATGGCCATCTGGAGCGTCTCGTCCACGATGGTGACCTGCGCCCTGTCGACCAGGGCCGCAGCGAGCTTGTAGGCTTCGCTCGTGAGACCGTACATCGCGACCTTGATCTTGGCCAAAAGCCCTCGGTGCCTCTGAGGCTGTTTGTAGATATACTTTGAAGCGGCCCGGCGGTCGCCCGTAAAACGGAGGCAAACGGATTTCTAGGCAGGGCGCGGGTCGGAAAACGGGAGGGGATGGCGTCTGGCGCGCGTCTGGGTTGACCTGCTGACGCCGAAGCAGGTACTTTTCTTCCGACCTGTCATAGAGCTGCTTGAGTCTAGCGGAGCCGAGGTCCTCGCCACCTCGCGCCGATACAGGGAGGTGGGTCCGCTCGCCGAAAGGGCCGGGCTCGAACTCCGGTACGTCGGAGACAGAGGGAACAGGGGCCCCGAAGACCAGCTCCTCGCAGCCACGAGGCGCCAGGCCGAGATCATCCCCCTGGTGCACGATTTCAAGCCCGGGGTGGCGGTCTCAATCGCCTCTGCGGTCTGCGCCCGCGTGGCCTTTGGACTGGGGATCAAACACGTAGCAGTGAACGACTCCCCCCACTCCGAGGTGGCCGGTAGGCTCTCGATACCCCTCAGCCACCACCTGCTCTGCCCCTGGGTCATCCCCTACAGAGCTTGGGAGATATTCGGCATTCGCCGGAGCCAGGTCACGACCTACCGCGCCCTCGACCCCGCGGCGTGGCTGAAGAGGGAACCTCTCAGGGGCCCTATTCCGAAGCTCGACAGGAGGAAGAAGACCATCACCGTCAGGGTCCAGGAGAGCGACGCACCCTACCTGGCCAAGGCTGACATGAGCTGGACTGACAAGCTCCTCGGTGCCCTCATCGGCGCGTTTCCCGACAGCAACGTCGTCGCCCTGTGCAGATACGACTTCCAGGTGGAAGAAATCAGGGCCAAGTTCGGCTCGAAGTGCCTCGTCCCGGACGACATCGTGAGCGGGTACGACCTGCTATCGGTGACTGACCTTTTCGTGGGCATGGGGGGGACCATGAACGCCGAAGCTGCCCTGATGGGGGTCCCCGCAATCTCCGCCTTCCAGGGGACCCTGTACACGGACCTCTACCTCGAAAGGGTGGGACTCCTCGCGAAGGCGCTGACCGTGCCTGCATTGATATCTCAAGCGAAGAGGCTCATGGCAGAGAGCTACAGGGCAGGCTACTCGAAGAAGGCGGAGCGCGTCCTCGACTCGATGGAGGACCCTGTGCCAAAGATTGCGAGCTTCGTCGAGAAGACGGCAAAGCAAGCCTAAATCACCACGGAGTCTCGGCCCTATCCCGTAGCCCGGTCGTCTAGTCGGTCAAGGATTCTGGCCTTTGGAGCCGGAGACCCTGGTTCGAATCCAGGCCGGGCTACCCAGTCCGAGAATGTGGTGGGCACGGGCAGACCTGGCCCACCCAGGGGGTCGAAATCTCAGAGGCAATTGTCGCGGGCGTCGGGGTCACCTCATCAGATTGCCGAAGCGACTGCGATGACTCCGAAGGCCACGACTGCGGCCAGGCTCAGCCAGTAGGCGACCTTCCAGATAGAACTCGACACATACCCGCCCATGATTCTCTTGTTGGACCCGAGCAGCCCCATCAGGACTCCCGGACCGATGAGCACGAACACGAACACGACCATCAGGCCGAGGACGAGGGAAAGGGGCGCGGGATAGAGGATCGGGATGGCGACAGCTGGTACCGACTCGGCTACATAGACCCAGAAGAAGCTCTCCTTCCGCCACCCCATCGTGTCGACTATCGCCCACGAACTACCAAGAGATATGACGACAAGGGCGAGGAATGCAGCAGCGACCAATCCGACCGCGAACACGTAGGGGGCGTAGGCCCCGGCAATGGAAGAGAGAGCCAGGGAGAGCGCCCTGGGGTCCGCGAAGTTGAGGGAAGAGTTCAGGCCGGACGTGGCCATCGCTATCACTATCATCCCTGTTTCACTGGCCACTGCCCCCACCAAGGTCTCGGTCCTCATGGCCCAGAGGCGGGTGCCCTTCTTCTCCGCAGTCGCCGACGCCTGGTAGAAGAGCATGAAGGGCATCACCACCGCGCCCGCGGCCGCGGCCAGCAGAAAGAGGTAGCTCGGCTCGGCACTAAAGTAGAAGGCGCCGGAGGACACCAGCCCCCTCGCCAGGAGCGATCCGGCGTAGGAGACGATAAGGACGGCTGAAACGACCAGGAGCGCCCTCTCCGTGGTGAGGTACTTCCGCCTGAGCACCACCGCCACGTAAGCGGCGTAGGCCACAGGGACAGAGATGAAGGGAGGTACACCTATGAGCTGCATCCCCACTGCGATGCCAGCGTATTCGGCGACATAGCTGACCACGCTGACCAAGGCCATTGGGAAGCTCGCAACGGCTGCGACCCTCCTGGAGAAGTTCTCCCTGATCACCTCTCCTAGCCCTCTGCCTGTCGCCATCCCCACACGCCCGCTCGCCTCCTGTATGACGAAGAGCGGCGGAATGAGCAAGATGAAGAACCAGATGAGGCCGTAGGAGTAGGTTGCACCGACGGTCGCGGCTGTGAGGACGCTGGGCGCGTCCACGTCCGCGATCATGACGATCCAGGCAGGGCCGAAGGACCCTGCAAACTCCCTCAGTCTGGACGGCGCCACGGCAGGCCCTTCAGCCCCTTACCAGACCTCTATCCTTGGTGGGCCCGCTTTCTCCCCCTTCGCCGGGGGGAACGCCTCGTCGAAGGCCGGGTGGTTCCTCGCAGGGAGCAGCCCCCTCACCTTGCCGGGCGAGTGGGGGTCGATGGTGGCCAGCCGCCGGGACTCCATCTCAGAGATGTTCTGCCTCCATATCTGCGCGAAGGAGATGAAGAACCTCTGCTCTGGGGTAAGGCCGTCTATCTTCCTCCTTGGCGCAGGGTCTTTCCCCAGCCTCCTCTGAAGCGCCTCGTAGCCTATGCTGACGCCGCCGAGATCTGCGATGTTCTCGCCGAGGGTCAGCTTGCCGTTGACGTGCAGCCCCGGAATTATCTCCTGGGCGCTGTAGGCCTTCACCACCGCGTTCGCCTTCGCCCCGAACCTCCTCTTGTCGTCGTCGGTCCACCAGTTCTTCAGGTTCCCCTCGCCGTCATACTTCCTCCCCTGGTCGTCGTAGCCGTGGGTGATTTCGTGCCCTATGACCACCCCTATGCCGCCGTAGTTCACTGCGTCGTCCGCTTTGTGGTCGAAGAAGGGGGGCTGGAGTATTCCTGCGGGGAAGACGATTTCATTCGCGGTCTCTTCAAAGTAGGCGTTCACGGTAGGAGGTGTCATGAACCACTCGTTCCTGTCGACTTCCCTGCCCACCCGGGCGGTGTGCCTGTGGAACTCGAAGGAGGCAGACCGGCGGACATTGCCTAGGTAGTCGTGGGGATCAAGGCGGACCGCCGAGTAGTCGCGGAACCTCTCGGGGTGCCCTATCTTGACCTTGAATCTCTTGAACTTCTCCAGAGCGAGCTTCCTGGTCTTGGCGGACATCCAGGGGATGCCCTCGAGCCTGTCTGCGAACACCGTCCTCAGGTCGTCGACTAGGATGTTGGCTCTGCGGCGCGCCTCTTCCGGGAAGTTCTCCTCGACGTAGAGCCTCCCCAGGGCCTCGCCTATGGACGAATCGATGACCCTTAGCGCCCGCTTCCACCTAGGCTGCTGCTCCTTCTGCCCCGTGAGCTTCCTTTCGAAGAAATCAAAGTTCTCACGGTCGACCGCGGAGTGGAGGTAGGGGGCGGCCGCATGTAGGACGCACCAGCTCAGGTAGGCTCTCCAGTCGTCGATGTCGCCTCTGGCTACCAAGGCTGCGAGCCTCTTGAAGAAAGCCGGCTGCCCGACCACGACATGGGGGACCGTAGGGACCCCCACGGAGCGGAGATACTCCTTCGGGCAAAGGGAGGGATACTTTGATTCGAGTTCAACGGTTCTCATCCTATTGTAGTTCTTCTCCCTTTCGCGGAGAAGCGTCCTCGTCCTGCTCGCCTTCGCAAGCACGGTCTCCACGCGCATGACGCCCGCGGCTCGCTTCTTCGCCTGAGCCGGAGAGAGCCCCTTGAGGACGAACATCCTGGCGACATGGCCGGTGTACTCCCTCCGCAGCTTCGCGAAGCTCTTCGACAGGTAGTAGTCCCTGTCGGGGAGAGAGAGACCGCCCTGCTCGAGGTAGAAGGCGTAGTGCGCGCTGTCTCTGTCGTCCGCCTTGGAGAAGGAGTAGAACCCGGCGTCCACCCCTTCATTGTGCAAGAGCGCAAATGCCTCGGCCACGTCCTGAGGCGAACGCACAGACTCCGCGGCCAGCCACAGGCCTTCGATCGGTCTGAACCCTGCCGCGTCGATCCTCTTCAGGTCGAGCGCGGAACGGTAGAAATCGCCCACCATCCTTGCCTCGGGGTCGTCGGTCTCTCCGCTGGCAGCGGCGCACCCCTCTGCTATCTTCTTCAGCTGAAGGAGGTTCCAGTCGAATAGCTCGTTGAACGCGCCGTACCGTGACTTGTCTGGCGGGAGCGGGTGGGTGTCGATCCACTTTCCGGTCGCGTAGCGGTAGAAGTCGGTCCGGGGACTAGCCGCCGTGTCCATGTAGCCGGTTGAAAATTTGGGTGACCCGGCCTCCACCCGTTGCTTAGGTGCTTTCAAGGGAGCATCTGCGTCTCCGAAGGGTGCCACTTAATTTCTCCGGAAGCTGCAGCGGGGCGGCCTTCGCAAAGGCAGAGGGCCGTCACAGGAGGTTGACCCCGAAGCCCAGGACGAACCCCACGAACACGCCGGCGTAGACGATCCACAGCTTGTCGGAGTCCGTCCCCGCCAGGACGTGCCTCAACATGGGGAGGATGACGTAGAGCATCGTGCCCACCGCCAGGCCGTAGAAGACCAGGTCGAAGACGGTAGCGTTGTAGAAATAGCCCACAGCCCCTCCGAGTATGGTGGGCAGCCCTCCCACCATCAGGGCGCCCGCTATCACGCCTCCCTTCCCCTCTGTGGAGCCAAGGAAGGGTGAGGCTATGGGAAATCCTTCCGTAGAGTTCTGGAAGATGAAGCCGACCAGGACCACCAGTGCCGAGCCCGTCAGCCCAATCCCTACGCTCACAGCGCCGAACAGGAGCCCTTCCGTTAGGTTCTGGAACGCTATCCCCAGGGCGATTACGAGCGCCAGCTCCGTCGGAGTCAGCATCATCTTCCTCCTCCCACCGACGACGAATAGGACGAGGAATCCGGCTGCCATGGCCGCGGCGAAGACCAGGTCATAGCCTGGGGAGGAACCGTATCCGTACAGGGAGCCGTTGTAGAGCGACCCGGCGGCGTCCAGGAAGACGTCTCCGATCAGGAAGATGAGGATCCCGATCGCAACCGCGTTGAGGAACCCCACCCTCCTTTCGTCCTGGTTCTTGCTTAGTATGATGGGGAGCGACAGGTAGATCGAGAACCCCATTATGGCAGAAAGTGCCATAGTTTCCATGAAACCTGCCATTTGGCCGGCCGACAATAACATATGTTATAACCGTTTGCTGAGACCACATGAAAGCGCCTGCAAACCTTAATGGCGAGGGAGGCCGCAGCATCAACCATGTCCGCCCGGGGAAGGCTGACCGAAGCGGCCGGGAAGCAGGCGGAGCTCTACAGGGACCTCCCCAACGGCCGAATCCAATGCACAGCCTGCGCCCGCAACTGCCAGATCGCCGAAGGCCAGATCGGCTTCTGCGGGGTGAGGGGGGTGGTCGGCGGCAAGCTCTACCTGCTGGTCTACGGCAGAGTGATGGCCGGGCACATCGACCCGAT
>OCOJ01038172.1_pt2 | contig 10784 bp, 11 predicted proteins | sample 1539251 | NCBI WGS metagenome assembly OCOJ01 (sample SAMN01911457, study PRJEB22624) | soil metagenome | biome: Soil | place: Malaysia | collected 2012-04-30 | depth RA_metagenome m
GAACTTGGAATTCGCGACAGGAAGGATCTACGCACTCGTAGGGGAGAGCGGGTGCGGAAAGAGCACCCTCGGCCTTTCCATCCCTAGGCTACTACCAGAGGATCAGGTAAGGTACTCGGGCAAGATCAAGTACAACGGAATCAACATCTTCGACCTGGACGAGGAGGAGCTGGAGGGGATTCGTGGGAGCGGGTTCGCCACCATCTTCCAGGAGCCGATGACCTCCCTAAATCCGGTCTACAGGATTGGAGACCAGATAGCGGAGGCGCTCTCGGTGAAGAGCAAGCGGAACGGCCCGTTCCCGGCGCACCAGCCGCTCGCGAAGCCTTCCCCCGCGCAGCGTCTCTTCGGGCTGAACCTCGACTCTTCTATCAGATACAGGAAGCACCTGCTGGACTTCTATCCCCAGGTCTACTCCCTGCTCGAGGAGGTCTGGATACCGAATCCGAAGAGAGTCGCCAACATGTATCCCCACGAGCTGAGCGGCGGTATGAAGCAGAGGGTAATGATAGCGATAGCGCTCGCGGGCAAACCTTCGTTTCTGATAGCCGACGAGCCGACAACTTCCCTGGACCTGACCACACAGGCGCAGATTCTGAACCTCATCAAGAGCATCAGCGACGACCACAAGATGGGGGTCCTGCTCATCACGCACGACTTGGGCGTGGTCGCTGCTGTGTCCGACTACGCCGTCGTGATGTACGCCGGACACATAGTCGAGGAGGCGACAACGAGCGAAATCTTGGGCAACCCGCTCCACCCATACACACAGGGGTTGCTCGCTTCTTTCCCGAAGGGAAGGAAGGACGAGTACTCTCTTCACACGATAACCGGAAGCGTGCCTCCACTCGGCAGCTATCCGGTCGGCTGTCCGTTTCATCCCAGGTGTCCCAAGGCCTTCGAGAGGTGTCCGACCGCCTTCCCGGAGACCGTCGAGGTGTCGAAGGGGCACAAGGTTTCCTGCTACCTGTTTGGGGGGAGCTGAAGACGGAGAAGGAAGCGCTGGTCAGCGTCGAAGAACTTGTGAAGTTCTTCCCGGTCAAGAGGGGACTGGCTGAATCCGTGCTGCGACACAGCGCAAGCCAGGTCCACGCCGTCGACGGAGTCTCCTTCTCGGTGAAGCGGAGGGAGACTCTCGCGGTGGTTGGAGAGTCGGGCTCCGGAAAGACGACCCTGGGCTTAGTGACCCTCAGGCTTCTCGACCCGACGTCGGGCAGGATAAGCTTCGAGGGAGAGGAGATCTCGGGTTCCAGTGAGAAGCAGTTGAGGAAGTTCAGGAAGAACACCCAGATCGTGTTCCAAGACCCTTCTTCCTCTCTCGACCCTCACATGACTGTGGAGAGCTCCGTCGCGGAGCCCCTAACGGGAGCAGACGCCGAGACGAGGAAGAGAAAGAGAGAACTCGTTGCCGCTGCGCTGAGAGACGTCGGACTCAGCGAGAAGGGAATGTCCCAGTTGCCCCACCAGTTCAGTGGAGGTCAGAGACAGAGGATCGCCATAGCGAGGGCGATAATCCAGAAGCCGAAGTTCATCGTCTTGGACGAGCCAACGAGCTCCCTCGACGCCTCAGTCCAGTCGCAGATACTGCTTCTCCTCCTGAAGCTGCAGAAGGAGCACGACCTCTCGTACATGCTGATCACCCACAACATCTCCGTGGCCAACTACCTCGCGGACAGGATAGCCGTGATGTACCTCGGGAAGATCGTGGAGACCGCGAGCGCGAAGGAGCTCCTCGAGCGCCCCATGCACCCATACACCCAGATGCTGGTCTCTTCGATTCTGCAGCCGGACGCCGCTGCGCGGCTCAAGCGGGTGGAGGTGCGGGGAGAGATCCCGAGCCCAATCGACCCGCCCGGGGGCTGCAGGTACAACGGCAGGTGCCCCTATGCCAAGGAGAGGTGCTCGAGAGAGGAGCCGGAGTTCAGGGAGACCTCACCCGGCCACTTCGTTATGTGCCACTTCGCGGAGGAGATAGCGGCGGGGAGAGCAGGATGACCCTATCGGGAACAGCCGCGCTGAAGCACGCAGTCTCCAAGGCGACAGTCTGGACGTATCCCAGGAAGGTGGTGTTCGATTACCTCAGAGAGAAGGTCGGGATAACCGAAGCAGCGCTTTCCGAACGAGAGGTGATGAAGGTGGTTGCGCTCTCAAAGCCCACACGCCTTCGAGCTGACGAGCCCCTCTCTAGAATCATGAAACACGATATCGGCGTGGTGGCCGAGGCGCTGCGGAGCCTGGATGCAAGCTACGACCCGAACTATCTTCTTACCCTGACGGAGGACGTCAACTCCTTCCTGGAGAGAGAGCTTGATGCGAAGACACCGCGACTGCTCAAACTATCCTTGGTCGACAGGTACCCGCACCCATACGAGAAGATGACGGCCGCGGCTTGGTCACTCAGCGAGTTCGAGAGCGAGTTGCTCGGGATACCTCAGGGAGTGTATCTCAGGCGCGACCAGCTCTTCCCCTGCTCGGCCGAGAACATACTCGGCCACGAGTACGCGCACGCCACGATAGTGGACATGCCCAACTACGTGCCGTGGTTCGACGAAGGGCTGGCAGACATTCTGGGCTACGCGTACTACGCAACGCGCTTCGGGAAGGTGGAAGACCTGCGGGTGTGGATTAACTACAGGAACGAGCTGAAGCAGTACGGAGCTTGGTACAGGGAGTACGACAGGCTCGTGGCTGTCCTGATTCTGACGTGCGGCATGGACGTGGTGAGGGCGCTGGTGAGGCTGAAGCGGAACGAGCCGAAGAGGGTTGACTGGACGGGCCTCGCCACGGCGATCAGAACGAACCCGACGTACGACCGCGTGAGGCGTTGCGTCGAGGGCGAGTTGCCCGCCGCGGGCAATGCTCCGGAGCTCTACGCCACAATAGCGGCGCTCTTCAGCTCCGCCGACATCGTGTACACGGTCTCTCCAGAAGCCTTCTGTGTCATCCTGAACCTGATCGGCGGCGGAAGGGAGGCGAGGAGCGGGAGCGCGTTCCGAGGCGTCAAGAAAGGGCTCTGGAAGAAGACGGAGAAAGAGCTCTTCGCGCACAACCTGGTCTACAGGCACGGCGACACCTTGGGTATCTTCGGCGGGACCGTCGTGGGCTCGGAGGAGCTCTTCACCTCGAACCTTGTCAGGGCCGACTTCTCGGGCCGTTCGCTGCGCTCGCTCGGATAGCGGACTGCGAAAAAGATTAACTACACTCAAGGACGGTCGAGGAATAGGATGGAGCACCTCGTCTTCAGGGGGCGACTCTTCGACGGCACCGAGGTAATCGAAGACGGAACGGTGGTCGTTGACCAGACTAGCGGAAGAGTGGTCGACGCGGGCAGGAGGCGGGACGTCGCCGAGCCCAAGGACGCCAAGGTCTTCTCGCGCGACGGCGCAACCATCCTTCCCGGACTGATGGACGCGCACATGCACTTCTTCGGTTCATCGAGCTACAGCCTCGCTGAGTGGGTGATGGTGCCAGAAGCGATGACAGCCCTGCGAGGTGTGAGGGACATGCGCAAGCTCCTCCACGCCGGTTTCACTGCCGTTCGTGATCTCGGCAGCAAGGCTGGCACATACATCAGCCAAGCGGAGAGGGAGGGCGCGATAGAGGGACCGAGGGTGATTCCATCCTCCAAGTCGCTGGCGCAGACTGGCGGGGACGACGACCTGACCATCCTTCCGCTGGAGATCTCGCAGCGGCTCTCATACTCCTACTACTGCGACGGTCCCTGGGAGTGCAGGAGGGCAGTCAGGATGTGCCTCCGCGACGGCGCGGAGGTGATAAAGGTCTACGCCTCCGGGAGCTTCGCCCAGGGAACCAAGGCAAGGGTACAGCTCACCGTCGAGGAGCTGAAGGCGATCGTGGACGAGGCACATCGCGCGGGTGTGAAGGTGGCAGCCCACGCCTATAGCGAAGCCGCGCTCTCGAACGTGATCGAAGCAGGCGTCGACTCGATTGAGCACGGAATCGGACTCACAGAAGAGATTGCGGCCATGATCAGGAAGCGAGAGATCTACTACGTCCCCACGCTCAGCGCTTTCTACGCGGCGAAGCCCAGTGCGAATGCGGAGCGGGAAGCGTTCATCAAGAGGCACCTGACCGAGGACATGCGCCTCGCCAAGGAGCACCATCTGAAGATCGTCTGCGGGTCGGACTTTGTTGGGTCGGAGACGGAGCCGCACGGGCAGAACTACAAGGAGGTCGTCAACCTGGCGCGGTCATTCGGGGCAGAGAACGCTCTCGTGGCGGCCACAAGCATGGCGGCCGAGTGTCTCGGCCTTGAGGGAGGAGGGAGGCTCGGTAAGGGGTCGAGGGCCGATCTCATAATGGTCAGCGGGGACCCCACCAAGAGACCCGAGGACCTCGTCCCAGAGAGCATCATCTACGTGGTCAAGGGCGGGAAGATATTCAGGTCGCCATGAACTGGAGCGAGAGCGCTGCTTCGCCACCATCGGGAAACGAGCTTCACGACAACCCTTAATCAGATTCAGTCAGCGTAGCAGGCGCTTGAGCCGCATAATCGACGCACACATCCACCTCTCGGAACGCGAGGACGACGAACTGACGTGGTTTGCGAGCAAGAACGGTCTGAGTTACACGCTCGATGAGCTGATGCGCCTGATGCGAAGGTGCGGGGTCGGGCGTGGGCTACTGTTGAGCCCTCCATTGCGGGGCGGCAGGCCTCTTCCAAACGAGGAGATCCTGAAGCTGTGCAGGCGGAGCCGCGGCAGGCTCTCTCCCGTCCTCACTGTCGAGCCTTCTGCGAAGGAGACCAAAGCGGCCATCAAACTTGCGGAGGAGAGGAGATCTGAGGTCAAGGCGTTCAAGGTCAGACTGGGATACGTGAAGGCGTATGCCCAGAATCCCATCTTCAGTGACCTGTACGACTACGCCGAGAACGAAGGTCTCCCCGTACTCTTCCACACGGGAGACACGGCGACGAGTGGCGGTAGCCTCCTTCATTCTCACCCATTGACGCTCGACACACTGGCGAATGCTAGGGAAGATCTGGTCATCGTGCTCTGCCACTTCGGCAACCCATGGTTCGAGGACGTGGCGGAACTCATCTACAAGCATCCCAACGTCTACGCTGACATCTCCGGTCTGACCACTGGTGACAGCAGGTACTCAGAGAAGTATCTGGACTGGCTGGCCAAGAAAATCAGCAACGCCGTCTACTTCGCGGGCGGGGCAGAGAAGGTGATCTTCGGCACCGACTATCCGGTCAGCACCTACTCCGACACGCTGACTCTGATGAGAAAGATGGAAGTGGACAGGCGTGATAAGGAGATGATTCTTTGTCGCAACGCGGAGCGGGTCTTTAGTCTTTGACTGCGCGGGACGAGATTGCGATCAAGGAGGTCGCCACAGGGGAGAGAGCTCGTCTCGTGAAGATACTGGAGGAGAGCTTCGATGGGTGGTATCTGATGCACTCTAGGAGGACGCTAATGGACGCGGAAGTAGTCAGGACCGCCGTATCCTCTGGCGCAGACATCGGACTGGTGATGCTAGACCTACTGAGCACTTCCATTGGATATGTGTTCTACATCGCAGTGGCCAAGGCGCACAGGAGGAGGGGCGTGGCGCGCATGCTCCTTGACGACGCTCTGAGATACTTCAAGGGCGCGGGTATGAAGGAGGTGTACGCAAGTGTGGAGGAGGGGAACCTGCCATCCGAGAAGCTGTTCGAGTCAGAAGGATTCGCCAAGGTCAGCTTCGGCGATGTTTCTAGGGCGTACGGCAGCCTTCAGGCATTGAACATGTACAGAAAGATGCGCGTGGTGCCTGGAGAAATCCTCCTCCGCAAAGACGTGGTCTGACCACCGGGGCGCGCGCATGCCGGTGTCCCTTTCGCCCACCCTTTCCATGCAATCGCTCACCGCTTCCCAACGGTTCTTCGCTTCAGCTCGTCAGCGAACTCGAGCAACAAGTCGTCGAGTGCCTTCTCGAACTTCTCCCTATCGCTCATGACTTTCAGGATATCTGTGGAAACGCGGGTGCGCATCTTCAAGAGGAAGTCGTCATGGAATCTCTGGTCCCTCTCGCCCATCAATATGATTCTGTTCACTCCCTCCAGCATCCTGAGCGGGCCGTAGATTAGCGGCTCTTCCAAACAGTCCCTGGCGCTCGCCACGAGATACGTCGCCAGGTCGAAGACATCGTAGTCCAGCCTACGCCGGGCCATTCCATCTCCCGCCGTAGGTGTTGTGGTGAATGGTTGGCTTGGAGCCCTTTATGGGCGGTGGTCTATCACGACTCTTGTATCCAACTCCTATGATTATGTCCACCCTGTATCTCCCAGGAATCCTCAACACCTTCTTCGCGGCCTCTTCTGTCGCGGACCTCACGAACGACACGCCCAGCCCCAGCTCCACTGCCTGAAGCGCGACGTTTTCAGCGGCCGCACCCGCGTCCAAGAGAGAAAGGACATCTCGCCCCTGAGCTCCCATCACATCGAGCGCCCTCGTCAAGTCCGTGCAGATTACGATGGCGGCCGGCGCGTTGGCGAGGAAGCTCGGTGTGACGCCCCTGAGGAGCTTCACGTGTTTCGGGTCGTCAACCAAGATGTATTCCCTGACGGGCATATTGCCACCCTGCGGAGCCCTGCTCGCGGCGTACACCAGCCTCTCCAGCTTCTCTCTCTCCACCGGCGTCGAGTCGAAGTTGCGGCACATCGACCTCTTCTTCAGTGTCTCAGCCAGCTCCATCCACAATCCACCGTGGCGAGTGTTGGGCTGCCGAGTAATATCCTCTTTGACCGGGTGCATCGCCTGCCGACCGGTCTCACCCTCGTTCAGCCTTGCAGGGTTCCGACATGCAGCTGTTCTCAGTGCATCGAAGGATCCACCGCCGTAACCTATCGACCTAGGACGTGCGAACTCTAGATGGCCCGGACCCGTTCCCTCGCTGCCCGGTCAGATTCCGATATCGCGATGAGGCACACCGGTGCGTATCTGTGCACAACAGACTTCAACTCTGCGAGCCCTAACGAGTAGCCAGGGCTCCAGTATCTCGTCGCCCCGTTCGTCTCGACCGCGAAGCCGACCGTCCTTCCATCACTCACAATCCTGGCGAGACCTCCCTCTCCCGAGGCGACCTCTCCCACCAAGAGAGACTTCGCTATCCCAATGCTCGGAATGCCAAGAACCATCCCGCACAACGTCGCTAGACCCTTCGAGCGAGGGTGCGCGGCGCCGTGGGCGTCAAAGCACAGGAGTTGAGGTCGAACCTTTAACCTCTTCGCGGCCTCTGCGACGAACGGACCCTCTCGCAGGTAGAACAGCCCGCTGACATATGGAAGGCTGCATCTCCCCACATAGAATCTCTGCTCTGCGAGCCGTCTTCGGTCGAAGACCGATGCCACTGCGACGACGCGATCGCCACGGTAGGCAGCGTCAACCGCACATATCCTAGAAACGTTCTCTGGAAGAGACACCCTCTTCCTGCGAATCAACCTCTGAAGGTCGGCGAAGAAGGCAACCTCGGCCTCGTCGAGGGATGGTTCCGTGGCCATCTTGCTTCGACCTCCTATTCAGTCCCCACTCTTCGGCGTCGTCCCCTCCGACCCTCCAGCCCCACTATGTCGAAGAGTATCCGTCTATAATTCATCGTCACAGCCCTCGCGAAGAACCGACCTTCGATGACGACGTGGCGCAGGTCGTAATCGCTCGCCTCGCACAGATCAAACCTCTCGAAGGACAAGCAGTCTTCGAGATACGCCTCGAGTTCCACGACATCGGGGTCCACCAGCACTTCCCTCGGTATCGGTTTCTTCTTCTGAGGGAGGAGCACGTCGTTCAGTGCCTCTCTGGCCGCCTCGAAGTTCTTCCATGCCTCTTCGACGAACCGGACGAAGACACCGTTGGCTGTCAGTCTCGATGCGAACGAACCCTCCCTGTCTTCGGAGTACCGCTTGAGGAGATGCGCCTTGATGTTCAGCTCGTTCGACTTGTCGAAGTTGTACAGCATCTCACACGCGACGCTCTCCATGTCTGACTTGTAAGCGTGGTTCAGCGAGTCGCCGAACGCGCNCGAGTCGCCGAACGCGCCGCTGGCCAAGAGGAATCGGGCCATCTGATAGTCGTCCGAGATCAGCGCGCTGGAGATAGCATGCGCGAAGTCCGGCTCGTAGGGAATCTCGCTCATCAGGAGACCCTTCTGAGTGATTGCTCTGGTGCGGCGGTCTATCGCCCCAATATCGGCGAGCCAGTTCTCCGCGAAGGCGACCTCGCGGTGGTCCACTCTTGACATGAACTCCAGCTGGGAGAGTCCGAGGCCGTACTTCGACATCAGAAGCACTAGATCGAAGGGGGTCTCCCTCTCGAGGTCCTTGCGCACCGGAATCGGCTCTATCTTCCCCGGGATCGGGATGTCCGAGATGATGACCGCCCGGCCCGGCTTGAAGCGCCCTATTCTTCCGATCATCTGAAGAAGCGAGTTGTTGTCCAGCTTTCTGTACCTGAGCGTCTTCTGCCCGAGCCTGTCCTTGCTGTCGATGACCTCGTTGAATATCAGCACGTTGTCGACGTAGATGTTCACAGACGATGCGATGACATTCGTCGCGAAAATCTTCAGATTCCTATCCGTCTCCGCTTTTCGCTGAATCTTGTTGATCTCTACACCCTCGAGCCCGCCGTGTATGTAGACTCCGCCGTGGCTGCTGGCGAACTTCTCCACCAGGCGCCTCGTGGGAAGGAAGATGAGCCACGATTCGCCGTGCGGCTGTGTGATGAGTCGGTTCGAAAGCACCTCGAGCATCTCGTCGACGTCTCTAGCCAGCTTGGTCTCGATTCTGACCGGGAACCTTCTTCCGCTGATCGTGTACAGTTTTGAGATTCCGAGGAAGGAGAGAAACTCACCCGGGTCCAAGGTGGCGCTCATCACCCGGAACAGGTTCCTCGTATCTGCTCCGTCCTTCCTTGCCAGCGACATGCACAACTCAAGCTGGGAGGACATCTGGTGGCTCTCGTCGAAATAGATCGAGCTGTCGAAGACNCGACTTCTCGGCCAGCATCCTGAGAAGGACGCCGTCGGTCACGATCTTGATCTTACCACCGACGTTGATTTTGGTGTCCTTGGTAATGACCGCCAGCTCGTCCTTCACTTCTGGGTGGAGCGCCTTGAGGGAGTAGAACAGGGCGTTGCACGAGGCCCTGGAGGGCTCGCGAATCAAGACACGCCTGTCTTTGTTGCGAAGCTCGAACTCGTGAATCGGGGTCACGGTGCTCTTACCCGTCCCAACGTCGCCGATGATTACGAAGTGGTCCTCGAAGTCTATCGAGTCTAGTATCGAGAAGATCGGGAGGCTCTGCCTCACGCTCTTGCCCGCTGCCTCTCTGGCCTGTCGTTCTCCCCTCTCCGCCAGAGGGATGGGCTCGAATGAGCTGTCAATCTCGAACTCTTTGTCTACCAAGAAAGGTCACGGCCCTGCTGTGGTGTCGTTTGTGAGATGCCCGACATAAACACCACGCCATCAACTGTTGGGCGCCCGGACGACCGAACGGGGCCAGGTGTAAATAGCGGCGCAGTGGCCGCTGCTAAAGAATGAGTGAGGAGGGGGGACGGGATCAGGCCAGACTCTTCAAGTGGTTGTCCGTCTTCATCCTGATCCTGATTGGAATCATCGCGGTCCTCTCGGTTGCTTGGGTCATCCTTCAGTGGTCCATAGCGGAATCCGTCTATTCGCTCAAGGCTGGCTTGGACTGGTTCGGAATCACGTTCTACTCGGATTACACCTTCGTCGCCGCTGCCCTCTTCTCGCTCCTTCTGGTCTATCCGGGACCGGGAGGCAGCGACCTCTGGAAGTTAGGCACGGTCGCTTACAGGCGCATGAGGCCCTACGTCGAGGAAGAGGAGGAGAGGAGGCCCAGCGAGAAGTTGAACGTCTGGCTCTGGATCCTCTGGCAAACGATCAAGTGGGCGATCGGCTTCTACGCGTTCGCGACGTTCGGCGCATTCCCATTCCTCGGCCCCATCATGGACCCAATCAGGATGATGGTCATGGGCCTGGGCAGCTGGGAGGACGTGCCTAGGGCTTTCGCCCTTCCGGTGGCGCCGGCCAGTGGGGCGAGTCTCGTCGGCCTGATGCCGACGCTGACAGTCCAATACACCGTCATCTCCTACGTCCTCTCCGCGGTCCTGCTGGTCGCAGCCGCGAGGCTCTTCCTCCGTCTGTTGATCAACCTCGCCACTCGGAGGAGCGCCATCTGGATGAGGAGCCTTCTCTCGCTCATCGCAGTTATCCTAGTCGAGATCGTACTCGGAGCCCCATTCTGGCTGATGAACATAGCGACCCCCTATGTCTACGGTATCGTTTGGAGCCTTCTGCTCCTTTCCCTGCTGGGAATCGGCTTCCTCTCGAGGAGGAACCTGGAGGGCCAGAGGCTCAACGTCTTCAAGGGAGTCGCTGTGCTCCTCGCGATTCTCCTTCTCGTCCAGGTTGCCGCTGGCGCGTTCTACTTCTTCAACTGGAACAACAACTACCTACCTTACCAGTGGTACCCGCAGACGCAAAAGCAGATTACGGTCACGCGCTGGGCAGCCGGTTTGGACGGCATCCACGTCAGCAACATCACCACCCTCCCCACGAGCAACCCGGTGACCACCCTCGACTTGGTCAGACAGTGGGACCAGCAGGCGGCCGCGGTCACCAACACGAAGGAGATCGGCGCCTATAACTGGATGGGTCTGGCAAGTTCTGAAATCGTCTTCTACAAGGGAACCGAGTACTGGGTCTCGCCCACCACTCCGGTCTTCCCGTCGACCGACTGGATCAGCGAGCACCTCATCTA
>OCOJ01033614.1_pt5 | contig 10780 bp, 8 predicted proteins | sample 1539251 | NCBI WGS metagenome assembly OCOJ01 (sample SAMN01911457, study PRJEB22624) | soil metagenome | biome: Soil | place: Malaysia | collected 2012-04-30 | depth RA_metagenome m
CGACATAACCGTTTTTTCCATGTCCTCTTTGAGGTCCGCAGGCATTTTTGGACCCGTGACGCTCAACAGGTAGAAATTGGCCATCGCAATATGCATGTACACCTCGCTCGTAGAGCGGACTCCTGGAGCGGGGCGCCACGAGAATTTCTCCGCTGGCGTTGCCTCGGCCAATGCCACCAATTGTTCAGAAACATGCTTCCACTCGCCGTCGTACCCCTGCCAGAGTCCTTCCAGTGGCCCCTGTGCGAACACCGCAGACGCGCTTGACAAGAACAAAAGACAGAATGCTTTGAATGGCCAAGTTTTCATGATGCGACTCCTCTCAAATGAACAGCCGAGATGCGTGCTAGAGATGTAAGTCTCTCGCGTTAGCTTGGCGGAGGCGTGCCTAGCGAACGTTTTTAACACAAAACTACATCTGCGTTAACGCGGTGTTAAATCGGCCTAATTCTACTTGGCTGTTCGGGAATTCCTGAAACTCAACAGGCTTGGCAGGCTCTTGCGCGGCACACTCGTGCTAACAAGAGCTGTTTGTCTCGCCCTGCCAAGCGGACGGGAAGGGATCGGAATGACAAGACAATGGACCGTACTTCTGGGGGTGGCTCTTCTCGCGATACCTGTCGGCGCACAGGACACCCCGGCATTCAAAACCGCGAAGGAGAAGCTCAGCTACGCGTTGGGCATGGAAATAGGAAGCGGCTTTCGCAAGCAGGCGCTGGATTTGGATCCCGAGACCCTTGGTAAGGGCTTCGCAGACGCCTTTGCCGGTGGCAAGACGTTGCTGACCGAAGACGAAATGCGCGCTGTTCTGGCAAGTGCGCAGGAAGAATACAAGAAGAAGCAGGCCGCGTTGCGCGCAGAAAAAGCGCAGGCGGCGCTAAAAGAAGGTGAGGAATTTCTAGCGGCTAACAAAAGCAAGGAGGGTGTGGTGACACTGCCCAGTGGCCTGCAATACAAAATCCTGAAGGAGGGCACAGGAGAAAAGCCCGAGTTCGACGAAACGGTCGTGTGCAATTACCGGGGAGCCTTGCTTGACGGAACGGAGTTTGACAACTCCGCCAAGCACAACGGACCGGCCACGTTCCCGCTCAAAGGGGTCATCAAGGGTTGGGCAGAAGCGCTGCAGCTCATGCCAGTAGGCTCGAAATGGCAACTCTTTGTGCCTCCGCAACTGGCTTACGGCGAAAACGGGGCTGGCCAAATCGTTCCGCCCAATTCCACCCTTGTCTTCGAGGTAGAATTGCTTGCCATCAAGGAAAATCAGGGGCCGGAGAAGGAGAGAGAAAGGGAGTGACCGGCTTACGTCTCGGAAAAGAGAAGCCTCGCTCTGTTGAACTGATTCGAGAAGTCACGTTTTATTGAGTCTCCGTTTATCCGCCACTAATACAACTGGTTTCTTATTGTCATCCGATAGTGTGCCTCGTTCTTAACTCCTACAACATAACCGAGGTGTCCATTGAGAATCGAAAAGAATTCCGTACCTGTGGTCCAGTTCGTTTCTCGCATTTTGCTTTTGTTAACTCTTTCTGCCGTGCTCTGCGGCTCTGCTGCGGCACAGTTAAGGGGCTGCCCGCTGAATTCTCCCGGCGGTCAGATTAGCCACATTGTGTACATCCAGTTCGACAACGTGCATTTCGAGCGTGACAACCCTAACGTTCCCGCGGATTTGGAGCAGATGCCTCACCTGCTGAATTTCCTCAAAAACAACGGAACCTTCTTCGCCAACCACCACACTCCCCTGATTTCCCATACCGCCGACGACATCCTGACCTCCTTGACGGGTGTCTACGGGGATCGGCACGGCCAGGCAGTGGCCAACAGCTTCGTCATTTGGAACCCACCTGGAAGTAAGTACTGGGACAGTTTCCCCACTTCATTTACTTACTGGACGGATCCGGTCTCAACGTCATCCTCAGCGACCCTGGACACCGCCTACAGCATGATCACCGCCCAAGGGCAGAACGCCCCAGCGCCCTGGGTTCCGTACACCCGCGCAGGTTGCAACGTGGGCGCGGTCTCGATCGCCAATATGGAACTTGAGAACACCGGCGAAGACATCCTCAACGTGTTTGGGCCGGGTTCTCCGGAGGCTATGGAAGCAAACACCAGCAGCTCACAGGCCACTGCCGACTTTGTGGGTATTTCCATCCACTGCGCTCAAAACAATTCCCTTTGTTCGGGGCCGCACGGAAGGCCGGATGTACTTCCCCAGGAGCCAGGCGGATACGTGGGGTTCAACGGCGTGTTCGGCCACAAGTATGTCGTGCCGTTGATCACCGCGAGTGGACAACTGAAAGACCTCTCTGGCAATCCAATCCCGGGCTTCCCTGGATTTGGGGGAATCTCACCGGCGCAGACTCTTGCCTACGTCGCGGCAATGCTGGAAAACGGTGTTCCCATTGTTTTCTCTTACATCTCCGACGCGCATGACTGTCATGTCGCCGCGCCTGCGTGTGTGCCCTCGTACCGGGCTTTCGGCCCCGGCGAGGCAGGCTATGTCGCCCAACTGAAAGCCTACGACACGGCCTTCGCGCAATTCTTCCAGCGCCTGGCCAACGATGGGATTGACAGCAGCAACACTCTTTTTGTTGTCAGTGCTGATGAACAAGATCACTTCGTTGGCGGGCCGCCGACGCCGGCCAATTGTGACGGGGTTGACGTTCCTTGTACTTATACCTACGCCAACGGCTCGAGCAGCGTCGGCGAGATTGATGCCGACCTGCAGGGCCTGTACAACCAGCAATTCCCCAATCTCGTGCCCAATCTGTCCCAAGCCAGTAATATCTTCGACTTTCACTACGACATGGCTCCTACGTTCACCTTCAACGGGTACGAGAATAGCGACGGTTCTGCCCCTTTGCTTCGACAATTTGAGCGCGCTGCCGCGCAATTGACCGCAACCAGTCCGATCACCGGCAACATCGATCAACTCGCGCTCTACCTGGTAGACCGGGTTGGCCTTAACGCCCTTCACATGATTACTGGCGACCCGGCCAGAACGCCCAACTTCGTCATGTTCGGCAACCTCAATTACTACTTCGATGGCGCGAACTGCTATTCTCCCGCTCCGCGTACGAGTTGCCTGATCTTGCAGGAGCAGGGATATGCCTGGAATCACGGCGGCGTAGCCAAGGAGATCAACACCACCTGGGTCGCTTTTGCGGGGCCCGGAGTGAAAAACAACGGCATTGATTACTGGACTTGGACGGACGAAACCGATATTCGTCCCACGATGCTGCTGCTCGCCGGTCTGACGGATGACTACGTGCATGACGGCCGCGTTCTGGCAGAGGATCTTAATCCTTGGGCCCTTCCACCGGCGGCACGAGACAAGCAATTCCGGCGTCTGGCCGAGGTTTACAAGCAGCTTAATGCGCCCTTGGGCATCTTCGGTCAAAACGTGCTGCGGATTTCCACGGCAGCACTTGCCTCGGGCAATGCGAACGATGACTCGAAATATGAGACTCTCGAATTGGGCATGACTATGTTCACTGCGCAACGAGATGCCATCGCGGCCAAAATCCGGACAGCTTTGGACGCCGCCGAATTCAAAGGCGAACCTTTGGACCAGAGATCTACCGATGAACTCATCGGGCAGGCGCAACTATTACTGTGGGAAATTGCTTCTATCGGGAATGCACAGTAATGAAAATCTGCATTACTCTGAGGTCTCTTTGAGACTGGGTTGCAAGCTGGGATCCCTGATTCCAGCTCGCAACGAGCCCGCCGGCAGGTAATCAGCGAGGACGCGGCGCGGCGCGCACTTGCTCGAGCAGCGCTCGTAGCCGGAGCGCATCGCAAGGAGCGCCGCCGAAGCGAGCCTTTAGGTAGAGGTCTGTGAATTCCCTGACGACGGGAGCAAGCGCGGGTTGCAGGCCAAAGGACGCGGCAAACTCGCGTGGAGTTTGTGTTTCGCGTCGTAAAAATCCTTGCTTCTCTAGCAGTCGCAACAGTTCCGTGTACAGCCGGACCGCCAGTTGCGGATTGTTGCGCTCGGCCGCCGGCAGATTGGTCTGCCAGACCAGACTCAGCCACCCGAACAGGGAGCGCAGCCAATTGAGCCGGAGGAACGCGAGCATCAAGAGCAGTACAAGGGGAAACACAAACCTCAACATGCCATGGGAGCGTTGCCATTCCGTGAGACGCTCCATGCCACCGTCCTGCATCCGCCGGAATTTTTTCTTCCAGCTAGTCTGCCAGTCGGTTGAGACTTGCCCCACCTCTTTCGCCAGCGCGATCTGGTGCGAAAAATCGTAGTTGATCACCCATTCGTTCCAAGCCAGTTGGAACCAGTCCATATAAAGTGCCAGCCGCGAGAACGCTCCGCTGACCTGTTCGCCTGCGGCAGGCGTGGGATCGAACGTTACCCACCCGCTTCCGGGAAAGTACGCCTCCACCCAACTGTGCGCGTCGCTTTCGCGCACGATGTAATCTCCGGCCACGTCATTGTATTCGCCTGGCAGGAATCCATTGACCTCACGCGAGGGAATTCCCAGCGTGCGCAGCATCACGGCCATCGCGGAAGCAAAGTACTCGCAATGGCCCGCCTTGGTTTCGAAGAGGAAATGAGCCAAGGGATCGGCACCCGGTTCTCCCGTGAGGTTTAATGTGTAGGCGAAATTCTCACGCAAATAACTCTCGAGCGCGATTGCTTTGTCATACGGATTGTTCGCTGCAGCGGCGGTCTGTTGCGCAAGTCCAGGAATGCGTGGGTCCAGCTCCGGCGGCAGTTGCAGGTAGATTTCCCGCATCTCCGGCGGATAATTTGTTCCCGCCGAGCGCGCCTCCACCGGACGAGCCACCGGCAGCAGCGAGACTCCTTCGTAACGAATCTGCGACAAATTCCGGGAGTCGTTGTAAATCGATCCTTCCGAATCCACGCTCAGCAAACTGCGCCGGATTGCCTCGGTATACGTTCCTGCGTCGCTCGCGAAATTTCCCCGCAGGGCGAATACCTGCGCCGGAGCAAATAGCGCGTCGCTGGCCAAGGGTTGCAGCAGCGCCAGGAAGTGAACCTGGGTGGCTGGCCGCCCCTCCATATCGGCTCGCGTTGCCAGAGTGATCCACCCATCGGAACCGGGAAGTATCGTTTTTCTGGCCGTATCCGAGGAGGTCCAGCGCCGCCCATCGAAATTGGTCAACGCAATGCCGCGCCATCGCAGCAGCGGGTAATGAACCGGCGCGCCGGTCTGAATCCGCATCACCACCGTATTGTTTTTCTTGATCTTGCCGATTTGACCCAGCTCCACGCTATCTGTGAAGCCACTCATCAACGAGGGTTGTGCTCCTGAACGCGCAAAATAGCCCGCGCTGAAACGGGGGAAGACGAAGAAGAGAATCGACCCGAGTGCGACTGCTCCCAGCGCCACGCTCAGTACGGCCAGCGAAAGCGCCCGGTGAAATTTCCTTTCGCGATGTGAGTCCCCGGCCACCAGAGGGAAAATGGCTCCGTTCGCCCCTTTCCGGATTTCCAGTCCCACAAACACGGCCACAGCAAAGAGCAGAAAGATCAGGAAAAAGACCAGAAACGAAGTGTCTACGGTGAACACCGCCGAGGCCAGCACTCCGGCAAAGGCCAGCATCGAGAGGAACAAGGCATCGCGGTCCGTTGCCACGCTGTACAGCCGCACCATGGTTACGAACAACAGGAAATGGACCGCGGCCAGCAGCGCAGCGTACAGTCCCGGGTTCGTCGAATCTCCGGCCATCGCGCGCGAGAAAAACAGAATGTCCAAAGGAAATACTAAAAGGTAGGCCACCACCAGTCGGGTTGCCGTCGAGTGCTTCAGTTCCGCCGGCTTTCCGCGCCACCAGCGAACTCCTTTGTAAAGGACCAGAGTTGGCGCAGCTATCGCCGTGAAGGGATCCAGCTTCCCTGTAATCACCAGCGTGACCACCGACGTCAGCACGAGAAAAAATAGCGCCGTGCGGTAGAAGCGGTCCGCCGGCAAGGAGCTGGCAGGCGTTGCGATGGTCGAAGCCATACGGTGAGTCTCAGGATAGCACTGGCGCGCCGCCCTAGGCCCGACAGCAGGCCAAACGGTAACCGCGGCGGTTCTTAGAAACGCAGCTCCCCACCTTGTTTCCTAGCGGCGCTTTTCCTGTCTTGTTCGGGGCGGGCCGCCGCCCTGGCCACTTTGCGCGTGAGATTTGAAATAGGCACGCTGGACAAGTCCGAGAGCAGAAGCGCCTTCGCTTGCGGCACGGCAGGGAGCTTGGCGACCTCCAAGCGAAAAGGGAGAAGTGTGATCTGCCGATACGTGACCGCATGGCGCACTTTCTCGAGCGGCTTAAGCTTCCCGGAGAACCGCTGTCCAGCGAACAGCATTGTGCGTGCCGAATTTCGTAGTTCCGCCAGTGCGTCGCTCCTCACTTCGATCGTCGGAAAATGCCACATGCGGGAAAGAAGTGCGGCCACATCGCCCGTATGGGCTGCTTGTGCGGCGGACTTGGGAGGAGGCAGAAGTAGCGTCCGCCCATGTGAGTCGACAGGGACAAGAGCGGCCAGCGTAATCTTCACGGTGGAGCGTTTGTTTCGCTTCTCCGGGATGACTTCGACCAGGCCCAGCTTGCGCGCCTGGCAGAATTCTCCGACCGGGCAAAGGAGACATTGCGGCGAGCGTGGGGTGCAGATGGTCGCCCCGAGTTCCATCATGGCCTGATTCCAGTCGCCCGGCCTATCTGCTGGGAGAAGCGTGTCCGCCGTTTTCTGCAATTCCTGCCAGCGGTTGCCGTTTCGCAAGTCGCCGCGAATCCCGACGAGACGCGCCAGGACGCGTGACACATTCCCGTCAAGAACGGCCAGTTTCTTTCCGTAGGCGATACTGAGGATGGCCGCAGCGGTGTACTGACCGATCCCCGGAAGCGCAAGTGCCTTATCGGGAGCCTCGGGAAAGTGGGAATCGTGTTCGTCCACGATCTGCCGCGCGGCCTTCTGCAAATTCTTCGCGCGCGAGTAGTAACCCAATCCGGCCCAAAAGCGCAGGACTTCCTCCTCAGGCGCCTCCGCAAGCGATTTGACATCCGGGAAGCGCAGCAGAAACCGCTCGTAATAGGGAATCACTGCGGCCACCCGTGTTTGTTGCAGCATGATTTCGGATAGCCAGACTCGGTAAGGGTCTTTCGTGCGCCGCCACGGCAGATCGCGCCGAAATTGCGCAAACCAGGAGAGAAGCTTGCTTCGAAAGCGGTTGAGCGCCGGACCAGTCAGCATATCGACCAGATAGTGTCGCACAGATATAGCGGGTCAGAGGAGTTGCCGCACTTCGGCTGGCCTCACGTCGTGACGTCAAGCAGCAGATTCTTCAGCAAACACGACATAGGACGAATTCCAGATCTCCACAGGAATCGAGCCGCGAGGTTGCGAGGTCACGACAATCTGAAACGACCCGGGTTCTGCCCCGTGGTCCGAACGCAGCGGCGGCGCCGCGTCGGGCGGAATCGCCTGTACGACTGCCAGATGGCGCAACACGGTAAAGATGTTCTGGTGGGCCGGGGCTTGCGGAACATCCACTGCCCCGCAGTGAAATTGCAGAAGCGCGCCTCGCTCGTGGAAGTCCCAGGCAATGGCAGCGCACAACCCGACGGCCTGTTCGAAGCGCTCTTTCTCCGCGGCCGTCGCTTTGGGCAGCACAGCGGCACTGCGGTTGTCGAACACCAGCACGACCCGGCAATCGTCCTCGCGCGCAAATTCACGAACCATCAACGAGCCGGAACGCGCCGAAGCCTTCCAGTGCACGTGCCGGGCGCTATCCGTTGGCTGGTAATCCCGCAGCGCGTACAGATCCTGCCCGCGCCCCTTCACAAGACTCTCGATCGCGCCCTGGATTCCCGGTATCACCTCAAGAAACTCCGGGGTCGCCTCAACCGAGGGATAAACCAGCGCCTCCGAGGCCAGATCCAGGCGCCTTGCTTTCTGCAAGAAACCAAAGGGAAAGCGCGTCACGATTCGGAAGGCTTCCTGCCGGTACACTCCCCGGCGCGGAAACTGCAACGGTACGGATTGCTTCAGGGATTCGCCCTTTGGCAGGTAGGGGAAGTATACCGGGGTTTCCAGGATGGCCGCGCCATCGATGTTCTTCTTCTTAATGCCTTCCACGCGCAACGAAAACGACGGCAGTGTCAGCTTTTCATTTTTCAGTTCCACCACGCTGCACACCGTCTGTCCTGCGAAAATATGCTCCGGAAGTTCCATGCGCATTTCCACGCCGGCCAGCGTCACTGACGAGAGTATTCCGGACATGAGGATAGTCGCGATCAGGCAGGCGAGAATCAGAAAGAGCAGATTGTTGCCTGTATTGATGGCTGCCAGCGCCACGAGGACGATTCCGCCAATGTAAATCCAGCCTTCCCGCGTGATGCGGTACTCCATCCGATAGCCGATCCAGCGCAGGGGCGTTCGCTTGGCCAAGATCGGCACCAGCGTCACGGCCACCCATCCGGCGACGAGCAGCGCGGACAGCGCTGTCGCGCTGGCCAGCGCCAGATTTCCCAATCGCGCGGCCGCGCCCGAATACAACGCCAGGACAAAAGCCACGCTCAGCGTGGCCATCGAGAGGAAAAACGCGCGCACTCCTGGCCGGTCGGCTTTCTCCCAGAGGTGCGTTAGCGGGGTGCGCGGGTTCACAGCGGAATGCGAACGGAATCGACAATTTCCCGGAGCACGTTTCCCGTGGTCTCCGATTTCTTCTGCAACGAGGCGTGGCGCGCGCTGGCCACCACGCGGTGCGAGAAGACCGAAACCGCCAGTTGCTTGAAGTCGTCGGGCAGGCAGAAGTCTCGACCTTCCAGGAAGGCCCGAGCCTGAGCCGCCCGCTGCAGCATCAACGTTCCCCGCGGACTCACGCCCAACGCCAGTTGGTCTGATTTCCGCGTCCGGTTCACAATCTCCAGAGCGTAATCATGCAGGCTGCTGTCCACTTTCACTCGCGCGACTGCTTCTTGCATCGAAAGGACATCCGCCACATCCGCGACCGGTTCCAGTGTTGTGATCGGGTTGCCGGTCGAACGGCTTTTCAGAATCTGCCGCTCGGTTTCGTGCGAGGGATATCCCATCTTGATGCGCATTAGGAAGCGGTCCAGTTGGGACTCCGGCAGCGGGTACGTGCCGTGATGTTCTACAGGATTCTGCGTGGCAATTACCAGAAACGGCCGCGGCAAGGGCAGCGTTCGCCCGTCCACGGTGACTTGGGCTTCGTTCATCGCTTCGAGCAGGGCGGATTGCGTGCGCGGCGTGGTGCGGTTGATTTCGTCGGCCAGCACCACGTTGGCAAACACCGGACCCTGGCGAAATTCAAACTCACGGGTTTCCGGGTTGTAGACGCTTACGCCCAGGACGTCGCTCGGCAAAAGATCGGACGTGAACTGGATGCGCTGAAAAGTGCAGTGAAACGATTTCGCCAGGGCCTGCGCCAGGGTGGTCTTACCGACGCCGGGAACGTCCTCAATCAGCAGGTGGCCGCGCGCCAGCAGCGTAATCAGCGCCAACTGGATGACGTCTTCCTTGCCATAGATGGCGCGAGCAATCGAGCGCTGCAGTTGCGTCACCGTCTGTGAGGTTATCGTCGGCATCGGTTGAAAACCCTGCCTCTTCCTGTTACAAATACATCAAGGGAGTTGCGCCGGCGCTTTCCCGTGCGGCAAGGCCCTCCACCCGTTTAGAGACGGGCGATTAGCTCAGTGGTTAGAGCGCTCGCCTCACACGCGAGAGGTCAAAGGTTCAAGTCCTTTATCGCCCACCACCGCTAATTCTGCCATACAGACGCTTTGATCGACTGCTATGCCCACAGCACTGTGCTCAAAGGGTGCTTGGGCATATAAATTCAGCCGCTAGAAATGCCCTTAGCTCTATCACCCAGCTCATGCGGCCAAGTTCAGCTTCTTAGCCTTTCTTAGACTTAACCGAACGTTGAAGATAGAAGTGCTGCCTGTTTGGCGTAAGCGGTTGCAGGCTTCGTCCACAGTTGACGAGAAGATCGCTAGGCGCTTCTTAAGAAACTCACGAAGTTCTTGCTCGTCCCTGAATCTCACTGAGGGTATGGCGCGGCCCTCACCGAGATACGGCGTGAACACCACCGAATATTCCGTCCGGCCATTCTGGGAGATTTTGCTTAAATGAAGGTTTCCTTCCGTGATGAGCTTTAATTGCCGCACAAGTTCATGAGCCAGAGGGTCTTGCGGACTCATCACGAACAACTCCTTAATTGGAACGCTCTGGTACACACCCGCTAGGTGAAGTGCTTCTAGAATGCGTGTGTACGTCTCCCGCGGGCCCTTACTGTCGTAGAGGGAAGTGACGACGACAAGTTGTGAGGCTTCGAACTGGGGCACCCAAACCCAGTCCACGGCGGTCACGGGGATTTGGGCGCGGCTGAGGGCGTCTACAACCAACCCTTCGACCTCAAGATCATCCTTTTCTACCAGCGGAGTTTTATCCATGGCAGTACTCCATTCTTGCCCACAACAGCTTCGTACATATCTTTGCCACTGAGGCCTGTGGTCTTATAACGACTCTCCTCCGTCCAGTCTTTGACCGTATTCCAGTTTGCGGCGAAGGCCCGATTCAGTTTCAGTTCCTTGTCGCGTTGGTCTTTGAGGCCTGCCGCATCAAGCAGATCCTCGAGTTTGTGACTGTAGATCCTTCTAACCTCTTCCGTCTTCGGAGGAAACTGAAATCTCCGAGTTTTCCTTGCTATGCACGCCTTCAATGCGCATTCGACTGCGTACCCCGCAAGATAGTAAGCTGCTTGCCCTCTACGATTCGCAAGCAAAACCTTCGCAT
>OCOJ01036998.1_pt1 | contig 10779 bp, 12 predicted proteins | sample 1539251 | NCBI WGS metagenome assembly OCOJ01 (sample SAMN01911457, study PRJEB22624) | soil metagenome | biome: Soil | place: Malaysia | collected 2012-04-30 | depth RA_metagenome m
AGCGCCATAGCTTCCTCCCTTGTCGAGCCGTCGAAGACCTCGGCCGTCTGCGCCTACGGCTCCAAGGTCGCCGGCTATGCCAGGCCCGACTCGGACTACGACCTCATCATAGTTGCGAAGCGGTTCAGGGAGGGGGTCAGGTACAGGTACATCGACTCCCCGGTGGCGGCCTCGGCGCTCATAGTCGACGAGCACATGTTCGGGGAGGACGCGAGCTCCTCCTACCTCGGGGAGTTCGTCGTCGGCCGCCTCCTCAACGTCTACGAGCCCATAAGCAATCAGGGCCTCTTCCGGAAGTTCGAGGTCGACTACAAGAGGAGGGTCATGGTCGAAGCGCTCCTGGAGCTGTCGTCGGACTACGGGGAGTTCGGCGCCCGCTTCGCGATTCCCTACGAATACTTCCTCTTCGACAAGCTGCACCGGAGGGCGGCCATCTACCCCCCGGCCCTCTATAGCTACGTTCACACCTACACCTGCCCATTGGGGGAAGAGAACAGGGCGACGTCCGTCGAGGGGTTCGCCGCCGCGGCAAACGAGCTCCAGACCAGGGGGTTGCTGCATGCAGACACCGGCGGGGTCAGGATGTTCCCCGAGAAACTGAAGGGGGACGCGTTCACACAGGTGGCGTCGATGTTCTCAGTCACGGCCAGGGGGGTGACGCAGTACGCAGTCCACGGATACGCTGGGAGGGTCGGGCCTTCGGTCTTCAGCAGGGAGGCATTCTCGAAGCTGAGAAGGATGAGGGACATCCCCCCGCCGTTCACTCCGTTGGAGAAGCCCCGTTCACTGCTGAAGCTGCAGGAGGGGGTGGTCATACCAGACGCCTCGCTTCTAGTCGAGGAGCTTGCGCGCCTCCTGGGGTTCGCCACCTACTCGACAAGGGAGGAGGACATAGGCGAACCGTACTCCACGACCCGGGTCATCACCTTCACGGACAGGGAACGCTCGAAGTCGGTGGTCGTCAAGAACTACACAGACGTGCGTTCCCTGAAGTGGGCTCTCTTGGGGATATGGGCTTCGACAACCAAGAGGTTCAGCACGGCGCCCATCTCACGGATGGACAGGGAGTACGGCATGACCCTGAACCTAAAAGCCCTGGGGGTGCTGGTCCCTTCCATACTGGCCGTGGCGCCATCGGAGCGGGTACTCGTGAAAGATTTCGTGGAGGGGGAGACCCTCGCGGCGGTGATCAACGCCTTCCTGAAGGGGTCTTCGGACCAGCTCGGCCCTGTCTCGGCATACGGCGAGGTCATGGCCAAGGTGCACGGAGGGAGCTTAGCTCTCGGGGATGCAAAGCCGAGCAATGTCATCGTTTCCGGCGGAGGTCTGCATCTAACCGACCTGGAGCAGTCCGTCCTCGGGGGGGACCAGGCATGGGACATTGCGGAGTTCCTTTACTACACCGCCAAGCTTTCGACAAGGGAAGAAGCCATGAGGAGGGTGGCCATGGCTTTTCTCGACTCCTACGCGAAGCTGGGGGACAGGTCCGTCATTGTGAAGGCACGCGGCCAGAAGTACTTCGGCCCCTTCAGGCCATTCCTGACCCCCGGTATGGCTAAGATGCTGAGAGACCTGCTATCCGGCTATGGCTAGCGCCCCTCTCTACTCGTCAAGGCGCCTTGGCATGAAACACGGGTAGCGCGGCACCGGTTGAGTTCGTAATCTCAGTTATGAGAAATGACTTCCTGATTCTTATACCATATCCTAGGTTATACTTTGATGAATAGGAAGCTCTCTCTACTGATGCTGGTCCCTATCGCGTCCCTCCTATTCACCGCTGTCCCAGTCGCAACCGCACACCCTCCTGTCTACTGGGGCATCGGCGTCATATGCGTCTCAGAGAACTACCCCGGTCTCAACACCTACGCCTCAGTCAGGCTAGGCGGGGCCTATGTCATCGTATCCTGTACCTATCCCAGTGCTCATCCCGATTCCACATGTCTCCCCATTACCGGTACCACGAAGTACTTCGTCGAGACCAAGGTAGGCTCACAGCTCCTGACATATTCGGGTACGATTGGCCCGAGTAGCACCCCTCGAATGTACATAGAGGGTTACAGCGGCGACTTCGCCCTCGCGGTCATCAATTACTGCTAATGAAACTGTGACCTGGAAAGAGTCGGGCCGACCAGCAGAATGCTGCCCGGTGGCAATACATCGGGCCCCTCCCTGTTTTCTGGCTCAATCCTGCAAGCCGAGATGGCCTTTTTCTGGATGAGCACTCCAGCGATTTCCCTGTCCGGCTTCTGAGGCCCGCTCTAGGGACTAGAGCAGACAGTGTAACCCGAGCTGTCTGCGAGGCCTAGGTCCTCTGTATGTAGGTGGTATATCCGCAGTGGCCGCAGGTAAGCCTGTTCCCATGCTGGGCCATGAAGTACCCCTTCCCGCACCTCGGGCACTCCTTCCTTAGCCGGCTCAGCGCGTCGCCGTCGACCCTGTACAGCTTGTAGACCTGTATCCTCCGCTTCGGGGCCTTCGGCTTGACCTTCTTCTCCGGCTTCTTCTCCTCCACCGGGGCCGTTGGCTCGGCCGGTGCAGCAGGCGCCGGAGCTGGCGGGGCGGGCGGTGCCTTGGACATCCTTACTTCTTCGCCTCAGGTGCCGCCGCGGCGGGTGTAGCTGCCTTCTTCCTTTCCTGCTTNNNTCTTCCTTTCCTGCTTCAGCTTCTCCCTCTCCTCCTTGCTGAGGGTCCTCTCTTCGAGGTATCTCGGTTGGATGCTCTTCTTCGAAGAGGCGGAACCGTAAACGTAGAATCTCCCCACGATGTTCGTGGTCCCCGACTCCCCGTCCAGCCTAACTAGCGCGACGTTCTCCTCTGGCACCCCCATCTCCTGGGCGACGGCGGCGATGGCCTCCTTTCTCGATACCCTGCCAGCCCTCCCTTCCATCACGGCTTCCACGTACGACCTGTCGAGCACCTTGGACTCGGACTTCTTCTCTATCTGCAAACTGGGCTCCCCCGCTTTCTCGTGGATATAAGCTGAAAGCTAGCGAAGGCACACGGCAAATTAGCCCGACTCGGCCCAGGCTCTAGCTGTTATGTGGGATTTAGTCTGCCAGGGCTCTGGTCACGGAAAGCAAAGGCCGAAGGGAGATGAACCATACACGTCCGAATCACATGTGTTGCCGACGTAGAAGTTGCCCGTGCCCGATGTACCCACCCCGCCACTGCCGTCACCGAAGCCGATGTAGTCAAAGTCGGCCGTGTTGCTATGGAAAGAGTTTCGGAACGGAAACCCGGTGCAGCCCGGCGTTAGGTAGGAGAAACCCACATCGTTGTAGTTGGCGGTGTTGCCGTACACTTTGAGGAAGTTCGCGCAGGTTATGTAGATGCCATCTCCGTTTTGGTACGCTTTGTTGGACGTGACGACCGTACCGTCTGTGCCCACGTCAATGTAGATCCCCCACTGACCATAGACGACCTCGTTGTTGTGAATCAAGCTATTTGGGCTACTGTAGATGTAGATTGCTGACTCGTAACTGTCTTCCACCCAGTTCCCGATGAGGGAAGTCGATGGGCTGTTGACGACATGAATGCCATCATCGAACCCGCCTATGAGGCAGTTTCTTACAACAACGTTCGACTGACCGGAGATGAAGATTCCGAAAACACCAGGTCCCGAGATGATGTGATGGCCGCAGTCGAGGATCGCCCCGTTTCCTCCTATCGTGAGCGCGGTTCCCGAGCACGGTCCGATGTCGCTCTTCAGCCTAGTGTAGCCTGTTAGGGTCGCTCCGCACCCAGGAGACGCCGCCACGACTGTGGAAGAGGTGGCGAGGACCGTGAGAGTGGAAGCAATCAGTAAACCCGCCAGTAATCCAGAGGACCCAGCCCGGAACCTCACTCCCTAATCTGCAACTCTGACGTTATTTAGCCTTTGAGCTAGCACTAGAATCCGTCAGTGGATCCCTCTGATCCCCATCTTGGCGAGTAGCGCCCTGTTTCTAGACTTCGAGATGGCGTTTGCCTTCACCGCTACCACCCCCACGCCGGGCTGGCCATAGAACACCATCGCAGAAAGGGGCGCCATGGCTATGGCAATCATGGCCATTAGATCCTCCTCCCCTTCCACCTGGACCCTTACGGGCTTCCTCCCGAGGAATGCACTCCTCACCCCCGATATCGCCCCCTCGGTCAACGTCCCTGCAGGGTTTCTGACCTTGACAAGTCTGGCATAGGGGACCTTCGGGAGGTCCCTGCGGGTCCGCCTCTCCACTCCGTCTACCACCTGCACTTCTGGGGTTCTCCCCATGGCCCCAAGGGTGTCCGTGACCCTGTCTCCTACCGTAACAACCATCGGCGCCTCGCGGACCAGCTTCTCGAACTCTGACTCTTCTACCTCATCCGTTCTGAAGACCTGCCCCATCGGTTGGCCCAGCGTCGACCTGAGTTCTTGCGGGAGCCTGTACACACGGCGCAAAGGGCTAGCTTACCTTGAGCGCATATCTTCCTGCCTTCGCTATGCCAAGGGTCTTTGCGACCTGGGACTTTTCCGGATTGATTATGATGACCAGCCCGGACCACTCGTTGCTAAGCTCGGTCGACCCGTCGTTGGGGCACGCCTTGTCTGTGGTCAGCATCCGGCACTTCCGGCAAGCCTGCTCCTTCATGGCTCTACTTCTCCGTCCTTTCTTCGGCCTTCTTGGCCTTGGCCGCCTTGCCGATCTCGTCCTCAATCCACTCGAGGGCGCCCAAGAACGGCTGCCTGCAGGTCACCCCTATCTTCCCCATCGAAATCCCATGGCCGAGGCTGACAGCCGTTATCCTCACCCTGACCTTGCTCCCCACCCTCAGAGTCCTCTTGCTCTGAGACGCAGTGATTATCCCTGACTTCACGTCGCTCGTCAGGTAGTCGTCCATTATCTGGCTGAGATGAAGGAGCGCGTCAGCAGGCCCGATCCTCACGAACGCCCCGAAGTCGGTGACCTCCACTATCTCCCCCTCGACCACTTCCTGCTTCAGCGGATAGAAGGAGAGAACCTCGAAGGTCACCCTGTGATAGGTGGCGCCGTCCCCTGCGATTATCTTCCCAACTTTGTCCACGTCGACCTTCGTGACGAGGACCAGGTACCCGTGGTCAGGGTTGATGGTGCTCTCGTACTTCAGCTTCAGCAGGTCCATGGCCACCTTCTCGAGCGGGGAACCGAACCTGTCGGGGGGCACACGCACTACATCCTGTAACTCTACTAGTTGAAACAAGAATCAACTGACGCCCCATTTTGTCAGACGTATATCCATATCGGTGGGTTGGAAAGACAAGGCGCCGTCTCATTACAGTTATCTTCTGGCACGAAGTGCGGATTGAGCCTGCCTACTCAGGCTGGAGCGACGGGGGCATCTTCCTCTTGTGGAAGGAGTTAGAGTACATCTCCATCACCCTGTCGTAGATCGACGACGCCGACCTCCCCTTCTTCGCAGCTGCGCTCCTTGACGCTTTGTCGAATAGCTGGTGAAGGATTGGGTCCAGTCTGTCATAGTCTGCCGGGATTTCATCGGAGGCCCTGTGCCCAGGCCAGAGCTGTGGGGACGCCTGCTTCTCTACCACCGACCTCGGCAGCCCAAGATAAGCCCCGAGCTGGCGGACCTGTGTCTTGTAGAGATGCACGATTGGCAGGAAGTCGACCCCTCCGTCTCCGAACTTGGTAAAGTACCCCAACATCGCCTCGCTCCTGTCCCCCGTGCCGGCCACGAGGTAGCCGAGAGAGTTCGCGTAGTAGTACAGGAGGATCATCCTGACTCTCGCCTCGACGTTTGCCTGGGCAATCCTGGTGCCTCTAAGCTTGGCAGAGCTTATGATCAGTTCCGCAATCCTCGAGATGGGAATTCTCGCTGCCCTGACGCCCCATGTTGCCGCCATCCCCTCTGCGTCTTCGATGTCAACTTCGGGGGTGTGATCAGAGGGCATCATTAGCGCCATGACCCTGTCCCTTCCTAGCGCCCGGACGCACATCGCACCCACAACGGCGCTGTCGACCCCTCCGCTGAGACCAACGACTACTCCCTTTGCCGATGCGTCCCTGACGACCTTCCTGACAAGAGACTCGATTCTTGCCGCTTCCTTCGCCGGCTGAATCCTGATTCCTCCTGTTGGCAACCTCTGCCTGCTGTTCGAAGGCTTGTTTTTACCGCTTTTCCGACCCATCACGAGACTTTGACTCTCCCTCCGCTGAGGGAAATCACCCTGATGTGGGATGCCCTGAGCACTCGAGCCAGCTCAGCATCTGTGGTCGCCACGAAAGATCCCTGGGTCTTGGCCGCCGAGACGATTTCGTCGTCAACTGTGGCTTTGCCGCATGGGCCAGTCGTGAAGTTTGATGACAGTTCCAAAGCGACCCGGGCGGCGCGCGACTTCCTCCCTTCGCGTGAGGCGAGCTTCTCAAGCTCGGAGCGGACGCAGGAGAGCATGACCGGCTCGAACCTTCCTGCGCGTTCGACGATGTCCTCGAACCAGGTCGTCGGCCTTTCTACTACGGCCATCAGGAAGCTGCTGTCAAAGATTACACGCTGCAATATTACTTCAGAACGCCAGACCCGATGAGGCGCCACCTTTCGGCTATCCTCCTGCTAATGGCCGCCCTCATCCCCTTCTCCACGGCCACCGGCTTCTTCAGGTCCAGCTCGACCACTTCACCTCTTACCGAGGTCGCTGTCGCCAACCCAGAGGCCGTTCCAAGGTTGAGCCTAACGGTCTCACCAAGCTTCACCCTGTCCACCTTCACAAGCTCGGCGGCCCCCACGGCTGTATCCAACAGAGAGACCTCTAGCGTGATGTGCTCTAGAGTATCCGGGAGTGTCCCTGGCTTGCCAATTACGCTCCCCACCATCTGGTCCCCCTTAGTGTAAGTCGGGTCAAGGTGCGTGCCTATCGCCACGAGCCCTCCGGGACCTACCTTGTCTGCCGCGCCGGCGCCAGTCTGAAGGCTGGACACCCTGGTGATGATGGGCACGTACTTGCCGCTCCTCTCATCTATCATCCCCGGCTTCAGTTCCACCTCCTCGCCCACCGCCAGCTCCCCTCTGATGAGGCTCCCGCCCAGGACGCCCCCTGAAAGCGACTGTATCTCGGCCCCGGGCCTGTTTACATCGAAACTCCTCACCACGTACATGAGGGGGTTCGCGCCTACGTCCCGCTTCGGGGTCGGGATGACATCCTCCAGCGCCTCGATCAGAGCGTCAATGTTCAGCCTCTGCTGGGCTGAGATAGGGACTATGGGCGCGTCGGCTGCCACCGTCCCTTCCACGAACTTCTCAATCTGAGCATAGTTCTTCTGCGCATCCGCGTCAGTTACGAGGTCGACTTTGTTCTGGGCGATGACTATCTTTCTCATCCCAAGCATCTGGAGCGCCTGAAGATGCTCCCTGGTCTGGGGCTTGGGGACCTGCTCATTGGCAGCGATTACGAGCAGCGCGCCGTCCATCAGGAACGCGCCCGCCAGCATGTTGGTCATCAGGCTCTCGTGGCCAGGGCAGTCCACGAAGCTCACGGCCCTGAGAAAAGCTGTCTTCCGTCCGCAGACAGGGCACTTCGCGCTTGTCGAGTAGGAGGCTATCCCGTGGTCTTCTGCGCATTTGTAGAAGGCGGCGTCAGCGTACCCCACCTTGATTGTGATTCCTCGCTTCAGCTCTTCACTGTGGGCGCTGGCCCAGATCCCTGTGATAGCCTGGGTGAGGGTCGTCTTCCCGTGGTCAACGTGTCCCGAGGTCCCTATGTTGACCTCTGGCTGCTTGGGGAGGAGCGGCTGCCCCTGTGCAGGCGGCTCGAGCTTCTGCTTCGACATCTTTGTCCCGCTCTCACTTCAGCCCTTTTTAAGTCAGCGAGGGTTGCAGGGATACTCTCTCTTTACATTCCTTTACATGCGGAAGGATTCCAACTCCGATACCTTCAATAGTAAACCATGGGGAGTCGCATAGTGGGATAATGTCATCCCGTGGGGCGCTCCTGGTTGCTGCCTTCGCAATAGCCGTCGCACTGGCTGTCGTATTCTCTTCCTCCCCCTCTCATGCCGTAGTGCAGGTGACCCAACCCATGCAGGTGATAATGTCCAACGGCCAGGCATCGGCCACTGTGACGATAAACGGGGTATGTGGTCAGAGTCCCACCACCTTCCAGTCCGACGGGTCAGTCAACAACATCCTGATCAATACGGGGTGTTCCTTCTCCCTCTCCTTCGCGGCGCCGTCAACCTCCAGGGACGGTTTTAGTGTCCTCGGCTCATTCTCCTCGAGTTCCGCTACGATGACTCCGAACTGCTCGATAGGAACGTGCTCAAGGATCACACTTACCGCCTACCTTCAAGACGAGGTCTCGGCCTCGTACTCTGTCGTGGGCGGAGGTACCCCCACGCCCCCTGCGCTGACGGGGACTATGCTCGGCACCATCACGTCCACCCCGCTCACGATGAGCTCGACCCCCTATTGGCTAGATGCCGACACTGCTTGCGCTGTTACCAACCCCGCGACCGGGAGTACCGCGACCGAGCGTTGGAGCACCCAGAAAGGGTGCGTCGTATCAGCAGGCCGCATCATAACCTTCGACTACTACAACCAGTATCTCCTAAATGTAAACGGGGGGAGCCTTGTCACTCTCTCTGTGTACCAATANCGGCGTCGTTACCTCCGTTTCCGGTCCAAACTGGGCTGACGCAGGAACCACTGCGAGGGCCTCTTCCAGCGGTGTCTGGGGAAGGTCGGGAGGGGCGGGGCAAAGGGTCGCCTCTTGGAACATCGACGGGGGAACGAGCACCACTGTGTCCACCACCGGTACTGTTACGACTTCCCTTATCACGATGTCGGCAACTCACACTGTCAACTTCATTGCCGTCTCTCAGTACCAAGTGAGCCTAGACGCTGGGGGTACGACGATGCTCGGCTCGCTAACCAAGCCGACAATCACCGGGGACAACTACTGGTATGATACCGGAACCGCGGTCACCCTGGTTCTGAACGGCACGAAAGACAGAACGGCAGGTGCAGGTCTCCGACTCGCTACTTACACCATAAACACCGGACCCGCAGTGAACGTCTTGATTCTAGGGAAGGTGACCGTCCTGAATGCCATCTCGATTTCCCAAGGGGAAAACGTGGTCACAATTGTGGTGAATCAGTACCAGCTTACACTAGACGCGGGCGCCACCACCGCGATGAACTCGATCACCCCCCCAACAGTCGCCGGGGACACCTATTGGTACGACTCTGGGACCCTGGTCAGCTATGCTGGCAACGGCGTGTTCGGCAGGGCCTCTGGCACTGGGAGCAGGATCTCCTCGTTCACCGTCGATGCCGCGAGCCCCACCCATGTGCTCACGACCGGCATCTTCTTCGTCAACATGACCATGGCCTCAGCCCACACGGTCCAGACCACTCTCGTGACCCAGTACGAAGTTTCGCTCAGCGGAGGTTATCTCATACAGTCTGCGACTTCGCCCACGGTTCCGTCAGACGACTACTGGTACGATGGGGGAACAAACGTAACCATCTCTCTTGCAGGGGTATTCCAGCGCGTCTCTGGCGCCGGCCAGAGGCTCGCTACCTATTCCGTCAACGGCGGAACAGCGGTGAAGGTGGCTTCAGCAGGAGCGGTCGCGGTCGTCAACAAGGTGAAAATTGAGGCCCCGGTCGCCATCGCTGCTACCTCCACTCAGCAGTTCCAGGTGTCCTTGAACGCCGGAGCCGTCGCGGCCCTCAATTCGATAACCCCACCGACCCTGACAGGTGATGCCTACTGGTATGACCTCGGAAGCAAGGTCACGGTCATTCTCAATGGAACCTGGGGGAGGAACGCGACAACAGGCGAACGGCTGGTCTCCTATTCCTACAACGGGGGCTCAGCCAATCCTGTGGCAACCCTGAAAACGGTCACTGCGCTCCTGGTCACCTCAATTACGACCCCCGAGTCAGTGTCTGCGACCGTCACTACGCAGTATCTGCTTACAGTGACCGGGGTCCCAACCGCGTCCTACTCTCCGAAACCTCCCATCTCAACGGATGCCACCTGGTTTGATTCGGGCACTTCTGTCAAGGTCTCGACCAACTCGACATTCGGTACAAGCGGAAGTACTCGACAGCGGGTGACCGGGTGGAACCTCGATGGCGGGGCAACGACCATGGCAGGCTCTGGTGCAGTTGTATCGACCAGCGCTTTCGCGATGAAAGGCCCCCACACAGTTACATTCACCGTGGTAACTCAGTACTTCGTCTCGGTGGCTGTGAAGGACAGCTCCGGGGTCCAGGCCCTATCCCCCGGGTCCATAACACTGCTCGTCAACGGGGCCGCGCAGAACGCTCCGAAGGGCTCGGTCTGGGTGGACAGTGGTTCCACTGTTCAGGTCCAGACGATCCTGTGGGACGGGATTGATGTGACCCCCTCTCAGTTGGCCTCCCGGACTGTAACGGCCCCCTTGACAGTGACGGTCGACGCCAAAGCCTACAAATCGTCGGTGCTGGTCAAGGACTTCCTCGGATTCGGTGTCGGGGGCGCCGTGGTCACCGTAATCTTCCCCAACGGCACTTCGGATCAATTCCTCACCCAGGGGAACGGGTCGGCCAACATTGGCATCGTTCCGCTCGGGGAATATCATGGAAGCGTCTCCAACTTCGGCCTTTCGAATGACTTCATCGGGAATTCCGCGACCCAGAGCGTCACGCAGGTAACAGTCTACATGAGCGACAGCGTCCTCGGCACCATAGTAATTGTGGTTGTGGCCGTGGTCATAGTCGTCGTCGAGCTCGTCCACCGTCGCAGGGAGGGCGAAAAGTCGTCCAGGTTCAGGCAGGCCAGCG
>OCOJ01037533.1_pt2 | contig 10778 bp, 9 predicted proteins | sample 1539251 | NCBI WGS metagenome assembly OCOJ01 (sample SAMN01911457, study PRJEB22624) | soil metagenome | biome: Soil | place: Malaysia | collected 2012-04-30 | depth RA_metagenome m
CAGGTTCCTCGAATCGGGCTTCGACGATTACCTCGTCCCCTGCCAAGCCAAGCCTCGCGGGTTCCGCTTCCCGTTCACCCTTTGCGCTGCGTATGGTAACACGGCCGTCGAGAGCCAGTAGGATTTCAGTGAGGTCACCTTCTGATCCTGCCGCAAGGTTGCCCCCGACGGTGGCCATGTTCCGTGTCGCCACGCCTCCAAAATGACGGCCCAGCATCCTGAAGCAGCGGTATCTCCCGTCGAGCCTATCTGTCGTCAAGAGTTGGTTAATGGTGGTCAGACCTCCGATTCTGATTGTTTTGCCTGCCCTGCGGATGTAGCGGAGGTCGCTCACGCCTGATAGGTCAACCACCTTCTGGACTCTGACGGCTTCCCGCCGCATCTCCGGAATCAGTTTTGTCCCCCCCGCAAGGAGCCAGGAGCCCTTTCCCGCACCGGATAGGTAGGTCAGTACCTCTCGCAGAGTTGATGGAGTGTACACTTCAAAATCTGGGAGCTCGTGCAAACGTGCTCTTTCCAGCAGGTCGACTTCGTCTATTTGTGCCTTGTCGCAAAGGTCGTCATCGGGCTAGTCACACGGCCGTTGTCTCGTATTCAGTCTCGGCCTGCGACGCCAAACAGGTAAATCAGAGGGAGGACTTCGCCCGTCACTGCAAACAGCAGAGGCTCGGTGCAGCCTGTCCTCGTGTATTCGACGATTTGCTTCCTGCATTCCTCCTCGTCTCCGACAGCCATCAACTTCTTCACTGTCTGGTCTTCTATCAACGGGGTTGCACGTTCTAGTTTCTGTTCAGTGGTCGGCCAGCCCCCGGTGATCTCCCTGACCTCATCGACAATCTTCTGGGATACGCCCGAAGCCATCGCTATGTGAGGTTCCATCGCCAGGTATTCGGTCACCATCGTCCTTGCACTCCGGTAGGCCTTTTCCTGGTCTCTCGAATAAGATACTGCAAGCAGCTGCGGCCTGTCTATCTCTGAGAGGCTCCTCCCCGCTTTGCTAGCTCCAATCTCAATGTGCTTGAGAGTTTCCCGGTTGTACTCCGTTGAGACGAGGTAGTTTAGCAGGATTCCGTCGGCGACCTCTCCTGCGACCTCGGCCATCTTGGGACCCGTTGCTCCAACGTAGACTGGGACCTTCTGAGGGATTCTCTCCAGCCTGACGCCCTTCACGTTGACAAACTGACCGCTGAAATTCACCTCGTCCCCCTTGAAAAGGGACCTAAGGACCTGGACATACTCTCTTACAGCATTCAGCGGGTTCTTCCTCTCAATGCCGATTTTCGAAGCCATGGGTTCCCAAAGCGCGCCAATTCCGAGTCTCGCCCTTCCTCCACTCAATTCGTCGAGGGTCGAGAATGTGGTCGCCAGGGTGACGACGTTGCGCGTCCAGGTGTGCAACACCCCCGTCCCGAGCCCGATCCTGCCGGTGACGGTCGCCATGGCTGCTATGGATATCGTTGAGTCTCGTTCCGTCCTCGTCTCCCCTTGCCATATGCTCGTGAATCCGAAGCGCTCCGCCAATCTGGCATAGAGCAGCTCGTCGGCCAAGGGGGTGTCAGCCGTGAAGTAGAGTCCAAAGCGGTCCACTTCGAGCTTACCTCTCCAGAACCCTACCCGAAATCGCAAGCTGACCTAGGCGTTCGAGGATAATGGGGGTCGTTTCTCGTCCCAACCGAGGAAATCGGGCGTCCAAGCTGTATAAGTATTTGGAATGAAAGGACCAAAGTCGTCCCGCTAGAACGAGGAATGGACTTTCTGACGCCAAACGAATAAATAGAAAACGGCAGTGTTTCGAGTTACTTGGTTGAGTTCGACCTCCTTCTCAGGGCAAAGCTGGTCATCCCCGATTCAACAATCAGGCCTCTCTCTCCCGGCTTTGTCGCAATCCGCGATTCAAAGATAAGGGCAATTGGGGAAGGCTCACCGACTGGCATCGAGGCGCGAGAGGAGATAGTCGCCAGGGATGGGATAATCATTCCAGGTCTGGTCTCCACTCATGATCACATGTACGGCGTCCTGGCGCACGGCATCCCCGTCAACAAGGGAATCGAGGGGTTCAGGAGTTTCCTTGAAGACTTCTGGTGGCCAAAGGTGGAGGATAGACTCGATCTTGATGCTCTGCGGGCGGGTCTAGAATTGAGTGCGCTCGAGAGGCTCGCGACAGGAACGACGTGCGTTGCGGACATCTTGGAGGCTCCTAACACGATTCCCGGGGCTCTGGACGCAGAAGCCAAGGTCCTAGAACGGGTGGGAATGCGAGCCGTTCTCTCCTTCGAAGCTACCGAGCGAGTCAGCAGGGAGAACGGACGCCAAGGGTTGCAGGAGAATGCCACATTCATCGCAGGCAGGAACAGGAAGGCCGGCCTGGTGAGGGGTATGCACTGCATCCACACAACCTTCACATGTTCCCCATCTTTCATCAAGGAGTGCAGAGAGCAGGCCGATGAGACGGGCGCCGGGATCCACATCCACCTTGAAGAAAGTCCTTACGAGTCCGAGTACACGAGGGAGACGTACCACAAACTTCCGGTCGAGGTCTATGACGGCCTCGGCTTCTGGGGTCCCGACGTCCTCGCATCCCAGTGCGTCCAGACTACGCCTGATGAGATCAATACTCTTGCGGAGAACAGGGTGAAGGTCTCCCACCAGCCCCTGAGCAACGGCGAAGTCGGCGGCGGCATATCACCGGTGCCTCTGATGATGAACAAGGGCATCACTGTTGGTTTGGGCACCGACGGATTCATTTTCGACATGTTCGAAGTGATGAGGGGAGCCTGGTGGCTTCACAAGGCTGCGTCGACGAACCCCAGCGTGATGAGCGCATCTCAGGTATTCCGGATGGCGACAGAGGCAGGTGCCAGTATCCTGGGGACTGGCGCGGGGGCGATCCGGCCTGGCCTCAAGGCCGACCTGGTCGTCCTGGACAATTTGTTCCCAACGCCGATCACGAAGGAGAATGCGCTGACACAACTCGTCGTCTACGGTTCCGGCAGGTTCGTACGCGACGTGGTGGTCGATGGCAATGTCGTGGTAAGGGGAAGGAAGACAGTCCACGCTAACATGGCGTCCGCACGCAGGAAAGGCCTGGAAGCGGCAGGGCGGCTTTGGTCACCGGCTGCTAGCTAAGGGCCTCGTAGCAGAACTTGATGACAGGCGCTCGGCGTTCTGTCGACCGACTCGTCCCTAGGCGCGATGACCCTTCGGTGCCACTGGCGGCCCCGCGGGGACGAGAGTCCAGGTTTGTAGCTTGATCTGCTCTAAAATCCCTGGGGCGTTGAATCTGGGAGGAAGCACGTTCCATCTACACGCCAGCCTGAAGCGTTCCTCGTCAACATGCTTGGTCGCCAAGAATCTGCCTTTCACGACCGGAACCGTAGCAGGCATTCGTCCGGTTCGCAGGAGCCTGGAGAGGCACGAGCTCGCGGTTGAAAGGAAGTCTGCGGGAGCGATTCGCACGTCTCGTGTAAGTCTCACGGAGTCGGGCATGTAGCCCTTGGAATCAACGAAATCCACTGCCCAGGCGCAAGCTGCAAGAAGCCGCTCAGTTGGGATTCTCTCATTCTCGCTGATTTTCGAATTCCAGGGTTTCAAAGGACCAAGGGGTTCTCTGACAGTCAGCCGGCTCGGAAGGCTCCCGAACTCCTTGTATTCCCTCAGTGCCTTCGTGACCGCATAGAAGATCTGAGCGGGGGAGAAAAAACTCCCTTCGCAGATAACACAGTCGATCCCCCTTCGAGAGCTCTCGGCCAGAGCCCCCATCTCTGTTCGGTCGACTTCGATAACACCTGTGCGCTTGTACATCGTCTGTGCATCCCGGGCTGTAATGAAGCGGACGTCTTCGAAGGACGAAACGTATCTCATGAACTCGTCAAAATCCTTCCAGGCGCGCTCGGTAACATGCTGCGGTTGGGGGGGAGGACGGATGTATTCCTTGGGGCTCCGGTTCTTCCCTTTCCCGAAGTTGACCTCGTCCCAGAATTTTGTGTTGATGGCGGTGTGCAGGTGAAAGAGAATGCTCACCAGCCCTCCGCCCTCCTTCAGACCTTCGTGGATTCTGTTGAAACGGGCCTTGACCTTGGCTATTCCTTCAGGATCTTCGAACGTACGATCGAAGAGGACGAAATTCTTATTCGCGCCGTTCAGATTCAAGACTCCGCAGTACCAGTAGGGCGCATTGCCTACGTTGAGTATCGAGGTTTCATCTAGGTACACCGGGATTCCCATCTTTTTGAGTGCGGGATAGAAATGAGGGGCCCAGGCGGACCCTGGGTGGCCGAAACAGGACGGTTTCGTCTTGAATGTGCGCCTGACAAGTTGCAACCCACTACTTTCCCTAGCGTAGAAGTCGTCAGCGCCTTCGACCACGTTCTCCTCAGCCAGATATTCGTACACGGTGGGGTGTCTGCTGTGCGTGTCGAGATGGTAACCGACGTCGCACTCGGAAATCGCCGCTATCACGTCGTTCCTTCCATGAGCGAGGAGAGCCCTCGTCTTCTCGGCGACCACCTTGCATGTGACGGGAATCTTATACTTCCTCAGGATATCTAACGCTGTCAGCACCAAGCCGTCCGACTCTCTTGTGACGTAGTCTTCTATGTCGAACCATAGATAGACATAGACAGTCATGGCCGCCCCGATTCGTCTCTTCCTCGGTTTTTAGGTTTCCTGCCGGCATCTTCGGCTGGAGGTAAGATTCCCGGCTACGACAGGAACGAGTCTCGCAGTCCCCTCAGCAATGGCACTCCCAACATTCAGTTCCTCATGGAATTCGCGGATTTGAAACGCCGATACACCTTCGCGTATGCGTCAACCCCAGAAGGGGCTGGACTGAAGGTGCGGGTCACATGAACCATCGCCTCGGAGGCCTCCCGTAGACTTGGGTAAAGGCCGAGAGAAACGGCGGCGAATACCGACGCACCGAGGCAGCCAGTCTCGGAAGTCTGGAGGAGTTGAACGGGTATTCCGTACACGTCCGCCCTGATCTTGTTCCATAGGTCGCTTCTCGACCCTCCGCCGCTCATCCGGACCGATTTGATGGGCCCTCCTTTGTCCCACAGAGTGTCAATGATTGTCTTCACGCTCATCGTAATCCCCTCCATTACCGCCTTCAGAACATGGTTTCGTCCGTTGGTGAACTCGATGTTCAGTAGTTTGCCGCCAACTTCCCAGCTGAAATTCGCATTCGAGAAGCTTGGCACGAATAGGAGGCCTTCAGGTCCCGGCCTTATCATGCCTACTTCCCGCTCTATGGCGGCGTATTGTTCCTCGCTGTTTCCCCCTGCGTATAGCGTTCCTCTGAACCAATCAAACGGCAACCCCAGCGGTGGAGACGTATAGAAGAGTCGAAGCCCTGGAATCGCATAATCCGTTGTCGACAGACCTTGTGGGGCAACTGCGGCCAAGACTTCGGTGGTCCCAGCCACCTCCGCCAGGACGTTCGGGCCAACAACTCCAGAACCCACGACGCCTGACATGCCATCAAAAGGCGAGATCAGGACCGGTGTACCGGGCTGCAATCCGCATGATTCGGATGCCCCTTGTGTGACCTCGCCAATGGGGGTGGAGTTGTCGTGCTCGGCCCCGAACGCGCCTTCCTCAATTCCAAGCAATTCGGCCATCCTCCGCACGCGTTTCTTCGGGAGCCAGGTGGTGTCGTGGGTCAGCCTTCCGGTCAGAAGTCTCCCCACGTACTCCCCCACGTCGCAGACTTCGGCGATTCTGCTGAAGTTATCCGGATCCCTGTCTCTTATCCAACTAAGGTTTCCCGTGAGTTTGGATGCTACGTACGCGTCGGGAAAGGCTCTGTTTGCTTTCTGGAATTGGCTCTTGGCCCTTGTATCGAGATGCGAAATAATTGGGCCAACTGGACGGTTCGCTTTGTCGAAGCAAACAGGGCATGCCGTCTGGGCTGTCACAGTGGCCATCGAAATCTCCTTGGCTCCTGAGTTCTTCAGCGCCTCGCGGATGCATGAGAACACAGCTGAACGCCAATCCTGCTCGGTACCCTCGACCAATCCGTCGCCCCGTCTCTCCAGACGGAGTTCCCTCGCCGCTATCGGGAGCATCTCTCCCTCCTGGTCTACGACTCCGACCTTGCACCTTGTCGTACCCAGGTCTATTGCTAGGATCTTAACATCATGCAATGACCTTCACATCCGAAGCAGGGCAGAAGACGCTCTTTCCAGAATTGATAAAGGCATTCCAGCCTTAAATAACAACACGAGACCAAACCTCTATTGAAAGCAGCGGTCCTGACAGAGTACAGGAAAATCGAGACTAGAGAAATCCCTGAACCTCGAATAGGTCCGCACGACATCATGTTCAGAGTAATGGCCTGCGGGCTCTGCCCAAACGATTACAGACTGTATGCCGGTCTCGCCACTTGGAAGAAACCACCTACAGTACTGGGACATGAGCCTGCGGGAGAGGTCGTGAAGGTGGGAGGCGAGGTTGCGCGCTTCAGGCCGGGAGACTTGGTAGCTGGAGACACGACAACCAGATGCGGATATTGCGGGCCCTGCTTGGCTGGTCGAGAGAACCTCTGCACAAGCAGGAAGAATGTTGTTGATGGGTCACTGGCCCAATTCTCCGCGGGTAATGAGATTTGGATGAACAAGTTCCACCATGCGAGTTTTGAAGAGGCATCGCTGGTGGAGCCGCTTTCCTGCGTCCTCAATGGAATCAGGAACTCTGGTGTGAAGGCAGGAGACAAGGTGGCGATAGTTGGGGCAGGTCAGATAGGACTGATGCTTCTCCAGGTCGCCCGAGTATTGGGGGCGAAGACCATCGTAATCGACCTGAGGAGCGACCGCCTTTCCGTCGCCGAAAGGCTTGGAGCGGAATATGTCGTTGACTCGTCCGTTACGGATCCAGTCGCACGAGTCAAGGAATTGACAGCGGGAGAAGGTGCCGACGCCGCAATTGTCGCGATTGGGAACACGCAAGCCATTGAAACAGGATTTCGTCTGGTCGGGCAAATGGGAACGGTCAACCTATTCGCATCCACAAACCCGCCGACAAACGTTTCAATCGACCCTAACGTTGTTCATGGCCAGGAAATTTCTCTGATTGGGAGCTACGATAAGACACGAGCCGACCTTCAGGAGGCAACCAGGCTAGTGGATGAGGGGAAGATAGATGTCAAAACGCTGATTACGCATATCTATGACCTTGAACACACTGCAGATGCCCTAGCTTCCATGGGGAAGGGGGAGGGAATCAAGCTTGTCGTCAAACCCAACGGTGGGACGTAGTAGCATGTCCACTGATATTGGAAGGCTAATTCGGATGAAACGGATATTCAAAAACGATGGAAAGTGCTTGATCGTAGCCATGGATCATGGATTTGTGATGGGCCCACTTCCAGGCATTGCCGACCCAGGTCCAACCATCAACGCGGTCATCAAAGGGGGCGCGGACGCCGTCATGACTACGCCTGGCATCGTGGAGAGGTATGGTGACCTCATCGCTGGGAGGTCGANATTTCATTTTCTCCACTCCCGCCGCAGAAGACATGGCCCCCACCGTCGATTTCGCCTTGAGACTCGGCGCCGATGCGATAAGACTTTTCGTGAAAGTCACCGGCGGAGACGATTCGGCAATTATGGACAGCCTTTGGAGCGCTTCGCTGGCGTGCAAAAGAAATGGGCTCCCGCTTCTCGCCGAAATCTATCCTGTGAAGAGCGAACAGATACCAAATCCCATAGACAAAGATGTCATTGCGAAGTACAGCAGGATTGGCGCGGAAGCTGGGGCCGATTTCATCAAGACCNTTCTACACTGGGAGCGTCGATTCCTTCAGGTATGTGATTGAGTCCTCGCTCGTGCCGGTGATAGTCCTAGGAGGACTAAAGATGAAGACAGACGGCGACGCGCTTCAGGTCGTGAAGGATTCGATGGAAGCTGGCGCGGCGGGGGTTGCCTTCGGCAGAAACATCTGGCAGAACAAAGATCCGGAGGGCGTTACTCGGGCCATAGCCGGGATAATTCACGAAAGATGGACTGTGGATAAGGCCCTGGCTCATCTACATTCAACCAAGGCCTGAGCTGAAAGTCCAGGGGCCTCCGAAAGGAGTTTCTTAGTGCCCTAGATTGTCTCGATAACTCTCGTCGTGAATAAGACAGGACAATCAAAGGACCGAGGAATACTGCGGCTTGAATTCAAAGAGTGCCCGGAACCCTTCGGCGCTGGTCGCTCTCTATTGCTGTTCTGATGAAGAATTCCCCTGCTTTGTAGCTGCTTCTGACNAAGAGGTCCTGAGGCTACATACCGGAATCCGAGCGAGTCCCCTATCGTCTTGTATCTCTCGAATTGTTCAGGAACGATATACTCCGCTACCTTAAGGTGCCTAGCCGATGGGCGCAGATACTGTCCTACGGTGAGGAAGTCCACGTCTGCCAGCCTTAGATGGACCATGGCCTGGGTCACTTCTTCCTCCGTCTCCCCGAGTCCCACCATAATCGATGACTTGGTGCAGATGTGTCTATTCAGTTTCTTGACGTTCCTCAAGACGGATAGAGATTGCCAGTAATGGGCTNCTGGGATCCCTTACGGTGGAGGTCAGAGAGAGCGTCGTTTCGATGTTATGAGCGATGACGTCGGGCCTCGCATCGACAACGGTCTTGAGATCTGCAAGGTCCCCTTGGAAATCAGGAATCAGCACTTCGACGAGAATCCCGGGATTTCTTTCTTTGACAAGCCTGACGGTCTTGGCGAAATGAGATGCGCCACCATCTGGGAGGTCGTCCCTATCAACCGAGGTCAAGACGACGTAGGTCAGCCCAATTTGCGATAGCGCGAAGGCGACGTTCTCGGGCTCGAGCTCATCTAACACTCCNGCGGGGCTTTCCCGGCGTTACCATGCAGAACCTGCAGGCCCGAGAACAAACGTCCCCCATCAGCATGAGAGTGGCCGTTCTCCCGTCCCAGCATTCGCCGATGTTTGGACAATGAGCCTCTTCGCAAACTGTATGGAGGTTCAGGTTCTCGAGCAGAGCCTTCAATTCCTCATGGTTCTGTCCCTTTGGAGGTCGGACCGTGAGCCATGAGGGCCTGGGTTTAGCCAGCAATCTCAGTCGGTGACGGCTAAATTCGGCTTGTCAAAATCCTTTCCGGTGAACGCCCCGTCAGCAGAACGTTCAGCCTCTTTCTAGTCGCCTGAAGCATGGCCCTGGTCGGACTCCCTCTGGTCTCGTATCTTGTGGCCTTGAGCGCGCCAGCGAGATTGGCCCATCTTGCAGCCTCGACTGCGCTGTACCCTCTGCTCAGATAGCTTGCAAAGACTCCAAGGAACGAGTCGCCACTCCCGGTGCCGTTTACCGCTTTCATGCCCAAGACAGGGAGATTCACACCTCCGATGCGGGTGACTTCGCGTCTGTTCATGACGAGGCATCCCTTCTTGCCGTAGGTCGTTACGAGGGTCAGCTTTGGGAACGCCTTCTGGATGAGCTCGGAAGCATGCATAGAATCTGTATTTCCAGCAATTCTGAGAAGCTCTGCCTTGTCAAGAACGAGGAAATCCACGTATGCAATGATTCTAGCAAGTTCATCTAGTCCTTCTCTCACTCTTACCCCAGGACTGTAGATTGCCATGGCCCCTGACCGTCCGGCCGCCTTGGCCGCCGCAAATGCAACGTCTGTGGGAGTGTCCATCATAATCAGCGTCGTAGTATTAGAGAGGATGCGCCTAGGTCCCGCCGTCTTGAGGTGAGACGGTCGCATCAAATCATTCGCTCCGAAGTAAGTGTGGATGGACTTCTTCCCCTCCCGGTTCACTAGAACGTACGCCCTTCCCGAACTTGCCCCTCCGATGTTGACTACGCCGGCGGTCAATACACCCTCGCTTTTCAACTCGTGAACTTGCCTCTTGGCTGTTTCGTCTCTTCCGAGAGCTCCGATGAAAGCCGCTTTTCTCGGCCCTAGTATTCTGGCAGCTGCCACCGCGACATTTGCCCCCTTTCCCCCGCAAAACTCTTCGACACGTCTGACAGGTACCTCTTCTTCGGGACTAGCGAAGGCGTCCTCAAAGACACTCACATCCCAGTTGATTGTTCCGATGACGGTGAGCAGCCCGTGGCTCGCCCCCTCGTTTTCGCGGCCTGCTCCCTGTCTGGCCACGTGAATCTCGCCGTTTGCCATTCCAGACGCCGTGACTTTTACTTATGGGTGGAAGCCGAGTGATCAGAATCAATCCGGCCTTCAATACAGCACTCGCGCGAGCGACATAATCCCCCTTCGCATTCTATTTCGTGACGGAGTTCACGGCCTTGCCGCAGCCGTGAACAGTCAATTGCGCTAGCTTTACGTCGCATCGATGCGGTTCAAGATCTTCAGGGCGCTAAGGGTGATCATCCGACTCGCCTTCCCTGGCTCCTCGAGGGCAAAGCGGGTCGCGGCTTGCCTTGGATGTTCAAGGTCCCACCTGCCCTGGGGGCTCTCGGGGTCTGGATTCACAGAGTCAAGATCCCATCTTCCGTCTGACCTCCTCTTCTTCTTGAGCAGGGAGATTGCGTAACCGAGTCTCTTGTCCCCTGAATATCCAAGGGATGTCATGAAATCGAGGCCGACAAGCAGGTCGTAGTAGTAATGGACTGGGTAGTGGAAGCGGTACCACGGCTCGTATCGATCTCCCTGCCTATGTAGCTCGCGCTCTAGGAAGAACTCGGCCCCTCTTTCAACAGCGAGCTTCATGCCCCGGGTCCATTTTTGTCTGGGATAGACGGCGAAGGCGCTGAGAGGCTCCCAGGAATCGAGGTTCCTTCCCCTGGGGCGATTTCCG
>OCOJ01055780.1_pt4 | contig 10774 bp, 11 predicted proteins | sample 1539251 | NCBI WGS metagenome assembly OCOJ01 (sample SAMN01911457, study PRJEB22624) | soil metagenome | biome: Soil | place: Malaysia | collected 2012-04-30 | depth RA_metagenome m
TGCCACGAATCGGGACCTGAAAACGATGGTCGAGGAGAACAAGTTCCGAGCGGACCTGTACTATCGGCTGGCCGTGTTCCCATTGAATATTCCTCCTCTGCGGCAGCGCCGTGAGGACATCCCGTTGCTCACCGGCTACTTCGTCCAAAAACACGCGCGTCGCATGGGCCGGAAAATCGAAAGCATCCCAAGGCATGCGTTGGAGGCGCTCGCGAATTACGATTGGCCGGGCAATATTCGCGAACTGCAGAACGTTATCGAACGGTCAGTGATTCTAACCGACGGGCCGGAGCTCCGCGTCACATTACCAGAGCTCGATAGCAGGTCGGGTCCTGCGCTGCTGCACCGCCCGGCTTGCATGGTTTCCGAGGCCGCCGAGCGTGACCAAATACTCCAGGCCCTGAAGGGGGCAATGGGGCGTGTCGGTGGAAAGGACGGGGCAGCCGCCCGGCTCGGGCTGAAGCGGACAACCCTGCAAAATCGCATGCGGAAATACAATATCGCGCGCCTGTTTCAGTAAGTGAGTCGCGAAGGTGCAGGCGCTCATCCGCGCCCTGCCAATTTCAACGTTCTTCCACGCGCTTGGCCAGACATAGCGTGCCATTTTCGCCGCTTGTTTCACCCGACCTGGCACGGCACCGAAGCAGGCCGCCTGTGTCTCGACTAGGAGGCACGGATGTTCACGGGTAGGAAATCGATCCTGAAGTTGAGACGTAGCGCTTTACGACTTCGCGGGTCGCCCTCTTCGAGACGGAAGCATTGCCGTTCGGGGGATTTCCTCGGTGCACTACCGTTGCTTGGCATTCCGGGGATCTTCACTTGGTCCAACTTGCCGTGCACGTCGGTAGCGGGAACCGAGTAACGCATCGTGGTTTCGAGCGACTTGCTCCCCGTCCAGTGCTGGACGGTGCGAACATCGAAGCCCTGTCGCAACATTCGGGTCGCGTAGGTGGAACGAAAAGTCTTCAGATCGAACTNTCGCGGGATCGAGGCTTGCACGCTTCGCGACGGCCTTACAGCGATCGAGCATACGCTGCTCCCGATTCCCTGTGGGAGAGGGAAACAAGAATTGGCAGTTCGGCCGGCGGGTGTGCTTCTGAAGGTCAAAGATTAATTCTGCTGGGGCAGGAATTTGGCGCTCTTCCCAGCGGTTGGGATAGAACCCGAGTTTGGGTTTGGCTGTTACCCGCACGGTCCGGAACTCGAAGTTGATATCGCGTCAGAACAGATACATGACCTGCTGTTCGCGAAAGCCGGTCAACAGGAAGGTGGAGAACAGCGCGCGCTGGAGAGCTCGATTGATCATGGCTCGCTATCTCCCGTGAGCGCTGGCGGCCACTTGACTATCCAAGGTTGCGCAACGACGTGAACGCGCGTGGCGGTGCGGGTGCGGCAGAAGCAGCAGGCGAGCGACAATAGCGTAGGACCGAACATGAGCCTTCCTGTAACGCCCACCCATGGATTGGAAGCACTCACGCAGCTTGCCCTCGACTTACGGTGGTCCTGGAACCACAAAGCGGACGAATTGTGGCGCGGCCTGGATCCGGAACTGTGGGATTCGACCCACAATCCCTGGTTTGTCCTACAGACAGTTTCGCAGAGTAAATTGCAAACGGCCCTTAAGGATGCAGGAGTCCAACAAATATTGGAAGAGCTTGTTCAAGAGCAGCGCAGCTTGGAAGAATCGCCCGCGTGGTTCCAACATGCACATCCTGAGTCCAAGCTGAACAGCGTCGCGTACTTCAGTATGGAATTCATGCTCAGCGAAGCACTGCCGATCTATTCGGGCGGTCTGGGCAATGTTGCGGGCGACCAACTCAAGGCCGCAAGCAATTTGGGAGTGCCTGTCATTGGCGTCGGATTGCTCTACCAACAGGGCTACTTCCGCCAAGAGATAGATGCGGACGGCAGCCAGAGAGCGCTCTATCCTTTTAATGATCCAGGACAACTGCCCATCGCGGCTCTACGCGACGCACAGGGAGAATGGCTTCGCGTTCCGCTTCATCTTCCTGGTATCCGACTATGGCTCCGCGCCTGGCAAGCACGGGTTGGGCGAACAAAGCTTTTCTTGTTGGACACGAATGACCCGGCGAATCTGCCGGCGCACCGTGGTATAGCTAGCGAACTCTACGGCGGTGGCCCAGACTTACGCTTGAAACAAGAGCTGCTCTTGGGAATCGGGGGCTGGCGCCTGCTCAAGATGGTCGGTCTCGATCCGGAAGTGTGCCACCTGAATGAAGGGCACGCTGCGTTCGCTATCCTCGAACGGGCACGCACTTGGATGAGCGAGCATAAGCAGCCTTTCGACGTCGCGTTAGCAGTCACACGAGCTGGGAATCTNGCAGTCACACGAGCCGGGAATCTTTTTACAACGCATACGCCGGTCGATGCCGGGTTTGACCGCTTCACGCCGGATTTGATCGAGACGTATCTTCGGTTCTACGCGGAGGATGAGCTCGGGATATCCATTAAAGACCTCCTGCGCCTGGGCCGGAAGAATCCTGATGATGACTCGGAGCTGTTCAATATGGCCTATCTTGCCGTTAGAGGCAGCGGGCGAATTAACGGCGTGAGCCGTCTGCACCGTCAGGTCAGCCGGCGAATATTCCAGCCCTTATTTCCGCGTTGGCCGCAGGAGGAAGTCCCTATCGCGTACGTAACCAACGGTGTTCATATGCCGAGCTGGGACTCGGCAGAAGCAGACGCCCTATGGACCAAGGCATGCGGGAAGGCTCGCTGGATCGGGACGCTGGAGACCGTCGAACAGGACGTGCGCAACTTGAGCAATAGCGAACTGTGGCAGCTTGCGGCGGACGGCCGCCGTTCTCTTGTCNGAGCAGACCCGCGAGCGTCTGGCACGGCAGTTGGCAGGTCATGGGGCATCTATTGCCGAAATCGAGACAGCAAGGCAGGTCTTGGATCCGAATACGTTGACACTAGGATTTGCCCGCCGCTTCGCTACATACAAGCGTCCTAACCTTCTCTTGCACGATCCCGCGAGGCTAATTCGTATTCTCACGAACGAAAAGCAGCCAGTGCAGTTGATACTGGCTGGAAAAGCGCACCCTCAAGACATTGCTGGTCAATCCATGATCCAGCAGTGGGTCAATTTTGTTCGGCGTCCTGACGTCCGCGCCCACGCCGTATTTCTGGCCGACTACGATATGCTTTTGACCGAACGCCTTGTGCAAGGCGTGGATGTCTGGATCAATACGCCGCGGCGGCCTTGGGAGGCGTGTGGCACCAGCGGTATGAAGGTGCTGGTGAATGGCGGGCTGAATCTCTCCGAACTTGATGGCTGGTGGGCTGAAGCATACTCTCCGGACTTAGGTTGGGCCATCGGCGACGGCAGAGAACACGGCGACGACCCGAGCTGGGACGCTGCCGAAGCAGACGCGCTCTACTCGTTGTTGGAACGGCAGATCGTGCCCCAGTTTTACGACCGCGACATTCACGGTATTTCGATACCCTGGGTTGCTCGTATGAGGGAAAGCATGGCGCGGTTGACACCTGCGTTCTCGACAAACCGAACAGTCCGTCAGTATGTAGAGGAACACTATATGCCTGCTGCGGCAGCTTTTCAAGAACGATCCCAAGAAAACGGTAAAACGGGAGCTGATTTCATTCAATGGAGGCGGGAGTTAGACCGCCACTGGCCCGCACTGCGCTTCGGCTCAGTTGCCGTTGAGAAACAAAACGATCAATTCTTATTCGTTGTTCAGGTTTACCTGGATGAACTCGACCCAGACGCGGTGCAGGTTGAGTTGTACTCGGATACCAACGATGGGCCTCTCCGGCGAACTATGCACCGTGACGAGCCGCTCGTCGGGTCGACGCATGGTTATATATATTCGGCTCAGGTTGCGGCGGACCGCCCCGCGAGCGATTATACGCCGCGCGTAGTCCCCGCCAGGGCAGGAGCCGCTGTGCCGCTAGAAGCCAATCAGATCTTCTGGCAGCGTTGAACGAACCGCCGCGGATTCTTGTACCCTCGCCAAGCAATCCGCTATTTGGCGAAATCCAGATAACCACGGCTGGCATCGGTGCTAACCAGCTTCACTCGAATTCGATCACCAACGTCCACGGTTTCCTGTCCGCGGACTAGAAGACCTTCCGCTGGCGGGTCAGATATGCGGACGAAAACGCCCTTCGGCGTGACTCCTGTGACCACGGCGGCGAAGCTCTGGCCGATTTGATGCTGCAGCGCGACCGCGGCAATGCGCTTGTTCATCGAGCGTTCTACTTTACGCGCAGCGTCCTCTTTCAAGGTACAATTCCGGGCGATAGACTCTAGTTCTTGGTCCGAATACGGCGGAGCCTGCTTGCCAAGAACGGACTTGATGAGCCGTTGCGTTACGGTGTCCGCGAAGCGCCGATTTGGCGCCGTGAAATGCGTGTAGTCGTGGGCCGCCAGGGCGAAGTGAACCTGATCCCGATCGCCGTGCCGGGAGAGCACGTACTCACCGGGGCCCATCAGCTTTACAACCGCCAGGGAGATATCAGGGTAGTGAATGGGATCGGCCGTCCTCATTTTCTGTAGAAACAGATTGAGCGCGCCGGAATCCGGCTCTGTCGGCAATTTCTGCCCATGTTGCGCCGCAAGTTCGACAATACGTGTCCAGCGCTCTGGCGTTCTGACCACACGACGTATCAAGGAGACGCCCGCATCGGTCAGAGTCCTCGCGATCACGCCATTGGCTGCAATCATGAAATTCTCAATGAGTTCGCTGGCACGATTTTTCTTGTGCGCCGCGATCTCCTTTACTTCGCCGTCGGAAAAGATTGCCTCCGCTTCCACCCGATCGATGGTTAGCGCGCCTAGCCGTTGCCGCTCCTGGAACAGGTTCTGCGCTGTCTCATCCTGTAGTTTCAGCTGTGCCGCGAGGTCGTCACGGGATTTTACCTTGTCCGGCGCCGCCCCGGTTCCCTCCAGCCATGCTCCCACCGCGCTGTAAGTCAACTGCGCCTGATTGCGAACCAGGGCGCGATAGGCACCGCCGGAGATAACCGAGCCATCGCTAGTTACTACCATCTCAACCACAACCGCGAGTCGATCCGTGCCCTCATTTAGTGAAGTCAGATCGGTGGACAACTGTTCCGGCAACATGGGAAACGTTCGCACACCGGCGTAAACACTGGTAGTCTCCGCAGCGGCATGTTTGTCGATCGGAGAACCGATCGGCACATCGGAGTCGACATCGGCAATGGCGATGAGAACGCGAGTTCCGCCGCTGACGCTCTCGGCAACTTCCGCTTGATCCAAATCCCGAGAAGTATCGTTATCGATGGAGGACCAAAGCAACGAGCGCAGATCACGCACGCCTGGTTGGAGCGCGGATTCCGTTTTGGCCTTGAGCGCTGCCACTTGGCGCTCGACTTCCGGAGGGAAATCCGGGTCGAAACCTTCTTCGATCATTTCTTGATGGGCGGCGGCAACAAGATCGAGGGAGTGGTAAGCCATAAGAATGCGAGACTACCACAGCGGCTGCTGGCAGAACTGATTCCGGCAGCTGCCATGGCGTTTGTTTCCGGCTCAGATTTGATCGTGTGCCCTACGGGTCTTGCTATAATCGGTCCGTATTTTCGGATTCGGGATTTGGCGCGATCTGCCGGCGCAGTAATCGCCGCCGTTTTGGTGGCCGCCCATAAGTCGGCAGCCCGAGGCTGCCCTCGTCAATGCCTGGACAAGATCTCTATCCCAGGCCCCAGCCGTGAACGTACTGACTACTGAGCATTTGACCCGCAACATTGGCTCGCTGAAACTGGTGGACGACATCAGCGTGGAAGTCAAGTCCGGGGAAGTTTTAGCTGTGGTGGGACCCAGTGGCTCCGGCAAGAGTTCATTTTTGCGGCTTCTAAACCGTTTGGACGAGCCGACGTCCGGGACGGTATTTGTCGAGGATATCGACTATCATCAAATCCCGCCGCGACAACTTCGCCGGAAAGTGGGCATGGTGACCCAGCGCGCGTTCCTGTTTCCGGGGACTGTGTATGAGAATGTGAGCTTTGGGCCGCAACAACGTGGCGAAGAGTTCTCAAAGGCAGGGGCTGAGGAATTGCTAATCAAGGTTGGATTGGGCGGCTATGCAGCGCGGGATGTAGCGAATCTCTCTGGCGGCGAAGCGCAGCGGGTCTCTCTGGCTCGCGCTCTCGCCAATGCGCCCATCGTGCTGCTGCTGGACGAGCCCACCTCCGCCCTGGACGAACAGGCCAAGGCCGAGGTCGAATCGCTTATTCAAAACATAATTCGAGAGACCCATCTTACTTGCATTGTCGTTACCCACGACATCGCTCAAGCGGGACGGATGGCCAATCGCGTGATGACGCTGGAACACGGGCGCGTAACACGAATCGGCACCGTTAGCGAGGTGTTGCATGCTTAACCGGCTGTTCACAAATCAATTGCAACTGGGATTAGCGCAAGCGTCAGCGGCAACCGTCTTAGCGTATGCAGTGATTCTGCTGGCGCGCCGGCGGAAAATCCACCTGGAAAGCGAAGCCGCAATCGCATTGATACGAGGCCTGGTGCAAATTGTCGCCGTTGGTTCGCTGCTCGTGGTCATGCTTCGGGCTCCGCGCTGGAGCGGCGCGTTCCTCCTCGCAGCCATGATGGTCGCCGCAGGCGCAACTTCCGCAAAGCGCGCCGGAGGTATTCCTGGATCGTTTCAGGTATCTACCTACTCGATCATGTGCGGAGCCGGAGCCGTGATCGCTATCATGACGTGGCTGGGAGTCATTGATACAGCGATCACTGCGCTGATCCCGGTCGGTAGTATGCTGATCGCGAATGCGATGAACACCAATGGCCTGGCACTCAATCGATTTCGCTCTGACGTGCTGGCCCACGCCGGCGAAATCGAAACCGCTCTGGCCTTGGGCGCCGATCCGCGGCAGAGCGTGGCCCCTTACGTACAGATATCGTTTGAGGCCAGCCTGATACCCGCGATCGATTCCCTCCGCTCTCTCGGTATTGTCTGGATTCCTGGAATGATGGCGGGAATGCTGCTGTCGGGCTCACGTCCGGTCTATGCCGCCATTTATCAATTTGTAGTTCTCGCCATGATTCTTGCGGCGTCCGGGTTGACTTCGCTGGTCAGCACACTGCTCATCCGCACACACGTATTCACACCGGCTGAACAGTTACTGCTGCGTCCGGGGACTACTCAGGCAAGCGTCTAAAATCTCCCCCGAATGTACCGAAGCCGCACTTCGGCGGAACGCGGTTCTCAAGTTGTATCTTTTGCGGTTCTCAGAGCGGCTGGGCATGGACCATGAGCCGAAGCTCCACAAGATGCTGCTGCTGCTGATTAATGCCGGAAGTGGCTTATCAAATAGAAGATTGCCGAAAGGACCACGCTCAGCAGAATGCAAGTCATCAATGGAAAATAAAACGTAAAATTCTTGCCGCGATAATAGATGTCGCCGGGGAGGTGCCCGAGCGGTAGATGAGTGCGGCCGATGCCCATGAACACTAATCCAAGTAGCAGCAGGATCCCGCCAAAGATGATCAGTAGCTTTCCCAACTCGCCCACAATGTCTCCTTCCAGGATGATCTATTGAGGATACGGATACCCCTTCGCCAGGACACGCTCGAGCGCCGAGTCATGGCCGTAAATATCGTCGTAGAAGTGCACCACGCCGTCTTCCANTCTTCCAACACCACAACCGTGCCATACACGATCAATACCGGAATCGGCTTAGCGACGTTTACCCCTTGCGGTGCTGAACCGTTCATCGCAGTACGAATGCGGTCTGATGTCCAGCCAGGATTGTGGCGCAGAACCCACGCGGCCAAGTCTGAGGCTTTCTCAACTCGAATACATCCATGGCTGAAATCACGCCGCGACTCCGCAAAGGATTCTGCGAGCGGTGTGTCGTGCATATACACGTCGTAGCTGTTGGAAAAGACGAATTTCACCAGACCAAGAGCATTGTTTGGCCCCGGCTTCTGCCGGACAGACAGCTTTCCCGACCGCAGTTGGNGACCAAGAGCATTGTTTGGCCCCGGCTTCTGCCGGACAAACAGCTTTCCCGACCGCAGTTGGTTGAGAGTTTTGTCCGTGATCTTGTCAGTGCTAACGACGTTCTCCTTGCTATCGGTGAGTTCGAAACCCGACATCGTCAGATATTCCGGTTGAGTGAGGACAAGGGGAAGAAGGGGAAGTATCTCAGTTCGTACTATGGATTGCGGCACCTGCCAGTAGGGCCGAAAAACTACGTTTGTCATGGTGCTGCTAAAGACCGGGGTTTGGTGGCCGTAGGACTGGCCCACTACAACCTTCATGCTCATGCCGATTGTCGAATCCTCTTTGTACGCGCGAAGTTGGAACTCGGGGATGTTCACTAGAATGAGCGGTGCTTGATAGCCCGCGGGCAGCCACCGCCAGCGCTCCAGCGTCAGTTGCATCTGGCGGACCCGGCGACTTAGAGGGACATTCAAGTCGGCCAGCGTTCGCTGATCAATTTTCCCGTTCGGATCGCGGCCATGCCGGCGCTGGAAGTTCCTGACTGCTTCAACAAGGGGCCCCTCGTAGATCACTTGGTTTGGCCGGAAATTGACGCCCTTAGGCAGGTCCCCGAGCAGGCGAAGGAGGCGCGTTAGGCGTGGGACGCCAGGATAGACCTCACCGCTTTCGATGCTTTTTTCTGCAGGTGGAAGCTGCTCCTCATCATCATTCTCTGCAAGCTCCAGGTAGGTTTGGAGTGCGTGAACCGTATGGCGGTAACCGGGATAGGGCGGTTCCACTTTTGCCAGTACGGNGACGCCAGGATAGACCTCACCGCTTTCGACGCTTTTTTCTGCGAGTGGAAGTTGCTCTCCATCATCATTCTTCGCAAGCTCCAGGTACGTTTGGAGTGCCTGAACCGTATGGAGGTAACCGGGATAGGGCGGTTCCACTTTTGTCAGTGTGGCAGCGACATCGTTCGCCTGGGCGACCTGGTCTTTGAGGAATTCGGCCAGATTGTATTTCTTGGATTGCACGTCAAACGCAAATGCCAGGCGATTAGGATTCACCTTGCCAATNGTGGAGATCGGAGATATACCTCATCGCGGAAACTGTCAGCGCGAGATCAAACTCCGTGGCGTCGGCCTCCCGCGGTCTGAGAGCCGCCGGCTTGAGTTTCTCCAATCTGGCGCCCCACCGGCCTCCATCGTAGTCTTCCGCCGAGAGCCCTTTTTGATCAGCGTGCTGCAACAGGGCGATCATTTGCTGTGCTTGGGGNCGTCGGCTCCATTCCCCTTACCCACCACAATGAATATCCGTTCAACTTGTAGAATGTCGCAATTTGATTGGCGTAGTCTGTGAAATCAGGCCAACGCAGGTCAGATCGACCAGTGAGAATGGTAGCGCGGAGCCAGGCTTTTCCCTCTGAACTGAGGGTTCCCTGGGCTTGAGCCGAACCGATGAACCCATTTGCAGCAGCGCAAAAGAGTCCGATAATCGCCACTCGCATCCAACGCCAACCGTGTCCGGCCAATGGTGTCATGTTTCGTGTGGGGCGCAATGCCATTAACGTTCCCCTTGAGCTCTCAACCCGACGAAACTCCTCTCTTTTTGTGCGTTCGCCTTGGATGCTGAGCACGTCATCCTCCACGGCGATCTTCACGGGCTTCTTCCGCTAGCGACCTAACTCCTTAGGAATATGGCCGAAGTGCTTTAGAAGTGGCGCCATCGTCAGACCCTGCACGAAAATGGAAAAGGCAACTAAACAGAAGGCGACAGCAATGATGTCGTTGCGGCCTGCCATGTTTTGAGGTACGCCGAGGGCCAGCGCCAAGGCCAGCGCGCCGCGCAGCCCGCCCCAGAAAAGCACATGCTGGTGGTGCATGCTTATGCGCCATTTTGACGACTTGAAAAGCAGCGCGGAAGGATAGATCGCTGCGGCGCGGCCAAGAGTAACGAAGGCTATGGCGGCAAGCGCGCTGTAGAGGACGCTTGTGAGGTTTTGTTTCGCCTCATGCATACCGATTAGGATGAAGACGAGAGAATTGGCAACGAAAGCGGCATATTCCCAGAATGCGGCGACGGCAGGGCGGCCTTTGACGCTAAAAGAGCGAAGATACCCGACATTGCCGAGCAACAAACCGGCACTCATGGAAGCGAGAACGCCCGACATGTGTAAGTGTTCGGCGAGCAGGAAAGAGCCGTAGGCCGCGATCACCGTGAAGGTGATTTCGACGAGCGTGTCGTCAGTGCGGCCCGCAAGCCTCATCAAGGTGTAGCCGACAGCCAAGCCGCAAGCTACGCCTCCCACGGCCGTGAGAACGAACATTCCGGCGATTTGCGGCGCGCGAAGCGTGAAGCCGTCGGCAAAGAGAACGGCGATGGTGAAAAGGACGGCCGCGGTGCCGTCGTTCAGTAAGCTTTCTCCTTCCACGAGCACTCTTAAGCGTCCATGCACGCTGGACTCTTTGAAGGTTGCGATTACCGACACAGGGTCCGTAGCGGAAATGAGCGCTCCGAAGATCAGGCTGGGCCCCCATCCCCAGGCTGTGGCGTAGTGCAAGCCCGCGGCAGTGATTGCCGCTGACAAGAACAGGCCGAGCGTCGCAAAAGTGATGATGACAGGCAGGTCAGTTTTCAGCTCTTTCCAGTTGATATAGAACGCGGCTTCAAAAATGAGCGGAGGGAGCAGCGTGTAGAAGACGAGTCCCCTGGTTAGAGGAATATCGAGATGCAAGGGCAATAGGACGAGACCAATGCCGGCCGCGACCAGCCCGACACTGTAGGGGACGCGTAAACGCCGCGCCAGCATCGCGACGAGTGCGGCG
>OCOJ01044061.1_pt1 | contig 10770 bp, 9 predicted proteins | sample 1539251 | NCBI WGS metagenome assembly OCOJ01 (sample SAMN01911457, study PRJEB22624) | soil metagenome | biome: Soil | place: Malaysia | collected 2012-04-30 | depth RA_metagenome m
AGGCCTGGTTCGCTCCCAGTACCCACAGAGCGCGCGGATTCTCTGGAGCTGCTGCAAGCGCCTGCTGGATCACGGCGTTGGATTGCATCAGCAGCTCCCGGGCCCGATCCCGGTCGCCGCTTTTGAAATGCAAAAATGCCAGGTTCCCCAGACAGGAGCCTTTTCCCGCAAGTGCATCCGCGTAAGCGGCATCGGCGGCGAGCGCCGCATCGAAATCCTCGATCGCGCGGTTCATGTCGCTCTCCAGCTCCGTGGGGTCAACGGAATCATTGAAACCGTTGATGGCGCTGCGCCAGAGAGCAAACCCCCGCCAGTACTGGACTCGCGCCGCCAGTTCTCTCTTCTGCGTGTAGCGCTGCAAGTCTGCATGCAGCCGGTGGAGAGCGGTGCGGTCGCCTTCGTAATCCGCGCGCTGCACCAGGGCGGCCAGGCGAATCACGTGCTGCGTGGTCCGATCGGCGGCGAGCGCCTTCGGGCAGGCGGCCAATAGCATCGCCGCACATGCCAGCACGTGCCACCCGCGGTATGAGCGCAGACGGGACGCGGTCTGTGGGCTGCAGGTCATAAGCGCCTCCTCGGCGGCAGGGGCAGCCGCGGCGCGCGCGCACTCTCCAGAGCGCAGTCCCCGGCGCCTCCGGCAATCGCCATGCGCCCACTGCAACTACGCATGAATTATGCGGCCGGTTACCACTGGAGGCAGTTTTCCGGGGCAAATTCGCCACCGGGCCGGCCCATATTTCCGCTTCCGCCGGCAAAATCGTGCTTCCCCGGCGGCCCTGCCTGCGGTACAAACCTTTCCGCACTTAGATCCGCAAGGAGCCTTCATGATGCTTAGAATTAGAAACAGATCCGTTCTCGCGGCGGTCCTTTTCTCGGCGCTGGCTTGTTCTGCGGCCGTCGCTCAAAAGACGGCGCCTGGCGCGCACCCGCCCACGCCTTCGGAATTCCTCAAATTCGAAGTGGGCGCGGACCGCAAGCTGGCCGACTACCGGCAGATTTCCTCCTACTTCAAGGCGCTGGCCGCGGCTTCCGACCGGGTGGAAGTCGAAATCCTGGGCAAGACCACGCTGGGCGAGGACATGATGATGGCCATCATCTCCACGCCCGAGAATCTGCGGAACAAGGCGAAGTACAAAGAGATCGCGCGAAAACTGGCGGACCCGCGCGGCATGAGCCCGCAGCAGGTGGAGGCATTGGCGCGCGACGGCAAAACCATCCTGCTGATCACCTGCAATATCCACTCGACGGAAATCGGCTCGAGCCAGATGGCCATGGAGTGGGCCTATCGCCTGGCCACGGCGCAGGACGCGGAAACACTCAAGCGGTTGAACGATTCGATCGTGCTGCTGGTGCCTTCGCTCAATCCCGACGGGCAGATCATGGTCACGGAGTGGTACCGGAAATACCTGGGCACGAAGTACGAGGGCGGGGCAATGCCCTACCTCTATCACCACTACGTAGGCCACGACAACAACCGCGACTGGTTCATGCTCACGCAGATCGAAACCAAAAACGTGAACCACATGGTGTATCACGAATGGCATCCGCAATTCTGGCTGGATGAGCACCAGATGGGCTACACAGGCCCGCGCATTTACATTCCGCCGAATGCCGACCCCGTAGCCAAGCTGGTGAACCCGCTGGTGCACCGCGGAAACAACCTGATGGGCGCGGACATGGGCTGGCGCCTGGAAGAAGCCGGAAAATCGGGCGTTATCTTCGGTTACTCGTTTGACGCCTACTGGCCGGGCGGCACGCGCAACACCGGCTGGTGGAAAAACATGTACGGGGTGCTGACGGAAGTGGCATCGGCGCACATCGCCACGCCCATTGAAGTATCTCCCACGGAACTGCAAGGGGGGACCAAGGGCCTGATCACCTACGAGCAGCAAATCAATTTCCCCAATCCCTGGCCCGGAGGCACGTGGCGGCTGCGGGACATCATGGACTACGAGCTGATCGTTTCCGATGCCGCGCTCGAAACCATGAGCAAGTACCGGCAGGAATTGCTGCGCGGCGTGGCCAGCATGGCCGCATACGCAGTGAAGTCTGCGGATCCGGCGGAATACTGGCGCATCCCACGGGAAGACCAGCGCGACCCCATCGAGGCAGCGCGCCTGGCGGCACTGCTGATGGAGCACGGCGTCGAGGTGCGGCTTTCTTCCGACAAGAAATCGTTCCTGGTAGCAACGGCGCAACCGTATGGGCGCTTCGCGGACGAAATGCTGGGCATTCAGCGTTATCCGGAAGTGCGCCCGGCCGCGGGCAGCGGAATCCTGGAGCCATACGACGTGGCGGCATGGTCACTGCCGCTGTTGATGGGCGTGAAAGCGGAAAAAGCGAAATTAGCCGCGGCCGAGCAGCAAGGAGCCGCTCTGCTGCAAAGCGTCCCCTGGCCCGCCGGCGGGCTCGCCGGAACCGGGAAATATTATTCCGTGGCCGGCCAGCAGAACAGCATCTTCACCCTGGCCAACGCCATGCAGAGCGCGGGAGGCGAAGTGTACCTGGCGCAGGCGGCGCACGAATCGCCGGCGGTGATTTTGGCCGCGCACCCGCAACTGGCCGCCAATGCGGAAAAACTGCACGTGAAACTGCAGGCCCGCGCGGACCTGCCCCAAGGCGCCACGAAGCTCAAGGCGGTGAGAATCGGGCTCTACAAATCCTACATTCCGTCCATGGACGAGGGCTGGACGCGGTTTGTGCTCGAGCAGTACGGCTTTCCGCTCAAGAATATCGAGAACAAGGAAGTGAAGGCGGGCAACCTGAACGCAGCCTGCGACGTGATTATCCTGCCGGATTCTTCGCGCCAGGTGATCGTGGACGGCAAGCAGCGCGCCGAGGGCTATGCGGAGGAAATGCCGCCGGAATATACCGGAGGAATCGGCAAAGAGGGCGTCAAGGCGCTGCGCGAGTTTGTGGAGAATGGCGGCACATTGATTACCCTGGCCAATTCCTCCAGCGTGGCCCTGGGGGAAGAATTCAACCTGCCGGTGCGAAACGTATTCGGCAGCGGCGAGGCCGCGCGCGGGGCCGGGGCTACGAGCATCAATATTCCCGGCTCGCTGTTGCGGGTTTACGTGGACACGGAACATCCCGTGGGCTACGGCATGCCGGCGGAGATTGCCGCCTTCTTCGACGCGCCCATCGCGTTCGATACCATGCCGCCGCCGGCGGATATTCAACGCACCGTGATTGCGTGGTATCCCGAGAACGCGAAAGACATCCTGGTCTCCGGCTACGCACGCGGCGCGGAGCGGCTGGAGCGCAAAGCCGCGGCCGTGGCGTTTACCAAGGGCAAAGGTAAGATCGTGATGTTCGGCTTTCGCGTGCAATTCCGCGCGCAAACGGAAGGCACCTTCCAGTTGCTGTTCAACGCCATCCGCTGGGGCGGGATGTGAAATTCAATGGCCAGTGGCGAGTACTCAGTGGCAAGCGCTGGAAAAGCATTAGCCGTGCACAGACACGGAAAGCGTCGCGTGCCAATCCAGGGCTTCCTTCAATCCCGCTATGGTTGTGCGTGGCGGAAGGTTTTATTGAGTTACGGTTTTGACCGTGTCGCCGACCTTAAAGTCGGTGCCTGATACGGCCACCCCGAGGGCGGATTTTTCGTCCACGTCGGTAATGCGAATGATGCCGATTTGCGCCGCCAGCCGGCGGATCACCTGGCCGGTAGTGGGATCCTTGATTTCCTTGGTCACGCGCTCCACGTTCATCTGATCGCCCACCTTGATGCCGGTCTTAGAGCCCACGTTCAGCACAATCGTCCCGCTGTCTATGGCCGCGATCACGCCTTCCACCACGATGGTGCGCGCCTGAAGCTTGGAATTCGCAGCCACCAGGTCCGCCATCAGGGCGTCCACGGCATTGTTCACCGCTTCTCCGATGATGGTGTTGCGGAAATCACTGGAGCCGAAATCCGCGTGACCCGACCCGAAGCCATGCCAGTTGCCGCCCCCACCGGTGAGCGAGGTGCTCTCGCGCGAGGATTCGCCATGCCCCTTGGCCACTCCCAGGATTTCCGCGGTGTCCACATCCACGATGCGCGCGTCAATGGTGACAATGGCCTTGCTCTTCTTGTGGGAGAAGCCGCCCAGGCCGTAGCCGGCCCAGCCGCCTCCGGAGCCGCCGAAATTCTTGTTCTGCGTCTCGTTGCCAAACTGGGTGATGCTTCCCGTAATGATGGCATCCACGCCCAGCAGTTTTCCCAGCTTCGCCGCCGATCGGGAATCGAAGCGGTCGCTGTTGGACATATTCTGCTCAGCGACGATCTTGTCCAGCATCTTCCGCTCCACGAGACGGTAAGTGCCGTCTTTCACCAGATCCGTGGTCAAAAGTTCGGTGATGCCTTTTCCGACGTCAACGTCGCTGCCGAAGATGGCTGCGGAGTAAGTGCGCACGGTGCCGTAGTCGAAATCGTAGATGCACAGCAGCTTCTTCCGTCCCTGCGGCTGCGCGGGAGTCGCAGCGGGAGTGGCAGCGGAGGCTGTCCCCTGGCCGGGAGCCGCCCGGCGGGCAGCCATCAGGGCACGCGCCTCCAGGCCGGCGGCGAAGATGCACACCAATGCGCATGCGGCAGAAAGTGTCTTTCTCATCGTTCTTCTCCCACGCGACCTACCCCGGTGCTGGCTGGTGGCCCGTTTATCGAAGGAATTCTAATGACCCGCTCACGCGGGTGTCAATGAGGAACCGTCGGACGCTTTCCCCACTTCAAGCCCGCGCGGAGGGATAAAGGTCAGACCACTTTCCCTGGGCGCGGAGGATCAATTCCGCGACTTCGCGCAGGGCACCGGAGCCGCCAGCCACGCGCGTGGTGAAATGCGCGATGCGCTTTACTTCAGGAGTGGCGTTGGCCACGGCCACGGCCAGCCCCGCGCGCTCGAGCACAGGCAAGTCCGGCAGATCATCGCCCACGTAGGCGGTTTCTTCCGCGGTCACTCCCGCGCGGGCCAGAATCTGCTCGAATGCCGGCAGCTTTTCCCTGGTCTTCTGCGCGACGAACTCCATACCCATTTCCCGCGCACGGTGGGCATTGGCCGCCGATTCGCGTCCCGTAATCATTCCCGTGCGCACGCCCGCGCGGAGGAGGAGCCTCAGGGAAACGCCGTCCTGCGAATTAAACTGCTTCATTTCCGTCACTGTGCCGTCCTGCCAGGAGAGCAGCCGGATGCCGCCGTCGGTCATCACGCCGTCCACGTCCATCAGCAGCAGGCGGATGCGGCGCGCGCGACGGAGAATTGCCGCAGAGTATTTTGGACTCGAGGAGTTAGCTTTCATCTGGCAAAGGGGTGAGGGTAGCACGAGGACTGGCAGAAAAAGCGCAGAAAGATTCCGGCTCAAATGCCGGCCTGCATCCAGGAACAAGTGGATCCCGCACCCGTCCCGTCGGGAGGGACGGGAATCGGGATGACCCCGCGCGGCGCGCGGGGTCAGAAAAGCTGCAGCGTCCAGAGATCGTGAATATGGACCACGCCCAGGACGCGCTGTTCGCTGTCTGTGACCACCACCGAGGTGATTTTCCGCTGCTCCATCAGATTCAGTGCCACGCTGGCCACTTCTTCCGGAGGAAGGGTCACCGGGTGGCGCGTCATGCACTCGCCCACGGTCAAATCAAACGCTTCGCCCTTCCGCGTCGCCATTAAACGCCGCAGGTCGCCGTCCGTCAGGATGCCTTCGAGGCGCCCTGCGGTGTCCACCACCGTAGTCATACCCAGGCCGCGCTTGCTGATTTCGTAGATGGCATCCGGGATTTTCGCCGTGGGCTGCACCCGCGGGCACTGTTCGCCGGAGTGCATCACCTGGTCCACGCGGCGCAGCTTCCGGCCCAGGTGCCCGCCGGGATGCAGCGCGGCAAAATCCTCCGGGCGGAAGCCCCGGCGTTCGAGCAGCGCCACGGCCAGCGCATCCCCCAGCACCAGACACGCCGTGGTGCTGGCGGTGGGCGCGAGATTCAGCGAGCAGGCTTCTTCCTTGACCGCGACGTCGAGCACCACGTCGCTGGCTCTGGCAATCGTCGAGCCCGGTTTCCCGGTCATGGTCACCAGGCGGCAGCCCAGCCGCTTGATGGTTTCCAAGAGCAGCACCACCTCTTCATTTTCTCCGCTGTAGGAAATGGCCAGCACCGCATCGCCGCGCAGCAGCATGCCCAGATCACCGTGCAGGGCTTCCGCGGGATGCAGGAACGACGCGGGCGTGCCCGTGGAGGCCAGCGTGGCCGCCACCTTGCGCCCGATCAGCCCGGACTTGCCCATGCCCGTCACCACCACGCGGCCCTTGCAAGCCATGAGCAATTCGACGGCCTGGTGGAAATGCTCGTCCAGGCGCGCGAGCAAATCTTCAATGGCGCGCGCTTCAATGCGCAAGACGCGGCGGGCGCTCTCGAGCGTGTCACGGGGAGTCATTTCGTATCGCCGGCTTCCAGCCGGCGGAGTGGCCGGCGCGCCGGGAAGGTACGCCGAGAGATCGCCGGCAGGATGCCGGCGCTACAAAATGTGCTGCAAAATGGCCTCACGAACGCACCGCCGCGTAAATTTTCTGCAATTGCGCCAGCAGCGCGGGAAGCTGGTCGAGTGGAAGTGCGTTGGCGCCATCCGAGAGCGCCTTGGGCGGATTCTCGTGCACTTCGAGGAAGATGCCCTCGACGCCGGCGGCCATGCCCGCGCGCGCCATTGGGGCGATGAACTCCGGCTGCCCGCCGCTGGCCGTGCCCGCTGCCCCGGGAAGCTGCACGGAATGGGTCACGTCAAAAATCACGGGATAGCCGAAACGGCGCAGGGCGCTGAACGAACGCATGTCCACGACCAGATTGTTGTAGCCAAACGATGCCCCGCGCTCCGTCACCAGGATCGAATGATTTCCCGTGCCGGCAACTTTTTCGATGGCGTTGCCCATGTCCCAGGGCGCCAGGAATTGGCCTTTTTTGATATTGACAGCGCGGCCGGTGCGCCCCGCCGCCACCAGCAGGTCGGTCTGGCGGCAGAGAAACGCGGGGATCTGCAAAACGTCGCATACCTCCGCCGCCGCTTCCGCCTGGGCGGGCTCGTGGATGTCCGTGAGCACGGGGACCCGCGCCTCCTTGCGGATGTTCCCCAGGATGCGCAAACCCTCGGCGGGTCCTGGACCGCGGTACGAACCGAGGGAGGAGCGGTTGGCCTTGTCGTAGGAGGCCTTGAAGATGTAAGGCATGGAGGCGGCCGCGGCGTATTCTTTCACCCGCCGGGCGATCATCAGGGCGTGCTCCGCGCTCTCGATCACGCAGGGGCCGCAAATCAACACCGGCGGCTGGCTGCCGCCTGCACGCACCGGCCCGATGACCACTTCTCTCGTTTCGTCCATAGCGATAGGGCGGATGATTCGGAAAGCTTTGTAGCCTATTCTGCGCGCGGAGGATTTGCAACGGGAGCAGGTCCAGGAGCCGGCACAGCCAACTATGGGCGTAGTTCTCCCGCGGCCCGGGCGTGCCGTCCACATCCCGGAAACCGGCCTCGCCTTACCCTTTACGCCATAACTTGTAAACCTGTACCCTGACGGATGCATCGAAGACCCGGGGGGCGCCTCATCGGGGGAGTGGCGCGTTTTGTTAAGTGGGGACGCTCAGGATATAGAAAAACTGCGTGTTGGTCCGCGGCGGCAACGGAACTCTTGCAACCGCGTGGATGCCGGGCGGCTCTCCGGCACGTGGATCGCTGTGTCCCGGCCGCGCGCCAGATCTTTTTGTCGAGCGAGTACCTGCCAGCCCATTGAATCCCATTCAGGAGAGTGGAATGACCACCAGCGATGATCCCGCGATCGCGCACTCTGCTGTCCTTTCGCTCGCCTGCTGCGCCGCGTGCGCGCGGCGGGCCGCGCCGAAGCCGGGAAGGAAAATCGTTCTCGCAGCCAGCCGCTCCGAATCCAGCGAATACATGCGCAGCACCTGGCGGCAGATGCTGCTGGCCACGCTGCCGGCCAAATACGCCAGGGCCATGGGCACGGACGTCTCGCTGGAGACGGAACTGCTGCCGGACGGCCAGGCGCGCTACGTCCCCCACGGCTTGCGCATCGTGGAGGCGCTGCTGCTCGAGAAATTCTCCGCAGCAGATATCGCCGTCTGCTACCCGGATCAATTGGGCGAATTCATCGGCACGGAAACGCGCGTGGTGGGCGTGCACGCGCACAATCCGCTGGGCATCACCTTTGCCACGGACATTTACGCGAATTTCTACGGCGGCACGCACATCGAGCCGGTGAACGCCTCCGAATTCCGCCGGCTGATCCTGCATCCCGCGCTGCGCGAGCACAAGTCGCATCTGAAGATTATCGTGGGTGGGCCGGGCGCCTGGCAGATCGCCAAGAAGAATCTGCAGGACGAATGGCTGGTGGACACGCTGGTGCACGGCGAAGCCGAAGACGCGGTGCTGCGGCTTTTCATGGACGCCATGAACAACCAGCCGCTGCCGCGCGAAATCGAATGTGAGAGCCCCAAGCTTTCGCGCATTCCGCGCATCAGGCACCGCTCCACCTTCGGCGTGGTGGAGATCACCCGCGGCTGCGGCCGCGGCTGCCAGTTCTGCTCCGTGGCCCTGCGCGAGGGCAAGAGCATCCCGCTCGATCAGATCGTGGACAACGTGCGCACGCAGGTGACCGAAGGCGCGGACACCATCCTGCTGACCACGGAAGACATTTTCCTGTACGAGCAGGGACCGAAGTTCGCCACCAACGTTCCGGCGCTCAAAAAGCTGCTGGCGTCCGTGGCCGCCGTGCAAGGCGTGGACTACATCATGCTCACCCACGGCACCATGTCCCCGCTGGTGCTCGAGCCGGATGTGATTGCTGAGCTTTCTCCGATTGCCGTGGGCAAGAGCGTGAACCGGCACAAGACCTCGACGCATCCGGAGAGCCGCTATGCCAACCTCTTCATCGGCCTCGAAACCGGCTCGGTGCGGCTCTTCCGCCAGTTCATGAAGGGCAAGTGCTATCCCTTCCGTCCCGAGCAGTGGCCGGACGTGGTGCTGAAGGGGATGGAAATCCTGAACCGCCACAACTGGTTCCCCTTCTGCACGTTCATCATGGGCCTGCCGGGCGAGACGCGCGAAGACACGAAGGAATCGCTCGACCTGTTGTTCGCGCTAAAAGACTCGAAGTGGTGCGTGGTGCCCACCCTGTTTGTGCCGCTCGAAGACACGCGCCTGGAAAAGAAATTCGGAGCGAAACTGATCGAGCTGACCGACTTGCAGTGGGAGTTCTTCTTCACCTGCTGGCGCTACAACATCGATTTCTACCGCAATACGCCGTCGGTGCAATGGAAGTTCAACCTGGGCATCCCCGCGTATTACTACCTGATGGGCCGGCGCCTCTTTGGCGAACCGATGAAGTACCCGCTCTACCGCCTGGCGCATTTCCCGGAGTGGTTTCTGCGCCGCAAGCTGTATCTGGATTTCTCCGGGAAGCGCGAACCGCGCTACCAGGTGCCCCAGCACGTTCCCGTGCCGGATCACACCCTGCGCCCGGCGTTGCCTGAATTGACCGTATTGTAGGAGCGGAACCGAGTGTCCGCCTGCATCTCGCGGTGCGCAAGCCCCACACCCCCTGGCTTCTCCCCTAGGAGAAGACTAGACTTTTGCCAGGAAACCCCTATGGCGACTCTATACGTCGAAAAGGTTCCCAAGGACCTCTACGAGGCGCTGCGCGAGCGCGCCAGGCGCAACCGCCGCTCCATTGCCGCGGAGGTCTTAACCCTGCTGGAACAGTTCATCCCCACCAAAAGGGAACTTAACGCGCGCCGCGAGTTTGTGCGCAAACTGGCGCGGCTGCGTTCTCGGCCCTCGCCCGGACCAGGCCCCTTCCCTTGCACCGAAGAAATGCTGCGTGAGGATCGGGCGCGTTGACCGCGTATGTATTGGACGCCGGCGTCGCGGCGAAGTGCGTACTGCCGCCCGAAAAGGAATCCCTCGCCTTCGAAGCTGTTCGCCTGCTCGGAGCCTATGCCGGGGGTGAACTCAGCTTGATCGTTCCGGATTTGTTTTGGGCCGAATTGGGCAATGTACTCTGGAACGGCGTGCGGCGGCAGCGGCTCACGAAATCAGCGGCGGAGGAAGGGCTGGCTCTAATGCAAGCGCGGAGTTTCCCCACGCTCCCTTCTGCGCCACTGCTCAGTTCGGCCTTCGCCATGGCGGTCGCGTTCAATTGCACCGTCTATGATTGCCTCTACGTGGCGCTGGCTTCACAAATAGGAGTCGAGTTTCTAACCGCGGACGAGGGGCTGGCCAACTCACTCTCCGGTCAACTGCCCGTGCGGTGGCTTGGCGCGCTGTAGAAGAACCATCAGCCTTTGAACATGCTGGCGATCTCCCGCGAACTGGCCGCCTCCGCTGCAAAGTGGAACGTGCCCTGGTCGCGCATTTCGCGCGCGGCGCGCAGGAATGCGCCCAGAGCGGCGCGGCAGAGCGAACCGCCCACGCTGATCCGTTTCACTCCCAGTGCCCATAGCGCGGCCCGGCTCAGCAAAACGCCCTGCAACCCCATCAGCACGTTTACAGGGCGATCCACCGAACGCACCACCGCAGCGATATCCTGCTCGCTGGCCAGGCCGGGCGCGTAGAGAACATCCGCGCCCGCTTCCTGGTATTCCTCCAGCCGGCGGATGGTGTCCGCCAGATCCGGGCGGCCGTGCAGATAATTCTCCGCACGCGCGGTGAGCGTGAACGGGAACGGCAACGACCGCGCCGCCTCGACTGCCGCGCGGACCCTTTCCACAGCCTGCTCCAACGGATAGATGGGCTGGTCGGCGCGCCC
>OCOJ01033560.1_pt10 | contig 10765 bp, 15 predicted proteins | sample 1539251 | NCBI WGS metagenome assembly OCOJ01 (sample SAMN01911457, study PRJEB22624) | soil metagenome | biome: Soil | place: Malaysia | collected 2012-04-30 | depth RA_metagenome m
AGAAACACCCTGGGGTGCTGCGCGTAATTAAGGACAAAGCCGCCCCTCGCTGTTTTCGTCTGCTTTCCGAAGTCAGATGTGGCTCCTCTTCCGCGCATCGTTCCGGCCTCGAATCGTAGCCAGGAGTTGAACCGCCATCGAGTGTCGGTACGCTTTCAGGATTTGAGCACTTCTTCGTCCCAGTCAGGTGCTAAGCATGGAGCTCCACACCCCCTCGGCCGAAGAAGGGTTCTCCGCCCTCCTGCGTACCTCCTCCCTTGTGCGTTTCCACTCCCGCTTGCGCTTCTCCGCCTTCTCGAGGCGTGGTCATTGAACCACACCGGGCTCTGGCGAGCACAAGGNATCTGCTTCGAGTCCAGAGGCAGCCCGGAATATTCCCGACCTCGCGCGTAACCGGCGTCGACTCGGACTGCGCCCTGAGCCATCAGCAGAACCAACAGCGAGAGAGCTGGCACCGTCTTGGTTCGCGACCCCTGTTATCCTAGCTTGACTCCACTTGCTGACAAAGAGCAGATTTTTTGTAGACTAAACCTGACGGAATATCACTCTGACGAGCTCGTTTGATTGCAGCATGTTAGGAAGTTACTGCGGTAACAACTTGAGAAATAGATGTGTCCCAGCCAGCAATGTCAAAGTTCTGACCTTATTCCGCCAATACTTGCCCGGGCCGTTGATCTGAAGGGTGTGGCCGGCAGGAATCGAGTAGTTCCCTATCCCCCTGCCAATCATCCCGCTGTCCGGCGTAGTGGATGGTGTTTCCCTTGGTATCGAGTCCATCTGATTCACCCGCCGACATAGGCCTACGGTTATGGAGCACCTGGGTTAAGGAACGATCTTGAGGCTCCCTGGTCCTGGGATGAAAAGATCCTTCCCAGGAGGGATTAGGTATGTGTTCGTTTGAAGCCGGTAGCCGTTGATGGTCTGAGCGAACTCGTGCGTGTCCCCCCAGGACGGAGATATCAGCGAGCCGCCTCCCACCTCCACCTTAATCGGAAGATTCGTATCATTAACTAAGGTGACATTGTTTCCTCCAGTGTCGATGGGGATTCCTCCGTTGACACCGGGCCTAAGGAGGCAATCGGAGAGATTGAGCATCACGTTGCCTGCTGGGGGTGCATAGGTAGCACCGTGGGGCGAGGTGTCGGGGCCATGGTAGGTAGATGACGGTCCCCTCCTGACTCCGGAGCCTTGGAACCTCCGGACTGGAGCTAGGCTGCTCTGGCTAGGTGATCCTGCTTTCGCCCTGGCGAGTCTCTCTGCCCACTTGCGTTCGAAGGTGGCGGTGCTCCCTCCCGCGCTCGCCGCGAGGGCTCCCAGGGCTGCTCCTCCTGCCGCAAGAATGGCACCAGAGGTGAGGGCCAGGGCCGTTCCTGCAGATGCCGAGAGGCCAACATTCAATGCCTGACCCGAGTTCTGCGAGGGACTAGGAGTAGGATTTGGACTGGAACCAGAACCTGATGTGATTTCGTATACTATTCCTGAGGAAGTGCAACTGCCGTCAGTAACCCCGGCGCAAGGATAGTACGTGTAGGTTGCACCCACACCTAGGTTGATGCTACTAGCACCAACGGCCTGGTTGATCCCCAGAAAATTCCCTGTGTCCCCGACCGGATTGACACCACCGTATGTACATGGGTCGATGCTGTTGATTTGACCTTGACATGATGTTATCGTGTAGTCGATGAATGCGCTGGAACCTTGGACAGAGCCATCGAGAGAATAACCGAGCGTGGTTTCGCCGTATGTGTAGCCTGAACTGTATGACAGTGACTCCTGAAGTGTTGCCTCGCCGCTAATTTGACTTGCGGAATTCACCGAGAACGAAAAAGTTCCTGAGTACGTGCCGGTGCAGGGACACGGACCCTGCGCGGTGGGTTCGCCCGGCGAATTGACATAGGTGCTTGTGGACTGACCACTTACAGTCCCTGACCACTGACCTGTCTGGGCAAAAGCTGCAGGCGGGGTCGACAGGAGCAGCATCAGAGAAAAAAGGATTACCGGAGTCAGGAACAGGATAGAACTCGACGACATGGGGCCGCGGTGGATCGTATCACCTGAGGTCATTCACCAAGTCTCCGTTGATTGCAAGCGCGAATAATCTCTTGCCGTCTTGAAGGTACGCGACGACGTTCTCGACACCGTCCCTTATCATCGCGCGGTCCTTCTTCTTCACCTGGAAGTCGTTTCCCTCCATTATTACCCTGAAAGCGCCGCCCGACTTCTCGACCAGGGGAATTCCGCCGGCCTCCTTGACTTGGCTACCGATGAGCCGCTTCACAATGCCGTTCTTTCGTCTCCTCGCCTGTATGCCCAGGACGAAGGCCATCAGGCCGAGGAGTAGCCCTGTGGCCGAGATCATGAGGTCCACGAAGCCCGTGGACGACCCTGCAGCATATCTCGCCGTCGAAGAAATCCCGGCGTAGACGAACGTCGGGAGGAATATTGCTACTACCCCAAGAGCGGCCGCCTGGCGAGCAGGGCTTGCAACCGACGGGTCCCCCGATGCCAGCTTCGCGAGTGCGGCTCGATCTTCAGCCCCTACGGTCATGCTCTCGTGGGAGGGAGAGGGTTCGTATGAGGGCGCAGAAACAGGAGTGGGCTGCACGGGCGTAAAAGGAGCAGCAGTGCGGGGGCGTTGAGCTACCGCTATTCCACATTGAGGACAGAACAAGTCTGTTTGGAGCAGTTCCGCACCACACTTGCTGCAGTATGGCACGAGGGCGCGTTTACCCTCGTTCGTTCTATAAAGCTTAGGGGTTCAATCTTCAGGAATCCCTAAAATGCAGATTTTCTGTTGACCATCGTATCATGGGCGAAAGGACTTTGTGGTGCAGCGAGCCGGTGCCCCCACCCCCAATGTCTGCGTCTGCAAACCATGACCCCCGGGTTGAATTTGGAGGAGCCCAAGGAAGAAATCAGCGAGAAACCAGGTAGTTGCCGTGGTGGAGTCCGCAATCCACAGGTCGATGAAGGCCATCGTCAAGCAGGAGCTTGAGCACGAGCGTTATGCAGTGGTGGAGGAGCCGCTCTTCCCTCCGAGGAGGAAGGTATCCTGGTCGTCGTACCGGCCGGACCTTCTGGGGTACAGGTCGGAGGATGGGGGGGAGGAGCTGGTTCTGGTCGAGTGCGAGACTCATCCTAACATGAGGAGGCTCGGAGCCAAACATGCCCTCAGCGTATGGTTCCAGCCATATCTCTTCAGAAAGGGTTCGGTCAGAAGGATCCTTGCAGTCCCCCAGGGGAAACTAGGCGCTGTGGACATGAGGATAAGGGACAGGTGGGAAGTATGGGTCGTCGGAGGCAAGACCCCCATGGACAAGTTTCCGACTGCCAGCTGGACAGAATAGCTAGGTTCAAGATGCGAGGGCACCGACGACTGAGGGGCGTTGACCGTCAAGATCTCGGCCGCCCAGGTCAACGCGTTCCGCCTGGGCAGGCATCACCTCTCGCATAGAGCAGCGAAGCGGGACCTTGCAAGGGTGGTTTCCGATGTATGCGGAATCCAAGCACAGGTCTTGTCAGCTGCAGAGCTCGCCGTCCGGGCTCGCATCGAAGGAATCCGTCAGGCCGATGTGAAAGGCGCCCTGTGGAAGGACAGGACGATTCTGAAGACCTGGTGTATGAGAGGGACCCTCCACCTCCTCGCAAGTTCTGACCTCCCGCTCTACGTTGCCGCGCTGAAGTCGAAGCTTGAGGAAACAGAACGTTGGTTGAAGAAAAACGAAGGAGTCTCTGCAGGTGAAGTCTCTGAGATATCTGTAGCAATTGGCGAGATCCTGTCTAAGAAGGCCCTCTCGAGAGAAGAGCTGTCGATGGAAGTGGCGAAGAGGACTAACCTCGGACCGGCGGCTAGGAAGGTCCTCATGTCTGCGTGGGGGGTCCTACTCCGGCCGGCCGCATACCAGGGGCACCTTGCCTTTGGAGAGAACATTGGGCCCAAGGTCACCTTTGTGAACCCGGCACCTTGGGTCGAGCCCTGGAAGAAAGTGCCCACCAGGGAAGCCGTGCTGGAGCTGTTAAGGCGCTTCCTGAGGGCCTACGGCCCCGCAAGGATCAGCGATTTCGGCTACTGGTGGGGGAACCTGAGTAAAGAGGACAGATCGGTATTGGCTGCCATCTCAGGGGAATTTGTCGAAGTGGAAGCGGAGGGGCTCAGGGGATTCATGGTCAGGCGTGATGCTGAGGAGGCGGGTGGGCTCGAACCATCTCTTTGCGTTCGCCTCCTGCCCAGCTTCGACTGCTACGCTATGCATTATTCTCCGAGAGAGACGTTTGTATCGGCGACCCATAGGAACAGGATATTCAGCCAGGAAGCCGGGTGGGTTTTCCCCCCTGTGGTGATCAATGGGCTTGCCGCTGGCGTCTGGAACCTCAGGCGACGGGGGTCGCGGGTAGAAATAGACGTCGAACCCTTCAGGGCGTTCTCACCCAAGGAAAAGGGGGAGTTGGAAAGCGAGGTTGCTGACGTCGGCCTGTTTCTCGGCGGTCCAGCAGAGCTCAGGTACCGGCCTCTCAGAAAGGACTAGGCCTCTACCTTTCTCGGAATTGAGAATCCAAGCAACTCCTTTATACTTCGTCGCGATTCTGTCTAACCACTCGTCCGGCCAGGAAAAGGACGGATTCGCGGAGAAGAAGAGGTGCCAGGGAATGCCTTGGCGCCTGGTACCATCCGCGACCGGGATGGTGGCGCGTAGAGACGGGGGAACCCGGACTTCACGAAGGCCAAACCGAGGGCGAACCGGGGCAGCGGCAATGAANATGAAGGAGCGCTACGAGGCCGCTGTCGGAGGAAAGCCACATCCCTCCTGAGAGCCGGACGAGACAAACCAATATCCCTCCCGTGTGGATTGCTAGGGGGCAGGCCTGTGTTATTCAGAAACAGGGTTGAAGCAGGTAGGAAGCTAGCGGCCAAGCTTGCGGAGCTCAGAGGTGACGATGTCGTCGTCCTTGGGATTCCAAGGGGAGGAGTGGTTGTGGCCAACGAGGTGGCAAGGGCGTTAGGAGCCCCTCTCGACGTGGTTGTGACAAGGAAGATTGGTGCCCCCGGCGAGCCCGAGTTCGCCCTCGGGGCTGTCAACCAGGAGGGGGAAGTCATCATGGATAGAATCGCGGCGGAATCGCTGGGGGCAAGTGCTGCGTACCTCGACGAGGAGGCGCAGAGGAAGCGGGATGAGGTCAGGGAGAGGGTGCGGAGACTTCGCGGAGATGCTCCCTACCCCGCCCTGGAAGGAAAGACCGTCATCATAGTCGACGACGGCATAGCAACAGGGAGCACGGTTGAGGCTGCTGTCATCTCGGTGAGGAGAAGGAACCCCAAGGAGATCGTGGTCGCCGTTCCTGTCGCGCCAGCCGAAGCGGTGGAGAGGCTATCGAAAGGAGGGACCAGGGTGGTTTGTCTTGAGAAGCCGTGGGGGTTCATGGCAATCGGGGAGTTCTACTTGGACTTCACGCAGGTAGAGGATTCGGAGGTAAGGCGGATATTGAGCGAAGGACTCGTCGGCCGCCAGTGAGTCTCGCCCCCTTTAATACGACGGTAGGAGCCGGTTCGGAGGATTGGACGTACGGAGGTTCAGGGGAGACCTCTACGAGCTGGCAGCGAGGGCGTGCGCCAAAGACACGTCAGACGTCCGCTCGAAGGTCTTCGGGATAGCGGATATTCTGGTCAAGTTATACAAGAACAACCTAGTGAAAATCAATCATTCAGCCCTCGAGCTCGTGTGTGCCAGGGAGCTGGTGAAGCGGGGATACGAAGTGAAGGTCGAGAGCAGGCTGGACAGAACCCTTGTCTGCGATGTGATGGGGAGCAGGAAAGATGGGCCTCTGATAGTGGAGATAGAAACAGGGTTCATCCCTCCCGAGGCTGCCCTCGAACCATCAGCCTATGCACGCGGGAGGATCGCGAGCAAGGTCGCCAGGTATAGCAGGTTCGCTGGCAAGTTCGCGCTTGGGACCACGCCTTCCTATCTGCTCGACCTGCCAGAGTTCTTTGTTAGGGAGCCGAGGTCACGCAGTCGGGAAGAAGCAACGAAGATCAAGTCGCTGACAGATGTGAGGTACAACAAGCCACCCATAACCATCGAGGAGCTCATGCGAGCAAGGATTCACTCGGTCTTCTTGATAGATGTTGATTCAGCGAGCGTCAAGGAGGTCGACCCGGAGGAGTACCTCGCTGCGGCCTCGGGCTTCCAGACGTGGACGCCTGTTCATCAATTCAAAGGGGCACGCAGGGTAGCAGGGAAACTCGTGGACGAGGAAGGCGCCGCCTAGTTGTCCGAGCGCACTGGAGGGAGGTTGGCGCTAGCGAGCGCTCTGTTCCGCATTGGTGCCCTTCGTTTTGGCAGATTCACCTTTCCTGGCGAAAAAACCAGTTCATACTACCTGGATCTGAGGATTGTTCCGAGCGACCCGGAGGCGTACGGACTTGCGGTCGCGGCGTTCAAGGCAATGATCGCTTCTGTTGGAGAGAACAGTTTCGACGCCATAGTCGGCGTTGCCACAGTTGGGGTTGCTTTCGCCTCGCCCCTGGCCCATTTTCTGAAGAAGCCCCTGCTTGGCACAAGGATTGAGGGGAAGGAGTGGCTGGTGGAAGGCGCGGCACGCCCCAGGTGGCGGACCCTCATGATTGGCGATCTGGTTGCGACAGGAAAGACCGTCTCCTCAAGCGCAGATGCTCTCAGGAAGAGGGGCTGCGCGGTCAGGGATGCAATTGTCCTTGTTGACAGGCAGGAGGGCGCCAGGGCGAGCCTAGCTGCATCCGGCGTGAAACTGAACTCCTTCATCAATGTCTCTGATTTGGTCGAAGTCCTCTTCGAGAACAAGAGCATCACCAAGGCGAACTATCAGGCCGTGCTGAAGCAGATGGAGGGCAGTCAAGGTTGAGATCACACTAATGAGCCAGCTCTAACGGTCAGGAGGGATGAAGTTTACCTTGGTGCCGACTTCTAGGTCCGGGTGTTTGCCGAATAGTAATCCCAGATCTTATTCTGGGCGACCTTGACATAGTTCATCTCCGCAGCTGAGAGCTTGGGATCCGAAGCCCTCGAGAACGGCCTTCTCAACGAGGACGGCAAGTCATCGTCGCAGAAGAACCCGCCTCCTGGGAAGCCGGTGTCCTTGCGGACAATGATGGCGGCGAACCCCGGTGCCCCCCTGGCGTATTCTGCCTTGTCCACCTCGACGATGGCATCGAAGAGGGGCCTGCCCCTGGAAATTCCGAGGATTTTCATGAGCTGGCCGTAGTTGACGGTGCCGCGGGACCGCGCAGCTTTCACAAGCTCCCGCCTGAGGTCTTCGATTCCCGACGCTGTCGCCTGCTGAACGCAGTATCGCCCGATTAGGCCGTCGACCCTCCTCGACAGTTCGTCCCTTATCTCCCTGAGCTCCTCGAAGGACTTGGCCGTCGACCCGGGCAGAGGCCAGTCCTCGCTCTTTGATTCCGCTCCTATGGGACAACGGTCCAGGCATCCGAAGGTCACGACCCTGCGGGCACCAGCGACAAGCTCAGGAGTCACGAGCCTCGGCGTCCTTTCCGTGAGCGTGATTCCGACTTCGCTGAGCAGAGCGCGAACTGCAGGATTCACCGACGCGGCCGGGCTCACTCCTGCGCTTTCAGCTCGCCATCCTGGGGGAGCCTTCGAATTGAACAGCTCCTCCGAGAGGACGCTCCTGAAGGTGTTCTCGACACATACGAAGAGGATGGTGTTCGTAGGGGCGGCGGGGATGGGCTCAGTTATAATGACTGGCCAGTGAGGACGTTACGCGTCCAGGTCCAAGTTCTTCGCGACCTTGAACTGGTCCCCTACAATAGACCTCATGTTGAGGAGGCCGTAGGGCCTGCCATGATCAGTCACGAAGACGGTCCGGATGCGATGCTTGGCCATCAGCTTGACCCCCTCGGATAAGGGCTCGTCGGCCTCGATTGAAATCATGGGCGAGGTCATAATCTTCCTGACGGGGATGCTGGATGAGAGGAGGTCGTCGGCCGCAATCCGATACAGGACGTCGCGCTCAGTGAGGATTCCCTTGGGGTCTCCCTTTATCATGATCAGAATGTTCCCCGTTCCCTTCTCCCTCATCATCTGGGCCGCCTTCAGCACGGACTCGTTGGCGTCGATCATGAGGGGGTCGGTCTTAACGAAGTTCCTCACCGTAGGAGCTTTCACTTCGGCCGCCTCGATCCAGAAGGTCAGCGAGTAGTGGCAGTTGGGGCACTCCTCGGGGGTGTTCTCGCCCTCGAAAATGTGCCCGCAGCGATAGCATTCCCACTTCGTCATAGACTACGAAGTGCCTGTCCGTGGTATATTAAGAAGGCGGGGTCGTCCGGGCCGGCGAGATGGCGGGACCTGGCTGAGCGTCCTCCTTCGGGGCCAATGCGATTAGCCTCTTGGCCTTCTGTTGGCATTGGGCCGCAGTGTCTGTGTAGTACTTCCAGGCGGTGTAGTTCTCCTCGACCTTGGCCAGCAATAGGAGAATGTCGGCGGCCTGCAGGTAACGAGATATGGCAGTCTCGGCGCTGCCGACCTTCTCGTCGGCGGCTGCGTCGGCCATGAGCTGCCCAGCGTACCATCGGAGCTTCTGCGCCCTAGTCATCGGCGGCTTCGGGGCTGCCTGCATACCTGCCATGCGGCATGGCGGCCGGCAAAAGAAGGACGAGTCGAAATTCCTAGACGAAAATGAGAACCGAGGAGAAGCGCCCGATCAGCTGAACTGGATGGCTGTCCCTACAGTAATCCCGTTACTGGCGGCAAAACCGGCCCTGGTTTCGATGACATAGTTCGCAGGCGCATTCGGGATGAGGTCTATGGTGCTCTCTGGCTGCGTTCCCTGAACGAGGTAGACAACCCTGCCCGTGCTCCCCGTTGCGTTGACCCATATTATGTCAAGGCTTGTGTTCGTGTCCTTCATCCAAAAGGCCCACTTGCTAAATGATGGAAAAGCGAAGAGCATTGTAGTCGAAGCGGTCACCCTCCTGTTCATCAGGCCAGCCTCCCTTTCTGATTGGGTGGTCGCAGTGTAGTTGAAAACGAAGGTCTTTCCGTTCACAGTAAACGACGGAGGGACCGGGCCCTCGACTGTGCCAGGAACGGCCGTAATCAGGACAAATGTGTAGATGACCAACACCGCCGCCACGCCAGCTACGAGCACCACGACGATTCTTCCGGTAAGGGCCATGTGGAATGGTCGCTCGCCTGAACGAATATTTCAGCTGTTTTGACCGGCGTGGGCTAGGGCTGCTTGGCCCCGCACTTGGGGCAGAAGCCGGCGGCCAGTGGCAACTGACTTCCGCAGTTCGGACAGTACTTGAAACCTGCCTGCGCGGGCATCTGAGCCTGAGGCGCTGACTTGTCTTCTGGGATGGAGAAGAAGGCCACCACTTGGAGGATGAAAGCGATGAACAGTATCAGGAAACCCACGATGATTATTGTCAGCAGCGCGCCCACGAAGTAGAGCATTCCCGCCGTCCTGAAGGTGCCTACGTTCAGCTTGTCCGCCATCTTGTTGAACGCCCTTCGGACGAAGACCGCTGACAGGACTAGCACTACCCATGCTATCGCGAGGAAAGCGATTCCCCCTGCGATGGCGCTGAGCCCGGTTGTGAACAGGGAAGACATCACCCCGAAAAAGATGATGAACCCGCCCACAAGGATTCCCACTATCCCTGTTATCACGGCGTAGAGCATGTCCGTGAAGATGCTGCTGTCGTTCACCTCGTCGGACACGTACTTGACAGCGATGAGAGTGAGGATGTACCCAACCACGCTGATGAGCGGTATTATCTGAAGGATCGAGCCAATGCCGCCGAGCATTCTGGCATCGGAGAGCTTGCCCATGGTCCCCGGCTTTCGCTGTTGCGAAGTTGCCTTATAATGATAGGGCATCGTTTTGTTTGAGGTTGTTTTTTAAGGGAGCGGCCCCCTGAGCGTCCGAAATTAATGCGAGGCCAGGACGACGGACATGGAGAGGAAGATGGTTCTGCAGTTAGCCCACGGGATGCAGAAGTGGTTAGAGCTCTTGGTGAAGAGGGGCTCTCCGTTTTCACCTTCGATGGACTGAGGAGGATAACCGGCTCTCACCCCGAAACCCTCTCAAGGTCCCTCGAGAGGCTGGAAGACGACGGTTTCGTCGTCAGGTCCCCCGACGGATACAACGTCACAGACAAGGCGAGGGTTTCCTTCGCGGCAATGTCAGCGACAGGCGAGGCGAGGCGCGTACCAATACTTCATACTTTCCTCCCCTACGAAGCGAGTGTTGGAGCGGTCGTATCCGCCCTCAAGGGGAGGTGGTTCGACTCGATGAGGTGGGTCGGGATTGCCGACGACGAGGACGGCCTTGTGCTCAAGTGGGTCACCGACGATGGCTCGGCGCTGATCGATGCGAAATTCTCAAGCGGCCAACTGGACATCGATGCGAAAATCGGCAAGGAGGCGGACCTTCCTAAGGCAGTCCGTGCCGCCCACCAGCTGATGGGGAGGATATCCAGGCTGTACACCAGCCCCAGGCCAGGAGCCAAGGTCGCCCTGCTGAGGATAGGGTACTTCGCTCCCTACGCGATGTGACCAGCTACCCTCCCAACCCGCTCAACAAGTAGCGGCCGCCGCACAGGTCAGGCGGTGATATTGACAAGATGACAGGTACAGAAGGATTGCAGCTCTTACAGTCTTTTTCAAACGCTGTGACTGAGCTGGCAGATGGCGTTTCTCCCTCTGTGGTGAACGTCAACGCAGGAAGGAGGGGCGGGACAGGAATTGTATGGTCGCAAGACGGG
>OCOJ01033095.1_pt1 | contig 10759 bp, 11 predicted proteins | sample 1539251 | NCBI WGS metagenome assembly OCOJ01 (sample SAMN01911457, study PRJEB22624) | soil metagenome | biome: Soil | place: Malaysia | collected 2012-04-30 | depth RA_metagenome m
AGTGAGATTTTTTCTCCCTTGGCGGAGACCTTGCAGGAGGATTCCATGCGCCAGTTTTCGTGAAGGTATTGTCTATCCATGGGAATCTGCGCGGCCAGGAAACAGGAGCAAAGGAGTGAACAAAAAACCAGCAAGACAACAGGACGGAACACGCGGAATGGTGACATGCTGTTCCTCACAAGAATGCGGATTAAAGGCTAAATGATTCGCCGCAACTGGGGCAAGTGTACATTAAATCGATTCAATACAGAATACTTTTCTTGGACAGGGGAAACCGCTCAGGCCAGGAAAGTGAGATCCCCGGCTCAAGCGTCAAAACGTATCGCTGGTAATCTCCGGGGAGTGGGGCACCCAATCTTCCGGGGGAAAGGCGACGCGCCAGAAATGAGGAGCGGGCTTGAGAAACTCGATCCCTACTTCGGGCTTGCCTCCGGGGACGGCGCTTACGCGGATAACCCGGCAAGATTGCTCCTCGCAGGTTTCCGGGTTTTGGAGAATGATGACTTGGCCCACATGCACCGGAAGTTCGAGATTGATCAACGCGCCATGGGCGTTGACGACGAGCGTATGAGTTTGTTCGCGGGCCATCTTTTTGTCTGGGCCAGAAGCGATGACCGCAATCGGAATGCGGAGAAGGACGCGCTGGCTGCGACGCCGATCGTGCCTGGGCGGAGCATTGGATGAGAGATTGGACATAAAGCTCGTCACCCGCAGATAAGTGTGTCTGCCGTGGCGGAGAGCGTCAAGAGGCCGAAGGTACCAAAAGGCTGCCTCATAAATAGCAAGGTGGGGACAGAAGGGATTCCTCAGGGGCTGAAGCCCGTCGTTCGCGGCGAGTCTATGTCGGAGCTGAAGCTCCGACCCCCTAAGGAACCACTAATGAGATGGCTCTGAGTTGCTTGGGAGAAGGAATGGTCCCGGAGGAGGGAGTCGAACCCACACGGGACTTACGTCCCGGCAGATTTTGAGTCTGCTGCGTCTGCCAGTTCCGCCACTCCGGGAGAACTGTAATGAAAATAGCATGGCGGGAGGAGAGGGTAAAGCGGGGGTGAAGAGGCGTGAAGAGGGAAGGAGGGACGCGAGTATCGCGCCGCGGGCGCTACGAGGCGGCCCGCCTCGGAAGGCGGGCCCTACAAAGACAAGCGCTAAAGAGAGAAGCAAGAGAAGAGTTCACACAGAGGTCGCTGAGGAGAACACAGAGGGCACAGAGAGGAAAAAAACATTCTTCGACAAGCTCGTGATGCCGGAGTCGAAACTGCACGGCCGGAATTGTGGCGCAGGGCGCTGGACTGGACGCGGCGGCGACATCCGGCTAGTCTATAGCGTCGGCCGACCAGGGGCTGCCGGGCACCGGCAGTTTCGGCCGAAGAGGAAAAATGGCAAGCGGAAGCACAATCCCCGGCTCGCATGCCGAGCACCGGGGCCTGAGCTATTGGATGGAGCGCGTCTTGAAGGAGCTGGACAAGATGCGCAGCGCGCCGGACCCGGACGTGGTCCATGACTTGCGCGTGGCTATCCGCCACTGCCGGTCTTTGGCCGCAGTGATGGAGGAGGTGGACCCGGATTCGGCCTGGCCGGAAATGCGTCAGTTAGGGCGGAAACTGTTCCGGCAGTTGGGCGATCTGCGCGACACGCAAGTGCTGGAAGAATGGACAAAAAAGCTGGGACAGGAAGAGGATCCCATCCGGCAGCGATTACTGGGCATGCTGGAAGCGCGGGAGAAGGAGTTGCGGGACGCCGCGCTGAAGGCCGCGGCAAAATTCAACCAGAAATCCTGGAAGAAGCTGGAGCGAACTTTGCGGAGACGATCGCGGCTGGTGCCGCCGGACCGGCTGGCGGCGGAATGCCTGGCGCTGGAACGGCTGGAAGCCGCGAGGGAGCTGCACGCACAGGCCCTGCGGACAGAAAAGCCCAGGGCATGGCATGAGTTGCGCATCGGCGTGAAACGGTTCCGTTATACCGTGGAAAGCCTCCTGCCGACGCGACACGAACTGTGGGGCACGGACCTGAAACGCGTTCAGGATTTACTTGGCGACGTGCATGACCTGGATGTTCTGTCGGCAACCATAGACGAGGTGGCCACGCAGGAGATCGAGGAAATCCGTACGTCCTGGGGGGAGCGAATCGCATCGGAACGCCATCAACGAATCGAGACTTACCGGCAACTCGCTCTTGGGAAGACCAGCCTTTGGCAGGTTTGGCGACAAGGGCTACCTCACGAAGGCCGCCTGGAGGCTGCGGCGATGGCGAGACTTCGCGCGACGGCCCGTGCCCTTGACGGGAACCAGCGCCGCACGTCGCAGGTCTCGCGGATAGCGCTGCGACTGTACGACGGGCTGACACGTTTGAAGGCTGCGCCGGTGTTTGAGTCCAGGGCTACGCGAAAACTGATCCGGGCGGCGGCGCGGTTGCACGGAATTGGGCCGAGCCTGGACCGCAAATCTCCACTGAAGGCGATGCGACATTACCTGCGGGACATGGCGCTGCCAGCGGGATGGACAGCGGAAGAATGGACCATGCTGGCCAATATCGTGCGCTATCACCGGGGCGCCCTGCCGGGTGCGAGACACAAAGCGTTTGCCCGACTGCCGGAAGAGCAGCGGAAAACGGTGTCCGCGCTGGCCGGCATCCTGCGTCTTGCGCGTGTATTGCGGAAGTGCGGCGTGCAATCGACCGTGGGGTTACGTATGGAGAACTCGGTGGACGCCGTAATCGTGCAGGTCCCTGGATTGGAAGAGTCGGAAGTAGCCGCTGCGCGCGTGGCGGCCGGCAAGTACCTTCTGGAGAGTTGCCTGGGGAAGCCCTTGATTCTGAAAGCGGTTCCTTTGGCCCCGAAGGTCGTGGAGTTGCCGAGGCGGGAGGAACCGCCGCAGGAAAGTGCCGCCGCTTCGGATTGAGTTTGAAAAGAGGAGATTGAAGCAGATCCCTCCGCCTCAGGCTTCGGAAGACCGAAGCCTGAGGGTCGGGATGACAATTGGGCGTTCAGGTTGAAGACTACTTGCCCGCTTTGCGAAGTAATTTGGGAGTAGCCAGCCAGACGAGTTCCCCACTAGGTGGCACGAGGCGCGTCAATTCCACGAGAGCGACACCGGCCTTTTTGAGCGAGGTGATGTGGTGCTTGGCTCCGACAGCCGTGGCTATCAGGTCGTCCAGATGCGGTGCATGGCCAAAAATAAAAGCGACAGAAAGTTCTTTATCTTTTGCAAGTTCGCGAAAGAGTTGCAAGGGCTCGGCACCGGGGAGCAGGAAATCTGATTTTTGAATTTTCTGCTTGGAGAACTCCAGTAGCGCAGCGAATATTTCGGCGGTCTGGACAGCGCGAAGATAAGGACTGGTGAGCATCCGGTCCGGAACAGCGCCAACTTCTGCGACGCCTCTGGCCACCTGGCGAGTCTTCTCCGCTCCCTCATCGGTCAGGAAGCGATCGGGATCCGCGGGACAATTGGGATCTTCGCGGTCCACGGCAATTCCGTGACGCACAATAAACAACTGCATGAACGAAGTTCCTCCTAGGTTTCATCTTATAAAAGCCTGTGTGTACCGGGTGTGACAAGAGGCGGATTGCTGTTTATGAGTAAGGGTGCTCGGTATCCCTACGCCCGAACACCTGCTCAGGTCTGATGAGGTTTGAAGAAAAGCTGGACGTGAAACTCCTTTTCGAAAAGCGCGGCGCTTCGTTGGGCGTCGCGAAGGTCCTCGGTGGCGTCGCCGCGGGCTTCCACCTGAAAGGTGACGGCGCCGCGCTGGAAGGAGGCGCGGAGACCGAGAATGCGCTGACGATGAGAGTGATCCAGTCCTTCGGCAATGCGGACGATGGAGGAAAGGCGGCGGGCAACGCGTTTGTCGTTGTTGTTAAGAGCGGAATAAGCAGGATGGTGGCCGTCAGGATCGGATTTGCGGTTGTGATAACGGACGATGGTGGCGACGACTTGGCGATCGCGCCCCTCCAGCCCGGGAATGTCGCCATTGAGCGCCAAGTACTCGCCATGCTTGTGGTGGCCGCGGTGACTGACGCGGTGGCCCACGTCGTGGAGCAGGGCGCCAGCTTCCAACTGAACGCGGGCCTGAACGGGCATATGATGCACCGGCTGTAACTGGTCGAAAAGCATCACGCTGAGTTCGCGGACATGCTCGGCGTGCTGTTGGTCGTACTCCAGCCTGCGGCCAAAGCTGCGCGTGGCCAGCAACATCTGCCGGGCGTCGTCGCTGTAGCGATGGGGTTCCTTACGCGAGAAGACATCGCGGGCTATTTCGCCGAGCAGGCCTTCGCGAATTCCCACGCCGGGGATAGAAAAAGAGCGGATATTCAGGTAGCGGCCGAGGGTGACAAAGATGATCGCGGCCACAGCCATGACATCGGCACGGTCGCGGCGCACCCCATAAGCCTTCATCCTGTCGCGCACATCGCGCTCGAGAATGTCCGACAAGCGTTCCCGTAGAAGGGACACCTCGAGACTAGGCAGACCATCCTTTCGCGGGCCCGGGGCGACATTGGAGAGTGTTTCCGCGTTTCCGCCCAAGGCCACAGCGACTTCTTCGCCGAGATTCGGGCGGCTGGGCAGACGCGATTCCAGTAACGCCCGGACATAGCGGCGCACCTGTTCGGCCTGGGTAGGCCGGATGACCCCAGGAAGGTTCAGCGTACTCATCAGTCGAACGGTGCCGAGGGGAAGCTGAACCGCTTGCATCACGACATGATCGCGGAGAATGCTGAGTTCGAGGCTGCCGCCACCAAGGTCAGCGATGCAACGCGGCTGCGACTCCGGGCCCATGGAGGCAAACACCGCTTCCTGGCCCAGGCGGGACTCTTCTCTGGCACTAATGACTTCGAGGTCGATGCCCGCGGCCTGCTTGACGCGCCGGATGAGCGCATTGCGATTCTCTGCCTCACGCGAGGCGCTGGTGGCAACCGCGCGATAACGGGTGACTCCGAATTCGTCCATGATTTCGCGCAGGTGGCGAAACGCCTTCACTCCTTTATTGAGCAACTCTTCACTGAAGCGGTGACGAACGAAAACGCCCTCGCCCAAGCGAAGCGGATAGCGTTCGTTGATCAGGGGCTCGATATCGAGGGCAGAATAGGCACGGGCGGCAGACAAACGGACGGCATTGGAGCCGGCATCGATGGCGGCGATGTGGACCGGGTCTGGCATGAGGCCATTTACCGCCAGAGATGAGCGAGGGCTGCCGAAGGAGAGTATTTCGTAGAGCGAATGCCCAGGTGCTCGCCAATGCGCTGGCGAAGCTGTTTGTTGACGGCGGAGACGCTGCCTTCACCGTCCAGTTCGATGAAGGCGCTCCTTTTGGCCATGACTTCAAATTCGCGTTTGATCATGGTCTGGTAGCGGACGAAGGACCAATAGAGGTCATGAGAAAGGGACATATCGCGGCCGGCTTCCCAATAGCTGATAGCCTGAGCCTTTCTGAATTCGCGGGCAAAGGCAGTCTCCGGGCGGACATTGAGCCAGAAGGTCAAGTGAGGACGCAGGGCCATGGCATAGAGGCCGGTGAGATAGTCGCGATTGATGCCGCGAACAACACTGCGGGCGATCAAGGTGAAGATAAAACGATCGGCCAACACGACGGTGCCGGAGCGAAGCGCGGGGACAATGCGGTGTTCCAACTGGTCGAAGAAATCCGTGGCGTACATGAGGGCCAGGGTAAGGCGTGTGACCGCATTCTTGGCCAGCAGGTCGTCGATGTCCCTGCCGACCAGGTTGGAACGGCGAAGGCCGCTGGTCTGCACGGCGAATCCTTCCGATTCGAGCCATTCCTGAAGAAGCGTGATCTGCGTGGAGCGGCCCGAACCATCCAAACCTTCCACGACGATGAGGCTACCGTTCAGTTCGGCGGGGTCCAGCCCCACCAGTTGCTCACCGAAAAACGACTGCGCGTATTCGCCGTCGGTCACGGGCGGCTTGGCCACAGTAGGTTCGTATGGCGGGGNGAGTTTTTCGCGATCCTGGTCCGCCATGGCTACTCCGTTTTCTCCTCGGCCCGAGGGGCAAAACGCTTGAGATCGATCTTGGAGGCAACGATATCGCGCATCTGTTTCTGGAGTTTATTCACGGGAAGCGTGCCATCCAATACGACGAAATTGTCGGTGTCAACCATCTTGTCGTACTCCTCGAGGATGCGCGCCTGGAAGAGTTTGAAGCTTTCGGCGCGGTCATAGGAGAGATTGAGGTCCATGCCTGCCTCGTAGTACTTCAGCTTGGGCCTACCGCTAAGGATGCGATGAACAGCGACATCGAGCGGAGCGCGGAAATAAAAGGTAATGTCCGGAATGGGCGCAAAGCGATACAAGTTGCGCAANCCAACGATGCGAACAGCCGCGGGCGGCGTCGCGAGCAAAAGCGGTGTAGATATAGCGGTCCGCGAGAACAAGGTAGTCCCCTTGCAGCAGCGGCATGATCTGACGCTCACAACGATCGGCAAAATCGGCGGCGTGAAGCAGCGAATACGTGGTGGGCGTCAGAAGGCGCTTCTGTTTACCGCGACGTGTGGCCGATTTAACCAGCGGCGAGGAATTCCATTCCGTGAAATGAAGCCGGTATCCGCCGATTTCCAGCCAGCGTTTGAGGAGATAAAGCTGGGTGCTCTTGCCGGAGCCGTCCGTGCCCTCGACAACAATGAGCGCACCGGGATAGGCACGGCTGGGGACAGGTCGGCCAGGTTGGGGGAGAGTCGTCTTGGTGGCCTCAGGGCGTGGCGCCTTTACCGCAATATCTTGAGTTTCCATGAGAGCGCGGAGGTGCAGAAGTTCAGGATTCTGAGCCTAATGTGTACCGGTTACAACAACATTACAGCACATTCCGGGGGCGCGAGGCAAAGGCGGCCGACGAGGAGAGATACCAGATTGAATGCCAAGCACTTACGCCGCGCGGCCCTTCGAGGCGCAGGGTAAATAGAAACCGCGACCCACCAGGCTTGCCGAGTTTTTTTCGGCAGCCTACGAAAAGCTAAAAGAAGGTCAATTTGATGGTCAGGTATTTCTTGGGGTTCTTGCGGAAGTCTGCGATGAGCGAGCGCATGTCGCCGGTTAGACCCGTGAGATTGTCGTAGAGCCGGGGATCCGAAAAGAGCTTACCGGCGGTGTTGTCGCTGCGATTGAGCTTGGCCGTGGCTTCGGAAAGATTGGAACTGGTGTCGCGCAGCTTATTGTAAAGAGTTTCGTCAGTGGCGAGCTTGCCCAAGGTCCCTTTGCCAGCATGCACATCGCCGATGACGGCATTGCCATTGGAAATTGCTTCCTTGGCCTGGTCGTAAAGCGTTGGGTCATAGAGCAGCTTGCCCAGCGTGCCCTTCTGCGCACGAAGATCGGCAAGGATGGTATTGAGCTGGTCGACAGCCTTGTCCACCTTGTTGGCCATTTCATCGTTCACAAGGAGTTTTCCGATGGTTCCCTGCCCCGATTGCACAGTGGTAGCGATCTCGTCGCCCTTGGCCAAGATGCTGTTGAGGTGTTTATAGGCCTGATCGTCAGTGAGCAACTTTCCGAGGGTGCCTCTGCCATGTTGAACGCCGGCGATCAAATCCTGAACCTCCGAGCTCAATGCTTGCAAGTTCGCCAAAACGTCGGCGCTGCGCTCGACGACTTCCTTGATGGCCTTTTCTTCGGCGCCAGGGACAGCCTGTCCGTCTTTGATGGGAATGCCGCTGTAACCGCGCTTGATGTTGATGTAGCGGTTGCCAAGGAGACCTTCAGTGACAGCCGAGGCGACCGAATCCGTAAGGATGTCATTCTGGTAACGCCGGTCCAGGCGCATGACGATTTCGACGTTGTGCATGCGATCGAGGGGCTTGCTTCTGTCGCGAGGAGCCAAGGTGATGCGTTCCACATTGCCAATTTCGACGCCATCGAGACGAACGGGAGCGCCGGTGGCCAATCCTGCGACCTCCGGCAGATAGGTCTTGATGCGGTATTTGGGCCCCAATACACCCTGCCCGGTGACATAGAAAATTGCAACGGCAAGAATCAAAAGACCTACGAGCACGAACAGACCCACGCGCAATTCCGACCAGGTCAGTTGTTTGCCGCGTGCCATTGCGAGTTTCCTCCGAGAGCAGCGAGGGAACGCTGGAGACAACTATACAGGATTCAAATCAAAAACCGTTGGAGATAAGGATCCTTGGATCCCAGCAGTTCCTCAGGTGTTCCTTCGAAATAAATGCGACCATCACGCAACACAAGAAAACGCGTGACAGCCAGTTCGTTTCCTTCGGCTGTTCCGCGGCGAACGGTGCGCGTCTGGGAATCAAAATGAAAATTGGCCAGCGCGAAGCCATCCTGAAGGCGGTGCGTCGCAAGGAGCGCGGTCACACCGTAGACATCGCGAAGACGCAGAATCAGAGCGATGATGGCTTGCGAGGTGATGGGATCCAGGCCCGCAGTTGGCGAGTCGTACAGAACAATAGGCGGACGCGTGATCAGGGCGCGGGCAATGGAGACACGCCGGCGCATGCCCCCAGAAAGCTCCGAAGGCAGCAACTCAGCGGTATATTCCAGCTCAACGAAGCGCAGAACTTCATCGACGCGCGGGGCAATCTCTTCGTCGCTCAGCCCGTCTTCCTGGAGCCGATAAGCGACATTCTCTCCAACGGTGAGCGAGTCAAACAGGGCTCCTTCCTGAAAGACGAAACCCACCTGACGGCGAAATTGCAACAATTCGCGCTCGGATTTCATGGAGATATCCTGACCCAGAGCGCGAACCGTGCCGCGGTCAGGACGAAGGAGGCCGGCGGCGAGCTTGAGGACGAGAGTTTTTCCTGTTCCTGTCTCGCCCAAGAGAACTACCGTCTCACGAGGTTGAGCGGAAAAGGACAGGCCCCGCAGGACTGGTCCTTCGTCGAAACCGATCCAGACGTCGAAGAACTCAAGCGCTGCTTCCAGGTCGGACCCAAGAGTGGCGATGGAGTTGGGGGACGGTGAGCCCATGAGTGTCAGAGTTTTTCGGCCAGGTAGAGAGCGAGTTTGGTTAAGAAGGTATCGGCGACAATGATCAACACGGAAGACACGACGACAGCTTGCGTGGTAGCGCGGCCCACGCCTTGAGTACCGCCACGGACATTCAGCCCTTGATAGCAACCAACCGTGGAGAGTATGAAAGCGAAAACAACTGACTTGGAGAAACCCTGCATGAGATCGGAGAACTCCAGAATGGCAATGGCGCGCTGCCAAAAGGTGGTGGCACTGAGACGAAGAGAGAAGACACTGGCGACCATGCCGCCGACCAAGCCGATAAACACCGAAATAGTGGTGAGGAGCGGGACGACAAGGAGCGCGGCGAGCACGCGGGGCGAGACCAGTTTGCGGCTGGGGTCCGTGCCCATAGCGCGCATCGCGTCCACCTGCTCTGTGACCAGCATGGAGCCCAGTTCCGAGGCGATGCCGGAAGAGCAGCGCCCGGCAACGAGCAGGCCGGTGATGGAAGGCCCTAGTTCGCGCACCAGAGCGAGGGAAACGATGTCCCCTGTAAGAGAAACCTGGCCAAAGCGCTGAAACTGAGAACCCGTCTGCAGAACCATCACCGCCCCGATGAAAAATCCGGAGAGAAGAACGATGGGAAGAGATCCCACGCCGATATCATCCATCTGCTGAAGGGTATCCTCGCCGTAGCGTGGGCGGGAGAAAAGATTGGCAACGGAGTAGTAGGAGAGTTTGGCGTAATCCTGAACTTGCAGGACGGTGTGCTTTGCGGCATCCATGAGGACTTCGACTGCGGAAGGCGTTTCTGGAGCACCGGCCTGCTGTTGCGTAGCCTGCAGAGGTGTGTTGGACACAGGATTCTCGTCAGGAATCTCGAGAAAAGCGTAACTGTAGCCGGCGGATGCGTCAAGCGATTAGAGGAAGCGCGGAAACTTCCCGTGCTGGACGGAAGTGAATGTGGCCGATACACTTAGTAGTTTATGCTGCGCTTCTATACTGCGGGAGAGTCGCACGGTCAGGCACTTTTGACGTTCTTGTCTGGCTTGCCGGCCGGGCTGCCTGTCGACATTGCCGCGATCAATCACGAATTGCACCGCCGGCAACTGGGATACGGGCGTGGCGGGCGCCAGAAGATCGAAAAGGATTGCGCCGAGATTTTTGCCGGCGTGCGCCACGGGCAAACTATTGGCGCGCCGATCGCCGTGCGGATCGAGAATCGCGACTGGGTCAACTGGGAGAGGATTCTGCCGGTGGAAGCGTCGGATGCGCCGGAGACGACAACGAAAAAACTGGTGGCGCCACGGCCGGGACATGCGGACCTGGCAGGTTCGCAGAAATTCAATTTTCATGATGCGCGGTATGTGCTGGAGCGCGCTTCGGCGCGAGAGACAGCCGCGCGGGTGGCCGCTGGAAGCTTCGCTAAGCAATTGCTGAAACAATTTGGGGTGGAGATCGCAAGCCACACGATTCAGGTCGGCCATGTGAGGCTGGAGCGGGCTGCGAAGTGGGGGGAGATTCGCTCCGTATGCCAGGATCTAGAATCGCCGCTCCGGTGCGTGGATCCGCCCGTACAAGAAAAGATGATGGCGGAAGTCGATGCCGCGCTGAAGGCTGGGGATACTGTCGGTGGTGTCTTTGAAATTGTGGCGCACGGCGTGCCCGTTGGACTTGGTTCACACGCGCAATGGGACGAAAAACTGGATGGCAGGCTCGCGCAGGCACTGATGAGCGTGCAAGCGGTGAAGGCGGTGGAAATCGGCGCAGGGATTCTGGCGGCAGGGTCCTATGGAAGTGAAGTGCAGGATGAGATTTCCTATGATAAGGCAGGCA